>SESF01002964.1_pt1 | contig 22712 bp, 36 predicted proteins | sample 3171521 | NCBI WGS metagenome assembly SESF01 (sample SAMN10866945, study PRJNA518727) | freshwater metagenome | biome: subpolar coniferous forest; feature: holomictic lake; material: water; isolation source: holomictic Lake 227, 6 m and 8 m depth | place: Canada: near Kenora, Ontario | collected...
CGCATAATCCACTTATGGTTGACTGTTTGCACGCAGGTTTAGAACTTAATGGAACTACATATAAAAACTTCTCAAAAAACGAACAGACCAGAGAGAAGATGGCAAAGCCAGTTAAAGACAAGAAAATTAAAGGGAATATTTGGGAATATGTAGTTGGTAAAAAACAAGAAGACCGAGAAGCAAAAGGACACCCAGCACCTTTTCCTTGTGAGTTGGTAAGAGACCATATTATATCATGGTCAAATGAAGGTGATTTAGTATTCGACCCTTTTATGGGTTCAGGTACAACAGGGAAAATGGCTTTGTTGAATAACCGTCAATTTGTAGGAATTGATTGTTCTGAAGAATATGTAAACATTGCGATAGATCGTGTTTCAAAATGCAACTAACCCAAACCAAATACACCCCAAAACAACACTCGTACTTGGGTGAAATTTGGTGGGAAGTATGATATTGTTAACGATTATAGATTTTAAATAAAATGTTAGAACTACAGAATGGTTACATGTTAAAAGGTGATTGTTTAGAATTAATGAAAGACATAGATGATAAAAGTATTGATATGATACTTTGTGCGATTTGCTTCTTTTGTGTAGATATGATACAATGGTAGTATGAAAATGTTAAAAAGAAAATACTATGTATAAAATAAAGGAAATAATAAATACGGTTCACCAAGCAGATTGCTTGGAATTTATGCCACTTATCCCCGACAAATCAATAGACGCAATTATTACAGATTTGCCTTACGGAACAACTGCTTGTAAATGGGACACTGTCATTCCTTTTGAACCTTTGTGGAAACAGTATAAGCGGATTATTAAGGATAAAGGTGCTATTGTGCTGACTGCGAGCCAACCTTTTACAAGTGCGTTGGTGATGAGTAATATCAAGATGTTTAAATATCAATGGGTGTGGAATAAAATAAAGCCTTCAACAGGTTTACATGCAAAAATAATGCCGTTGCGTTCACATGAGGACATATTAGTGTTTGGGTTAGGTAAGATCATGTATAATCCTCAGATGGTCTCGGTTAAAAACCGTGTTGGCAAACCAAGATTGGCTAATAACGGAGAGGCGTTTGGTGGTAAAGAAATATTAAGACAATACAGTAACAACGGACTTCAGTATCCAAAAACAATTCTCGACATAAGTAACGCTGACCAAAACAATAGACTTCACCCAACACAAAAACCAGTAGCCCTCGGAAGGTATTTAATCCGCACATATACGAATGAAGGCGATTTAATCCTTGATAACACTTGTGGTAGTGGGAGTTTCCTTGTAGCGGCAATGTTAGAAAAAAGGAATTTTATTGGTATAGAATTAGACGAAAATTACTGTGCTATTGCGAGGAAGAGATTGGAGGACACGCAAAAAGAGATTGACAGCAAGTTGTCTTTTTAGTATACTGTAAGTATGAATAATTTTACTTCATTATAAAAATAAAATTTGTATCTTCATCTTTTTTGTTGTACATTACATAGTAAGAAATTTAAAAGAACCGAAATATTTTTATTATGCACCCCAAAATATGTTCAAAATCCTATCCTGAAATAATAGAGAAGTTGAGTAAAGAAATTTATAAAACACAAAAGAACGAAGGTAATGGTAGACCACACTACTCCTCTATTTTAGCTGATATTTATGGTGTATCTATTCACCAAGTTCTAACAGACGTTAATAACACCATCGAGAATATTAAAGCTATAGAGGGAACTGATATTAAAGTGGTGGGGTAATGAATATAGGAAAAATAGTTCTTGGTTCTTCACTAACTTTGTCGTATATTATACTATAAGAGTTAGGAATTGAAATAAAATGGAGAAGGATATGAAAATAGATTTAGTAGAATTAAACCAGCTCCATGCAGAAAAGCTTTTGGAAAAGCAGGTTCATCCAGAGTTGCCTCTTACAATATGGAACTATGCACAAACCTGCCAATACTCAGGTGAGTGGACAGATACACTTCTGATGTGTAGAGGATTAGTTACTGATAATGAGGGAACTGTTATATCTCGTCCCTTCAAGAAATTTTTCAACTTAGAGGAAAGGCGGCACGTTCACTCGCCTAATTTTACAATATGGAATAAGGAAGATGGTTCTCTCGGAATTGTCTTCAAATATAATGATGTATGGCATGTTAGTAGCCGAGGTTCTTTCACTTCTGACCAAGCTGTTAAAGCTAAAGAAATGTTAGATAAAGTTGAAGGTAAGGATGAAGTATTCAAAGAAGGATTAACCTACTTATTTGAAATTATCTACCCTGAAAACAAAATTTGTATAGATTATGGGTCAGATGAAAAACTTGTCCTTCTTGGTGCTGTCGATATCGAAAGTGGAGAAGAATTCAATCCTTCACAAATTTCACAGAGTTGTTTTGAAATTCCTGACCAGCACCACTTTTCTGACTATGCTCAGATTGCTGAATTAGACTGGGAGAATAAAGAAGGATTTGTTGTTCACTTCGATAACGGTCACAAGTGTAAAATCAAGTTTGCGAACTATTTGGTCAAGCACAAAATTGTTTGGTCACTTACGAACAAAATGTGTCACGAATACTTGGCTTCTGGAAAAATTGAAGAATTAATTCAGCAGGTTCCAGATGAGTTCTATGAAATAGTTAAGTCTGAAATTGAAGAAATAGAGGAAGATTTTATGTTTCTTAAGCTAATGTGCGAAGGAGTATTCAAGCAAATCTACTGCGAAAACCGAAAGAATTTCGCTTTATCAGCAAAGATGTATAAGTATCCCCAAATTCTGTTTGCTATGCTTGATAAGAAGAACGTTGACGGTGTTATTTGGAAAACACTTGAACCTAAATATTCGATACGATTATTAACAAAATAATATTTGGTAAATAGGAGTATTTTATGTATTTTACAGTTAAGAAGGGGATAGATGCTATTGTTATCCCTTGCAATAAATTAAGGGTTTGGCCTTCAGAATTCATTAGAATTAAAACAACTAGGGATTTGAGGTTTGAAGAAAATGATCAACTCAATCCCTTTAAAAATGATATACACTACCCAATTGAATCCATTCGAGAAATTTTAAATGAAGGTGATGGAGACCTGTTCAAAGTATTTTCAAGGGATGGGTGGTACATTTTCATAAATTGTAATCATATTATTCAGAACTAATATGCATTTTTTTTATAATATTCAGAAAGGAACTCTGGTTACAGTTATTGAAGAATCTTTTGTGGCAAGCATGTTAGACAAGAATATCGGCAAGGAGAATTTCACAAAAATAGTAACCACTAAAGACCTACGTTTTAGTGAAGTGGAGAGGGTTGTCGGAACGGAGAGTATAATATTCTTTTATAAATAGTATGTACAAATATGTACAAATATGCATTTTTATAAATAGATATAAGAGATATAAAAGAAATGAAATTATCGGAATGGGCTATAAAAAATTCAGTATGTTATAAAACAGCATATCGTATTTTTAAAAAAGGATTGATAGTCGGTGCTAAACAACTTCCATCAGGAACTATAATTGTTGATGATGAATCGTTAAATCAACCTAAAAAAGAACATAATGTTATATATGCGAGAGTAAGTTCTTCAGAAAATAAAACAAATCTTGATATGCAGGCAAAAAGAGTTTCTGATTTTTGTTCTGCTAAAGGATGGGTCGTACACGAAGTGATAAAGGAATGCGCAAGTGGTCTTAATGATAAACGCCCAAAGCTACAAAAAATATTGAAAGAAGGTAAAACTTCAAGAATAATTGTGGAACACAAAGATAGATTAACCAGATTTGGTTTCGAATACATAAAAACTCTTTATGACGGTGAAATAATTATAATAAATGAAGTGATAGAAGATGAATCTGATTTAATGCAAGATTTTGTTTCTTTGGTTACTTCATTTTGTGCAAGATTATATGGGAAACGAAGAACGAGGCGGAAAACGGAACAAATAATAAAAGAATTATCCTCAACAGATGATTAAATCTTCTAAAATATCATTCAAATTTTCAAACACGAGAAAAGTAACTATTCTCAATAGAATTATTGATGAATACACGATTGTTGTTAGAAGATTTATTGATATTTTGTGGGGATTAGAAACAGTTCCTAAATTTATAGATAAAGATATTACATCAAAAATTGATACTTGGTTATCAGCAAGAATGGTTCAGTGCGCAGGTAAGCAAGCATCGGGGATAGTTAGAGGAACCAGAAAGAAAGAAGAAAAACGTCTATTTATTTATAATAAATTAATTAGGGACGGCAAACCAAAAAAAGCAAGAAAGTTAAAAAGAATTATAGATAAAACTAAGATTTCGAAACCAAAAATTGAAAACTTAGAAATGGAATTGGATTCTCGTTTTGTAAAGACAAATCTTGAAAATGAAACATCTTTTGATGGCTGGATAACGATATCATCCATAGGGAACAAATTAAAATTGAAAATTCCGTTCAGAAGGAATAAACATTTTAACACATTAGATTCAAAAGGAACTCTTAAGGAAGGAGCACGAATAGGAAAAAACGCTATAAGTTTTAATTTTGATATTCCTGATATAATTAAAAAAAATGAAGGAGTTGTTCTTGGAATTGATGTAGGTCAGAAAACAGCAATATCTTGTTCTAATGGTTTTACATCTGTAAAAGACATTCATGGTCATGATTTAGATTCAATAACGAATAAATTAGTAAGGAAACAAAAAGGATCTAAAGGATTTATAAAAGCACAGAAACATAGAACTAATTTCATTAATTGGTCGATAAACCAATTAAATTTAGACGAAGTAAAAGAAGTTCGGATTGAGAATATAAAGAACTTACGCAAAGGTAAGAGAATTAGTAAGAAATTAAGTCTTTGGACTTATACAGATATCTTTTATAAGATAGAGGATTATTGTAATGAACATGGTGTCCATGTAGTTAAAGTAAACCCTACTTACACAAGTAAAAGATGTTCTGTTTGTGGATGGACTCGTAGTAGCAATAGAAAAGGAAAGCAGTTTAAATGTGGTCATTGTGGTAACATTATTGATGCAGATTTGAACGCTTCCGTTAACATTGCTACGAAGTTAAAACCTATATGGTTCAAACAACGACAACAATATAACATTAAGAAAGGATTCTTTTGGAATATTGTTGGAGAGGATAATATAGTACCTCTTGTCCCTCAAACTAATTAGATGTCCTAATTGTACATATTTTTAGTAACTATTAAGCTTAAAAAGGAGTTTATAGGATCGCTTCCTAAAAATGATACTGAAAAGTATATGATTTTTCTAAGAGAGGGGTGGTATCTTTTTTCTATTTTTCATAATGTTAAATATACTGTTGAATAAAGTAACTATGCTCATTCTTTTATAAAGAGGCCAGTTTATATTTTTAAGAGATTCAGATACCTAATAATATGACATTTACTACAATAAAAGGATCTCCCGCCGTAGTTTTGAAAAAAGATGAATATCTTAAACTGTTTCGTGTAGAATTTTTTAAGCCAGGAAATATTATAGGCAGAGAATTTTTCTCCAACATTACAACTACTAAAGATTTATTTTTTGAATCTTCTGAATTCGTCGGTTTTATATCTAATCCTATTCTCGCGCTAAGTTTTGGATGCAGTCTTCCTTATGGGGTTCAAAAAAATCATTTTTGTTTTGAAAGAGAAGAGTGGTTTATATTTATTCGTGATTCAGACGTTAATATAATAGAGAATTAAATATGCCGTTTCATATAAAGAAAGGAACTAAAGCGTATGTTTTAAAAATAGAGATTCATATCAATCATTTTCCCCCTTCAATTTTTATACCTAAATCAGAGTTTTATATAGCAAAGAATGTAGATTCTTATATTATTAGAACTATCAATAAGGAAGAAAGCGGTGATTATTCTACCGGTTCTGTTTGTTATTCAGAAGGATTTACGGATATTAAAACTTCAAAAGAGTTAATATTTACATATGATGAAAGAGTAAAAGTTTCCCCTGAATTTATAAATGAATTTGAAAATTGCCTCAAGATAAGGAGGGGTATAATCTGCCTCCATCCTTTAAGGAGGGGACCCAAGAGGGGTACAAAGTCTAAGTTTTATAGGTGTTTTTATAGGGAAGGTTGGCTTATTCTTATTGACAAGAGTTATGTTCATATAATAGAAGGATAGAATATGTCCGAAACAGATGGTTAAGAGGAAGTATATATTCTTAGATAATTCAGTTATTAAACCTATTTTATAGACATGTATTACGTTTTAAATAATTCACCAGCCGTTGCTTTTTGTTATGATAACTCTTCTCCGGAGTATAAAAAGCTCCCTGAGAATAAAATGATTATAATTGAGACTATTTATGAAACACAGGAGTACAAGGATATAGTTATCAAAGTTGATAAGAAAATATGGTCTGATGTTATTAAGACATATAAAAGTGATTTACGATTTTTTAATGTTATAGAGGATATTAAAAATAATGCAGTATCAGGAACGTATATTTATGATTTCATTAGAGTTTTCGAAAAAGAAGGTTGGTTGCTATTTGTTCCCAGAATGTACACAATAATAAAACATTAGGAATTTCATATTGAGTTGAAGAGTATGCCCGCAGGTACTGTTGAGCTTTTTGATATTGATAATTCACCTAAAACTGTTAGGTATTTGACGGTTCTAAACTAAAAACTTATTAATGTTTAACATATCAAAAGGATCGCCTGTTGTAGTTTTCTACCGAAAGGATAATAAGATTACTTCTCATCCTAATAATGATTCAAGAATAGCAGATATTCTAATAGGAGCTGAAATTATTTCCATTAGAACCAGTAAGGTATGTAAGTTCAATAGAGAATTATATAGTAATAATAGTGAAGAATGGCATATTATTAGAGGTATTCTTTATACCTACGGATTCGAAATGGGCACCCATTTCGAATTTTCAAGAGAGAATTTCAAAGTTTTCTTATATGAGGACAAAATAGGAGAGTGGTTACTTGTAGCTCCAGATAAGTATGTTTTATTAGGATAGTTCTTGGTTATTGGAAAAATATGTTGTATATTTAAGTAACATAAATAAGAAACAGAAATAAGAAACAGAAATGTACACCATACCAATTAATTCTCCCGTTATTGTTTTTCATAGCAAAGAAATTTCTTTTAATTCTCAGACTGATAGAATGCCACTTTTTAAGAAGGCGGAAAAGGTGACTATAAAAACCAGCCGGCAGTTAAGTTTTATGTTTGAAGAATATTGTAAAAATTCTCATGCATGGTTTCAATTGAGGACAGTTCTAATTCATCACATGAATATAGGTATTCACTTTCAATTTTCTTTGAATTTATTCAGAGTTTTTAAGAGAGTAGATAAAGAGGGTGAATGGTTGTTACTTGCTCCTGAAAAATTTATTATCGAGTTATAATGATAAGTGTTGAAAAAGGATCTCCTGCTGTTGTTTTGAAATTGTCGTCCGGATCAGGAATATTTACAGGAATCACTTCTATAGATATGCTAAAATATATGTACGACTCCTTAGGATGGCACGTTATTAACATGGTAATTAATCAGCGTGAGGATTCTCAAATTCCTGAACTATACAACGACAAGTTTAAAGTTTTCATTCATACGGATTTTGTTGGGTATTGGTTGCTTGTAGTCCCGGAAAAATATGTAAAATAGGCAAGAAATAATTTGGTTTAAAGTCAAACTTGTCGTATATTATACTATAAGAGGTTAAGAAAAGAACTAAAATAAGGACTACAAATGAAAAGGTTTTATATTTGGTACGTCGATTCTAACAGGTACTCACCGATTGTTTTTCATGTCTATGAGGATGCAGTAGCTTGGTCATTGAAAACACCCTTGAAAAATTTGGTAATAACTAAAAATAAATAAGGATTTATTATGAGTATGAAAACAGTTAAGGCTGCCCAGTTAGCCGCACAAACATATACTGAATCAGGAGCAGGAAATACCGCAGTAGCTCTTTCAGCTAAACCTTCCAGATTCAAAACAGAACATGTAATAACTCCCTTTATCCCATCCGGTAATATCGTTCCCTGGTCCAAAGAGTATTTTGCAAGATTAGACGCGCAGGTGGAGCTGGATCAAGAGAATAGGCGTAAATCTGTTCCTGTTGTTATGGCACCTGTCGATACCAAAAAAGTTATGAATGATGTTATGGGAGAGGTAGATGAAATTATTGACACAGTATTTAAGAATGTAGTAACGCCGAAAGTTAGCGTACCTAAATTTGATATTCATGGAATGCTGAAAGATCATCCCACACTAACTCCTGAGAATGTGGAGCATATTAAAAATTTCTACTCCAAACAACGCCAGGAAGTTCAGGATGCTTTAGATAGAACTGACGAGGATTTGGTGGATGGATATAAGTTTTTGAAAACCCCTGCCCATAAGATAAGGGTTACTGAGTTCTATGACAGCATTGAAGATGGATGTGATGCTTTTCTTAACCTGAAAATCAGACGCAAGGCTCTTGCTCGAAAAGTTAGAGTACCTAAACCAGTGGCGGCTTCAAAACAAGTTAAAGCACTGAAGTTCATGCAGGAGTCGGATGTGTACCATGTAGTTTCAGTTCAGCCTGAGCTGGTTATCGGTGCTCAAAGCTTGTTTGTGTTCAATACAGGTAATAAGAAGTTAACCCACTTCATAGCCGCAGACAGAGGGGGGTTCAAAGTTAAAGGCACCACACTATTGAACTATGACGAAAAACTTTCCGTTACAAAGTCTTTGAGAAAACCTGAAGTGACGTTAAAGGATCTCATTGGAGCGACAAAACCTCAGATGAAAAAAATAATAGATTCGCTAACGACAAAGCCTTCTGTTACTAACGGTAGAATTAACCTTAAAACCGTACTGGTGAGAGTAGATAAATGAATAGTATCGTTTGTGCGTGTGGTGAGACATTAAGAAAAACTAAATTCTGTCCAAACTGTGGATCTGAATTGGATTGGAGTAAGGAATAACGGGATATTAAAATGAATAAAAGAAAATAATGATATTAGTAGATTTTAGCCAGATAGCTATTTCGTCTATAATGACTCAGACGAAAATGCAAAAGAAAGTTGACGAAGGAATGTTCCGGCACATCTTGCTGAATTCTTTGAGACAGAACCGCGCCAAGTTCAATAAAGACTATGGTGAGCTTGTTATATGTTCTGATTCGAAAGAGAGTTGGAGAAAGGACGTTTTCCCGCACTATAAAGCAAACAGAAAAAAATCTAGGGACGCTTCGGCAATAGATTGGAAAGAGGTTTTTAGAGTAATTGATATAGTTAAAGGTGAAATAATTGAAACTTTCCCTTATAAGTTCATTAACCTACCCGGTGCAGAAGGTGACGATATTATTGCCACTCTGGTCATGAATAACCTCACCGAAAAAAACCTCATTCTTTCTTCGGATAAAGACTTCATTCAGTTACAGAAACACCCTAACGTTTTTCAATACGACTTTGTAAGGAATAAATGGATAAAGGATAAGAATCCTCAATTGTTTTTACGGGAACATATTATTCGCGGAGATACAGGTGACGGAGTTCCTAATATCCTTTCTTGTGATGATGCGCTTTCTAATAGCGAAAAGAAACAGAAGTCTATTTTCAAGAAACACCTCGAAGTTTGGTTAAAGGATTCTGAAGATGTTTTCTATAACAATCTTCCGGAAGATCAACAATCCAACTATTCGAGAAACAAAATTATGATTGATTTAGAGAGAATACCTTCCCATATTACTGAAGGTATTCTTCAAGAATATTCTAAGGAGATAGAAGGGAGCAGGGGTAAGATTCTCGGATACTTCATTAAAAACAGATTACGTGAATTGACAAAAGTATTGCACGACTTTTAACGGGCTTATTTCAAGTGTGCCTAAGAACATTGGAAAAATATAACATAATACAATAATATGAAAAAACACTTATAATTATTGCTTTGGCACAATAACACTTTCTCCTGATAAGCACGGCAATGTTGTAGACGGTTCCACATTGAAGTATGTTCTTCAAACGTATTTGGATGAACATTATACGGGTTTGAGAGCGGTTACAATTGACGAACTAATTTCAACAACTTACGGTAACACTTCAGCAGGAAATGGATTTGCGCTTAACCCTACTGTCGCGGCTTCATTAGCGGCACAAATAGTTACAAACGGTACGATGGCGTATAGTTCTAATAAGGCGAATGTACAACCAGAAGGTTGGGTCGGATATTCTGTTTTTCTTGTTTCAAAAAAAGCACTCGAAAACTTCCCTTTAATAAAACAATGTCGAGACGAGGATTTAACCAAAGAGAAAAAATAACGAAAAGCCTGCTCTGTCAGGCTTTTCACTTTAAAGGATATAAATGAATTACGAAAGAATGAATAACCCGAAGTATCACTTTTTCTGGGGCGGACCTTTCAGCAATTGGGCTGAATCACCTTTCATAGTAAATGGGATTAAATATTCTTGTGGTGAACAATGGATGATGCACCAGAAAGCATTACTATTCAGAGACTATGAAAGTGCTGACAAAATTATGAACGAAACTAATCCCGGAGTTCAGAAAGCATTAGGTAGAAAAGTTTTTGGGTATACCGATGAAGATTGGGCGCCTGTTAGAAAAGAAATTGTTAAAATAGGTCTTCGTGAAAAATACCTACAAAATAAATCATTCTTAAATTATCTTCTAAAATACAATAACCATATTATTGTTGAAGCCTCTCCTTATGACAGAATATGGGGGATAGGATATGGGGTAGATGATGCAATGGATAATATTGATACATGGGGAATGAATTTGCTTGGTGAAATTCTTAATGAGATAGGTGATGAATTACAAACAGATAGGGACTAATATGAAACTTATAGGATATTGGAATTCAAAGTACGAAGATGGATATATTGATCCTGCAGAATTAATTGACGATGACTACTACAAAAATTTAGATCCGGCGTATGATAGACTCAATTTCTCAGATATAATTAACTACTTGAAAAGTGGTTTTATTGTAAATAGATACAGAGGATATAGCGAATGTAGAATATGTGGTAAAATCTTAGGTAGTCATGAAAGAACTGATTTCGAATATATTTGGCCAGACCAATTAGATCATTATGTAGCGGAACATTCTGTCAAATTACCTGAGGAGTTTTTAGACAAAATTATGAATATTTCACATACCCATCCAGTTATTGATAATGACTACTGGATTAATTATTGCAAATTAATGAAAAAATGAATGCTTTAAAAGCTATAGGTGTAATATTTGCTGTATTATTTTTAATGGTAGTGTCGGTCTTTACCATTAATTTTATTAACTTTTACAAATAATCTTACATAAATGAAAAAATTTATTATTAGGTTGGGATTAACTATTATTGTTGCAATGATAATAAACTATATCCTAATTTGGGCAGGAGAAACGTTCTTCAATATTCATAACGCACACGGATTTATAACCGTATGTACGATTGGTGGTATTATTTTTGGTGCATTTTCTCGGGCTATATACAATACAGTTTACGACACAGTTGAGGAATGATAATTTTGATTTGCGGTATCTTTTGTTATATTTAATATAAATAGGAATACTGCAAGAACAAAACTAATATTACTTATGGCTGAAGAAAAAAACATTCTAGAAGAGTTTTCAGGCCTTGAGGATTTTGGGTGGTCATTCGCTTCTGATGAAGAAGTTAATTCTAAAACCCAAAATCTGGAAAAGGAACTAAAAACTACAAAAGAATCCTCGGAAGATATAAAAAGTCTGCAAGCTCAAATTAACCGTATCGTCGAACACCAGGACGGAGTCGATAGCAAACTTGAATCCAACACCTCCCGCATTGAAAAGAAAATTGATCAGCTACTCAATCTAACTATGGAGAAAATTCAATCTGTCATCACCGAACACGGCTCCTCTATGGCGGAACTTTCTGAATTAATTTGTCAAAGTAATAACGATGGATTAGAAGAAAAGTACAATGTAGCCAATAAGGAAAAGATGAAGAAAGTGGAACAGCTAATTCTCCCATTCTTGAAAGGATTAACAAGGGATGGAGAAAAAGAATATATCCGTTGGCCAGGAAGAGTTCAGTTTTTAGAAAACAAAGCTAAAGAACTAATAAACATAACCCGATCATAAAATGCCCCTATACTATTTCCACTGCACCAAATGCGATTCACGCTTTGAAGAATTTCTACCATTAGAAGAAAGAGATATGCCTGTTGAACAAGTATGCCCTACATGCAAAGAAAGTGGCGTTGAACGTATAATAGGTGATATTCTGTCTATATGGAAGACAAGCAAATCAACCAATTCATAACAATGCCTACATATCAATACAAATGCCGCGAATGTTCTTATGACGTTGAGGAAAATATCTCAATTAACGACAGAGACAAACCGTTAGAAACTCCTTGCCCTTTATGCGGTAAAACTACCATTGAAAGAATATTTGGTTCTCCAATTATTAATCTCGGATTCAGAGGTAGTACCATCCAATCTAAAGCCCCCTCAGAGTTCAAAGAACATCTTCAGAAAATTAAGGCTGGCGTGGGAGCTAAAAGAGCGGCAGGAATAGAACTTTAATTATGCGAAATATTATTTACAAAGATGTTGGTGATATGTCTCGTCACCAAGTCAAAGAATTAGCTAAAGAATTAATGGAAGTTATACTGTTTTCTGCCTGGCTGAAAGTTTTCACATCTCATTTCAAATCATACATAAAACTAAGGATTGTTAACTAATAGTTGAATTTGCTTAGAGCTGATGGGAATTCGTCGTTCCGTGATCGGCAGTAATTATATTTATAAAACTAACTAAACCTTAAATGATTATTAAAGATAAAGGAAGGAAATTCTTGAGTGACCTCAAGTTTATGACCGATTACTCGAAGTGGCTACCTGAATTAAACAGGTATGAAACATGGGAGGAATCCTGTGAAGCCGTAGTTAATACGCACCGAGTAAAGTACGCTGACAAGTTAGAACAAATTTGTCATTATTTAGATGAAGCAGAACTAACATACAAAGAAAAATTAGTTCTTGCGTCACAGAGAAATTTACAATTCAGGGGAGAGCAAGTATTTAAGCACAATTCAAGGATATATAATTGTGCCGCAGTTTATATGGATAAAACACAAGTTTTTTCCCAAGTAAGTTATCTCAGTCTTTCGGGTTGTGGAGTTGGAGTTTCTATGTTGAGAAAGTGGGTAGACAAGCTACCAACATTAGCCCCAAGAAAAAAAGAGAAAATTAAGAACTTCATTATTCCTGATAGCATTGAGGGTTGGTCAGATGCGTTTGGTATTCTTGTAAGTTCGTTTTGTTCGAGAGGATCCCATTTTAAAGAATACGAAGGTTCAATTGTTCGATTCGATTATTCACAAATACGCCCTACAGGTGCAATGATTTCTGGTGGGTTTAAAGCTCCGGGTCCTGCTCCTCTGAAGCAAGCAATAGAAAGAATCGAAACATTATTGGAAAATGAGACGAGAATTAACGAAGTAAAATTCCGTTCAATTGTTGCATACGATATTCTGATGCATATTGCCGATGCTATTCTTTCAGCTGGTGTAAGAAGGTCTGCTCTTAGCATTATTATTGATCCTCTTGACCTTGAGTTAATCCAGGCTAAAACTGGTAACTGGAGTGAAACGAATAAGCAACGTGAAAGATCAAATAATTCTATTGGTCTTATTAGAGGAACATTCAATCAAGAATACTTCACAAACCTTGTAAAGCATAATGATGGAATGTCCGATCTCGGATTTGTGTTCCTGAATAATGAATATGAGGTAATGAATCCTTGTGTTACAGGAGATATGATAGTTGATGTGTTATTCAAAAATAAGGAAGAGAAGATGAGAGTTGAAGATGTTGTGTTACTACACCAGAAGGGGGAATCTGTTTATATTAAATCTAAAGATTTAGACAATAACGAAGTTATTTACTCTCCTATAACATCAGCATTCCAAACTAAGAAAAATGCTAAAATTCTGAAAATAACAGACGAAAAAACCGGTAAATTTATTAGAGTTACCGAAGAACATTTGGTGTTTACGGAAAACAGAGGATATGTTGAGGCAATGAATCTAAAAGAAGATGATATTTTAGTTTTTAGTAGTTAAAGGATTTATTTTAGAAAAAAATATTAAAGAATATCTCTCAATTAAGATTAATAGCGCATTTGATTATGCTGCTAAAAATGGTTATAGTGGTATGATATTTACGTATGATGCTAAACCTAAATCTATTGAGGATTTGATCAACCAAAAAATGAAGGTAAAATATTAATGTTAAAAATTCAGGAAGATGGTTATGATGATGTGTATGATTTCTCGGTACCACATACGTCTAATTTTTTTATAAATGATATACTGGTACACAATTGCTTCGAAATTGCGTTCACCCCTATTCTTGATTTCAAAAAAGAAATTACCGGAGTTTCTTTATGCAATCTTAGCGAAATTAACGGGAAGCTTTGTAAGACTAAAGAAAAGTTTCTTAGGGCTTGTAAGTCGGGTGCAATATTCGGTACGCTTCAAGCAGGATACACTGACTTTTCTTATTTAGGTTCTATTACTGAAGAAATAGTAAGACAGGAATCGTTGATAGGAGTTTCTATTACAGGTTGGATGAATACGCCCGAACTGTTTAATGAAGAATGGTTACACGAAGGTGTCGCTCTTATTGAGAAAACAAACCGTGAGCTTGCTGAAATATTGGGTATTAATCCAGCCGCAAGACTTACAACTACAAAACCAGCGGGAAATTGCCAAACTCTAACAGGCGAAATTAAAACAGAAAGGGGTATATTAGCTTTAGAGGAAATATTTAATTACTGTTCCAGTGGGAAATTTAACATCAACGAATACAAAGAAAATACTTTCCTTCTTGTAACTAATCCTTTAAAGGTATATGATGAGAATAACGAGCTTAAAGATATTAATGCGTTATACATAAATTCCGTTTGTGATGTTTACGAAGTAGAATTCGAGGATGGAATAAAATACGAATTTACTGGAGGCCACAGGCTAAAAACCGTTGATGGATGGAAAACCATTGAAGAATTAAGCTTAGATGACGATATAATATCCTTTGATGAGTTCATAAAAAATAATCCGCAATTTAAGAAAGGAGTAAAGATTGAAAATAAAAAAGATTGAAAAATCCATACCAAAATTAACAGGAGATATTAGTGTTAAGGATACACACTCTTATCAATTAAAAAATGGAGTAGTTTCCCATAATTGTTCCGTGATCTTAGGCTGTTCTTCAGGAATCCATCCTGAGCATTCAAAGCGTTATTTCAGAATAATGCAGTTAAATAAGGAGTCGGATACTGCTAAGTGGTTAGAACAAAATAACACTGACCTCATTGAAGAATCTGTTTGGAGCGCAAACAATACCGACTATGTAGTTTATTCTCCTGTTGAAAATGAGCCGGGCACGATCTACAAGGATACAATGAGAGGTGTCGAACACTTGGAGAAGATAAAATTTGTCCAAGAGAATTGGGTTATGACGGGCCAAATGAAAGATCGTTGCATTATGCCTACTACACAAAATAATGTTTCTTGCACTGTTATTATTGACGACTACGACGAAATAGCAAATTACGTATTTGAGAATCAGAATATTTTCACTGCGGTTAGTTTCTTAAGTGAATTTGGAGACAAGGATTATCCGCAAGCACCATTCACTAGTGTATTGAATTCAGAAGAACTTCTTGAAAAATATGGCGATGCTGTTATTTTTGCTTCGGGATTGATTGTTGACGGTCTTCATTACTTCGATCAAAACCTATGGGATGCATGTGCGCATATAATTTCAAAGGACAAGAAAGTTGAGGGAACAAGAACCGAAGTTCTTCTAAAGAAAGATTGGATTAGAAGAGGAAAACAGTTTGCCAAGAATTACTTTAAGAATGATATTGATAAAATGATTTACTGTTTGAAGGATGTTCATTTATGGTATAAATGGAATAAAATTGGTAAATCCTTCAAAGAAGTTGATTTTGAGAAAATTCTTACAGCACCAACGTTCAATGATGCAAGTGACTATGCCGCTTCTTCCTGTTCTGGTGGAGCTTGTGAAATAACAAGAATTTGAAATAAAATTTGGTTATTAATGAAAGAAATGTTATATTACATAAATAAATTGCGGGTTTGCTGGCCCTATTTTATTGTCTATTATCGTTTCCAAATGAAGTTTTATATTTGGGTAGGTCGAGTTTTGCGGGTAGTTTATTCGCCGAACGGTAGCCAATGTAGAATTCACCAGTAACCATATTTTCTACCCGATATACATAAGGTAGGACATTATAAATATTAGTGTTGGACATAACAGTTTGTTTAATGTTAGAAGAATGTCTAAAGCTATTAGGTCTTGTACACCGCGAATAGTATTTTTTATTTCTACTTATATTTATAAAAATTTGGAGATGTACTAAATTTTTAGTATATCACAACTAAAGACGCCGTAGGCGTTTATTTTATTAACAAAATAACTTAAAATGAATGTATCAAGAATATTCAAAAATGGAGAAAAGCTACTCTTAGGCGCAATGTCCCTTTCAAGTTTTATATTATTTTCAGATATTAATATGAACTGTAGGGCAGAGACGTTATTGAACCATACACCCACAACTAAAACTGAACACGTGGAAACTGTTCAAGGTATTACTAAAAATAGGCAAACTTCATTAATAATCCAAGAGGTGCCGAAAACCAAGAAGAAAATTGCAGACGCCAGAGAGGTAGAATGTTTAGCTAGAAATATTTATCACGAAGCGCGAGGGCAATCAAAAGAAGGGCAATATGCTGTCGCAATTGTCACTAAGAACCGAGCAGAATCGGGGAAATTCCCCTCAACTATTGAAAAGGTAATAAAACAGCCTGGGCAATTTAGTTGGTATAGAGGGAAAAAATCTGAACGAATAAGAGAAACGGAAGCCTATGCAATTTCAAAAGAAATCGCAAAAAACGTACTCGAAGAAAATGGAACTCTCTATCAAGAAGTTCATCGTAAGTTATCAGGTGCTTTATATTTTTGCGAAAAGAGAGTGAGTATACCTGGAAAAAGAAAAGTGACCGCCAGAATAGGCAACCACAAATTTTACATTTAATTAACCCAAATAGATATACTTCACGATATGCTTAAGATAAAAACCGCAGAACAATTCATTGAAGAAATTAATATTATTATATATAAGGATGGATGTAGTGTAATAGAAGCAATCGTGGAGTATTCTGAAAAAAATGATATAGACTTTAAGAAATTAGTCCCCTTCATCGAAACTTCTTTTAAAGATGTTATAAGAATTGAAGCAGAAAACAGAAATATGTTAAAAAGAGACCATTCGCAACTACCAATATAAAGTTGGAAATATGAAACAATTTATTATATTAATGGAATGGATATATTTACCGAACACAACAAATTGGCAATTTTTGTTTTTGAAAATTACCACGCACTAAAATTACACCTATCAAAACCTAACTTTGATTTTTTCAGATATAAGGGAAAACTTTCAGGTAGAATATCAACAGAGGAAAAATATAATGAATTTGTCGAATCGAAAAATTATCCTTTAGCGAATACAATCGCAAGAAGACTTAGAAACAAGCAAAGTATTATTGAATTTCTTATTGCGAACTTAGAAAGAGATCCTTGTATATGGTTAGATAAATTGAGAGATAGTTATTGTGATGATATAATGATTAAATGGAAGCAAAGGCAAGAATCTATTACCTACACTTTCATTAAGGATTTGAATTTTATCCTAACTCAGAAAAAACCATTCAGAAAATATTTTACTAAGGACAATAGAGGTTATTCTGATATTCTTAATCACGTTATTAGGGAAGAAATATGTATTGAAACTGCTTGTATTCTTGATTGGATATTAGATTTTATTGGAGAAGATTTGGGAGATGAGACTAAAGACTTTATAGTGTATGACACGAATTTGAAAATAAAAAAGTATGGAGTTTTATTTATTGCTTATCACGATTTCAACAATGAAGATAAGAATAAATTCAAAAAAATTATACAGGAAAAAATAGATAAACAACTGAACCAGCTTCCGTTCTAATTTGGTTATTATATATTTTTTTCTATATTATAAGATTATAAAATGAATGGAGTGGATAAAATGTAACATTAACATAAAATACAAACATATATGGCTATAAGTTTTAGCGACTTAAAAAAGAGTAGAGGTAAAGACCTCGAAATTCTTACAAAGAAGATTGAACAAATTAACTCACCAAATAGAGAGTCTTTCGGAGATGAGAGGTTTTGGTCACCAGTTGTAGACAAAGCAGGTAACGGTTATGCTGTTATTCGTTTTCTTCCAGCAGGGCCCGGAGAAGATTATCCTTGGATTAGTTACTTTGATCACGGGTTTCAAGGACCTACAAGTTTGTGGTATATTGAGAATTCGCTTACCAGTATTGGTAAAGAGGATCCGGTAAGCGCATACAATACAAAACTTTGGAACACAGGTATAGAAGCTAATAAAGATCTTGCAAGAAAGCAGAAAAGAAGACTTCATTACGTTTCCAATATCTATGTTGTTTCAGATTCTGCTAACCCAGAAAATGAAGGAAAAAGATTTTTATTTAAATATGGGAAGAAAATTTTCCAGAAATTGAATGAAGTAATGAATCCACAATTTGAAGATGAAACACCACTAAACCCATTCGATTTTTGGGAAGGTGCTAACTTCAAATTGAAAATTCGTAACTTCGAGGGTTATCGTAACTACGATAAATCAGAATTTGAAGCACCAACTCCGCTGTCTTCAGATGACAAAATTCTTGAAGATATTTATAGTAACCTTTACAAACTTCAAGATTTCTTAGCGCCTTCTAACTACAAAACATTCGAGGAATTGGATGCGAAACTTAAAAAGGTTCTTTTGTTAGAAGATGATGAAACTCCGAGGGAAAGACCTACAGCACCAGCTACATCACAAGTACGTAAAACTGTTAGTGAGAAAGCCGCTTACGTCCCACCTACTTCAGTCGAGGACGATGATGAAGTTGATACAGACTTCTTCAGGCGTTTAGCAGAAGATTAAAATAGAGGGCGGAGAAAATCCGCCCTTTTTTATAGGAATGTTAATGCCAAAAATATAATGAGTAGATATAATACAAAAAATAGAAGGGATTTTCTATTTGGTATGTTCTTTAAAAATTCGAATATGAATTTTCCAGCAACACCTCTTCCAGAAGATGCAGTTGATAGGTTATTCTTTTTAACAGTACATGCGTTAGTTAGAGATGAGAAAATATGACATGCAGAGAATAATTGGTAGCGATCATTCTTTAGGATTCGATCGACCGGACTGTTTTATATATGATAATCTTTGGGGGGGTGCATGGCGTAATGAATCAAAATATGAATCAAACTCATTATCGTCCATAAAGGAAAAATTTACATTTTTCTTTTCTTTGTTCAACCCGTTTAATTATATCCGCGTCAGATGAAGTATAATTTAGAATATTGCCTGCTACAATTTTGGAAAATTTTCGAAGGAGACAAGGAATTTACACCAGAGCAATTTGAAATAGTTCCTCTTCACTATAAATTATAGATTAAAAATATGATTCATACTTTCATACCCTATGCACACAAAAACGAAAATAAGAATATAGGTAAAGTTTATAATCGATATATGAATATGATTGGAGATAATGATTGGGCATTATTCTTAGATGCTGACGCTATGTTCACTACTCCAGATTATCATTCACAAATTGAAATAATTGTTAAAGAAATAGAGGAGAAGGATTTAAAAATAGGTCTTCTCACATCTTCTACAAACAGAGTAGGTAATATAGAACAAATTATTTTCTCCAAAGATTCTAAAGAAGCGTATAATCATTCAATCGATTTTCATAGAAAAATCGGAAAAGAAATACAAGAAAAGGAAAGATATAATATCCAAGAATGTAAGGATCCTATTAGTGGGGTAGTTCTTCTAATATCAAAAGAAGCCTGGAAAGAAACTATAGGATTTATGGATGGATTTCTTGGGGTAGACAACGACATAGATTATAAAATTAGAAGAGCTGGGTATAGGACCTGTATTATGTGTGGTGTATACGTGTATCATTGGTATAGATCTGATTGGAAAGAGATAGGCGGATTTAAACCTACAGGGTACAATTAAAAAGAACTGATTTGGTAATATGATATAAATTTCTATATTATTTTACATAAATAGAATAAGTTTTAGTAAATAAAATGATTTTACAAACAAGAACATAAATTAAAAAAAGGAAAATATGGCAGGCACTAATATCACTAATACTATTGAATCAACGAAAGAACCAAAAGCACATGAAGTTATTATTGCTTTAATAAAAGTCTTCGATTCTATTGACAATACGTTAGAAGATCTAGAAGCTAAAATTACTGTAAAGCACCTTAATGATAAGGTAATGCAGGAACCAGAAATTCAGTCTTTATACGACCTATGTAATAAAGGACCTGAATATATTATGAAGAGAGGAGAATTTATAATAGATCAAATTAAATTAATAAATTCCCATTTATTTTAAAGTAGACTATTATTAACTATATTGTAACATAGAGGAAGGTATTTTTATATAAATATATGAGACAATATATTTACAATTAGTTAACCACATATTCATGTATCCTATAAAAAAGAAAATACTCTTCTTACTCAAAAGAAGAGAAGATTATTCTGAAAAGCTTCACTCATCACACTTAGGTTTATCGACCGGATTATTCAATTCAGCAACATTTATGAGTGATATGCTTAAGAATAGAGGAATTGAATCTGAGCTTGTTGTTGTTATTGATAACAACGATATAGACCGTGAAGTGACCAAACACAAACCAACACACGTTATTATTGAAGCTCTTTGGGTTGTTCCTTCAAAATTTGAAATTCTAACAAAACTTCATCCTAACGTTAAGTGGATAGTTAGATTGCATAGCGAATTACCATTTTTAGCAGGAGAAGGAATGTCTTTTGATTGGATTGGTAATTATTTCAAAAATCCTAATGTCCTTTTAGCGGCAAATGCTCCTAGAATGATGGAAGAAGCTAAAACGTATTTGTCTATTAAATTTGATGAAAATTCGATAAAAGATAGAATTATATATTTACCTAACTTTTACCCAACTCATTATAAAACTAAAAAGAATTTAAGTATTGGTAATAGATTGCATATTGGGTGTTTTGGTGCTATCAGACCGCTAAAAAATCAAATGCTTCAGGCACTTTCTGCTTTAGATTTTGCGACTTCAATTAAAAAGCCTTTAACATTTCATATAAACGGTGATAGGATTGAAATGAAAGGATCCCCTGTTCTTAATAATCTTCGTTCACTATTTAACAACCTTTCTTTGAAAGGACATATTTTAGAGGAACATATATGGACTCCAAGAGAAGAATTTCTTGAATTATGCGCGCAAATGGATATTGGGATGCAAGTTTCCTTCAGTGAAACATTCAATATAGTTGGAGCTGATTTTATTTCACAGGGGGTTCCTATTGTAGTATCTTCCGAAATTCCTTGGGCGACACATAATTTCACTGCTAGACCTACAGAATCAAAAGAGATTGTAGAAGCACTTAAATCAACGTATCTATTTCCTAAAAGAAACGTGACCGAACACCAAAGAAATCTCAAACAATATAGTGAAAATAGCGCAGACGTCTGGGTTAATTATTTTAAAGGTCATCATTCTGGGTTCTTAGGATTAATTGAGGATATCATCGAGGGTGTATTCTAAAATTTGGTAATATGATATAAATTTCTATATTATTTTACATAAATAGAATAAGTTTTACAACAACAACAACAACAACAACAATAACAATAACAATAACAATAACAACATTATGAAAAAGACATTACTAACAATTATTTCAGCAATTATCTTTACATCACCAGCTTTTGCTGAAGTCACTGCGCCTGTACTAGCTCCTACTGTAGAAGTTAAAGCTCCTGCTAAGGTTGTGGCTAAGAAAGCAGTTAAGGCGAAGAAAGCAGTTAAGGCGAAGAAAGCAGTTAAGGCGAAGAAAGCAGTTAAGGCGAAGAAAGCAGTTACAGAAACAATTGCCTCATCAATTAAATAATTTTAATAATATACCATAAGGAGATAACATGAAAAAGTTTTCATTTATAGCAATACTCGGAATTTTATTTATATCTTACTCAAATGCAAAAGCCGAAACCTATGTTTCTGGTAATATAGGAGTTTCCCAATCAAATATACTTCAAGTACGTGATTACAATGAGAGAATTCTAGGTAATGATCAGTTCAAAGCAGGAACTTATTTTACGGGCGCCGTCGGAGCAAGAATACACGATGGGGTAAGAGTTGAAGAGGAAGTTGGTTTTCAGCAAAAAGTTTTCCAAGGTCAAACAAAAGAAAACGCTAAAATAACCAGTCTTTTAACTAACGTTTATTACGATGTTAATGCACAAGGTGTTACTCCATTCGTAACTGTTGGAGTTGGTGTAGCGGAGGTTAATAACTCTTATTCGCCAAATAACAATTTTCCTTTAGCATATCAAGTAGGAGCTGGTGTATCTATTCCTGTATCTAAATGTGTTAATGTTGATGTAACATATAGGCACTTTGGAACAACAGAAATTGCCGATATTGGTTATAAATTCACGCCAACAACAGATTCAGTTCTATTAGGATTGAGAGTTATACTATAATAACTATATAGATGTCAACCACCCTTAAGCTAAA
>SESF01025116.1_pt1 | contig 22707 bp, 22 predicted proteins | sample 3171521 | NCBI WGS metagenome assembly SESF01 (sample SAMN10866945, study PRJNA518727) | freshwater metagenome | biome: subpolar coniferous forest; feature: holomictic lake; material: water; isolation source: holomictic Lake 227, 6 m and 8 m depth | place: Canada: near Kenora, Ontario | collected...
GGCCATTCCACGAGCACGTTCCAGGGCGACTTCGCCAGGTCCCAGATCAGCAGGTCGTCAAAGGATTCAGGTTTCGTCAGGCGATAGGCGTCGACGTGCAGAATCTGACGTGAGCCCGCGTAGACGTTGAGCAATGCGAAGGAAGGGCTGGTGATGTCGCCCTGGACGCCGAGGCCCCGGACTAGGCCGCGCACGAAGGTCGTCTTGCCCGCGCCAAGGTCGCCGGAGAGCGCCAGCAGGGTGTCGGGCGGCAGGAGGGCGGCAAAGGCCGCGGCGGCCCGTTCGGTCTCTTCCCCTGAACGGGTGGTGAGACCGGCGGTCCAAGTCGCGAGTGCGTCGGGCGAGCCCATGGCCGCAGTCTTTGTCGCGGCGTATCATCAGGCAACCCGCAAACAAAAGACCCGGCCGAGTGGCCGGGTCTGGTGGGCTGACTGGAGCGCCGCTTACGAGACGATGCCGAGGGGCGGGATGGTCTTCCAGCCGCCGCGGGTGAAGTCGGGGCACTGGATGGGCATGCTGCCTTCCTTTACGGAGCGAGCGGAGATTTCGAGGATGCTCGACCAGTCGGCCGCATCATAGACGGTCATGTCGGGCGTGATGCCCTGACGCACGCAGTCGAGCATGCGGTAGGCCATGACGAAATCCATACCGCCGTGTCCGCCGACCTTCTTGCCGAGTTCGCCGATTTTCTTGATGAGCGGATGCTGATTTTCTTTCATGAACTTGGTGAGCTTTTCTTTCTCATAGGTCCACTCGTGGCTGCTGCGCTTTTCCTTTGGATCGAGGATCGGGTGTTTGTTATCGGCGTCGACCGCGAGGCGGCCGGGGTAGCCAAAGAACGTCGCCTGGGTGCCGCAGAGGGCGTTGATACGCGAATAGGGACGAGGGCTCACGACATCGTGCTGGATCATAATGGTCCGGCCGAGCTGCGTCTTGATGATCGAGGTGTTCATGTCGCCGCAGACGAACTTCTCGTCCTTGTGCCTACCTTCGTTCGGCTGGTGCTTATCGCGGAACTGGGTGAGGTTGAACTCGGGCGAGGAGACGGACACCACGAACTTGAAGGCGTCGCCGCGGCCGATGTTCAGGTACTGCGCCACCGGGCCGAGGCCGTGCGTGGGGTAGAGGTTGCCGTCCATGAAACGATGGTAGTCGCGGCGCCAATCGCCTTCGCTGCCGAGGCTCCAAAGAACGCCGCCGCCGAGGTTATGGATGTAGGCGCACTCGGCGTGTTTGAGGTCGCCGAAGAAGCCCTGGCGGGCGAGGTTCAGCACGAAGAGCTCTTCGTCGCCGTAGCAGCAGTTTTCGATGATCGAGCAATGGCGCTGGGTCTTCTCAGCCATGTCCACGAGCTGCCAGCACTGGTCGACGGTGACAGCGGGGGAGACTTCGATGAAGGCGTGCTTGCCCTTTTCCATGACCTTGAGGGCCATTGGCACGTGCCATTCCCAGGGGGTTGCGACGAAGACAACGTCGATATCGTCGCGCTCGAGCATCTTCTCCCAGGCGTTTTCGTCGCCGAAATACATCGCCGGCTCCTTGCCGGTGATTTTCTTCACGCTCGCGGCGGCGCTCTTGGCGCGGGCTTCGACGATGTCGCAGACGGCGACGACTTCCGCGAACGGGATGTTGGCAGCCGAGTTCACGTGGGAACGGCCGCGGTTGAGGCCGATGACGGCGACCCGGACTTTGTCGATGGGCTTGGTCGTCAGGTCCCAGACGGGCTTGTTGCCGGCCGGGCGAGGACGAGTCGCGGAGATGTCGCGCGCGTCGAGGAGTTTGAGGTCGCGGGGATCAGGCTTGGCTTCGGCCGAAGGCACGGCGCTGAGGCCGAGGCCAAGGCCGGCGAGGGCGCCGAGTTTAAGGAAGTCGCGTCGGTTGGAGTTTTCGGGGAGGGGCATGGCGGTGTAGGTTTAGGGGTGGAGTGAGGGGTAGGGTTCAGGAGACGATGGGGAGAGGCTTGAGAGTCTTCCAGCCGCCGCGGGTGAAGTCGGGGTAGGCGACCGGGATGCTGCCATCGCGGACGGAACGGTCAGAGAGGTCGACTAAGGCTGACCAGGCGGCGGCATCGTAGACGGTGAGGTCAGGCGTGATACCTTGGCGGATGCAGTCGAGGAAGCGGTAGCTCATCACGTGGTCCATGCCGCCGTGGCCGCCAACCTTCTTGGCTTCGACCATCAGCTTCTTGAGGAGGGGGTGCATATTCGCGGCCATGAACTTCTTCAGTTTGTCGCCTTCGTAGGTCCAGGAGTGGCTGTTCCGCTTTTCCTTCGGGTCGAGTAGCGGGCTCGCGTTGTCGGCGTCGATCGCGAGGCGGTTCGGATAACCGGCGAAGGTGGCGAGGGAGCCGCTGAGCAGATTGCCGCGCGTGTAGGGCCGCGGGCTGGTGTTGTCGTGCTGGATGACGATGGTGCGACCGAGCTCGGTCTTCACGATCGAGGTGTTCATGTCGCCGCAGACGAACTTCTGATCCTTGGAGCGGTCGCGGTCCGGCTTCACGCGTTCGCGCAGCTGGGAAAGGCCGAACTCGGGCGAAGAGACGGACACGGTATATTTGAACGCGTCGCCGCGGCCAATACCCATATATTGGGAAATCGTGCCGAGGCCGTGGGTGGGGTAGACATTGCCCTGGAGCAGGGTGGAGTAGTTGCGGCGCCATTCGCGCTGGGCATCGAGGAAGGTGTAGCCCTTGGGGCCCGAGCCGCTGACGCGCTGGTCGTGGATGTAGCCGCATTCACCGTGCTTGAGGTCGCCGAAGAAGCCTTGGCGGGCGAGGTTCAGGACGAAGAGCTCTTCCTCGCCGTAGCAGCAGTTCTCGAGGATCGGGCAGTGGCGCTGGTGTTTTTCCGAGGCGTCGACGATGTCCCAGCATTCGTCGACCGTCAGGCCGCAGTTCACTTCGATGAAGGCGTGCTTGCCGAGCTCCATGGAGCGGATGGCCATCGGCTTGTGCCATTCCCAAGGCGTAGCGACGTAGACGACGTCGATATCGTCGCGTGCGACCATCTTCTCCCAGACATTCTCGTCGCCGCTGTAGATGACGGGCGTCTTACCGGTCTTCTTACGAACGACTTCCGCCTGCGCCTTGGCGCGATCGTCGAGGATGTCGCAGACCGCGACGACTTCGGCAAAGGGGGTTGAGGCGACCGACGCCACGTGAGAGGAGCCGCGGTTCAGGCCGATGATGCCGACGCGGACTTTCTCGATGGGCTTCGTCGTCAGGTCCCAAACGGGCTTATTGCCAGCGGGGCGCGGGCGAGGCGCACCGATGTCGGCGGCGGCGCGATGCTTCAGTTGAGACGGGTCCGGCTTGGCTTCGGCGGAGGGGATGGCGTTGATGCCGAGTCCGAGACCTGCGAGGGTACCGAGCTTCAGAAAATCGCGACGGGAGTTCTCGGGGTGACTCATGGGGTTTGAGGGGTGACTTCAAGACAGCGAACCTATGGCATGGTTGCAACGGATTTGCCCCGCCCCATGTCTATTATTTAGCTTATGAAGCCTTGGGCCCATTTAATCCCGAAGACCGCCAGATTACGCACGGTATGAGCCATAAAACACGGTAGCAGCGAGCGGTCCGGATTTAGCGGATTGAAGCGAGCGACGTAGAGCCAGAGCGAAGTGATCAACGCGAACAGCGCGCTGACTCGGCCCTCGGGCTCGCTGAGATCAAAGTTGTGGATGAGCGTGAACACCAGCGAGCCCACGATGATGATCGCGAGTAGCTTGCGACCCACCATTTCGCCGGGGGCGACGAAGCCGCGAAAAAGCGCCTCCTCGACGAACGAGGCACCGATGAGTTGGAAGATGAAGATTGCCGGTAGTACGCTCTGCTGGTCGGTGAGGCCGGCGCGTTTTTCGACGGCCGCCTCGGCGACGGTGATTAGCAGCGCCCCGGCGGCGGCGGCAAAGTACGCGGCCCGGGGCGCGTAGGTCGTCCCCGGCCAGAAGCCTTCGGGTCCGCCGTTGGCGCGGCGCTTACGCCGTTCGCGAGCCCAGGCGAGGAGCACGAACAGGCCGAGGGCGCAGTAGAGCAGGGCTTTGCTGGCGGTGAGGTCCATGGGTTCAGCGCACGCCAAGTACCCAGGCCAGATAGCTGGAAGAGGCGTGCGTGGCTTCGATGGCAAGCCACTGCGGAACCTTGTACGGATGGTGCGAGTGCACCCAGCTCTCCAGGTCCTTGCCTTTGGGGGCCGCGAATTTGAATGTCACGCGAAACTCATCTTCGCACTGCACCTGGCCTTCCCAGGTGTAATGCGAACGCACCGGCCCGTCGACCTGGCCGCAGGCTGCGAGCCCGGCGGCGACCGCGCCTTCGGCGAGGCGATCTGCTTCCTCGCGGGAGGGCAGGGTGGTCCAGGCGATGCCGATGGCTTCAGTCATTCGCTTCGCTGTCGGGTTTTAGGTAGCGCTCGGTGATGATGTTGATCAGGTGGTCGCGCGCTTCTTCGACGGAGTCGACGTGGATGTAGAAATCACGGTCGGAGGGTGATACCATGCCCCATTCGTGGAAGGTCTCAAAGTTGACGGCGTTCTTCCAGAAGGCCGAACCGAACAGCAGCACCGGAAAGTGTTTCTTAGTCTTGCCGGTCTGGATTAGGGTCAACATTTCGAACAGTTCATCAAATGTGCCAAAACCGCCCGGGAAGGCCACGAGCGCTTTGGCGAGATAGAGGAACCAGTATTTACGGACGAAGAAGTAGTGGAATTCCAGGTCCAGCTCGGGTGTGATGTAGGGATTATGTTCCTGCTCGAAGGGCAGGGCGATGCCAAGCCCGACTGAGCGGCCACCGGCTTGGTGGGCGCCGAGATTCGCCGCCTCCATGATGCCAGGTCCGCCTCCGGAGCAGACGAGGAAGCGCTGCCATTCAGGGAGGGACATTGACCACTTCGTCATCTCGAAGGAAAGCGCACGGCACGCTTCGTAGTAGGCGGAGCTGCGAAGGTTGATTTCCGCGAGGCGGAGGCGGAGCGCGCATTCGGCGCCATCGCACTGTCCGGCGGTAGCCAGGGCTTTTGCTTCCGCCAACTGTTTCTGGGCGACCTCGGGCGGCAGGGTCCGCGCAGAACCGAACATCACCACCGTGTTGCGGACGCCGTATTTCTTAAAGCGTAGATGGGGCTCCATCATCTCGGCCATCACCCGAATCGTCCGGGCCTGGGGGCTCAGCATGAACTCCTGGTTTTGGTAGGCCCGGGGCGGGGTGGGCCTAAGTTTGCCTTTTTCGGGGCTCATTCCTCATCCTTTCCCCGTAAGACGGTCCTGCCAAGCCGGGAAGCGTGGGGCTTGACACCCTCGGTGGGGCTCTCTTGGCTGTCCCCTTTAAAGCCCATGCATCCCACCTACCGTCCGTCCAAGATCAGCCGCGCCCGCAAGTGCGGTTTCCGCGCCCGTTCCAAGACCCCTGGCGGCCGCAAGGTGCTGGCCAACCGCCGCAGCGTTGGTCGTAAGCGCCTCGGCGCCTCCTAAGCCCTATGCGTCTCCCGCGGGAGCGTCGAATTCGCGCCTCGGCCGATTTCAACCGCCTCCGCCAAGAAGGCTCGCGACTCGATTGCGGGCCTTTTCTTTTGAATTACCGCCCGACTGAGGCGAAGGGGCCTGCGCGCTTCGCCGTGATCGCTGCCAAGAAATCGTTGCCGCTGGCGGTGGATCGGAATCGGGCCAAGCGGCTGGCGCGGGAGCTTTTTCGGACGGATGCAGCCGCGTTCCCCGCGGGCTGGGAGATCGTTCTCGTCATCCGCTCTGGGATGCTGCGCCGCTCGCTGGCGGAACTGCGCAAGGTCTTTGCCTTGGCCGCAATGAGGGTCGTGGCCGCCGTCGCCAAGTCGTGAGCGCACCGCATCCATCCTGGCTGGCCCGCCCGGTGCTCGGGTTGATTCGTTTCTATCAGCGTTTCCTCTCTCGGCCCCTCCATGCCATGCCCGGGACAGGGTGTCGTTTTCACCCTACGTGTTCCTGTTATGCGGCGACGGCTTTGACGCGCTTCGGTCTGTTTCGCGGCGGCTGGCTGGGCTTCCGTCGTATTTGTCGGTGTCATCCCTGGGGTGGCTCGGGTGTCGATGAGGTGCCGACGGAGTGATGGTCAGGTGGTCTCGTATATATAAATAAACTCGCCGTCAGCACGTCTATTTCGGGTAATCAGCAACGTGAAGAATCTGTGTTCAAAGGTCCTGGGTTCCCGTCAGGGCGGCACGCTGTTGCTCGCCGCGAGTTATGTCATCTTGGGCACTTTGTTGCGACTGGGCCTCTTGATTGCTTCCGCCTCCGGAGTCTCTTGGGGCCTGCCCACGCTCGGCGCCCTCGTGGTCGGACTGCTCTTCGATTTGCTGATGGCTTGGTTCCTTACCTTGCCGATGGGGCTGCTGAGCTCGATCTGGCCTTCAGGCTGGTACAGCGACCGTTGGCTCCGGCTACCTTTGCGGGCGGCTTGGGTCTTCGGTGCGTTTCTCTTCTCCTTCTGGAAGATTGCCGAAATCCTTTTCTGGGAGGAGTTCGGCGTCCGCTTTAACTTCATCGCGGTCGACTATCTCGTCTACACGCAGGAAGTGGTGAAGAATATCAAGGAGTCCTATAATCTCCCGCTGATCTTCGTGGTCGTACTCGCCTTGGCGGGGGGGCTTTTCCTGCTCTGGCGTCGACTGGGCTGCGTGCGCCGCTGGGAGGAGGGGGCGTCCGCCGATGCGTCGCCTCGCTGGCGCGCCATTGTCATACTGCTCGCTCCGCTGGCGTTGGTGCTGACTTATGCCTTCTTCCTGGGACAGCGCGACCTGCGGCTTGCGGACCAGACGCATGCCGGCGCGGGCGAGCGCATCGTGGCCGGCCTGCGTCACATGGGTGACCCGCAGCCAGGCTGGGCGAACAGCTACGACACCGAGCTCGCCAAGAACGGCGAATACGCCTTCCTCGCGGCCTTCTGGGCCAATCAGCTCGAATGGAAGCGCTTCTATCCTTCGCGTCCCGACGCGGTGGCGCAACTCCGCGAGCTTTTGCTCAAGCAGGGAGGTGCCGCGGTCGGTGCTGATCATAATGATATCACGCGGCAGGTCTCGCCGACCGGTCCGGCCCGCCGTCTAAACGTCATCCAAATCACGGTGGAGAGCCTAAGCGCCGAGTTTCTGGGCTGCTACGGTGCTCCAGAATATAAAGATAAGAACCTCACCCCGAACCTCGACCGCATCGCCCGCGAGTCGCTGTGGTTTCGCCATTGCTATGCGAGCGGCACCCGCACGGTCCGCGGTATGGAGGGTTTGACGCTTTCAACCCCCCCGATTCCTGGTCAATCGGTGCTCCGCCGCGCCGGCTGCGAAAATCTGACCACGCTCGGGTCGGTGCTGAAGGCGCAAGGCTACGACACAGCCTTCATCTACGGCGGCGATGGGTTCTTCGATAATATGAATTACTTCTTCGGAGCCAACGGCTACCGAATCATCGACCTGCCGCGCCAAGAAGCCGCCGGCAAGAAGATGACCTTCGGCAACGCCTGGGGCGCCTGCGACGAGGATGCCTTCTCCTGGTCGCTGGACGAGGCCGACAAGGCCTTCGCCGCCGGCAAGCCTTTCCATCACTTCGTGATGACGACATCAAATCACCGGCCTTATACCTGGCCGGCCGGCAAGATCGACCCCAAGCTCGTCGATCGCGACGGTGGCGTCGCCTACACCGATTTTGCGATTGGGGCCTTCCTCAAGGCCGCGCAGGCCAAGCCTTGGTGCAAGGATACGATCTTCGTCATCGTCGCCGACCACTGCGCCTCGGTCGCCGGCAAGCGCGAACTGGAAATCCGTAAATATGAGATCCCATTATTCATCTGGTCGCCCGGCAATATCCCCGCGCGCCAGGTGCAGCCGATGATGAGCCAGATCGACACCACGCCGACCGTGCTGGGTTTGCTTAATGCGTCTTACCTATCTCGCTTCGTCGGCGCCGATGTCCTGCGGACGGGCTATCACCCCCGCGCCTTCATCAGTAACTACCAGAAGATTGCCGTGTTGCATGAAGACGGCCTGCTCACGGTGTTGAAACCGGTGCGCCAGGCCGCCCAATATCGGGCTGATCTCGCGACCGGTGCGCTGACGCCGCTGACTGCGCCTGATACCGCCGCGGTGGACGAGGCGGTGATTCATTACCAAGGCACGGATGAACTCTTTAATCATGGAGGCCTTGCCAACCCCCTCCGCTGAGCGGCCTTCGCTGCTCTGGCCGGCCCTTGCCGTCGCGGCCGTGGCGGTCTTCTTTGGTTTTCCAGGGACAGGGGGCGACCGTCTGGATCACGTGTTTCAATCGCTCTTCTGGAATGGTAAGGATTGGTGGATTCCCCATGAAGCCCCTCTGGGTAAGTGGCTCGCATATGACGGTCCTAAGGGTCTGGTTATTCTCTTCGCTGTCTATCTGCTGTTCTCGGCGATTTTCCCGGCACGCGTACCGGCTTCGTTCGGACGCCGCCGTTCCCTTTATCTACTAGCCTGTTTCGCGATGGTCTCCGTCGTCTGCACGCAACTTCGGACGGTCACGCACATGGCCACGCCAATCGACCTTAAACTCTACGGCGGCGTGTGGGACCATTTGCTTCTCTTTCAGTCCAAGCCGGTCAACTATCCCAGTCATGCATTCCCCGCCGGTCACGCCAGCGGCGGCTTCGCCTTGCTGGGGCTTTATTGGGCCTTGCCGCCCGTGCGCCGTAATCTGGGCTTGGCGATTGGTCTCGGGATAGGTTCCTGGATGGGGCTGTACCAAGTCGCCCGCGGTGAGCATTTCTTATCGCACACCCTAGCGACGGCCGCACTGGCATGGCTCATGTGCGCGGGTCTCGCCCGCTGGATCAAACCCGGAGCCCCGCAGGCTTAGTTCGTCCAGTTGACGATATTATCCGCGCGGAATGGGCCTGTCGAACCGGTGCCTTGGTCGAAATAAGTGCCCGGGACGATACCCGACTTGGTCATCGTAGAGCCTCCGGAGGTGGCGGGATCCCAATACTCGAGCGTGTCGGGCATGATGCCGGGGCCAGCGGATTCGGCGAAATTGATACCGCACGACACACAGAGGAAGTTGGGGGATTTCCAATCGGTATATTTGGCGGCGGTTAGGACGCGGTAGCGATAGTCGTAGGCATTATCCCAAGGGTCGCGGAATTCGAAGCAGCTGGGATTGCCGCCGCGCCAATCGTCGGTGCTGATTTTGGTGTTATCGTTGGTGGTGATTTCTTCGTAGTTGAGGAAGCCGCGTTGTTTGCGGGTGCTGCCGCCTGGCAGGCTGCTGTCATCGAAGGGGAGGAGGGTCGGCACGGCACCTGGGGTGGCGGCGCGGATGAGGCGGCGTCCGAGCAACTGGTCCAGCAGGTCCTTGCGGTAACTGTCGTCGGCGCCGCTGGCGCAACCGGGGAAGTCGCCATAGGCTTTTCGGTAGCTCTGGCAGGCCATGGAGATGGCTTGGATGTCGCCCTTGGCCTTGGCTTTGTTGCGACCGTTATTCGCCGACTTGAAGAGGCCGAAGGTGATGCCGGCGAGAATACCGATAATCGTGATGACAATCAGTAACTCGATGAGGGTGAAGCCGGAGCGGCGTGCGATAGGGTGGCGCATGGGAGGGGCTCAGATGTGGCGGGAGTCGTTCTCGTCCTTCTTCACGTACCCGGAGTCCTGGCGCTGGTGGTTGACGGCGTTCTTCTTCAGGTAGGCCTGGTAGACGTCGTCCGCGGACATGCCAAGCACCTGGGCGATGGAGATGAGGAAGTGGAAGAGGTCGATGACTTCGACCCGGGCGTTCTGCTCGTCGAATTTCTGATACTTGGCCCACCACTTCCAGGGCACGGAGTCGGTCAGCTCGGCCATCTCCTGCTGCATGGCGCGGAGGTAGTTGAGGACCCATTTAATCTTTTCTTCCTCGGTCATGCCGGCGGTTTCGACGCCGATGCGCTTATTGAGCGCCTGCTGCATTTGGAAGATTTCTTCGAGCTTGTCGGACATGGCTTCAATTAGGGTGGGAAGCCCGCTCCGGGGCAATCCCGGAAGCGCCGCCGACCCCTTCGGCGGGATTAATTGCTCTTTGCAGGGAAGCGCGGACTGTGCCTTCCTGTCCTCGTGTCCGCCACCAGCCTCATCGCTCCCCTTCGCAAGCCCGAAGTCCTCGCCCCCGCCGGCGAATGGGACTGCGTCCGTGCGGCGGTCGAGAACGGGGCCGACGCGGTCTTCTTCGGCGTAGGCCGCTTCAACGCCCGCGTCCGGGCCAAGAATTTCGAGGAGGCCGACCTGCCCGAGCTGATGGCCTATCTGCATGGCCGCGGTGTGAAGGGCTACGTGACCTTCAACACGCTGATTTTCCCTGACGAGCTGGCCGAAGCCGCCCGCACGCTCCGCACGATCATCGCATCCGGTGTCGACGCCGCGATCGTCCAGGACCCCGGCATCTGCCGCCTGATCCGTCGTATCTCGCCCGACTTCCCGATCCATGCTTCGACGCAGATGACGGTCACGAGCGGCGCCGGTGTCGATTATGCCCGCGGCCTAGGTGCTTCGCTCGCGGTGCTCGGCCGGGAAGTCTCCCTTCCGGAGATGCAGAAATTACAGTCGGAGCAGTCTGCCAAGGGCGTATCGCTCGATCTCGAGGTCTTCGTTCACGGCGCTCTGTGCGTCGCTTATTCTGGCCAGTGTCTGACGAGCGAGTCTCTCGGCGGCCGTTCGGCCAACCGCGGCGAATGCGCTCAGGCCTGCCGCTTGCCTTATGAACTTGTGGTCGACGGCGTGGTCCGCGATCTCGGCGACAAGGCCTATTTACTTTCCCCGCAGGATCTCGCGGGTATCGAGGTCGTCCCCGACCTAATCCGCGCGGGCATCCGTTCGTTGAAGATCGAAGGTCGCTTGAAGTCGCCGGAATACGTCGCCGCCATCACGAAGGCCTATCGTCGCGCGGTAGATGCCGCCTGGGATGCCTTCGGTAGGGGTGGGGATGCCGATCGGGCCGCTCTGCAGATTCGTCAGGAAGAGGACTACGCGATGCAGATGACTTTCTCGCGCGGCCTCCACTCCGGCTGGTTGCGGGGTATCGATAATCAGCAGCTCGTCCACGCCCGCTTTGGTAAGAAGCGCGGAGCCTACCTAGGCAAAGTTGTCGACGTTGGCACGAACGGCGTCACGATGCGTCTCGAAGGCCCGCTCAAGCCCGGCGATGGCGTGGTCTTCGATCAAGGCAAGCCCGCCGAACGCGAACAGGGCGGCTTCGTCCACGGTCTCGAGCCCGCCCGCGGCGGCTTGACTTTCATCCGCTTCGGCCGCGAGGACGTGGATTGGTCGCAGGTGTTGCCGGGAGCGATTCTCTGGAAGACCAAGGATCAGGACCTCGACAAGCGTCTCCATGATTCCTGGGACCGCGAAAAGGCAAACTACCGCCGACCGCTGCATGCCAAGGTGATTGGCCGACTCGGCCACCCGCTGCGCGTTGAATTTAACGATGGCGAGGGCCATGTCGTTGCCGGCGAGACCACCATGCCTTGCGCCGCGGCCGAGAAGCGTCCGATGGATATCACCACGTTACGCGACCAGCTTGGACGCCTCGGTGATACGGGCTTTGAGCTGGGTGAATTGCAAGCCGACCTCGAGGGTGCGCTCATCATTCCGGTCAGCGAACTCAACCGCTTGCGCCGTGATCTCGCCGACCAAGTCGCGAAGTTGCGCAGCCAGCCGCTGCATTGGACGCTGCTGCCTTACGAGGAATCTGCGACCAAGGTGGCGGCCTATGAGCCGGCCCGCCCGGGTGAGGCCGAAATCGTCGTGGTCATTCGCGAACCCGAACAACTGGAGCCTGCCCTCGCGAGCGGGGCGCGCGTCATCTACGCCGAGTTTGAAGATCCCAAGAAATTCCGCGCCGCCGTCACCCGAGTCCGCGCCTATGAGCAGGAAGCCAGCCGTAAGGTCGAGTTCTGGGCGATGGGTCCGCGCATCCATAAGCAGGGCGAGGAACGGATCAGCGAGATCGTCCTGTCCTGTGAGGCCGACGGCTATCTCGTCCGCAATCACGAGAATCTCCGCGCCTTCAAGGGCAAGCGACTCCGGGGTGACTTCTCCCTGAATGTCGCCAACGGCCTCACCGCCGAATGGTTGATGAGCGAGCATGCGCTCGAAGGCCTGACGGTTTCTTACGACCTTAATTCCGAGCAAGTGACGGCGCTGTTCCAGTCTGCTCCGCCGGAGTGGTTTGAAGTCACTATCCATCAGCATATGCCGATGTTCCATATGGAGCATTGCGTGTTCTGCGCATTCCTTTCGAAGGGTAAGGACTACCGCGACTGCGGTCGTCCCTGCGAGAAGCACCGCGTCAAGCTGCGGGATCGCGTGGGTGCGGAGCATATTCTCAAGGCCGACGCGGGTTGCCGCAATACGCTCTATAATTCCCGGGCCCAGACCGGCGCCGAATACGCTACGCAACTGCTCGCCCTCGGCGTCCGCCGCTTCCGCGTGGAATTCGTCGATGAGGATGCCGCCACGGTCGCGCGTACGTTGGAGAAATATCAGGCCCTGCTGAAGGGGGATCTCGACGGCACCGCGCTGTGGAATGACTTGAAGGTGTTGAATCAGCTCGGCGTCACGCGCGGGACGATGCGCGTGCGGGTCTAATCACGCCTCCGTCCGTAGGCGCGGGAGCAGGCCGGTGATCCGCCGTGAATCTGACGCGTTGCGCACGGCCATCGCGTAGGCGGTGGGGTCGCCGACGAGGATGACCTGCTTACGGCCGCGGGTGACAGCGGTATAGACGAGGTTGCGCGCGAGCATGATACTGTGCTGGCGGAGGAGGGGCACCACGACCGCCGGGAATTCGGAGCCTTGCGATTTATGGATACTCACGGCGTAGGCGAGGTGGAGGTCGCCTTGTTCGCCGCGTTCCAACTCAATGCGGGTGCCGTCGAAGTCAATGAGCAGGGTGCCCTCTTCGTTTTGCCCGAGCACCACGCCGAAATCGCCGTTGAAGACGAGTTTATCGTAGTTATTGCGTGTCTGGATGACTTTGTCGCCCGTCTGAATGCGGCCGGGCCGCGCGTCGGGCCCGCGGAGGCGGACTTGGAGCGCTTGGTTGAAGGCCTGGATGCCGCCAGTCCCCTTATGCATCGGCGCGAGGACTTGGATGTCGCGTAGTGGATCGAAGCGCAGCGCCTTCGGCAGGATGTCACAGCAGAGTTTGGTAACCATCGCCACGCAGGCTTCCGGATCATCGACGCGTACGAAGTGAATATCCTGGGTGAAATCAAGTTTGGTCGGATCCTCAACCGGGGTCGGCGGGCTCGTGTCGGCGTGGAGAATGCCGTGGGCGACGGTGACGATGCCGCTGCGGGCACCTTGGCGAAACACCGTATCGAGGCGCGTCACGGCGGCCGCACCTGACTCGATGAGATCGCCGAGGACGTTGCCGGCGCCGACGGAGGGGAGCTGGTTGACGTCCCCGACGAGGAGCAGGTGGGCGGTGCCGGGGACGGCTCGCAGCAGGGCTGCCGCCAACTTGGTATCGAGCATGCTTGATTCATCGATGATGACGAAATCCACCGCGAGGGGGCTCTCCGCATTAGCGGTGAAGCCGCCGGCGGCAGGATCGAACTTCAATAGTCGGTGAATAGTCGACGCAGGCACGCGCGTGGCCTCCGTCATGCGCTTCGCCGCGCGCCCCGTCGGTGCGCCGAGCGCCATGCGGGTGCGTTTGGCGGAAAGGATATCGCAGAGCGCCTTGAGGATGGTCGTTTTACCCGTACCTGGTCCGCCGGTCAGGACGGAGACTTTATGCTGCAACGCCATGAGCACGCCGGCGGATTGGGCTTCGGAGAAAGCGAAGCCAGCTCGAGATTGGGCCCATTCCACGGCTTTATCGGCGACGATGGTTGGTAGCCCCGAGGGCGTGGCGATGAGCCGACGGATAGAGGCCGCAATCGATTTCTCGGCATTCTCCTGCGGTCGCAGTTGGAGCAGTCGCACGCCCCGCGCGTCGAGCACCCCGATGGCATTCTCATCCTGCAGGCGGCGCAGGCGGTCTTGGACGATGGCCCGATCCACCTCGAGGAGTTCGGTGGCTTTCTCCAGGACGCCTTCGTCTGGGAATGCGCTGTGGCCTTCGCCTTCGAGTTCTTCTAAGGTGTGCAGGATGCCGGCATCGACGCGTTGCGGGCCGGCGGTGGGCAGGCCCAGATTGCGGGCGATCTTATCGGCGGTCTTGAAGCCGACGCCTTCGACTTCGCGGCAGACACGATACGGCTCGGTGGTCAGGACTTTTTTCGCATCCTGTCCGTAGGCTTTGACGATGCGGACGCATAGCGCGTTGGTGACGCCGTAGGTCTGTAGGAAGACCATCACCTCGCGGAGCGCTTTTTGATCCTCCCAGGCTGCCTTGATGGATTTGGCGCGCCCCGGGCCGATCCCATCAACTTCGCGCAGGCGGCCGGATTGATTGGAGATGATGTCGAACGTGCGGACGCCGAACTTGGCGACGATCTTGTCGGCGTAAGTCTTGCCGATACCCTTGATCAGGCCACTGCCGAGGTATTTGCGAATGCCGTGCACCGAGGAGGGCAGGCGGGAACTGAAAGTCCGCACGCGCAGTTGCGGGCCGTGGGAATGATGGCGTTCCCAGTGGCCGCTGACATCGACCGTCTCGCCGCACTGCAAGCCGGTCATGTTGCCTAGAATGATCACTTTCTCGCCGGCTTCGGGGGCGAGCTCGGCAATCGTAAAATGGGTCTCCTCGTCGAGCCACAGGATGCGCTCGACCACGCCCGAAAGAGTGGTTTCGGGTCCGCGCGGTTGTTCCCGGGGCGGCGACATGCTGTCAGCCAATCATCCCGCCTCGGCGGGGGCGAAAACAAAATCAGCCCAGCCGGAAGGCGTCGCGGGCCAGTTCGGCCAGCCCAGCGTGCACCGTGTCAGGCGAATGCGGAGCCAGTTCCTCGGCGGTATGGCTGCCGGTCGTCACGCAGTGGATCGCGGCGAGCCTGCCGTTGCGGGCGGTGGCGATGTCGAAGGGGGAATCGCCGACCATGACCGTGCGCGCCGGGTCGGCCTTCAGCGACGAGAGTACGAATTGGGTGAACTCCGGCTGGGGTTTGCGCCAAGGGTGGACATTGGTGCCGTAGATACCGTCCAGCAGCCCGTCGAGGCCGAGGTGCTCCATGATCTTCTTCGAATTGGCGTCATCCTTGTTGGTGTAGACCGCTATCTTCACGCCCTTGGCGCGCAGGTCGGTGAGGATCTCGTGGCAGCCTGGGTAGACGCGCAGACCGTGGTACATCACGGAGGGGAAGTGCTCGCGGAAGAGCCGGGTGGCGGTGGGGGCATTGGCTTCTCCAGCTAGTTTGACCACCGTTACATTGACGGACCCGCCCACAGCGCGGCGGATTTGTTCGAGGGTGACGCTCGGCAGACCCATCATGCTCATGACGTCGTCGTAGCACCGGTGGATGGCCTCGAAGTTGTCGACTAATGTGCCGTCGAGGTCGAAAAGGACGGTTTCGGGAAGGGGTTGGGCCATGTCGGTTCCTAATCAGGCGGGCTGTTGGCGGGTTTCCAAGTTTGGAATTGAAGGAAAGGTGGGCGGTCCTACGGTGCGGTTTCGCACCATGAGCTTCTCCCTGGATCTTACCAAGCCCCTCAGCCGCCTCGGTCTGGCTATCAACGCCCTCATCCTAGCCGTTATTTTCTACGGCATCTCCGTGGCCTCGTTCAAGTACATGAGCCACACCCTCCCGGAATCTGGCGCCCACCAGAAGGAAGCCGAAGTGAAGGCCGGCCTCGTGGAGAAGTCTCTTGCCAAGGCTAAGTCGGCGGCGAAGGGCAAGGCCTACGACGTCAAGGCTGCCACCGAGCAGGCGGAACACGCGGCCGAAGCCGAAGTCGCCAAACAGGCCGAAGAGATCCACCACCATGCGGTCTCAGGTTGGGCCCCCTTCGCCATCTTCCTCCTGATTCTTTCGGCCATGTTCTTCGCGGGCTTCCTTGGAGTCTTTGTCCAGCGCCGCGCCAATGACGCCGGTTTGCTGGGTCTCTGGCTGTTCACCAATCACCTCGGCGCCGTCTTGCTCGCCGGCTACGTTGCTTTCTACCCCTTTCTGGCGGCCAATGATCTCCGTAGATCCTGGGCGCCTCTGTTCATCGCGGGTCTCGTCCTGTTGCTGCCGGCGCTCCTTTCCGGAGAAGGCCACGGCGAGCACGACGAGCACGCTCACTGAGCCGGGCGTCAGAGTGACGCGGTGCGTCCGAAGTCGAAGATGGTGTGACTGATCAGGCCTCGCTCCAAAACGGCGAGGTCTGTTTGTTGGTCGGTGCTGAAGTTAACCCCGTCGTTCCAGTTGAACTGGAAGCCGGTGGCATTGCGTTTGAATAACGAGCCATGACGGACCAGTGCAGGCACACTACGTTCCATACCCGTGTGGTCGTTGACGTCGGAAGGGTAGTTGAGGCTGTGGACCTGGAGTCCGGGGGCGGCCTGGCCGATGAGCCCGTGGGCAAAGCGCGCGGCGTGTCGGCAGGCGGCTTCGAGATGCGGGCGAAGCTCGGGCGGGCAGAGGTTCGAGGCTCGGTGGACGCGTTCGAAGATCGACTGTTCAAGGTCCAGCGAACAGGCCACGGCGGGATAGCCCCAGGCGGTGCCTTCGGTCGCGCCCGCGAGGGTGCCCGAGCTCAGGCATAGTGGCATGGTGGCATTGAAGCCGATATTCAGCCCGGAGAGGACTACGTCGGGCTTGACCGGGAGCAGGTGGCCCAGGGCGATGTTGACGCAGTCCGAAGGGGTGCCGTCGATGGACCAGGCACGGTCGCCTAAGTTGGGGTATTCGGCCACGGTTACTTCCCGATGGCGACTGAAGGCTCGGCCGATCCAACTGCGTTCGCCCGAGGGGGCGGCGACGAGCACATGAAAGCCTTGGGCGGTGCAAGCGGCGACCAAAGCGTGCAGGAACGCGGCGTTGATGCCGTCGTCGTTGGTCAACAGGGCGGTGGGCTTCTTCACGGGATTATTTCTGCCCCTCGACCTGGCCGCTCTCTAGCTCCATGATCTGATCGCGCAGGGCGGCCGCGGTTTCGTAGTCTTCTTCCTTGAGGGCGGCTTTCAGGAGGTTCTTGGCTTTGGTCAGGAGTGCGAACCGATCGGCCTTGGCGTCGTGCGGGCGGCGTCCTTGATGTTCCAATCCGGGTTGAATGCGGGCAATCGTCGCCAGGGCCTGCGCCTCGTGGGTTTCGTAGCAGGTGGGGCAGCCCATCCGATGGACACGTTCGAAATCGGTCCAGCGGAAGCCGCAGGTGGGGCACTTCCCACGGCCCTGCGGGGCGGGGACAGTCATTTTGAGGCCGAGCGACACGGAGGGCAGGATAGCCTCGGAGGAGCCCGTCTGGACGGCCGGGCAGTCCTGGCAGCAGGCATGGGTCTCCGCCTTGCCCCCGGCGACGAGGGTGACGAACACGGCGGCGGCCTTAGAGCAGCCTTGGCAGGATGATGGACGGAGAATCATCGCCTGCCACTATGCACGCGAAACGCCACGGGTTCAAGTGCGACAGCGAACCTTTTCAGGTTGAAGCCGACCCGCAGGCGGATTGCCTATGAAAGCGATGCTTTCTCCTGTTCTCATGCTGGTGCTGGCCGACACCGGAAAGGGCGCCTTCTGGTATTTTCAGCAGATGGACTCCGCGGGTCTCGCTGTCGCCGGGGTGCTGCTCGTCTGCTCTTTCATCGGCTGGGGTGCCATGATCCAGAAGTGGACCGACGTGCACGAACTTCGCCGCCGCAATCACGCCTTCGAGCGACGCTTGCGCGACGAGCCGTCGGTGGTCGCCCTGAATTTTCCCCGTGGTTCCAACCTCGGGCCGTATGAATTCCTTGTCGCTGAAGCGGTCTCGGCCGTGCAGCGACACAAGGGACGCATGGTCCGTCCTTCTGACGTCACGCTTTGCATGGGTCACGTCGAGAATGCGATCCAGCGCGGCATCGCGCGCACGATGGTGAAGTACGAAGAAAAGATGGTGATCCTGAGCTCGCTGGTGTCCGGCGGTCCGTTCCTTGGCTTGCTCGGCACGGTCTGGGGCGTGATGGTCACTTTCGGTGCGCTCACCGAGAAGGCCAGCATCGCGCAGCTCGCTCCCGGCGTCTGCGGTGCGCTCGTCACCACCACGCTTGGTCTACTGGTCGCGATTCCTGCCACCTTTGGTTACAATTATCTGCTCACTCAGGTGAAGATCATGACGACCGAGCTCGAGAATTATGCGAGCTCGCTGGCCGACCGCGTCGAGCTTGAACTCGAAGGCGAGGCTCGCCGCAACTTTGAAGCCGCCCAGGAGCGCGAGCGTCTGCTGCGTGCGGCCGCCGCCGCGAGCGCTGCTCCGCCGGCCGCTGTCATGGATGCCGCCGTGCTGCCCCCGGCCGCGCTGCCTGGCTGGGAGGATGCTCAGTAAGCGCGTATGGCCCGCTCCTTCTCCAGGCCCAACCGGCTCCACGTTATCAGTGAGCTGAATGTCACGCCGATGCTCGATCTCTGCTTCGTGCTGCTGATTATCTTCATGATCGCCACGCCGGTGCTCGAGCAGACCACCGCCGTCAGCCTGCCGAAAGCCGAGAAAGGCGCCGGCAAGACCCCTGATACCAAGGTGCAGTATCGCATCGTCAGCATCGATCGTAACGGCGCCTATGCGATCGGCGCGCGCACCGTGACTTTCGCCCAATTGGAAGCCGAGTTCGCTTCCATCGCCGCCTTGCCCGAAGCCGATCAGCCGGTCGTCCGCATCCGCGGTGACGGCGTGCTGTCCTACCAGAAGATCATCGACATCCTTTCTGCGGCGAAGGCCAAGGGCCTGACGAAGGCGGGACTCGACACCGAGACGCGCTGAGATGTCGAGCGGAGGCAAAGGTTGGATCGGATCCATCGCGGTGCACATCGGCATCCTTGGTGCGATCGTGGGCTTCTCGTGGTATGCTTCGCGTCATGCGGGCACGCCGACCGAAGCGGTAGACCCTCTGCTGGTCGACTTGAACGGTATTCCGGGCAAGCGGGCGGGCCAGGTCGGTAAGACCGAAGGCGTCTCCAAAGGACAGGAGGATGGCTCCAAACTCGGCGTGCCTTTGGTTCATATCAAGAAACTCGACGTCGCTAAGATCGAGCAAGAGCGCGAGAAGGCGGACCAAGCCGCGCACAGCGAGCCGGCTGCCAAGCCGATGAGTAAGGCGCCGACGAAGCCCGGCTCCAGCGGTGCCACAGGGAAAGCTTCGTTGAACGATTTCCTGAATTCCAAGGGCGGCAAGTCGGGCTCGGGTAAGACCGGCGGCATCGTTGGTGTCGGGGTCAAGCAGGGCCGCAATTATGGCACGGGTGATAATGGCGGCGATGGGGGTTCGGCCTCCGAGCAGCAGCTTTATGCCGGCGAGGTGCTCGCGCGTTTTCGCTCGGCATGGACGGATATTATCGCGGCGGAAGGCGGGACGATCGCGAGTGCCGGCAGCTGTGGAGTCACGCTCTCCGTCGATGCGGCGGGGAATGTGAGTTTCTCGGGGTGGCTCAATCGCCCCAAGGATACGCACATGGTCGACTTAGTGCGTCGCGCCTGTTCTCAGATCGGAAATTGCGGTAAGCCGCCGTCCGGGAAAACGTTCAAGATCGATTTCCCGAAGGTTGGCGTGTCCGAAGGCTGAACGGGCTCAGTCGCGGATTTCGAGCACGATCTGAACTTCGACGGAGACGCCGAACGGCAGACCGTTGACGGAGACGGCGGCGCGCGCGTGCTTGCCGGTGTCGCCGAAGACCTGGAGCAGGAATTCCGAGGCACCGTTGAGCACCTTGGGGCTGTCGCTAAAGTCATCGATACCATTGACGAAGCCATTGACCATCACCACGCGACTGATGCGATCCAATGAGCCTAAGGCGGCCTTGGCGTTGGCCAGGGCGTTGAGTGTGCAAAGTTTGGCAGCCTCGGCGGCCTGGGCGAGATCGACCTCGCGGCCGACCTTGCCATGCGAAATCACCTTGCCGTCTTTCATCGGGAGGGTGCCGGCGAGGTAGAGCAGATTGCCGGTGCGGACGGCCGGGACATAAGCGCCGGCGGCGGCGGGAGGCGTCGGTAGCGTGAGGCCAAGTTCGGTAAGGCGGGCTTCGATGGTGGGCATGGAAATCAGTACCAGTATTTGGGCCAGCGGGCTTCGCGGCGCAAGTTGTGATAAACCAGCGCGACGGCGATGATGAGCACGGCGCCGGTCAGGGTGGGGAAGAGCAGGAACGACCAGCCGGGCTTGAGCGCGAAGACAATCAGCGGGTTGGAGCAGGCGGGGGGGTGCACCGTGCGGGTCAGTTTCATCAGGCCGATCGCGGAGCCGACGGCCAAGGCGTCGCACCACCAGGAGGCCCCGCAGAACTTAAGGAAAATCAGGCCGGCGAGGGCGCCGATGAGATGTCCTATGACGACATTGCGCGGCTGTGAGAAAGGGGAGTCGGGGTACGCAAAGACGATCAGCGAACTGGCTGCGAAAGAGCCCAGCAGCATCATGACCTCAAGTTTCTGGGATAGTAGCGAAAGTGCGGCTACCACGAAGGTCGCGGCCAGCGCGGTGGCGAAGATCACGCCCAGCGAGGAGCGGGGCGGCGGGCTGCCGCCATCGCCCCGCATTTTCTTGATGAGTTCCATCCAGGCGGCGTCTTATTTGACGCGCTTCAGGCCTTCGATGATTTCCAGGATAAGTTCGCGGCTGCGGGTTTTGACTTCGCGTCCAAGGGTGTTGTCCGAAGTGCCCATGGCGCGCTTTGAGGAGGCGTAAGATTGAGCCAGTACGGCCTCCTTGTTGCGGGAGATGACAGCGTTGTCGCGGACGGAAAGGACGACATCGGCGTTATAGCGACCGAGTCCGCGATCGAGGCGGACGTCGATTGTCAGCAGCGGGGTGGCGGTCTCGGGGGTGGCCCCGCTGAAATCCTTCGGGGTGATGTTGGCGCGGCGGAGCTCAAGTTCGAGCATGTCGCGGATATCGGCGCGCAGGTCGGCGTCTTCGGGGCGGGTGTCGGAAGTCGTGACGTCGATGAAGAAGAAGCTCACGCCGCGGAGTTTCGCAAAGGCCTTGTCGTCGCCGGTGCCGCGGGCCGGTGCGAGCGGGTCGGCCTGGGCGGAAGCATTGACGGCGGCGAGGCAGGCCAGGAGGGAGAGGGCGAGTAGGCGCATGGGAAAGCGGACAGTGTAGGCGGGGGCGGTGGCGCTTCAATCCCCTTTCGCTGGGACGAGCTTCACGGCCGTCAAGGGGTGCTGGTCGAGCAGGGTCGGGTACCAGCCCTGCACCTCGGGGCGAATCAGGAACTTGTTCTTGTTGAAGACGACGGGCAGCACCGGCACCTGGTCGATCAGGCGGGCCTCGGCCTGCTGGAAATATCCGAAGCGCTTCGTCGCGTCGGTCTCCTTGGCGGCCAGGCCGAGGAGGCGGTCGTATTCGGCATCGCTCCAGTGCGAGATGTTCAGCTCATTGCCGGTCGTGAGCATCTCCAGGAAGGTGTTAGGGTCGTTGTAGTCGCCGACCCAAGCGCCGCGGCAGAGCTGGTATTCGCCTTTGCGCATGGCGACCAGGTAGACCTTCCATTCGAGGTTGCGGAGCTCGATCTCGACGCCGAGTTCGCGGCGCCACATCTCCTGGTAGGCCTGCGCGGTCATCTGCTGGCCTTCGGAGGTCGCGTAGAGGTAATCGAACTTCGGCAGGCCTTTGCCGCCGGGGTAGCCTGCTTCGGCCAGCAGACGTCGGGCTTCGGCGGCGTCCTGTTTCCAGCGCGTGGTCGGCTGGAAGCCGCCCGTGCCGGGCGGCGTAAAATGGAGCGCGGGCGACTCGCCGGCGCGCAGGACTTTCTCCGCGATGAGGTTGCGGTCGATCGCCATGCCGAGCGCGCGGCGGACGCGTGGGTCGCTGAGCGCCTTGCGTGCGGCGGCATCGGTCGGCTTGGCGCCCTTGATGTCGCAGTTCACCCAGACGAAGGCCGTCGAGAAGAACGGATCAAGCCGGAGCTGCGGGGCCTTCTGTTCGCGCAGCTTGGCGACCTTGTAGGGCGGCACGGCGCCGGTGATGTGGAGTTCGCCGCCGCGGAAGGCGCGCTCTTCGGCGAAGAGGTCGGAGATGGCGCGGAACTCGACGGCGTTGAGCGAGACTTCCCGGGCGTTCCAGTAATGCGGGTTCTTGCGGACGACGACGCGGCGGGCGACTTCCCATTTCTCGAGCGTGAACGCGCCGTTGCCGACCAGCGCGCCGGGCCGTGTCCAGAGCGTGTTGAGCGAGTCGATCTTGCCGTACCGGAGGATCGTGGCGGGGTGCACCGGCATCCAGCTTTGGTGGCAGAGGAGCTGGAGGAAGTAGGGGATCGGGTCCTCGAGCTCGATGAGGAGCGTGTGCGCATCGGGCGTGCGGACGCCGACCGACTTGAAATCCTTGGTCTTGCCGGCGGCGAAATCCTTGGCCCCGCGGATGCCATGCAGCATCGAGGCGTATTCGGCGCCGAAACTCGGCGTGAGCATGCGTTCGTAACTGAAGAGAAAGTCGGCCGAGGTCACCGGGTCGCCGTTGGACCAGCGGGCGGTGGTCCGGAGGTGGAACGTCCAGGTCTTGCCATCCTTCGACATCGCCCAGCTCTCGGCGACGCCCGGGATGGGGTGCAGGTCTTTGGCGTCGTAGTTCACGAGCCCTTCGAAGAGCGCTCCAATGATATGGCTCTCGCTTAGTCCCGTGATGGTCTGCGGATCGAG
>SESF01006842.1_pt1 | contig 22694 bp, 24 predicted proteins | sample 3171521 | NCBI WGS metagenome assembly SESF01 (sample SAMN10866945, study PRJNA518727) | freshwater metagenome | biome: subpolar coniferous forest; feature: holomictic lake; material: water; isolation source: holomictic Lake 227, 6 m and 8 m depth | place: Canada: near Kenora, Ontario | collected...
CAATTACCGAAAGGCATTGGGCTTAAGTGGCTTAAATCCAGCGAAATGCCGTATTTTCAGAGATGGTGGGCAGGAATGGATTCGAACCATTGAAGGCGTAAGCCAGCGGATTTACAGTCCGCCCCGTTTGGCCACTTCGGTACCTACCCCCAGTTCCCAAAAATGGGAGGCGTTTTATACGCTTTCCCTTCTTTTGGTGCAAGGGATTAAAAAAATATGCCTAAAAAAGCCGCTGGAACAGGCGGTGGAACCGGTTTGGCTGCGGTTCTCCGGCTGCCGCTGCCTCGCGCGGGACGATGTGCACGGATTCGATGACGACCCGGTCGACGGGGGTGTCGTTCGTATCCGTGTGCATCTGGCTGATTTTGTCGAGGGCGGCCTGCCCGTCGATCACCCGCCCGAAGACGGTGTATTGGCCGTCCAGGTTCGGCATCGGTTGCAGGGTGATGTAGAACTGGCTGCCGTTGGAGCGGCGCGCGGGGTTGATTTTATCCGGCAGGCGGGCGGCTGCCACGGCTCCCGCGATGTGCTTGCGCCCGATTTCCGGCGGTAGGGTGTAGCCGGGGCCTCCCGTGCCGACGCCGCTATTGTCTTTCTTTTTGCTCAAGGGGTCCCCCCCCTGGAGCATCAGGTGCGGGTAGGCCCGGTGGATGGCGGTGCCGTTGTAAAAACGGGAGGCGGCCAGTTTTTTGAAATTGGCCACGGTGACGGGGGCGGCATCTTCGTAAAATTCGAGGATGACGCGCTCGACTTGGTTGCCGGCGCGCAACCGCAGGACGGCAACGTCGTCGGCCAGGGCGCTTACGGCAAAGGCGCCAAGCGCCGTAAGGGAGGTGAGGGCGAGGAGGAGGCGGATTTTCATGGGAAGAAGGAGGGGCGGTTATTGCGTGTAACGCTTCATGACGCACGAGAAATCGAGGTCGGCCCACCCGGCTTGCTGCCCTTCGCGCAGGGCTTTGGCGGCGGCTTCGGTGACGGGGAGGTCGAGATGGTGTTGGGCCCCCGTGTCGAGGCCGAACTGGACGTCCTTGAGCATGTGTTTGAGGGAGAAATGGGTGTCTTCGTAGTCGCCCTGCAAGAGTTTGGGCATCTTGAGGTCGGTCATGCCGCTGCGTACGCCGTGGTGCTCGAGGGCTTTCTCCATGGTTTCGGGCGCGATTCCTTCGCCCTTGAGCACGGCGAGCGTCTCGGCCAGCACCTCGATGGTGGCGGCCGCGATGACGTTGGTGAGGACTTTGACCAGCGCTGCCTGGCCGATTTCCCCGATGGGCACGATGGCTTTGCTGACGGCTTGGAGCACCGGTTTGACGGCTTGGAAGGTGGCGTCGTCGCCGCCGATGTAGTAGACGAGCTGTTTTTTTTCGGCCGCTCCCTTGGTGCCGGTGAACGGGGTATCCAGGAACCGGGCGCCCCGGCTTTGGACGCGCTGGGCGGCCTCCAGGGTGGCTTGGCGCCCGATGGTGGAGCTGCAAACGACGATGTGGCGCGGGGTCAGCGCGTCGCCCATGGCGTCGAGCACTTCAAAGACGGCTTTCGGGTCGGCCACGAAGAGTTGGAGGATGTCGCTGGCTTGGGCCACTTCGGCCGGCGATCCCAGGAAGTTCGGTTCCGGCTTCGGCGTCCGGTTCCAGACGGAGACGGCGAACCCGGCGTCCCGCAGGTGGCCCGCGACGCGCGAGCCGATGATGCCGAGGCCGAGAATGCCCACACGGGTGCGTTTTTTTTCAAACATAACGTTGGATTCCTTTGCGTAAGGGGAAGCCTCTCACGCGGCGGAAGGTGCGCCAAGCGGAAAAAAAGCGGGGGATGGGCGCGTTATTGGACGAACTCCAACGCCACCGGGGCGGGGATCAGCCCGGCGGCGGCGGCGCGTTGCAGGAAGAGTTCGATGGAGCACCGGCCGCTGTCGCCGTAATCGAGCGTGTAATCGTTCACATACATCCCGATGAACTCGTCGGCGAGGGTCGTGTCCATGTCGCGGGCATGGGGCATGGCATGGGCCACCCCGGCGGCCCGGTGCTCCAGGCCGTAGCGGACGCTTTCTTCCAAAATGTCCGAAATCTCCTTGCGCAGGGCGGGCGGAATGTCCTTGCGGATCACGTTGCCGCCCAGGGGGAGGGGCAGGCCGGTCGAGTCCTTCCACCATTCCCCAAAGTCGCGGATCTTCTGGAATCCGTCACGGGCGTAGGTGAGTTGCCCCTCGTGGATAATCAGGCCCACCGGGCTTTCGCCGCGCCGGACGTGGTCGAAAATCTCGTCAAAGGGGACCACCACCGTGTCGCAGTCCCCCAGGTAGAGCCGCAGCGCCAGGTAAGCGCTGGTCATCTTGCCGGGAACGGCGATGCGCTTGCCGCGCAGCCACGCCTTGATTTCTTCATCCGAGGCGTTGGGGGCGAGGCCCTCGCGGGAATCGGCGATGAGCATCGGCCCGTAGCCGTCGCCCATGCTCGCGCCGCACGGCAACAGTGCATATTTGTCGAGCACGTAGGCGTAGGCGTGCAGGGAGATGGCGGAGATGTGGAGTTCGCCCCGGGTCGCCCGTTCATTGAGTGTCTGGATGTCCTGGAGGATGTGCTGAAATTGGTGGCCGTGGGTGTCAATCTTGCCTTCAGCCAAGGCGTAGAACATGAAAGCGTCGTCGGGGTCGGGGGAATGGCCTAGGGTAAAAATCTCCGGAATGGACATAAGGCCAAAAGGTCTAACGGAACGGGGCGGGGCTGGCAATCACGGATTGGAAAGTGCAGGGGGCGAACCCCTACTCCAATATCTGTAAGCCGCTCCGTTTTCGGCGATTTTTGGCGTGGGCAAGGAGCCGAGCGCGGCGCCTGTATTCGAGGAATGCAGGAGCCAAGCGAGCGCCGCCGCCGGTTCTTCGGGAATATGATCCCGAGGAGCCCTGCCCTCAGCAGGGTTCGGGTTCCCCCCCTTCAAAAGCTCTTGATGACCTCGCGCATCAGCTCAAAAAAGCGCGGATGCAGGCCGATCGGTTCCAAAAGCTCAAGTTCCAGTTCGGGGAACGCGGCTTTCACTTCCGCCATCTGCGCGGGAATGTCTTCATGGAAATGGGTTCCCCTGGCCATGAACATCGGGAGCAGGCGGGCCTTGCGCACGTTCATTTTCATGATTTCCCGGGCCGCGTCCATCAAGTTGGGCGAAGCGATCTCCATGAACGCGAGGGTGACAGCGTCCTCACCCAGGTCTTTCCGCAGATCGTCCGTCAGCTTGCGAAAGGGAGCCGTCCATTCCGGGTTTTTGCTTCCGTGGGGCATCAAAATGAGAGCGGTCTTGTTCATAAAAGGGCGGCCAGCGTGGTTTGCAGGGTATCCAGTGTCCAAACGATGGGGAAGTTCATTCCAACATCCAGAACGCGCCCGGCTGGACAAAACAGGAAGGGCGCGTCGGCGGTTTGCAACATAGCCACGTCGTTGAAGGAATCGCCCACGGCGGCGACCCGCCAGCCAAGCCGCTGGAACGGAGCGATGGCCCCGGCTTTCCCCGCGGGATCGCGCAAGGAATAGTCTTTAATGTAACCGGCCCCGTCCAGCGTCAGCGCGTTGCAGATCGTCAATGGCGAGCCAAGTTTGGCAAGAAGCGGCCCGGCGAGTTCGTGGTAGGTATCCGAGACAATCGCCACCAGCGCCCGGCGTTGCGCCCAGGCGAGAAATTCCGCCGCACCAGGCAGCGGCTCCATCGCGGCGACGATCTCCCGCAAGCGCATCAGCGTCAGACCGTGCTCGCGGCAAAGCAGAAGGCGCTGCCGCATCAGGGCGTCGTAATCGGGGATATCCCGCGTAGTCTTCGCCAATGCGGGCACGCAGGCGGCAGCCGCCACGGTTTCCCAAATCTCGGGCACGAGTACGCTTTCCAGGTCCAAGGCAAGAACGCTGCACGGGGGGCGCGGCACGACGGATTTCAGGGCCGCCAAAAGGTCCGCCACGCCGTGGAAGCCACCGGCGCTGGGCGGATCGGGCCTGCCGACGACGATCACGGCGCAATGCTCCAGCCGCGCGGCTTCGAGTTTTGCGGGAACGCCGCCCGCAGCGCCGCTGTCTTTCGTCACGAGCACGCCAATCTGGTGTTTCTGAAGGGAGGCCCGGTTTTCCTCGACGCTAAACGGCCCGCGCCCCGTCAGTACATGGTCCGCCGGGATCCCCGCTTCGCGGCATGCTTGGTGCGAATCGGGATGATCCAAAACCCGCGCGAAGAGAGGAACGCCACAGCGTCGCGCTGCCTCGGCATACGGCCGGACATTGCGCGAACCGATGGTAAGCAGCATCGGCTTGCCGGTTTCAGCCGCCAGCCACGCCGCTTCTTCGTGGTTGGCAGCCAATAAAGCGCCATCCTCTTGCCCCACGCAGCCAGGCCGAATATAGCCAAGGTATGGAATGCCGAGTTCCCCGGCAACCGCCGCCGCCGTGGCCCGCACAGCCTGGGCGTAGGGATGCGTAACATCGACCATCGCCCGAACGCCGTGTTCGCAGACCAACGCGGCCATCTGCTCCGCGCCCAACCGGCCACGCCGATGCTCAATGCGCGGGTGGGAGCCGATGGAAAGCTCAATATCGGTGGCCGTTGAAACGAGCACGCGATACCCGGCTTTGGCCAAGGCCTCGGCAAAGAGCGCGGTTTCACTGGTTCCACCAAGAAGCAGGATCATTGGAAAATAGGATAGCGGGGTGAAAAATAGACGATGGAAGCAGATCCACTACACTTTGTATCCGCGAGGGGTCACAAACCAGCCGTCCAGGATTTTCGACGAGCGGTTACCGACGATCACAATGCTCTTCATGGTGATCTCTTCGCCCAGGAAATGGTCCAAGTCCGAGAGCACGAGGCGCTCTTCCTCCGAGCCCACCGCCGTGGCGATGCCAACCGGGGTGCCGCCGGGCCGGTGTTGCCGGAAAATCACGGCAACTTCCTCGATCTGGCAAACGCGCTTGGTGCTCTTGGGGTTGTACAGCGCAACCACCATGTCGCTCCCAGCCAGCGCCTCGACCCGCTGCCGGATGGTTTCCCACGGCATCAGCAAATCGCTGAGACTGACACATGCGTAGTCGAGCATGAGGGGCGCACCCAATCGCGCGGCAGCCGAGTTCGCGGCGGAAATGCCGGGCACGATCTCAATGGGAACGTCCAGCTTGTGCGCCGCCGCCATCTCGATGGCCAGCCCCGCCATGCCGTAGACACCGGCGTCGCCGGAAGAGACGAAGGCGACGGTGTCCCCTTGGCATGCCCGTTCGAGCGCGGCCCGGCAGCGGTCCACTTCCTGGCGCATCCCGGTCGAAAGGAGTTCTTTGCCCTCGGTGAGATCGGTGATGTGGTTGAGGTAGTGTTTGTAGCCCACCACGACGTTGCTGGCGCGGATGGCTTCCTCGGCGCGGTGCGTCCGGTCGAGCGCGCTGCCGGGTCCGATGCCGACTACAAACAGTTTTCCCGGGCGACGGCCACTGTCACCCCGTTGATGATGGTTTTGGGTAGTATTAATTGCGTCCTCCTTCCAGCCAGCAATGCCGACGGCTCGGCGACTGCGGGCAGTTTTACTTTTTCCGCCACAAATGACGAGGAGCGGAACCGTTTTGCCGTCGAAAGAATTTCATCGGCGGGGATGAACCGCAGGCTTAAACCGAGTTCCCGCGCCGCCTGCAAAAGCCCGGCTTCGCCTGACTTCAACTCCGCCGAAGCCAGAAACCGCACGTCCGCAAGACTTGCCTCCACCTTGCCAAGCGCTTGGCGAATAGCCCCGGCGATGCTCTCCGCTTTCGCGCCGCGCCGGCAGCCAACGCCGACGATGAGCGGCTTCACGGCTTCCGTGGTCGTCGAAATGACCGGTTCGGCTCCCAGCGCGTTCGCCACTTCCAGCGCAAGCGCGTTGGCCCCGCCTTCGTGGCCGCTTAGGAGGCTCACGGCATATCGCCAGCCCACGTCCACGACCACCACCGCCGGGTCGGTGAGCTTATGCCGGATGCACGGAGCGATGGCACGCACCACCACACCGCACGGTGCAATGTAGACGAGGCGCCCGTATTGGGTAAAAATCCGCGCCGTCAGCTCCACGACCGCCCCGAAACGCTCTGAATCGCCGGGCTCTTTGACGATGTCATGCGCGAAAACCCGGCAGCCGCCGAGTTTCGCAGCAAGCCGCCGGGCGACGCGCGCCCCCTGGTCGCAAAGCGTGACGATGGCGGTGTTCATTTCTCCGTTGCCTTCCGGTAGCCGTGTGAAAACGCGCTGTTGTATAGCCGCGACACCGCACCGTGTCGTTCCAGGGCACGCCCCACGATAATCATCGCCGTTTTGCCAATCCCGGCTGCGGCAACTTTGGTGGCGATGTCCGCAAGCGTGCCCTCTACAATTTGCTGATCCGGCCACGAGGCGCGGTGAACCACGGCGATGGGACAATCCGCGCCGTAATGGACAGCGAGGGTCCGCGCGACATCGACCATGTTGTGGACGGAAAGGAAAATGCAGAGCGTGGCACGCGTCTGCGCCATGCGGTCAAGCTCCTGCCCGGGGGGAAGCGGCGTGCGCCCGGCCGTGCGCGTGAGCACGATGGCTTGCGAAACTTCGGGCGCTGTCAGTTCCGTTTTGAGCGCCGCGGCGGCGGCCTGGAACGAACTGACGCCCGGCACGACCTCATATGCGATGCCCAGCTTGTCCAACTCGATCATCTGCTCGCGGATGGCCCCGTAGATCGACGGATCGCCCGTGTGCAACCGGATTACGTCGATCCCCCGATCCCGGGCACGGCGGCAAACGTCGGTGGTTTCCTCAAGCGTCATCCCAGCGGAATCGTATTTCTCGGACCCGGCGGGCACGAGCGCCACCACCTCGGGGCTAACCAGTGAACCGGCATAAACACAGCATTGGCAGGTATGCAGCAGCCGCGAGGCTTTGAGCGTCAACAACTCGGGATCGCCCGGACCCGCGCCGACAAAGAGGACTTTCATGATTTTTGAAGAGAAGCGTTTTATTCGCAGATGGACGCAGATTTTTTTCCCGCATGGATCAAGATAACCGAGAGATAGCCGGCTTCCGCTTCCCGGCCGCGCAGGCGGCGCAGGTCGAGTTCGATGCGCTGGGTGGGTTGCCCCGCCCGCTGCACGAATGCGGCATCGTCGATCACTTCCAATTGTTCGAGCAGGTCCAGGATGTCGCCCAGCCGTTTGCCGATCTTCATCAGCACCACGGTTCCGCCTGTTTCCACGGCCTGCCGGACTGCAGTGAGGTCGTCCGCCATAGGCACAATGGTGATCGGCTCCTTGCCTTCGCCGAGCGGGAAATGGGTCAACGCCGCGGCTGCCGAAAACGAGGTGATGCCGGGGACGGTCACAACCTGGAGATCCGGCGCAATGGCTTTCAGTTCGCGCAGGAGATAAATGTACGTCGAGTAGACCAGCGCATCGCCCAGTGTAAGAAAGCAAACATCCGCGCCGGTTTCCAAAAGGGTGGCAATCGTCCGTGCCGATTCCTTCCAGTGGCGCGAAAGCTCCGCCTTGTCCGTGGTCATCGGGAAGACCAGTTCGTGTACCGACGCGTCTGTGGGCACATAGCAGCGCGCGATTCCCAGCGCCACGCTTTCCCCTTCCATCTTTGCCTTGGGAACCACCACGTGCGGGCAGCGGCCGAGGATCGACGCGGCTTTGACGGTCAATAGATCGGGATCGCCGGGGCCGACGCCGATTCCATAGAAAGTTCCAAGGCTCATAGCGCAGCCTCCTTTTTGATGAAGAGCAGGATGCTTCGGGATGCGAGGTTCATAGGCAAGATGACCGGATCGGCGCGGCGGACGGATTCTTCCGGGAGCGTCAGGTTTTCACAAACAAAAATTGCGTGCGTGGCGGCCAGCGCAACAGCCAGGGCTTCCACCCACGCGGCGTTGGCCGGGTTTCCCGCGAGCACGGCGAGCTTTTCTTCGCAGGAAAGCGAGGCGGGATCGAGCTCTGGCGCGTGATCGTGCGAGGAGATTATTCGCGCACCGAACCAGTCCATCCCCACGCTGGCAAACGCGGCCTGCACCGAGCTGATGCCGGGGATGACGCGGCACGCGCTCCTTCCAAAGCGCCGTATGACGGGCTGCGCAAGGCTGCATAAACCGGGGTCGCCCGTCACCAATACGACGATGCGCCTCCGGCCAAAATGGCTGGTCATGGACTCCAGCGCCCGGGGAACGTCCGCACCCACCACGATGCGTTCCTGCGCGCTATCCGGGAAATTCTCCAGCAACCGCCGCGCGCCCACGAGCACCTCCGCTTGTTCAATGGCGCGCAGGGCCGCCGGGGTCATGTATTCCAGCGCACCCGGCCCGCAACCGGCGATGGTGATGGGCTTTACTTCCATGGTGACAAGTCTCCGTCTGTGCCGAGCAGATCCCCGGCCATGTTGATGAGAGCGACCGCAATGCCCTTTGCTGAACCGATGCGTCCGGTGACAGCCTGCCGGACGGCCGCCGCCAACGCGTTCCCGAGGGAGCCTGTTTCCCCGGGATGGAGCGCCTCAAAGATCCCTTCGACGGTGGCGCTTTCCGGCACGGGACGGCCCAGGGCCGATTCCGCGATGCGGGCGACAATGCCCACGGCGCTCGCCGAATGAGAGGAATGCGTGTCCCATTCGCCATCCACGAGCTTTGCCAGCTTGCCGGGATGCCCCAAGACGAGCAGCCGTTCAAACGGCAGACGGGCCGCTTGGTCGAGCATGAATCCCCAATGATTGCTAACCTGGATAATCCGGCTCGCATCCACGCGCAGGTTTCTCAGCGCCGCCCGCTCACCGATGTTTCCCGGGACGAGAACGGGAGCGCGAATGCCGCAGGCCGCCGCCACATTGAGGACGCACTGGAGCGAGGCGGTCAACGCGGGAGCGCTAAACGGCTTGACGATGCCCGTCGTTCCGAGAATCGAGAGCCCGCCTTCAATGCCCAGGCGCGTGTTGAACGTGCGCGCTGCTAGTTCGCGCCCGCCGGGGATGGAGACGGTGACCTTCACGCCGCGCGACGTCACTTCCCGGATCGCTTGCTCGATCATGCGGCGCGGCGCGGCATTGATCGCCGGTTCGCCCGGCGCTATGGAAAGCCCCGGCTTCGTGACGGTGCCCACGCCTTCGCCCGCCGCAAACCGCACACCGTCGTCTCCGGTGAACGCGACCACCACGACCACCGTCGCCTGGTTCGTCACGTCGGGATCGTCGCCCGCGTCTTTGCGAACCGTGGCTTCCGCCGTTTTGCCGTCCCGGCGCGAGGAAACCACTGGGAACCGGACGCTGTCGCCCTCGGGCAGGCTGATTTCCACCGCTTCGGGAGCCTCGCCAGCCTCTCCGCCGCAAAGCAGCGTCGCGGCAGCCTTCGCCGCGGCGGCGGCACAGGCGCCGGTCGTATAGCCGGTACGGAGGATCATGGCTTGCCCTCCTGGATGACGGGCAGAATCACCTCGTCGGGAATGAGTTTAAGAAGCTGCTCGCGCGCCTCGCCAAGAGTCAACGGCAGCCCGTCAATCGGCACGCCATCAAGGCGCTTGAGTTCATCCAAAAGCCGCGAGACATACGGCAGCCGCAAGCTGGCGCTCTCGATCAACGCCCGATCCCGAAACACTTCCTCCGACGGGCCTTCCTTTAGCACCCGGCCACGGTTGAGGAGATAAATACGGTCGGCAAAGAGCGGCAGCGTGTCCACCGAATGGGTCGCCAGAACAATGGTGATCCCCTGCTCCCGATTCAGCCTGCTGAGCAGCCGCAACATGCCGTGCTCTCCCGCGGGATCCAGCCCGGCGGTCGGTTCGTCGAGGATCAGAATAGCCGGTTTCATCGCCAGCACGCCGGCGATGGCCACGCGCTTTTGCTGGCCAAAGCTCAGGTGGTGAATGGCCCGCCCGCCCAGTTCTCCGGCCCCCACGGCATCCAGCGCCTCGGCTACGCGCCGTTGCACTTCGTTCTCCGGCAGCCCGAGATTGCGCGGCCCGAACGCCGCGTCCTCGGCCACGGTCGCGCCAAAAAGCTGGTCGTTCGGGTTCTGAAAAACAAGGCCTATGCGCTGGTAGAGATCGACTTGTGCGTAACGGCGAATGTCGCGCCCGTCCACTCTTACCGCGCCTTTCTGGGGAGTCAGCAGCCCCGCGATGACTTTGATGAGCGTGGTTTTGCCGGAGCCGTTGGAAGCAAGCATCGCCACGAACTCCCCGCGCCGGACACGGAATGCCACGTCCCGCAGCGCCAGAAACCCATCCGGGTAGGCAAACGCGACATTCTCAGCTTCGATGGCAAATTCGTTGTTCATCAATTACCTCTTTCCCGCAGCCCAAAACAAGCCGCTCAGCACGCACACCGCCATGGTCATGATCCCCCAGTCGCGTTTTGCCAGCGGTGGCAGCGGTGCGAGGGGAATGTCGCCACGGTAACCGCGAACACGCATCGCTTCGTCCGTGCGCCCCGCTTGGTCCACGGAACGCAGGATCACCGTGCCAGCCACGACTCCCGCCGCGGACAGCCCCCGCCTGACGCTGGAGTAGCCAAGCCGGAGCCTCTGCGCCGCAGTCAAGTCGGAGGTAAGGTCGAGAAGCGTGAAGATATAACGGTACATCAGCAGCGCAACCTCCACCCAGCCTCGCGGCGCACCGAGTGCACGCATGGCATGGAACAACCGGTGCGCTGGCGTGACGGAACTCAGCAGTTGCATCACGCTCACGGCGCCTAATACGCGGGCGGCCATCTGAAAGCCTGTATGCAACCCTTCGTGGCTGACCGCGATCCTCCATCCAAACACATGCGCACTCCACACCGCCGTCGAACCGGTCATGACCGCTTGCAGCACAAACAGCACCGAGGCGATGCCCAGCGGCGCGGTTAATCGCATGGCGACAAGCCGCGCAGGAACTCTAACGGCGATTGTCGCCGCCAAGCAGCCAATCATGACGACAAGGGGCAATGCCGGACTCGTCGAAAAGATCACGAAAAGCAGCATGGCAGCCGCGACAATCAGTTTCGTGCGCGGATCAAGCCTCGAAAGAGGATTGTCCTGGCGCGCGAAAATATCTGAAAAGAGTTCCGACAACAGGCTCATGTGAGAATTTTTGGCGAAGCTTCTTCCTTCTTTTCCGGCGGAAATAGTTCACGGAAGCAGTAGCCGCCAAGGAACCCGCCGCTGATACCCGCGATGAGGAAAAAGAAGAGCAGCAAATCGCCGCGATCTGTGTCGATGTATGCCTTTTGTGGCGGACGCCCAGCTTCCTTGGCATACTTGCCGACCACGGTGTCATCAACACCTTCCCACTTGGGGGTAACTTGTACGATCAGGCAAGCAAATCCTGCCATGGCCGCAACGATCAGAAACCAAATGACCGTCTTCTTCATACAACGGCCTCGCCTGGGTTGGACGGGAGCACAGGGCGGTTCTTTTTTCCGCTCAATCCCTCGATCAATCCCGGCCTTCGCGCGGTGATGAACCGGTAAACCGCAGCGGTAAAGACGCCCTCGAAAAGCCCCAGCGGGATTTGCGTTGGCATGAACGAAATGCCGATGGCGGTAAACATGTTCAAGAACGAACCCGTTCCGTGGAGCGCGCTTGCCAGTTCAAACGAAGCCGTGGCGTAAGTCGCCCAATCGGAAATCACGCCGCAAAGAAAAGCCGCGCCCCATACAGGAAGCCCGAGCTTGCGGGTGATTCGGAAAACCGCCCATCCCGAAAACGCACCCGCGATTCCCATGGACACGATGTTTCCCCCAAGCGTCGTCAATCCACCATGGGAGAGAAATAGCGCCTGCAATAAAAGCGCGATACTGCTTACAACCACCGTCAAGGTGGGACCGATAATAATGGCAGCCATCCCCGTGCCGCACGGATGCGAGCAGGTGCCTGCGGTTGGCACAGGAATCGGCATGCAGGAAATCACGAAAACAGCCGCGCCGATGAGGCCGACCAGCAGTTTGAAGGATGGGTCACGCTGGCTCTTGGTCCGCAGATCGCGCAGGCCCAACGCCACGAAGGGAATGGCAACGATGAACCAGAGACCCGCCCATTGCGGTGGGAGAACTCCCTCCGAAATGTGCATCGCCCCGGCGGTCGATGGAAGTGCCACTGCCGCCAATAGCAGCATGGCACAAATGGTATGTTTTTTGTTCACAGTGATAGCATCTCCAGCGTTGTCTGCGTATCTTTGTCCCAGCCGTCCCAGAGAAAGGCGTCCTGGCGCTCATCGGCAATCAGGCGGAAGGCGTAACGCACTTGCTCCTCGTAAAGCTCGCAGAACGCGCCGGGCTGCTTCATGCCGCCGTTCATTTCGTGGGCTTCCGCCGGGCAGGGGGAGCCGCAGAAATGCCGCACGGCACAGCGGTTGCACGGGTCGATGTCTTCCACCCGGCGCTCCGAAACCTTGCGGAAAGCGGGGGTCTTGAGCACATCGCTGATGTTGTCGCGGAACAAATTCCCGCCTTTGAACTCCGGCAGCCCAATGAACTCGCTGCACGGGAACATGTCGCCGCCCGCCGCGACGGCAAAGAACGAACGGCCGCCTCCGCACGGCGAAATATCGCACATCAGGCGACGCGCCTGCGGAGCGAGAATGGCGATGAGGACGTTTGCGAAATTCGCCACCACAAGCTTGCGTCCGGTTTTTTGATACAGCTCAAACGTGCGGTCCAGCGCCTTCAGGTAGTGGACCGACATTTCGTGGTCCTTGGGCTTGATGTCCCGCGCGCCCTGCCGCGTGCAGCGCACGGGGTTGAGCATGCAGGTGGGCACTTCGCGTTCGTGGAAGAAATCGACGATTTCCGTGAGCTGCTCCATGTTCTGCTGCGTGACGGTGCAGATGACGCTGTGATTGGGATAGCCGCGCAGCTTTTCCATCGTCGCGAGCACCTTGGCGTAAACGCTGGCGCCATCCCACGTCTTGCGCGTGCGCGTGGCGACGATTTCCGCCGCGCTATCCAGCGAAAGGCCGATGGCGATGTTCAGATCGGTGAGACATTTGATGTCGTCGTCGTCAAGCAGCGTGCCGTTGGTCTGGATGCCAAAGCGGAAGTCGTCATGATACTGCTTTAATGCGGCAAGGAGCGCCTCCTTGTTCATCGTCGGCTCCGCGCCGTGAAAGACGATCTGCGGCTTGATCCCGGCGGGCAGGATCGAGGCAAAATAGTCTTTCAAAATACTCATCGAATGCAGCAGATCGTCCTTGGACATATGGATGCCGTCGTGGCGCAATGTCTCGGGAATGTAGCAATAGCTGCAATTGAGGTTGCAGCGGTCCGTCGGGTTGAAATAGACGGCCGACGGCTTGAGGCCGAAACGCAACACGCGCATTTCTTCCGCAAACGCGGCGGACTTGGCGCGGTAGTTTGCCAGGAACGGGCCATCGGTGAAGGCGTCCGCGAGCTTGTCCTTGCGGAGCAGCGCCCAAAACGCGGTGTCGGGATCAACCACGGCGGCGTAATCCGCGTGGCCGATGTCGAGCGGCGAAAGCGTGAAGCCTGTGCCGGTGTTGAAGTGAATGCCACGGGAAGCGGCGCGGGTTGAGATGGTTGCAGTAGTCATAGGATGAAATGGGATAGGGGGCTGCGGCGGAAGGATGGGATTTTTGCGCCGGACTGCCCACCGCGGGCGGTCCGGCGCAACGTCGGATTATTTCTTGGGAGCTTCCATCATGACGTAATGGGAAAGCCCTGTGCCGGTCGTCTTGCAACTCTTGCGAGTGGCAATGATTTCCTTCTTTTTACTGGTTTTCTGTGTTTTCAATCAATCTCACCTCCTTCCTCCTCGGCTTGTGCAGCGAGGGTGCAAATGGCATGAAGCGCGGCGACAGCCAGCGTGCTGCCGCCGCGACGGCCTTCAATGCCGATAAACGGAACGCCTAGCGCGGCAAGTTCCTCCTTGCTCTCGATAACATGAACAAAGCCGACCGGCATGCCGATGACCAGCGCGGGCCGGATGTCTTCTTCCACGATCATGCGGTTAAGCTCCAGCAGCGCCACCGGGGCATTGCCGAACACGGCGATGCCGCCGTCGAGCCGTGCTTTCGCTTTGCGAATGGCGAACAGAGAACGCGGAAGCCCCTCGTTTGCGGCTTCCTCGGCCACATCGCGGTCGGCGACATGGCAGGCAATCCGATCGCTCGCGTAACTCGGGTTCACGCGATGCAACCGCGCCAGCGAAAGGCCGCTGCGGATCATGTTGGAGTCGGCATAAATCGCCACGCCACGCCGAAGTGCCGCGATGCCCGACGCGATGGCATCCAGAGAAAACCGCACGAGCGACGCCAGTTCGACATCGCCCGTGGTGTGGATCAATCGGCGCACGACTTCCCACTGGTCGACGGAAAATCCGCGCCGGTCGGGCGCTTCGCGGTCGATGATCTCGAAGGAGCGGGCTTCGATCTCGGGACCGCTCATGGGGTGGCTCAACAGGTGATGGATGAAGGGTTGCTTTGTCATGGAATACAAGATTGGAGGCGCTCCACAAAGTGGGCCACCGCGCCGGGGCACGACGCGAAATGGAGATGCGCGTAACTGGCCAGCACCGAACCGCGCTGGAAGCCCTCGGCGGCCGGATGCTCGGAACGCCGGTAGCGCAATGCGTAGGCGCACTCGCAATCCGCGGGAACACTCGTCAGTTCGGAATAATGAAACTCGTGCCCGCGCAACTGGCCGCCCGCGCGGCCCCAGAGCGTATCGCGCATGAGGGTCGCCTCGACGTAGCCGAGCGACTGGCGGCGGGGACACATCCGCGTCCACGCTGGAATGATGCCCGCTAGCGGATGCCGCGTGCCATCGAGCGTTTCGATCCCTTGCGAGAGATACATCAACCCGCCGCACTCGGCATAAATCACCCGGTTGCTTGCGGCGAACCGCCGGATCGATTCCAGCATGCCATGGTTTGCCGCGAGCGCGGCCGCGTGCTCCTCGGGGTATCCGCCGCCCATATAGATTCCGTGCAAGCCGGACGGCAGAGCCTCGCCCCGCAACGGCGAAAACGGCACCAACTCGCAACCCGCCCGCTCCAGCGCATCGAGGTTGTCGGGATAGTAAAAGTGGAACGCCTCGTCCCGGGCGATGCCGAGGCGCACCTTTGCCAGGGAGGCTGATGCCATCTCTCCCGCTTGCTCGAAGGCAAGAGGCGGAGCCGAGCGCGCGACGGCAATGACGTTATCGAGGGAAATGCTCGCCTCCACGGCATCGGCAAGTTGGTTCAAGATGTCTTGCGGCAGCCGGGCGGCATCGGCGGTCACAAGGCCAAGATGGCGGCTGGGCAATTCCGGCAACGCCCCGCGTTTCACCGCACCCAGCAGCGGCGGCAGCGCAGCGGCGGAAAGCGAGGCGCTGAGTCCTTCGGCATGGCGGTCCGACCCGGTACGGTTGGCAATGACTCCTACCACGCGAATTTCAGGAACGAAGGTCGCAAAGCCATGCACGGTTGCCGCGAAACTGCGCCCCGCGCCGTGAGCATTCGCCACGAGCGCCACCGGAGCCTCAATCCAGCGGGAGACTTCTGCCGTGCTCCCGCCGAGCGCCACCGGGTCCGCCCCGTCAAAGAGCCCCATCACGCCTTCGACCAACGCGATGTCGGCCCCCGCACTCGCTCGGCAAAAAAGGCCGCGCACATAGGCTTCATGCGTCATCCAGCCGTCGAGGTTGTAACAGGGGCGTCCCGACGCCAGCGCGAGATAAGTCGGGTCGAGATAATCCGGCCCCACCTTGAATGTTTGCACGCGCACCCCGCGTCGCGTGAGCGCCGCGACAAGCCCCAGTGTGAGCGAAGTTTTGCCAACGCCGCTTTGCGTGCCTGCGATCACTAGGCGCGGAATCATCAAAACTCCACTCCTTTCTGTGCGGCGATCCCCTGCATGTATCCATGCCGGACACAACGCATTTCCGTCACGGTGTCGGTTTGCCCGATCAAACCCGCGCTGGCATAGCGGCCTGTTAAAACGAGACACGCCGTGCGTTCCGGCGCGTTCATCAACGCGATCACGGCCTCTTCCTCGATCAATTCCCGCACAACGGCGCCACAGACCTCGTCCAGGACAACCAAGTCATATTTTTGGGACCCAACGGCTTTGCGTGCGAACACCAGCGCTTCCAGCGCCTTGGCGCGGTGCGTGGCAAATGCGGGATGTTCCGGCGGCGGAACGAAACCACACCCCATTTGCACCACCTCGACGTGGGGCAAATGCGCACAGGCCAGGAGTTCGCCGGTGGCGGCGTTGGATTTGAGAAACTGCACCACCAGCACCCGCTGCCCATGGCCGACCGCACGCAGCACCATGCCGAACGCCGCCGTGGTCTTCCCCTTTCCCTCGCCTGTGAAGATTAACGTACGCGGTTTCATAGGATCACGCGGCGAATGCCCGCAAAGAGCAGCAAGGCCAGCACGGAGGTAAGGAGCATCAAGCGGTTAGCCTGGAGGATGTGGCCGCGCCGCAAGGGTTGAACCGGGTCGCCCATGCGGGGGCGCTCCGAGGGTTCGCCGAAGTAATAGTTCAGCCCGCCCAGTTGCACGCCGAGCGCGCCCGCGACAGCCGCCTCGGTCAGGCCGGAATTGGGGCTCGGGTGGCTGCGCCCATCGCGGCGAAAGGCACGCCACGCATCCGCCGGGCGCAACCCAAGCAACGCCGCCGTGAACGCCACCAGCGGGGCCGTCAGGCGCGCGGGAAGATAGTTCACCACGTCGTCGAGCCGAGCCGAGGCCCAGCCGAAATGCAAATACCGCTCGTTTTTGTAACCGAAAGTTGAGTCGAGCGTATTCACCGCCTTGTAAAGCAGCGCGCCCACGGGGCCCCCAAGCACGGCGAACAAAACCGGCGCGGTTACCCCGTCCACTATGTTTTCCGCGATGCTCTCGACGGTTGCGCGCACCACTTCGGGCTCGTCAAGCCGCTCCGTGTCGCGCCCGACCAACATCGCCACGCGGCGGCGCGCCTCGGGAAGATCGCCTTCGGCAAGCGCCTGGTAAACCCGGTCGCCGTGGCATGCCAGATCGCGCCCGGCAAAGCAGGTGGTGAGCAGCGCGACGGAAACCGCTTCGCCCACCCACGGATGCAGGGCGTGTGCGCCCTTCACGAGCAAAAACGCCGCGAACCCCGTGACACCGAGCGCGACCAGCACCTCGGCCATTCCCGCCGCCCGCTCCTTGCGAATCGCCCGGCGCAACGGCATTTCGACGGCCATCGCAAAGCGTCCAATGGCCTTCACCGGATGCGGCAGCCAGCGCGGATCGCCCAGGAGCAGATCGAGGCCAAAAGCGGCTAATACTTGATATTCGAGTCTCATCACAGGTTCAGCAGCCGGTAAATTTGTTGCATGTCGAGCCGTTCGCGCACGATGGCGGCGAGCCGGTCGAAGGATTCCTGCAAATCGTAGGACGCCACCACGCACCCCACCGCCGCAAGGCCACGGCGCACGCGCAGCCGGTCAATGAACCAGCGGCGGAATGGGTCGGCGTCGAAAATGCCGTGAAGGTAACTGCCCCAAATGATCCCGCACCCGGCCCCAATCACCTCGCCGTCTTCCCGCAGCACCAGCGGCTCCAGACTCTCCGCGCAGGCGCTCTGGCCGTGATGGATCTCATAGCCGTGCACCGCGAGGCCCGATGCCGTATGGCGGCAGGCCACACGCCGGAGCGTCTTTTCCGGCCCCATCACGGTGGAAAGATCAAGCAGCCCCAGGGCTTTCACCGGTCCGCCATGGGATTCGATGCGGTGCGGGTCTTCAATGCGCCGCCCGAGCATTTGATAGCCGCCGCAAATGCCCACAATCTCCGTGCGTCCCCCGCGGGAGAGTTCGGCAACGGCTTCTGCGAGGCCGCTTTGACGCAGGTGCGCGAGATCACCAGCCACGTGTTTGCTGCCCGGCAGGATCACCGCGTCGGGGCGGCCCAGTTCTTCGCGGCAGCGGACAATGCGCACGGCGGCATCCGGCTCAATCCGCAAGGCATCGAAATCGGTGAAATTGGAGAGATGCGGCAGGTCGATCAGCGCGATGTCAACCTTTTCCGATTCGTCGCACGCGCTCCGGGATTTTTCGGCCTTGAACGTGACGGAATCCTCCTCGGGCAATCCGAGATGGGGCAAATACGGCACCACGCCGAGCACCGGCAACCCCGTGTGGCGTTGAACATAGTCGTGCGCGTCTTTCAAGAGCGACTCCTGGCCGCGAAAGCGGTTCACCACAAAGCCCGCGATGCACGCCCGTTCCCATTCGTTGAGCACTTCCACCGTGCCGACAAACGAGGCGTAAATACCCCCGCGGTCAATGTCTCCCACGAGCAACACCGGCGCGTTGGCATAACGGGCCATCGGCATATTGACAATGTCGTGCCGCTTCAAATTGACCTCCGCCGGGCTTCCCGCGCCCTCCATAATTACCACATCGTGCTCGGCGGCAAGCGAATCGAACGCTTTCTTGGCGGCCTCAAACGCGCGCGGCTTGAAGCGGATGTATTCGCCCACGTTCATGTTGCCCACCGGCTTGCCGAGCACGATGACTTGCGAGCCGGTGTCCGAGTTCGGCTTGAGCAGGATCGGGTTCATCCGCGCCTCCGGCTCGATCCGGCACGCCTGCGCCTGCACCACCTGCGCCCGCCCCATCTCCAGGCCGTCGTGGGTGACAAACGAGTTGAGCGACATATTCTGCGACTTGAACGGCGCGACAGACAACCCGTCCTGGTGGAGGATGCGGCAGAGCGCCGCCGTGAGGACGCTCTTGCCCGCGTTGGAGCTGGTCCCCTGGAACATGAGAGTGGCTGCGCGACGCTTGAGCGCAGCCACGGCGGGGAACCCCGAAACCGCCCGCAGCGCTTCGCAGAGCCGCCGGTTTTCCTCCGCCGTGCGAACCGCCACGCGGAAGAAGTGGGGCCCAAGCCCCTCGAAATTCGCGCAAAGCCGGATCGCAAACCCTTCCTTCAACAACCGTCCGGCCAACGTGGGCGCGTCCGCCATGGTGCGCACGAGCAGGAAGTTGGCCTCCCCTGGATAGACATGCAGGCCCGGCAATGAGGCGAGTTCCGCCGCAAGCACCTCGCGCTGTTCCCGGACAAACGCCCGCGTGCGAACCAGGTAGTCGGCATCACGCAACGCCGCCACGCCCACCGCCTGGGCCAGCGTGTTCACGTTCCACGGCGGCAGCAGTTCCCGAACCCGGCGTACCAGCGCGGCGTCGGCCACGGCACAACCCAGGCGCAGGCCGGGAATGGCGAACGCTTTTGTGAGCGAAAGCAACACGACGGCATTGGCCGGGCGCTCGCGCGTGAGGCTGTCGAAGCCCTCGACGAAATCGCCGAACGCCTCGTCCACCACGAAAACTGTCCGGGGATGCCGCGCCGCGAGCGAGCGCAACGCCGCCCCGTCGCAGACATGGCCGGTCGGATTGTTCGGGCGTCCGATGAAAACCGCCTCGTCGCCGCGTAGGGCGGCTTCAAGCGCGGCGAAGTTGAGTTGAAAAGCCTCGTCTTCGCGCAATGCCAGCGTTGTCACCGCCATGCCTCCAAGCTCCGCCGAGCGTGCGTAATCAATGTACGCAGGCACGGGAACGACCGCGCGCGCCTTGCCCAGCAAGCGGGGAAGTGTGGCAAGGATCTCGGCGGAACCATTGCCCGCAATCACCTCGCCGCCGCTCACGCCATAGCGTTGTGCGGCGGCGGCAATCAGCGCCGCGCACTCCGGGTCTGGGTAGTGCACAAGGGCGCTAACCTGCGACGCGATCACGGCTCGCAACCATTCGGGGAACCCAAGCGGGTTCAGGTTTGCGGAAAAATCCATGAGCTCGCTCTCCGCTTTTCCGCAAGCGCGCGCCAGTTCCCTAAGATTGCCACCGTGCGCACTCATAGCTACCTCACAAACCAGGCCGCCGCCGCCAGGGCGGGAATCAGTTCCACCAACTCACATCCCGCGCCCAGGGTGTCTCCCGTGAACCCGCCGATCTTGCTCCGGCACCAAACGGAAAAAATCCCAACGCCCGCGACGGAAGCTCCCACCGCGCAGAGCCCGAACACGCCGCCGATCAGCCAGGCGGCGGAGGCAAACACCCCAAGCGTGAGCACCACGTCGGCGCGCCGCTGATTTTGCACAAATACCGAGCAAAGCCCGCCGGAGCGGGCATAGGGAAGCAGGCTCAACTGGACGACCATGGAGCACCGGCCCGCAAGTGGCATCAGGAGCAGCACAAGCCAGCGCACCGGCCCCGGCACGGAATAGAGGGCGGCGGATTTCAAGGCAAGAACGCAAACAATCCCCAAAACGCCCATCGCCCCAATGCGGCTATCGCGCATGATTTCGAGCATCCGCTCGCGCGGGCGGGAACTCAAAAAGCCGTCGGCGGTATCCGCGAGGCCGTCGGTATGCAAACCGCCCGACGCCGCGACCAACGCCACCACCGAGATGGCGCTGGAAAGCAGCGGAGGGAAAAGCGCGCTCAGGCCCCGGTCCAGGAACGCCACCGCCGCGCCAATGAGGAGGCCGACGAGCGGGAACCAAGGCGTGCTGCGCCCGATGTCCCGCTCGCTGCACGTCACGCGCGCCACGCAGGGGCAAACCGTCAGGAACTGTAGGGCGGCAATGAGCGACTTCATGGGCGGCTTGTTATTCCCCAGTGCCTTGTAACCAGGAAAATGGCGCTATCTGAAGATAGCTTGGGCTGACAACGCAGCCCTGGGCCAAAAAGATAAGCGGCAGGCGTCATTTTATGCGTTACAAGGTACTAGTGCGCCGTGGAGACAGAGGCTTCCTCGAAGGTTGCCACGTCCGTCAGCACACGGGCCGAGGCTTCCACCAGGTTCATGGCCAGCACCGCTCCCGTGCCTTCACCCAGGCGCAAATTGAGGTCGAGCAACGGCTCTTTCCCGAGGCGTTCCTGGGCGGCGCGGTGCCCCGGCTCCACGCTCCGGTGGGCGGCGATCATGTATTGAACCGAAACGGGCGAGAGTCCCTGGGCGATCAACGCTCCGGCGGTGGTGATGAAGCCATCGACAAGCACCGGCTTCTTCAACGCAGCCGCGCCAAGGATCAGCCCGGCAATCGCGCCGATTTCAAATCCGCCAACCTTGGCGAGCACGTCGAGAGCGTCGGACGGATCGGGCTGGTTCACACGCAGCGCTTCTTTGATCACCGCGATTTTGTTTTGCAGCCGGGTGTCGTCGATGCCCGTGCCGCGCCCGGTGATCTCCTCCACCTCGCAGCAGGTCAGCGCCGCCACAATGGCGCTGCTCGGCGTGGTGTTTGCAATCCCCATTTCGCCGGTGGCAAACACGTCCACGGAGTCGGCCAGCGAAAGCGCGACTTCGATCCCCGCTTCGATGGACCGGATCGCCTGTTGGCGGCTCATGGCCGGGCCTGCATGGATGTTGGCAGTGCCGGGAGCCACGCGCTTGGAGATGATCTTTCCGCTCGCAACCAACGCGCTCAGGTCTCCGGCCACCCCGGCATCCACCACCAAGACTTGCGCCCCCACCTGGCGGGCCAAGGCGTTGCAGCCGGCCCCGCCGTTGACGAAGTTGTGGACCATCTGCACCGTCACTTCCTGCGGATATTGGCTCACCCCCGAAGCGGCGACGCCGTGATCCCCCGCCATTACGACCACCGCTTTGCGCGCCACGGGAGGGCGCATCGAGCGGGTCATCGCAGCCAGGTCTTCGGCCAGGTCCATCAGGCGGCCAAGCGCCCAGTGGGGCATGGTAAGCTGTTCCAGGCGGGCGCGCGCGGCGGCGCGGGAAGCGGCATCCTGGGGTTCGATTTTCTTCAGTGTGTTTTCAAGGAGACTCATGGTTTTTTTGGAGTGTTGATTTGCGGTTTAATTTGGAGAGGCTGGCCACAAACAACGAGGAACACCTCGTCACACGCGGCGGCGATCACTTGGTTGACGCGGCCCGCGAGATCGCGGAAGCAGCGTCCGAGCGGCGTCTCAGGCACAAGGCCCATGCCGACTTCGTTGGTGACAAAAATCACGGTGCCGCCGTGGCCGCGGGCGGCGTCGATGACCGGCTGGCAACATTCGGCCATTTCAGCTTCGGAGACAGATGCTCCCCGCTGTTCGGCTTCATATAAGACGTTATTGATCCACAGCGTGAGACAATCGACCAGCACCACGGGCTGCTCTTTGGCGCGGCAAAACGCGGAAGAAAGATCGAACGGTTCTTCGATGGTCCGCCAATCGCGCCCGCTCCGGGCCGCCTGGTGGCGGAGGATGCGGTGGTTCATCTCCGGGTCGATCACCGGGCACGTTGCGACAAACGCACGCGGGCCGGGGAGAGCTTCGGCCAGCTTTTGCGCGAAGGCGCTTTTTCCGCTCCGGCTGCCGCCGGTCACGAGGATGAATTTACTCACGGCAAAATGCGAGAGAAAGCGGCGGGCCCCCTCAAACGGCCAGAGTGAAAAGCAGGAAGTGCGCGGGCGAAAGCACGCGGCTAAGAAGCGGACGGGAATACGGCATGGGGAATTCTCCTTTGTTACGAAGGGTTCTATATTTGCGGCGCTTCAGTCGGTCTTCTGACTTCCGGCTTCGATCCTACCGCCTCGCCTTCCCCTGCTTTTTACAGCCGAGTGGCACTCGAGGTTTCGTATCCGGTTACAGCAGCGACACTGTTGCCGATTTTCACGGCATTCCCAAACCAACGCGCCGGGGACGAATAAACGTCCCGGTTCAAGTGCGAAGTTGTAGAGGAAAAAAATAGCATGTCAAGCCCCACAATCAGCGCTTCAGGGCTTCGCATCTAGAGCGGTTTCGGTTTA
>SESF01004363.1_pt1 | contig 22679 bp, 14 predicted proteins | sample 3171521 | NCBI WGS metagenome assembly SESF01 (sample SAMN10866945, study PRJNA518727) | freshwater metagenome | biome: subpolar coniferous forest; feature: holomictic lake; material: water; isolation source: holomictic Lake 227, 6 m and 8 m depth | place: Canada: near Kenora, Ontario | collected...
GTCTGTAGAATCACTGAGACCGCTTCCATCACAAACACTCCGCCCGCGATTACCAACACCAGCGGCTGGTGGATCAAAACCGCGACGATGCCGAGCGCGCCGCCCAACGCCAGTGATCCCGTGTCGCCCATAAACACCTGCGCGGGATGACAATTAAACCAAAGAAACCCCAGCCCCGCGCCGATCATCGCCGCGCAGAACACGGTCAGTTCACCCGCCCCGACCACGTGGGGAATTTGCAGATAAGCGGAAGCCGTTCGATTCCCCGCCAGGTAGGTCAGGACCAGTAACACGAATGAAACGATTATGGTGCAGCCGATCGCTAAACCGTCCAGCCCGTCCGTAAGATTGACCGCATTCGAGCTTCCTACGATGGTCAGCACGGCCAACGCCAGTCCAACTAAGCCAGCATCCCTCATTACGGGATACTTGTAGAACGGCAACATTATTTCCGTGATGAGTTGCCGGGTGGACGGCAAGTGCCACAAATACAGCCCGATGAACAACGCGAGCGCAGCTTGCACGCTGAGCTTGACAAACGATCTGGCGCCGCCGCTGCTCTGCTTGGTGATCTTCGCGAAATCGTCGTAAAAGCCTAAGCCGGTCAGCACCACGACCGAGAGCAAAGTCAATTGCACCAGGGTGTTCCACTGCGCCCAGAGCAGCGTCGTCAGGTTCAGCGCGACCACGATCAGAATGCCACCCATCGTTGGCGTGCCCTTCTTGCTCAAAAGCCGCGCCGCGATTCCGCCTTCGGCTTCCGCCTTGTCGACGTACTCCTGGCCGAACTTCAATTGTTTAAGCCAGGCGATTACTCTCGGCCCCAGCCACCAACATAGGACCAGCGCGGTCACCGCCGCCCCCGCGCTGCGGAAGGTGATGTACCTGAAAAGCCGCAGCGCGGATAGCCGGTCGGCCCACTCCGTCCCCGCGGACAACGCCAGCAAATATTGGCTCAGATAGAAAAGCATCTAATTTGTCCTGACTGCCTCTCCGGCTCGCAACAGCGCTGCGATGCGTTCGATCCGCGTGGCGCGCGAGGCCTTTAAAAGCACCACATCACCGGCCTTAACAAAACTTTTGACCGCCGAAGCAGCCGTCTCCACGTCCGCAAATTCAAAGACCCGGTTCAGCCCGGCACCCCGGGCAGCTCGCGCCGTCACCGGTGCCATCTTCCCGACCGCAAACAATTGGTCAACCCCCAGCTCGACTACCCGCCGGCCAACTTCTTCATGCGCGGACTCGCTGTGCGCGCCCAGTTCCGCCATGTCACCCAGCACCGCCACCCGCCTCCCCTTGCACGGGAGATCCCGCAATGTCTGTAGCGCCACCACCATGGAATCCGCATTCGCGTTGTAGGCGTCGTCCAGCAACCGCACTCCATTGAATTCCCATAACTCCATCCGCATCTTCGGCGGTCGGCACTCGGCCAGGCCCCGCGCCACGGATGCGCGGCCCAGGCCCAATTCCTTCCCGACCGCTATCGCGAACAACGCGTTCACCACCTGGTGGCGGCCAAGCAATTGAATCCGATACTCACCCGACATCTCGACCTCGGGCCCATCCACCTGGAAGGTCACGCCGCGCGTGTCGAGACGCGCAGCTCGTGCCCGCCAGTCGCAACCCTCGGCGAAACCCACCCGCACCACTTGGGCGCGCGCGCGCTCCGCCGCCCGGCTCGCCCATTCATCGTCCCCGTTCACGAACAGCTTCCCGCCCGCCGGCAAGAGCTCAGCCAGCCAACCTTCTTCCCGGGCTACGCCGGCCACATCGTCGAAAAACTCCAGATGCTCGCGGCCGACGCTGGTGATTACCCCGTAGTTCGGTTGAGTCATCTTCACCAGGGGCTGCAGTTCACCTGGGTGGTTGGTGCCCACTTCGAGCACCGCCGCCTGATGCGACTCCTCCAGCCGCAGCAAAGTCAGCGGCACCCCGATGTCGTTATTGAAGCTGGCCTCGCTCCAAAGCGTCACGCGCTCCTGCTTCAGCACCGACGCCACCAGTTCCTTCGTTGTGGTCTTTCCATTCGAACCACCCACGACCACGACTGGCAGCGCAAAGTCCTTTCGATACTCCGCGGCCAATTGGCCGAGCGCCTTGCGCGTATCCTCGACGGCGATCATCGCGCAGCCCCGGCAATCCGTCGGCACGCTCCTGCGCTCAGCGACAACCGCGACGGCCCCCTTCTTCACCACCGCTCCCAAAAAATCGTGCCCATCAAACCGCTCACCCCGCAAAGCAAGGAACAAGTCGCCCGTCTTCACCTGCCGTGAATCCGTACAAACGCGACGCACTCGCGTTTCCGGCAAACCACTTAGCTGCTTGCCGGCGCAAGCCTTGGCGATAAATTGTAAAGTGCGCTCTTCCATGCAAACTCCTGCCCCGCACATCCGCGGCTGGGGCTGCCGGGCTCAGGCCCGAGCTTCGTTGATCCTTGCCCGCGGCGTGCGAGAGGCGACCTCCAGCATCGGCTCCCGGCTGTCTAATAAAACCTCCAGTGGTATCGCGGTCGCCTGCTCGGCCGGTCCGGCAAATGGCCTGTCGTTTCTCGTTGGTCTCTCCTGCCTCTGCCCCTCGTTGCCAACGGCGACGACAAACAGGTGGTGTGAAATAAACGGTAGCGAGTTCATGTCAGCCTTTCTTCATTGGATTGTCTTCACTGGGGTCCGCGCCGCCGCCGTCCTCACGGGCCGATCGTCCGCAGGTGCCGCAATGTTACTTGGCGCCGGCACCTCGCCGTCCTCCGGCCGAATGTTCAAGTAGTTGGCCACCTTCTCGGCGATCTGCTTAAACACCGGCGCGGCAATCTGTCCTCCGTAGTAGCCGTGCTTCGGGTCATCCATCACCACAGAAATGCACACCTGAGGATTGTCCGCCGGGAAGAACCCAATGAACGAGGTGAAGTATCTATTCAAGAGATAGCCGGCGGGCCCTCCGGACTTCTGCGCCGTGCCGGTTTTTCCGGCCGCCGTGTAGTGCGCCATTATCGCTTTCGCCCCAGTGCCTTCAGGCGAGACCACGGTTTTGAGCGCGGTCACCATCTGCTCCGCCGCCGCCTCGCTAATCACCTGACGCACACGCTGCGGCGAATACTTCGCCCGCACTATGTGGTCGCGGTCCTCCAGCCGATCCACCAGCATCGGCCGCATCAGCACCCCCTTGTTGGCGATTGCGGACATCGTCATTATCATTTGCAGACTCGTCACGGCGATACCCTGACCCATCGGAATCTGAGCGATCGATACTTTGCTCCACTTCTTCACCGGATGAACGATCCCGCCAACTTCGCCCCGGAGCGGTAGCCCGGTCGGTGTCCCAAAGCCATAGTTGCGGATGTAGTCGTACAGGCGGCTCTCCCCCATTTTGATGCCGATCTTCGCGGCGCCGATGTTGGACGACTTCGTTATTATGCTCTCCACCGAAAGAACCCCATAGGATTCGTGGTCATGGAGTATTCGGCCCGCGAAATGGAAACGGCCATGCTCGCAGTCAAAAGTGTCGCTCCGCCGTACAACCCCGTCGTTGAGCGCGCCAGAGACGACGACGATTTTGAAAGTGGATCCCGGCTCAGCCACGTCAGCGATCACCCGGTTGCGCCGCGCGTCCTCCGATGCGTTGCCTGGATTATTCGGGTCATAATTCGGGAGGGTCGCCAGCGCCAGGATCTCGCCCGTGCGCGGACGAACCACGATTCCCGAGATGCTGTTGGGCGAGTGCTTATCCATCCCCTCGGCCAGAGCCGATTCAACTATGTGCTGCACCACCGAATCGATGGTCAGCACCACGTTCAAACCGTCCTGGGGCTCCACATCCTGTTCCCGCAACGCGACCACCTCGCGTCCGGGCCGGTCTGTCTCTGTCAGCCGCCAGCCGCGCACTCCGGTTAGTTTGGCGTCGAAACTCTGCTCAATCCCGTCCTTGCCCGAGGTCTCCAACAACGGGCGACCGTCCATCTTACGCTCGTTCATGCCCACATAACCCAAAACGTGCGCCGCGAGCGCCTGGTTTGGATATACCCGCTGCTGGTCGTCAAATCGCTCCACATAGATTGCCCCACGCCGCAGGTCGCGATAGAATCTCTGTTCCGCCCGTGGCAACTTCTTTTCGTCTAAGCCAAACGAGAGATTAGTCATTGCCATCTGGACTTTTTGCCAGGTTTCAGCCGGTACTTTACGCTTCAGCACGACGTAGTGGTTGGTGATGATTACGCCCTGCGCATTTTGCCCCAGGCGGGGTGCCAGCCGTTGCACAAGTTCACTCTCGCTGGCTTGCAGCAACGGCGCGATCGCTCGCGCCACTTCCACTTGGCGGTTGCCAATCAGCGCCGGGTCGGCGCACACCGTTTTCACGAAAGCGCTTGTCGCCAGGATATTGCCTTTCGCATCGACAATGTCGCCCCGCCGCGGTTCCAGCAGGAATTCCTTCCGGGTGTTATCGCGCGCTTTGGCGCTGAGTTCCTCATAGCGCAGAACCTGCAGATCGACGAGTCGGTACCCCAAGCCGGCAAAGGCCGCGCCCAGCAGTAACGCCAGGAGCACCAACCTTCGATATTGCAGTTTCTTCGCCATGTTAACCCGTCCAGCTCGTCCAGCTCTCTTAATCGTCTCTCGAAAATCACCGGCCGCCCGCGGCGATCGGTTCCTCATCCGACGGCGTCACGGGCGGCGGTAAATCATTATCTATTTCATTCCGGTCTTCTGCGCCTGATCATTCGAATTTGCCGGCCGCCCGCGGCGATCGGTTCCTCACCCGACGGCGTCACGGGCGGCGGCAAAATCCGAACTAAAATCACTCAAAGCCATAGCGCCCTTAACCTTTGGGCTCCGTCCCCACTTGGTGCGGCGTAGCGTATTGCTGCTCGCCGTCCTGGCGGGGCACTTCACGTGACGGCTCGGTCAGCCGCCATACCTGGGCCGGCTGGGGCGGAACCAGCCCCAAACCCAGTTCCTGAATGCGCCTTTCCAGGAAGCGGGGCGATCGCATCTCAGCGAACTGCTTTCTCAGCTTCTCGTTTTGTTTGCCCAATTCGTCCAAATACTGCTCCCGCTTCTTGATCTGCTGGCCGAGCTGGGAGATCTGGTCTTTCTGCCAGACATAACCGACCCCCGACCCGCCAATCAGCAGACAGAGCAGGAACGCCTTTAGCGACGGCCCAAAACGGATTGCCGCTGACTGATTCTTTCGATTCCTAGCCATATTATCCTCGGGCTCTTACCAATTCGTCGTGACCGGTCACCGGTCACCCATCACCTGTTACCCATTTTCTCCATCACACGGAGCTGCGCGCTGCGGCTGCGCGGGTTCGCCGCCATTTCCGCCTCGCTCGGCTTAATCGCCTTGCGCTGGACCCACTTCAGCTCGGGCACGCACGGCTCGCGCAACTCCGGAATATCCATTCCTCCAGCGAATGTATAATCCCGCGCCCGCGCCCGCCCAAAGTCCTTCACGATCCGATCTTCCAGCGAATGAAACGTGATCACTGCCAGTCGTCCGCCGGACTTCAGAATGTTCAGCGCCACCACCAGCCCTTGTTGCAAAGAACTAACTTCATCATTCACCGCGATCCGGATCGCCTGAAACACCTTCGTCGCCGGATGCGTCTTCCAGCCGTGACGCGGCGCCAATCTTTCAATTAACTCCGCCAACTGCCGCGTCGTCTCAAACTGGCGGTGCTCGCGCTCCCGCGCGATCGCTCGCGCAAAGCGCCGTGAATCACGCTCGCCGCCCAGCTCCCAAAAAATCCTCGCCAGCTCTTCCGCGCTCGCCTCGTTCACCAGGCTGGCCGCCGTCACCGCTTGCCGCCGATCCATCCGCATGTCCAGCGGCCCGCTTCGCTGGAAGCTTAACCCGCGCTCCGGGTCGTCCAGTTGCAGCGAACTGATGCCCAAGTCCAGCAGCACCCCGTCGCAACTGTTTGGCGGCACCCATTCCGCTAATTCCGCAAAGCTGCCCTGGCGGATCTCAAACCGCCCGAAAAACTCCGCCAAGCTGCACCCCGCCGCTTCTACCGCGGCGCTATCGCGATCGCACCCATACAACCATCCATTCGGCAAACTCGCGGCCAATAGCGCGGCCGCGTGCCCGCCCCCACCGATCGTTCCGTCCACGTACCGTCCCCCAAGCTCCGGCCGCAGCGCGGCCAGCACCTCCGCCAACATCACCGGTGTATGCGTGTACGCTGGCACTGCCCATCGGCCCTCAACAGTTTAGGTCTTGCCCGCGCCAAACGAACCCGCAGTCACACCCGCCCACCTGCTTTCCGCAACCCCCACCTCTTTATCGGCTGGCAAAGCGGGCTCGGATTTCGCTGGAGTAGTCGGCATTCTGGCCGCAATCACTTCCAGATCCGCATCGCTTAAGTCGTTTCGCATCACTTTGATCTTGTCCAGGGACAACTCCCCTTGCACGGGCGGCTTCGGGAAACGCGGGATGGTGGGCTTTGCGGCTTTGATACGCACGCGCCCAATCATCCCAGCCAGTTTGCCTTTGCATCCGCCCAGGAGCGCGGCGGCCCTCGACCGCAAAGCTTCTCCAACTCGGTGGACGCCCGCATTCGTGGACGCCGTCCGGTCCTGCACCCCGCTCGGGAGCGCTGCCGGCGTCACCCTGGACGAATCCGCGCTCACGCGCCCCTCCGCGAAGACGTTCTTTCTTCCGTCATCCCCAGGAACCCGCGCCCTGGTCTGCGCTGGTTCAGATTTCCCGTGGCTGCTGAATGGATTTCTCGTCGGGCCAAACTGCGGCAGCAACCGCTGGGTGGTTAGCCGGTAACGGCTCTCCAAATCCTTCAACCCCACTAGGCTCTTGCCCGTAGTCAGTAATTGCAGCAGACTCATAAATTATTCCATTAACTTAAATGCTTCCTGCGCCATGACCGAATCCGACGCCTTCACTCGATCCCACCGTTCAGTACTCCAGATCTCAAAGCGGTCAAGGCACCCGGCCAACATCGCTTCGCCAGTGATCCCCGCGTCCGTTGCCATTTTCTCCGGCAGGCAAATCCGCCCAGCCTTGTCGAGCGTCACCTGCACTGACTCGCTGCCGATGAACCGTTTCAAAACGCCCTTGCTGGAATCGCTGTTCGCCATCGCGTCCACATACCGCACTAACTTCGCCATCTGCTGCGGCGGCAAGACATTAATACAGGGGCCTTCTTTCGCTTTAGGCCACAGAATCAAAGTCAGTTCAGTCCCGGGCTTGACCGGCCGCCACTTCGCTGGAATCTGGACGCGCCGCTTCTCATCCACCCCATGCCGAAAGAGCGAATTGTAATACGTCGGCTCAGTTGTCTCGTTCAGATCCATTCTTATTCACACCGTAACAACCCCACCCCGCTGCCCCATTACGCCCCCTTTCTACCCACTCCCCCCCACTGGGTCAACACCTTTCATCTGTTTTTATTCGAAAGTTATTCACAATTTGCGCCTCGCCGCCAAAACTCGGCATAATCGCGCAAAACCCTTGCAAAAACCGGCCGGAATGCAACAACCTCGTCGGATAAGCCAAATCATCTCCAGCGCCAATATCCCGATCCAGGAGCTGTTTTGTGTCTGGCCACCCTGGAAACAGCACATTTTATGCCATTTTAGTGGCTCCACCGGACTTGTCGCCTTGTCACGCTTGAACATTGGAATAATCCTCTGGCCCGATGCGAACTGCGGATTTTGATTACGAGCTGCCACCGGAGTTGATCGCGCAAGTGCCCGCACCTCAACGTGACCAGTCCCGGTTGTTGGTCCTGCATCGTCAGTCCGGACAGCTCGAGCACCGCACGTTCCACAACTTGCCCGGATACTTGCGCTCGGGCGATCTGCTGGTGCTCAACAACTCCCGCGTGATCCCCGCTCGCCTCCGCGGCATGAATGCCCACACGGGCGGCAAGTTTGAAATCCTCCTGCTCGCCGAGAACGCGATCAACGATTGGTGGGTCATGCTGCGTCCGGGCAAACGGGCGCGCGTGGGAACAGAGATTGTTCTCCTGGATGCGCAGGGGCAGCCATGTGCCGTGCGCGCCACGGTGCTTGACACGAATGACGAAGGCCATCGGCGCTTGCGCTTCGCGGTTGCGCCCAACCTCGCCGACCTGCTCGATGACCTGGGCGAGGTCCCCTTGCCTCCTTACATCGTTCGCCCGGAAGCTAGCCGGACCATGCAGGACCGGCAACGATACCAAACCGTCTTTGCCAGGCCCGCCGGCTCGGTCGCTGCCCCGACCGCCGGATTGCATTTCACGGAATCGCTGCTCGCCGAAATCGCCGCACGCGGTGTGCAGGTTTGCTTTCTGACGCTGCACGTCGGTTTGGGCACTTTCGCCCCGGTGAAAGCCGAAACCATCGCCGCCCACACCATGCATGAAGAGCGTTACGAGCTGGGCGAGGAAACCGCGCGGGCCATCAACGAAGCCAAAGCCGCCGGCCGCCGCGTTATCGCCGTCGGCACCACCACCGCCCGTGTGCTGGAAAGTCTCGCCAACCCCACGCAGCCGCCGCGCCGCACTTCGGACTCAGGAGGCCCCGCTTCGGACTTCAGACTTCGGACTTCGGACTTCCCTTGGCTTGTCCCCGGCGCCGGCAAGACCCGCATCTTCATTTCCCCCCCCTATGATTTCAAGATCGCCGACGCGCTGCTGACCAATTTCCACCTGCCCCGCTCGACGCTCCTGATGCTCGTCAGCGCGTTCGCTGCGCCCAGAGGTACCCAGGGACGCGAGGTGATTTTATCCGCTTACGCCGCGGCCATCCGCGAGCGTTATCGCTTCTTCAGCTATGGCGACGCGATGCTCATCCTATGAAACCCTCCACCATCCGCCCTCCAGCAGCCACTCCCCTACCCTTCGTCCTGGTCAACATGGCGATGACGGCCGACGGGAAGATCGCCACCGCCAATCGGCTCGTCTCCTCCTTCGGAAGCCGGCGCGACCAGGAGCACCTTCTCGAACTGCGCGCCACTGCCGACGCCGTGATGGCCGGCGCGCGCACCGTGGATTCCAACCCGGTCACCCTGGGACCCGGCCCCGCCAAATACCGCCGCCTGCGCTTGCGGCACGGCCTGGCGGAATTCAATCTGCGCATCATCGTCAGCCGCTCCGGCAGCGTCAACCCCAACGCCACAATCTTCCAGCGCGGCGACTCGCCGATCATCATCCTGACCACTCGCCGCACGACCAAGGCCCGCCTGAAGCAACTCCGCGCCGTCGCCACCGAAGTCAAGATTTGTGGCGCGAAGGAAATCAATTTCCCCCGCGCGCTGCGCTGGCTGGGCCACCAGTGGCACGTCAAACGCCTCCTCTGCGAAGGCGGCGGCGAGCTCAACGACGCCCTCTTTCGCGCCGGCCTCGTGAACGAACTGCACCTGACCGTTTGCCCGAACATCTTTGGCGGTCGGGCCGCGCCTACGATTGCCGACGGCTTAGGCGCCGGCAGCCTGGCCCGCGCGGCCCGACTGGAACTCCAGTCCGCCCGGCGGCATGGCGACGAAATGTTCCTCGTCTATCGGGTCCACAAGTGAAGCGGCGGCATTTCAACATTGCGCCTGCCGGCGCATTTGCGCAAGCTACGCTGCGTGAGAAGCCAACGGCCTTCGGCGGAGCCTCGGTTTGGGCTCAGCCTGCGGTGCAACGGTGAGCACCAGTCTGGCTAGGGCTGAGTCAGGACGCCATGAACATTCATCATCTGGAGCTCTTCTACTACGTGGCCCGCCACGGCGGCATCACCGAGGCGGTGCGGAACATTCCCTATGGCATTCAACAACCGGCCGTCAGCGGGCAGGTCGCGCAGTTGGAGGAATACCTGGGGGTAACGCTGTTTCAGCGGCGGCCCTTCGCGCTGACGCCCCCCGGCGAAAAGCTCTACCAGTTTATCCAGCCTTTCTTCGCCAACCTCAACCTCATTGCGAGCGAATTGCAGGGCGGCAAAGCGCGGCAAATCCGCATCGGCGCGTCCACCATGGTGCTGCGCGACCATTTGCCGGATGTATTCCAAAGCGTGCGGAAGCGGTTTCCCAACCTGAAAATCTCGCTGCGCGAGGGCTACCCGCAGGACTTCGAGGGCCTGCTGCTAAAGGAGGAGCTGGATTTGGCGGTGACGGCAATTGAGAAAAAGCCGGCCTCCGGACTGCGCTCCGTGGCCCTGGCCGAATTGCCGCTGGTTTTGCTGGTACACAAAAGCAGCCCGGTCACCGCCGCCGACCAGCTTTGGCAGCGGGATAAAATCGAGGAGCCGCTCATCTGCCTTCCCGCCGCCGAGGCCGTCTGCAAGAACTTCCAGCAGGGTCTGAGCCGGCTGGGCGTGGACTGGTTTCCGAACATTGAAGTCAGCTCGCTGGATTTGATCGAGACCTACGTAGCCAACGGGTTCGGCATCGGCCTTTCGGTGCAAGTGCCCAAAGCAAAGCTTTCGCCCAACGCGCGGGCAGTGCCGCTGCCGGACTTCGCCCCCGTCATCCTCGGCGTGATGTGGCGCGGCAAGACCTCCGCGCTGTTGCAGGCCTTCCTGGACGAAATGCAACTGCGCGCCAAGCGCCTCTCACCGGGCGCTGCTTGACACCACCACCGGAACGCCAGATTCATCCGGCAGCCCCAGTGCCACGCGCCCGCCTGCCGGATGAATCCGGCGTTCCAGTTGGCTCGGCTATCCGCCTTGGTGGTGGTGCCGAGATGCGGCTCAACGGAACGCACGAGAATGTTTAGAGTTTACCAGCGGCGGCGCATGGCAGATGCTCCGGGCCTGAACCGGCCTTTGGCCACTATCGGTAAACGAGAATCGAGTTTGGCAATTATGATGAAGCGCCTCCTAACCTTCCTGGCCCTGACCTCACTTTGCGTCCTTAACCTGACCGCCGTGGACAACCTGGAGCGCGGCTTCGCCCATCCACCCGACTCGGCGCGGCCGTGGGTGTATTGGTTCTGGCTGAGCGGCAACATCAGCAGCAACGGCATCACGGCCGACCTCGAGGCCATGAAGCGCGTGGGCGTGGGCGGGGTGCTCATCATGGAGGTGGACCAGGGCGCGCCGGTGGGGCCGGCTGATTTTATGGGGCCGAAGTGGCGAGACTTGTTCAAGCATGTGGCGGCGGAGGCGCGCCGGCTCGGGTTGGAAGTGAACATGAACAATGACGCGGGCTGGAACGGCAGCGGCGGGCCGTGGATCAAACCGGAGCAGTCCATGCAGAAGCTCGTCTGGACGGAGACCCAGGTGTCGGGCCCGAAGAGTTTCGATGGCAAGCTGGCGCAGCCGGAGAAGGTGGCGGGATTTTACAAGGACATTACGGTGCTGGCCTTCCCCAGCACGGGCGCGCATCGGATTGAGGGCATGAAGCAGAAGGCGTTGTTCGAGAATGGCTTCTTGAACGTGCCTGCCGGGGAGAGCTTGCCGGCCGAGATGTTGATCAGCCGCGGGAAGGTGCTCGACTTGACCTCGCGCATGGATAGCGACGGGCGGTTGCTGTGGGATGCGCCCGAGGGCCAGTGGACGGTGCTGCGGCTGGGCCATACGAGCACCGGGGTGGAAAACGCACCGGCACCCCAGAGCGGCCGGGGCCTGGAGTGCGACAAGCTGAGCAAGGAAGGCATCGAGGCCCACTTCGCAGGGATGATGACCAAGCTCGTAGAGGATACGCGGGTCAAGGGTGGCCGGGCGGACGCGGGGTTGGTGGCCACGCACATTGATAGCTGGGAGAACGGCTCTCAGAACTGGACCGCGAAGATGCGCGAGGAGTTCCAGAAGCGGCGGGGCTACGACCTGATGCCATTTTTGCCGGTGATCACCGGCCGGGTGGTGGAGAGCGCGGAGGTGTCCGAGCGATTCCTGTGGGATTTGCGGCAGACGATTTCGGATCTGATAGTCGAGAATTACGCCGGCCGCACGCGGGAGCTCGCCCATGCGGCGGGGCTGCGATTCACCGTGGAGGCTTATGGTGCGCCGTGTGACTCGATCACCTACGCGGGCGCGTCGGACGAACCGATGGGGGAGTTCTGGAGTCCGAGCGGGGCGATCGAGACCTGCCGGGGCATGGCGTCGGCCGGGCATGTGTATGGGAAGCGGATTATTGGCGCGGAGTCCTTCACCGCCGCGGACCAGGAGAAGTGGCGGGAGCATCCCGGGTCGATCAAGGCCCTGGGTGACGTGGCGTTTTGCGAGGGCATCAATCGGTTTGTATTCCACCGTTACGCGCTGCAGCCCTGGGCCCAGGACCGGCGTCCCGGGATGATGATGGGGCCGTGGGGCCAGCACTACGAGCGCACGGAGACATGGTGGGAGCAGTCCGTCGAGTGGCATCGTTACCTGGCGCGCTGCCAGTTCATGTTGCGGCAGGGGCTGTTCGTCGCGGACATCTGCTACCTGGTGCCGGAACGGCCGCCGCAGTCGTTCGAGGGCCACCCGCGCCTGGGCTACGACTACGACGAATGCGATCCGAACGTGGTGCTCAACCGCATGTCGGTGAAGGACGGGCGGATCACGCTGCCCGACGGGATGAGTTACCGGCTGCTGGTGCTGCCCCAGACCGGGCAGATGACCCCGCAGCTTTTGCGCAAGATCAAAGAGCTGGCGCAGGCCGGGGCGACGATCGTGGGCATGGCGCCGCAGAAGTCGCCCAGCCTCTCAGGGTATCCCGAGTGCGACCGGGAGGTGCAGGAACTGTCCGGCCAGATCTGGGGCACGGGCGATGCCGGGCAGGCCGCTGAACGACGCCTGGGTGCCGGCCGCGTGTTCCGGCAACGCGAGCCGGAAAAGATTCTTGCAGAGATGGGGCTGGCGCCGGACTTCATCAGCAGCGAGCCGCTGCGCTACATCCACCGCCGCGCGGACGGTGCGGAGATCTACTTCGTGGCCAGCCGCAGTCCGCGCAGCGTCAGCACCACCGGCGCATTCCGGGTGACGGGCAAAGAGCCGGAGTTCTGGTGGCCTGACTCGGGCAAGCTTGAGCGGGCGGCAGCGTTTCAGGAGAGTGACGGCCGGACATCGGTGGGCCTGACGCTGGGCCCCAGCGGTTCGGTGTTCGTTATCTTCCGCAAGCCCCTGGAGAAGGCCGTCGCCGCGACGCGAGTGCTCCACGAGGGCGAACTGATCGTTTCGACCAAGCTTGGCTCTCAGCCGCAAGTGCGGATCGAGCGCGCCACCTACGGCGTGCAGGGCAGCCCCGATCGCGTGCGGGACGTGCGGCAAAAGGTGCAGCAAAAGGTAGATGGCGGAGAACGTAATTTGAAGGTGTCGTCGCTGGCAGAGGGCGATGATCCCGCCCCAGGCACCCTCAAGACATTAGTGGTGGATTACGTCATTGGTGGAAAGAACTACACGGTGAAAGGAGAGGACCCGGCGATCGTGCACCTGACCGCTGACGGGCTGGGCTTGGTGGTGGAGAAGGCGCGCTATGGCGTGCTGGATGATCCCAAGCGGACGCGGGACGTTCGGGCCAAGCTGCAGCGGCTGCTGGATGCGGGAGAGAGCAGCTTCCCCGTCGCACGCATGGCCGACGGGGATGACCCGGCCTTCATGGTCGTCAAGACGCTGGAAGTGGACTACACCTTCAATGGCAAGCACCTGTCCGCCCGTGGCATTGACCCGGATCTGATCGAGCTCACTCCCCTCACCGCGGAGAAAGACCTGGTGGCGGTCTTGCAGGCCCCCAGCGCCCGCAAGCTGGCACTGCAGACCTTCAAGCCGGGCAGTTATGAAGTGGATCTGAGCGACGGCACGCGCAAGCAGTTCAGCGTATCTGAGCTCCCACAGGTGCAGGAAGTCACCGGCCCGTGGTCTGTCCACTTCGACCCCAAATGGGGCGGGCCGGCGCAGGCCACGTTCGAGAAGCTCATCTCGTGGAGCAGCCATGCAGAACCGGGGATTAAGTATTATTCCGGCACGGCGGTTTACAGCGCCGTCTGCGAATTGCCCAAGACGCTGCTCAAGGGCGACATGCGGCTCTACCTGGATTTGGGCCGCGTGGAGGTAATGGCTGAGGTGAAGGTCAACGGCAAGCGCTTCCCCTTGCTGTGGAAGCCCCCGTATCGGCTGGACGTCACCGCTGCGGCCCGGGCTGGTCGGAACACCATCGAGGTAGCGGTCGTCAACCTCTGGCCGAACCGGCTCATCGGCGACGAGCAACTGCCCCAGGACTGCGAGCGTAACGATGACGGCACGCTCAAGCGCTGGCCGCAGTGGCTGTTGGACGGCAAGCCCAGCCCGACCGGCCGCTATACGTTCCCCATGTGGCGACTGTGGAAGAAGAATGACGCGCTGTTGGAATCCGGCCTGATCGGCCCCGTGAAGCTCATCCCGGCGCAGGAATTCGAGGTCAGGAACTGATCTGCGACGCGCTATAGCAGCATCCTGTAACCATCGTCAGATCCGGTAGGTAGGAATGCCTACTGCCGATAGGTGGCCCGCTCGGAAACCCAGAGGAAATCCCGGCGGTCAGGGCCGGCGGGGACCGGCCAGGCAGTAAAGGGGACTATCGTGGTGGACACCTGCCAGCGCTTTATTTCCGAATGCCCATCGGAAAAGGAAAAGCCGCAGGCGCCATTGTGATAGGAGGCTGGCAGATCGCTCCACAGGGTTCCATTGGGACCGTTATTACAGAAGATGTACCAGCCGTCGTTGATGGTTTGCGGGCTCTCGTCCAGAAAGACGAAGATCATCGACGGGTTGCGGATTGCCGTCAGCTTGGTGAATTGCAGCCAGCCCGGATAAACCTGCGAGCCCGCGTCATTCCAAGGGCCGACGAACCCGTTCATGGAGACGCTGCGCACCCGCGGGTATTGCCTGCCGTCCGACTCGGTGGCCATGGTGCGGTCCGCCGGGCAATGATAGATGCTGGTATTCTTGCCGACCTGGGAAGCCAGCAGCCCCAACTGGAGCAAAGTCGTGTTCGTGTCTTGCTCCGGACTGTAACCCATCACGTCCGCCACCCAGTTATTCGTGGCATCCGCCGTCGTGCCATCAATCCCCCGGTTGTTGACGAGCCGGTCATTGTTTTCGTGGGCGTACATCAACCAAGCCAGCGCCAGTTGCTTCGTGTTGTTCAGGCAGTAGATGCCCTGCGCCTTTTGCTTGGCCTTGGCCAGGGCCGGCAGCAACAGCGCCGCCAGGATGGCGATAATGGCGATGACGACGAGCAGCTCGATCAGGGTAAAGCCAAGCCGGTGGCTCCCTGCCGGACAATCCGAATCCTGCCGCCCAAAACTGCTTTTCATAGACAGTAGTACACCCTGCGTTCTCATTCCGAAGTATGCAAGAACATTTGCCGGGCGATCGAAGGAGTCACTGGTATTTTCCGGCATGACGGATGGCGTGGCAAAAAGCGTTGAATGCCTCCCGGCTTCTGCTACAACGCCGTATCATGAATCTCAATAGACGGAACTTTCTTAAGGCTGCCGGGCTGGGAATCGGCGGGCTTGGCCTGCAGGCGACTCTTTCCTCGGATGCGGCTGCGGCCGATAGTTCTAATTTCCTGGTCCGCCGCCCGACCATGCACTTGGGTCTGGTGACCTATAATCTGGCCGCCGACTGGGACATCGCGACCATTATCAAGAACTGCGAGGCGGCGAAGTTCGAGGGCGTGGAGTTGCGTACCTCCCACGCCCACAAGGTGGAGGTCAATCTGTCCAAGGAGGAACGGAAGGCAGTCAGGCAACGCTTCGCGGACTCAAAGGTGCAGTTAATGGGACTGGGCAGCACCTTCGACTACCACACGCCCGATCAGGCGAAGTTGCGCAAGGATATCGAGGGCACCAAGGAATACATCATCCTGGCTGAGGACGTCGGCGCGACCGGCGTGAAGGTGCGCCCGAATGGGTTTCCCAAAGAGGTGCCCCAGGAGAAGACGCTGGAACAGATCGGGCACGCGTTGCACGAGGTCGGCGACTTCGCCCGCGATCACGGGCAGGTCATCCGGCTGGAGGTTCACGGCACGGGCACTTCTTTCCCGCCGAACATCAAGAAGATACTCGACGTGGCTGACCATCCGAGTGTGGGCGCGTGCTGGAATTCGAATGCGTCTGATCTCTCGGGTCAGGGCTGGGATTACAACTTCGGCCTGCTCAAGAACAAGATAGTCTCCGCGCACATAACGGACCTGTTCCAGGAGGACTATCCGTATCGCAAGCTGCTAACGGGTTTGAACGAGGTCAACTTCAAGGGCTTCTGCCTGGCCGAGATACCGGCCAGCACGGACCCCGTGAGGGTGATGAAATACTACCGGGCCCTGTGGCTCGCCTACCAGGGCCTGCTGTAGCCTTGCGCGGATTGCTTAGCTGCGGCTGACGGGAACGACCTTCCCGGTCTTCACCGACTTGGCTTCCGCCTCGCAAATCTCCACGGCGCTCAAACCATCCTGCGCCGTCACGACCGTTGGCGCCTTGCCGCTTCGAATCGCTTCGAGCATGTAGCTGATTTCCCCGCCGTAGCCGTCTCCGCCCGCGGACTTGATGACGCGTCTCGCTTTGCCCTGCTCGGTCACGATCAGGGCATCGGCACCCCGCGACAAGTCGAAGTCCAGGGTCGCCCGCTCGCAGAGCACGGTGTAGGACATGTTGAAGTTCCCGAAGAGCAGCCAGCCGCCCTCCGCATAGACGGCCGGGCCGCCAGGGTAATTATACTGGGTCACCACGTGGTCGATCGAATCCTTGCTGCCCTGGACCCCGGCAGAAAATACGCTCTGTGGCCGGCCAAAGAGGAATTGCACGAAGTCCGTGTCGTGGATATGCAAGTCAAGCAGGGCGCCGCCGGACAGCTTCCCGCTGCTGTAAGTCGCCTTGCTCCAGGTCGGCATGGACGACATGCGGCGAAATCGCGCGGCCTGGATCTTGCCGTAGGGCTTCTTGGCCACGACTTCTTTCAGGCAGGACCACCCCGGCCAAAACCTCATGCACATCGCGGGCATGAAGAAGCCTTTGGCGGATTGCGCCGCCTGCACAATCTTGCGCGCCTGGGCCGAGTTGAGGGCCAGCGGCTTCTCGCAGAGCACATGTTTGCCCGCCTTGAGCGCCGCGATGGCCTGCTCCGGATGCACCACGGTCGGCACGCAGAGGTCCACCAAATCCACCTCGGGATCGGCCAGCACGTCCGCCAGCTCACGATACACCTTCACGTCCCGACCCAGGTCGAGAGCGCCCGAGCCCGTGATGTTGCCCTCGACGCCCGGCAGTATGCCGTTGACCGGCAGGCGCACGGCGTCGCACACCGCGACAATCTTCGCCGCCTTCATCTGCTGGTAGGTTTTGATGTGGGTCACGCCCATGAACCCAAGGCCCACGACGGCGACATTCACCTTCCGATTCGAACTGTTGGACTTCATTTTCTTCATAAGCTGCTAAACGGTGTTATTGCTATCAACTCATTCAACTGGTGCTACGGCGGTAACCTATCGCGTCATTACGCGAGTTTGGTCACTACTTCCTTGGCCGCGCAGATGTCCGCCACGCGCTGGTTGCCCCATTCGCGCTCAATGGAGAAGTTCCCCGTGTACTTCAGCTCGCGGAGCGTCGCAAAGAATGCCGACCAATCCACCTCGCCCGTGCCAACGATTGCTTCCTCGCCCCAGGTGCCCGGCACCTTCGTCCGCTTTGCGTCCTTGATGTGCAGCGAGCGGATAAACGACCCGAGCGTGCGGAGCGCCTCGATCGGATTGCCCTTATCGTAAAGGATCATGTTGGCGGGGTCGAAGTTCACCCCCACGTTCGAGCGGTTGAGGTGATGCAAGAGGTGCAGCAGGTCCGGCGCCGTCTCCTGCCCCGTCTCCAATGCCAGCTCGATGTTCGCGGCTTTAAAGACATCCGCTATCTTGGATAGCCGCCCCAGCATCTTGACGAACTGCGGGTCCTTCTCATCGTGCGGCAGAAAGCCCGCGTGGAACATGACCAGCTTCAGCCCGAGCTGGTGCGCCAGTGCGGCGGTGGCCTGGATATTCTTCCAGTTCTGCTCCCACGTGGCGTCCGGCGCGATGCCGCCGGTGACCCGGATCGTGTCCAGCGTCGAGTAATCTTCCCCGACACAGCCGAACATGCCCGAGATGATGGTGATGCCGTTCTGGCGGAACAAGGCCGGCGTCTCGCCCCAAACGCCGGGCGATTCGCGCAGCGGGTCAAGCGCAAGCTGGACGCGGCTGATGCCGGTCCCCTGCAATTTAGTGATTAGGTCCTGTGGACTTGTGGGCTGCAGCGACCAACTGCACACCGCCAGCCGATCAGAAGTAGAGTTGTTATTCATCGGGCCGACAGCTTAGCGGCAACCGTGATGACCGCCAGCATAAATTTGCGGACGAGAGGACGCTTGGCGCTCCTCGGCACTGCCCTTGCAGGGTAGTAGCGTAAGCCTCCGGCTTGCGTTGTCCCAACAAGCCTCTGGCTTGTTGGGCCCAGCCGCGCACTTAGCGCCCACCCCGCCAACCCAGAGGGTTGGCGGACTTGGCAAGCCGGAGGCTTACCCCACTATTGCATGGCGGCACCGCATGGATACGGCGGATGATAGCAGGTTGCGCGTCTGGGGCGCCGAAAGGGGCGGAGCGGTTCCAAACTGGGTATGAGGCGCTGGGCCGGGGAAGGCTGCCCCAGCGCTGAAACTGGATGCCTATCTGCAAGTGACTACCGCTGAGCGTTTTCCGCCTTAGTTAAGCGCCACTCAGGTCATGGCATACTTTAGCGCGGGCCCAAAGGGCTGCCCCCATCATACCTTCACGGCGGAGGCTGAAAATGAGTGCTTGTGAAACTCGCGCTGGGAAGAACGTTGACGCTGAAGTCAGAATAATATAGGAACGTTTAGATTGGTGCCAGGATTCAGGTCGTAAGTGTCCGGAGTCGGTGCGACTCCGGAGGTTATGTGAGCTATGAAGACGGCAAATTGGCCCCCTCCGTTGTTAGGCGGCATGCGCGACGCATGTCGCACGTCATCCAGATAACACCCGCAAGCCTTCCAAAACTATGCGCAAGATAATTGTCGTTTCCGCAACGTTACTACTGCTGTTCGCGATTTGGTTTTTCCACCTGAGAAGCCCTGGCGGTGCGGGGCCAGAATTCAATTCGGGGGGTCGTTTGGCTCCGGTTGAGGCTTCGGCTGCCGGATCGGATGCCAAAGCTGATGTCCCAAGCCGGAACACCCCAGCCCTTGCGAACCAGCCCGGCACCAACCCCGCACCGACGCCAACGACTGCCTCCGCGCACACGCCGGGCTCAAACGTGGCCCTCGGGAAGATTAGTGAATCGGCGTTGCGGCAAATCGAGGCGCTGGCGGCAGAAAAGGCGGCGCGATCCCCAAGTCAGAACAAGGTTGACTCGCAATTGCTCTATGCGCGGAAGTTGAGTCGCAACGAGTCGATCGCTGAGGGGTTGAACACACTCCGGGTCGAACTGGATCGAGATCAGGCCGACCGGGTGTTGGTGGATATCAGGGCCGGGGTTTCCGAGGAACTTCTGGCCGCCATCCGGCAGCACGGCGGGGACATTCTCAACAGCTTCGCCCAACACGAGGCGATTCGCGCGCGCGTGCCGCTCGCCGAAATCGAGGGCCTGGCGGCGCGCCCCGAGGTCGTTTTCATCGGACCGGCGGTGAAGGTGTCCGTGAACACCGGGAGCGTCAACTCGGAGGGGGACGTGGCGGAGAAGGCCAACGTGGCGCGGGCCACGTTCGGCGTCACTGGCGCGGGGGTGAAGGTCGGGGTGATCTCAGACAGCGTGGATTATCTGACCAATTCCCAGGCGCTTGGAGATTTGGGGGCCGTGACAGTGCTGAGCGGACAAAGCGGCATACCGGGCACCGGCGAAGGGACGGCGATGCTCGAGATCATCCACGACATCGCCCCAGGCGCGACGCTCTATTTCTCCACCGGCAATGGTGGTCCAGCCAACTTCGCCAACAACATCCGTCAACTGCGGGCCGCCGGGTGTGACATCATCGTTGATGACCTGGAGTATTACAACGAGTCACCCTTTCAGGACGCCGTCATCGCGCAGGCGGTGAACGAAGTGACGGCGGGTGGCGCGCTGTATTTCTCGTCGGCAAGCAATTCGGGGAATAAAGATGATGGAACCTCCGCCACGTGGGAAGGGGATTTCCTCGAGAGCGGACAAACGGCCAACACAGGCAAGAGCGTCGGCAAGCTGCACAGTTTCGGCTCCGGAGTTGTGAACCTGGCTACCAGCTCGTCTCAATCTGAAACCGCCAACTTTTTCTGGGCGGACCCGCTGGGCCATTCGTCCAATGACTATGATATTTTCATTCTCGATGCTTCGGGCGCAAACCTGGTAGCCGCCTCCACGACGACTCAAAACGGCACCCAGGATCCGTACGAGATGGTGAAGGTAAACAACGGCGAGCAGATTGTCCTCGTGCTTTCCGCTGGGACGGGGCGCTTCCTGCATCTGGAGAATGGTCGCGGCCGGCTCTCGGTCAGCACAGCCGGCCGCACCAAGGGCCATGCTTGCGCCGCCGACGCCTTCGGGGTTGCGGCCGTCAGCGCCCATAGCGTCACTACGCCCTTCACCGCCGCCGCTAAAGTCGAGACCTTCAGTTCCGACGGCCCCCGACAGGTGTTCTACTATGCGAACGGCACTGCCATCACGCCGGGCAACTTTTCCTCGACCGGAGGGACTGTGCGCCAGAAGCCGGACCTGGCGGCGGCCGACGGCGTGGCTACCGCCGTCCCGCATTTCCAGCCTTTCTACGGCACGTCCGCAGCGGCCCCGCACGCCGGGGCCATCGCGGCGCTGCTCAAGGCGCGCAACCCGAGTTTGACGACGAGCGAAGCGCGCGCCGCGTTGACGACCGGGGTGCTGGATATCGAGGCCGCCGGGAGGGATCGGGACTCCGGCGTCGGCTTGCTCATGGCCGACCTGGTGCTGCAATCGGTCGGGATCGCCCAGGCGCCAACCATTACCGGCTTCGCCCCGACAGCCGGCCCCGTGGGCACCACCGTCACCCTCTCGGGCACCAAGTTCTCCGGCGCGACCGCCGTGAGATTCAACGGGGTGAGCGCGGTGTTTACGGTCATTTCGACGACGAATATTTCAGCGACGGTGCCCACCGGCGCAGCCACGGGGTCAATTGCGGTAACGACGCCGGACGGCACAGCCACCAGCGCGGGCAACTTCGTCGTCTCGGTCGCTCCGGCCATTACCGGTTTCACACCCGCCAGCGGGAACATCGGCACCATCGTTACCCTCACCGGGGCGAATTTCACCGGCAGCACCGCCGTGAGCTTTGGCGGCGTCTCGGCATCGTTCGCGGTGAACAACTCGGCACAAATTACCGCCACGGTTCCGGCTGGCGCGGTTACAGGCAAGATTCGCGTGACCAGCCCAAGCGGTGCGGGTGAGAGCGCGGCGCTCTTCACCGTCGCCACCGGTCCGGTCATCAGCGGGTTTACTCCGGCCAGCGGTCCGGTCGGCAGCAGTGTGACCATCATCGGCGCGAACTTCGTCAGCGTCAGCGGCGTCACCTTTAACGGCGTCTCCGCCGTGAGCCCGGCGGTCAATTCGTCGGCCCAGATCACGGCCACAGTGCCGGCGAGCGCCACCACAGGTCCGATCAGCGTCACCACCGCCAGCGGCACAGCCCAGAGCGCCGGCAGTTTCACGGTGGTGGCGGTGCCGACCATTACCAGCTTCACACCCGCCAGCGGCAGCGCCGGCACGGTCGTGACCATCAACGGCACGAGTTTCAACGGCGCCACCGCCGTCACCTTCAACGCCTTGAACGCAGCGTCCTTCAGCGTCAGTTCAGCCAGCCAGATTATCGCCACTGCGGCCGCGGGGGTGACGACGGGCCCGCTCCGCGTGACCACGCCCGGGGGCACAGCCACCAGCGGGACATCCTTCAGCGCGCTGAGCGCTCCGGCCAACAATAACTTCGCGGCGGCCCAGGCCATCGCCAACAGTTCGGGCAGCACCTCGGGGAACAACACTCTGGCCAGCAAAGAGACGGGCGAACCCGACCATGCGGGCAATCCAGGCGGCAAATCCGTCTGGTATGCCTGGACGGCTCCCAGCAGCGGGACCTGGAGTTTCGACACCATCGGGAGCGCATTCGACACGCTGCTGGCGGTTTACACAGGCAGCACCGTCAGCAACCTGACGTTGGTCGCGGCCAACGACGACCTGGTTGCCCGGGTGGTGACCAACAGCCGGGTCGCGTTCGTTGCCTCGGCCGGCCTCATCTACCGCATCGCGGTGGACGGTTTCTCCGCCGGGTCACAAAGTGGCACGCCCGCCGCTTCCGGCGTCATCGCGCTCAACTGGGGACCGGCGGCCACCGTGCCGGCGATCTCCGGCATTGCCCCCGCGAGCGCAGCGGTCGGTGCCAGTGTGGTGATCACCGGTGCCAACTTGAGCGGGGTCACCAATGTCTCGTTCAACGGCGCGAGCGCCGGCTTCACCGTGAATTCGGCCACGCAGATCACCGCGACGGTGCCCGCCGGGGCGACCGTTGGCCCGATCACAGTGGCCGCGCCCGGCGGCACGGCGGCGAGCGCCGCAGTGTTCACGCCCGCCAGCGGCATGAACAACGACAACTTCGCCAATGCGTTTGTGCTGGCCGGCAGTTCTGGCAGCACCAACTCGAGCAACCTGGGGACCACCAAAGAGGCCGGAGAACCCGCTCATGCCGGCAACGCTGGCGGCAAGTCCGTCTGGTTCAAGTGGACCGCGACCGCTTCGGGGTATTGGACCTTTAACACTGTCGGCAGCGGTTTCGACA
>SESF01012847.1_pt1 | contig 22678 bp, 12 predicted proteins | sample 3171521 | NCBI WGS metagenome assembly SESF01 (sample SAMN10866945, study PRJNA518727) | freshwater metagenome | biome: subpolar coniferous forest; feature: holomictic lake; material: water; isolation source: holomictic Lake 227, 6 m and 8 m depth | place: Canada: near Kenora, Ontario | collected...
TCCTGCTCCCATAGCAATGATGTCGTTTTGGTCGAGTTCTGTTGGTACGAAATTGCGGTGAATATAAGTTGGTGTTAATTGCAGAGAAAATTTATCATTGAATTTCCGGGCAACCAACAGTTGACTCACGTAGGTAAGCCGTGACGAAAAATAATTGATTCTCGGGGTAGTTGTAGTTGGTGTTAATTGAATTGGAGTAGTCGGAAAATGCTCAGAAACAGCTTCTACGGAAGTTAAAAAACTTAGTGAAACAGGCATTTCTTTTGCACCTGTAGACTGTCTCAACAGCTTGAATTTGGCAAAACTATCATAAATTTTGTGGTTACTTCCGCGACCTAAACCTACCATCAGCCAATCGGTAACACCATATTCCAAACTAAAATGAATATTGGAATGATCGAGGCCCCACAAACCATAACCGCCTTCATTCAAGGTTCCAAAACGATGTGAAATCCGGAAATCGAGCTGTTTTTTCTTCATCTGCTGAATAGAATGACCATTGATAATTCGGCTCGCCTTAAATGTTGCTGTCGCATAATTGATTGTAGGTTTTGTTTGTGCATTGAGCAATGCATCCAGATCCTGACTAAATAAATTTCCGGATATAAGAATTAAGGTTAACACCAGAAACAGACTAAATATTTTTTTCATTTTATAATTTCTAATTGTTTAATGATCCGCCATCTATCCACTTCTGCAATTGGGCAATTTCGCAATCAAGCAATTTCCCACCGCCTTTAGGCATAGGATAAGCGCTTGTATGATTGATAGAACCCATCAGTTTGCCGTTAGTAACTAATGTTTTTACATCTGAATATGCTTCCAGTTTTATTCCATTGCCGGAAGAGGAAGAATTCGAGTTGGAATGGCACGTTTGGCACGATTGCAAAATGGTAGATACCGTTGATTTAAAGGTAACTACGGTATCGTCGCAAGGGTTTGAAAGCTTTGGATAAAGCCGTTCTTCTGAGTCGTAGTAGCATCCTGTAATAGATGCAATGACCAGTATCAGGACTATTTTTATTGCACGGTTCATGTATTGTTTTTTTGAACTTGAATTATTGAAAAATTTCATTGTGGTATTAACTATTGAGGTTTTGCACCCTGATCAATCCATAGCCTGATGAGTGTCCGTTGGCTGGTTGGAACAGCTCCTTTTGGAGGCATAATTTGAAAAGTATTAATCATGGCCTGATATGATTTGCTATTCGAAGAATTCCCCGGTGACACAGTTCTTAATATACCTTCGTAAGTACTGAAATCCAGGCGACTTCCACCACCATTGCCGCCGGAATGACAACTTGTACAATAACCGAAGTAAACTTGCTGGACATCGGCAAAAGCTACAGGAGCCATCTGGTCAGCTGCAATTCCGTCGTGTTTGCATGAGCTGTTTAATAAAAACAAGATTGCAATTCCGGCTATTACTGGTACAGAAAGATTTCCAAATTGTTTAAAATTCATAATAGAAAAAGTATTAAAATTAATAGACACCAATTAACAATTATAAACCAGATTTTGATCATCGAAATTCGTTAATCAGAATCGTTATAAATAGTTTTAGAATTCGCTGGGATAGCAATATCCATGATTTTGGACTAAATTCAGACAAAAGGGTTTAATATACTTGATTGTTTTTTCAGAGTTGGTGAGTTTGAATTATACAAGCTGCCGGAAATTCCAGATTTTCGATTTCTGAGAAATAAACTTAAAAGATTGGCTTTATATTGTTCGTGTTTAATAAAAAGGCATCATTTTAATCAGATCGCCGTCAGTAGTAAGATATTCATTCATCAGATTGGCGGTAAGGCAGGAATGAACCGGCAGGATTTCAATTAGCCTTCCAGGTTTGAAGTAGTGAAGGTCTTTTGGCGTTATTCTCAATATGCCATGTTCCTGAGAAAGAGCATACAGGTAATTCCTTTCATCCAGTAATATTTCCTCGTCACCTTCCCGAATGATGATTCTCCCGTATAATTGCTTCCCGTCAATATTCGTTATGGAATCTTTGGCAAAATGTATGGCTCCTCCATAGATTACAACCTCGTTTCGTGAGTTGTGAATAGCAATAACCGGGCAAACCATCCGAACAGCGATGTCGGTAAGTTTACACACTCCAAGTTTGAATTGCATTAAATCGTAAAAGACAAAATTACCCGGCCGAATTTCATCCACACCGTCGAAATTGTCAGCTAATGTGCACGAAGGCGTATCTCCCAGGGAAATTAAAAGTTCAGGCCAGTCATTGATATACCTTGCTTTTAGCGCCTTCATTTTCAAAAGTGCATCGAAATGCCGGCTGAAAATATCATGAGTTGAGTTGGCCTGGTAGGTGTGACCTGTGTGAGAAAGAAAGCCTTTGAATTGAAGCAGCGGGGATTTTTGTATCGACTCCAGCAACTGATCAATCAAAGGAGTTCGGTTTGCCTCAATCCCCGTCCGGTTGTATCCGGTATCAATTTTAATGAAGATGCCAATATGTCGGGTGATTTGTTCCTGAAGTGCTTCAAGACCTTCAGCGTTTTCAATCAGGATATTCAATTCTATCCGGCCTGCCAGCTCGTTTATTTCCGGAATTTCCGGAATATTTACAGAAAAAGCAATGGTAATATCATCCCATCCACATTCTGCAAAATAGTTGGCCATTGTCAATGAAGATACAGTTATTGCTTTGACTCCGGCTGACCTGAACCATTCTGCAATTTCGGCTGATTGGTGGGTTTTGAAATGGGGGCGGAAATTTAATTGAAGTGCATTGGCCTTACGAACCATATTTTCGATGTTTCGCAAGGCAATTTCTTTATTTAATAATAGCGTAGGCTTTGTAATTTCCATTTCAGGATGTTAAGCACGATTTATGGTACGCATTAATCGTTCTAAAATAGTCAATTCTAATCAAAGTCAAAAATTTATTAAAAAGAACAGGAGCCGGACGATCGGCTCCCGGATTTTTATTCTCCTAAAAAGATTGTTTGTGCCCTGTTTGGCCCAACTGAAGCTATCGAAATAGCTATTCCAACCTGTTCTTCGATGTAGTTGATGTAGTTGTTGAATTCTTCCGGAAATTCATTCTGATCGGTCAACTGAGTCAAATCAGATTGCCAGCCCGGCAATTCCACATAAACTGGTTTGACATTGTCGTTCAGTTCAAATGGGAATTTCTCGGTCACTTCACCATCGATCTCATAGCCAACGCAAATCTTGATCGTTTCAAATAAGTCAAGTACATCAGCTTTCATCATGATTAATTCGGTTACTCCATTCAGCATGATTGAATATTTTAAAGCTACAAGATCAAGCCATCCGCAACGGCGCGGCCGTCCGGTTGTTGATCCGTATTCTCGACCGACTTCGCGCATTTTTTGTCCGTCTTCTTCGAACTGTTCGGTTGGAAAAGGACCGCTTCCAACCCGGGTGCAGTATGCTTTGAAGATACCGAAAACATTGCCTATTTTATTTGGGGCAATTCCAAGTCCGGTGCATGCTCCGGCACAAATTGTGCTCGATGAGGTTACAAACGGATAGGACCCGAAATCAATATCGAGCATGGTGCCCTGAGCGCCTTCAGCCAAAACAGGTTTATTATCTGCCAGACATTCATTAATCAGGTGCTCGGTATCAACAATTTTAAAGGTTTTCACAAGATCAATAGCCTTCATCCATTCAGTCTCGATTTCGGCCAGTTTAGCTGAATAATCGTAATGGTAATAATTGTCAAGTAAATCTTTATGTGCCTGAACTCTTGCGGTATATTTTTCAGTAAAATTTTCGAAAAGATCACCTATCCGCAAACCATCGCGACCAATTTTATCGCGGTAAGTTGGCCCGATTCCTTTTAAGGTTGAACCAATTTTAGTTGCACCTTTGGCTTCTTCCGAAGCTGCATCGAGCAGCCGGTGAGTTGGCAAAATTAAATGTGCCTTTTTTGAAATGTATAATGTTTTGTGGAGATTGACGCCGTGCTTGCTTATTGATTCAACTTCTTTTTCGAAAGTTATCGGATCAAAAACCACTCCGTTCCCAATCACATTCATTTTGTTTTCATGAAATATTCCTGAAGGAATGGTGTGTAAAACCTGTTTGAAGTTATTTATTTCCAGCGTGTGCCCTGCATTTGGTCCTCCCTGGAATCTGGAGATAACATCGTATTTGGGAGTTAAAACATCCACTATTTTTCCTTTACCTTCATCTCCCCATTGGAGGCCTAACAATACATCTACTTTCATTTGTAATAATTAATTATAAATTGTTCAAACAAGATAATCCGCGAAAACTGAAAAACGATTACTTTCAATTTTCACGGAAATCGAGGGATAAAATTACAATTTATTTAGACGTTATGGTATTGTCCGTAAATATAAAGTGTATGGTGTGATAATTTAAAGCCGTTTTTGAGGCAGATGTCTTCAATGATTTCTCTTAATCGGGGATCAAAAAACTCGGTTAGCTGACCAGTTGGAATATCAATCAGGTGGTCGTGCAGCGGAATTGCGTAGGCTTTTTCGAATTGAGCAAGATTTTTACCAAACTGATGCCTGATGATGAGCTTGCAGTCGAGTAATAAATCGATTGTATTGTAAAGTGTTGCCCGGCTGACACGATAATTTTTATTTTTCATTGAGATGTAAAGCGACTCAATATCGAAATGTCCTTCTCTGGAATAAATTTCTTCAAGAATTGCAAATCGTTCAGGAGTTTTCCGGTGTTCATTATTTTCCAGATAATCAATGAACATTTGTTTTACAGCTTCCTTAGTTTTTTGGTTATTCATATTTAAACCAATTAAAAATAAGGTTCAAAAATAGCACTTTTTTGATATAAATGCTGATGCAGGGAATTTAATGCTGCATTTTTTCAATACGATCGACCGTATCAATTCCCTTGATTTTCATTAGACGGCTAATCAGTTCGCTCAAGTCCTGAACACTATGGATATAGAGGTATAAATCGCCTTCAAAAATTCCGTCGTGTGAATCGAAATGAACGGTTCTCATATTGATATTATGTTGTTTTGAGATGACCGTGGTAATTTCGTTTACCATGCCAACCCGGTCGAATCCGCTGAGTTTGATACGTGAAAGGTATGACAGTCGCTTAAACTTGGTCCATTCAGCAGTGATGATGCTATCTCCTTGTTGAGACATGATCTTAAGTGCTTCGGAACAGTTGCGTTTGTGAATGATGATGTGCTCATCGCCCGATATATAACCGACCACATCGTCTCCCGGAATCGGATTGCAGCATTTGGCCAGGGAGTAATTCATTTCTTCCGGATCTTCTTTCAGAATGAAGGGTGCTTTTTTATCAATTATATTGGGTTGCACTGGCTCATCTTTCTTTTGGGTGAAGCTCAGTTTCCAAAATTTGGCGAGTTTATTTTCCCTTCGGGTATGAAGGACCTCATCGAGTTTGTCAAGCTCAAGGAATCCCATACCAACCTGAGCATACAGCTGTTCTTTATTGGTTAAATTATAGTATGCACTCAGTTTTTTTAGCGTGTCAGATGAGGGTAGAATTTTATAGACTGCTAATTGGTCTTCAAGGATTTTACGCCCCTGTTCAATGTGTTTTTTTCGGTCGAGTTTAAATGTCTGCTTAACTTTGTCTTTTGCTTTGGCGGTAATTAAAAATGTAAGCCAGCTTTGCTGTGGGGACTGAGTTTTTGAAGAAAGCACTTCTACCTGATCGCCGCTCTGCAAAACGTGCGATACTGAAACCAGCTTGTGGTTTATTTTAGCTCCAATACAGTGGTTGCCAAGTTCAGTGTGTATTTCATAAGCAAAATCGATAACTGTAGCATTTTTCGGTAATGTGATCATTCTTCCTTTAGGAGTGAACACCACAATTTCGGAGGAGAAAAGATTCATTTTGAACTCATCCAGAAATTCAAGAGCATCAGATTCAGGATTTTGGAGCATATCCTTAATCTTTTGCAGCCAACGGTCGAGCTCATTTTCTACATCGTTGATATTTTTATATTTGTAATGGGCTGCAAATCCTCGTTCTGCTATTTCATCCATCCGCTGCGTCCGGATCTGTATTTCGACCCATTTTCCCTGCGGCCCCATTACCGTGACGTGCAGTGCTTCATATCCATTTACCTTGGGCATCGTAATCCAATCACGGATCCGGTCAGGTTTTGGTTTGTAAATGTCTGTTACCAGCGAAAGAATATCGAAGCATTGCCGTTTTTCGGAAACATTAGGCTTTGGATTAAAAACAATGCGGATGGCAAGTAAATCATAAACCTCGTCGAACGATACTCCTTTGGTCTGCATTTTATTCCAGATGGAATAAATGGATTTGAGCCGTTCGGTAATGTTGAAATCAATACCTTCTTGTTTGAGTTGCTCTGCAATTGGCCGGATAAATTCGGTCACAAGGTAATCTCTTTTCTCGCGTTGGTTTTGAAGCCTGAACTGGATCTGATTGAAAGCATCAGCATGTTTGTATTTCAGACTTAAATCTTCCAGTTCAGATTTGATGGCATACAAACCAAGGCGGTGAGCAAGCGGAGCAAATATGTATAATGTTTCAGCGGCAATCTTCAACTGTTTTGCAGGAGCCATTGAATCGAGCGTTCGCATGTTGTGAAGGCGGTCAGCTAATTTGATCAGGATAACCCGGACATCATCGGATAATGTCATCAGCATTTTCCTGAAGTTATTGGCCTGTTTCGAGTCGTGCTGCGGGGTAAATTCTTCCGAAAGTTTGGTAAGTCCATCAACAATAGAAGCAACTTTTTCACCAAACAGGTTGCTGATGTCTTCCAGCGTGAAATCGGTGTCTTCGACTACATCATGTAAAAGGGCAGCAATGATAGAGGTGGCACTTAATCCGATTTCTTCGACTACAATTTTGGCAACAGCAAGCGGATGAATAATGTATGGTTCACCTGATTTTCTTTTTACTCCTGCATGGGCAGTATTGGCAAACTCAAAAGCTTTTTGTATCCGGATTTTTCCATCATCCGATACTTTTCGGTCACATGCCTTCAGCAAGCCTTCAAAATAATCCTGAATTAATCGCTCCTCCGCTTTGGTCTGAAGTTTTGTCATTTTCTGCCCAATATTAATGCTGCCTTAGTTGATGCTAAAAAGTAAAGATATGTTTTTTCTTAAAAAAACGTGAAATCCAAATCTGGATTCATCCATAAGAGCACAAATAATTAAAGTAGAAGTTGAATGGTAACAGAAAAAGTGGATTTTATTCGAAACGAAGACTTTCTATTGGGTCAAGTTTTGAAGCTTTTTGGGCCGGGTAAAAGCCGGAAATGATTCCGACAAAGAAGCAAAGTATTACTCCTACAAAAATCCATACCCAGGGAATGAAGAAAGGTGTTCCGATTAACATTGCTACTCCGTTGCCAGCTAAAATTCCAAGAATAATCCCGACAAATCCGCCAATTTGGCCGATAACGATGGCTTCGATTAGAAATTGCTGTTTTACAATTACCGAAGTTGCTCCAATTGCTTTACGGATTCCAATTTCACGGGTTCGTTCGGTTACCGAAACAAGCATGATATTCATCAGACCGACTGCTGCACCAAATAAAGTAATCAATCCGATTATTGTAGCAACTAAAGTGATGTTCTGTATGTTTCCCAATAAAATATTAACCAGGTTGTCACTTTTTTCGATGTTGAAATCACTTTCGTCGGCAGGATTCAGATTCCGGATTATCCTGAAAGTACCTTCTGCTTCTCCAATAGCTGGCTCAATCATTTCGGCATTCTTGACTTTAATTTGCACCGAAAAGTTCATTTGAGGTTTTGTGAAATAACTTCTGACATTGGTATATGGAAGCAAACAAAGTTGATCTCCTCCGGAACCAAATCCACGGCCTTTTTCCAAAAGGACTCCTATGATACGGTATTTTCCGCCGCCGATACTAATGATTTTCTGCATTGGATTTTCTCCGTTCCGGAAGATTTTCTTGAGAACGCCATCGCCAATGATCACCACGTTTCTGCCCGCAGTAATTTCTTCTTCCGTGAAATTTCTTCCAACCTTAATTTCATTTCCGGAAGTAAACAGATAATTCTCATCAACCCCTTGAACAGAAACGTTTGGATTTGTTTTTTCGGACTCATATTTAATCGTTGCAACACTTGTTGCAAAGGTAGAAATAGAGACTGCTGCCGGGAATAAATATTTTTCTTTGAATTCCCTGGCCTGGTAATAACTGATATAGGAATAATTTTTTGATCGGTATCTTTTGTTGCCTACCTGTATGCGCATACCTCTCGAACCGATAGTAAACGTATTGGCGCCCATAAAAGTAAACTCTTTTGTGATGGAGTTTTTTATGGAATCGATTGCAGTCAGAATACCAACCAATGCTGTAATACCTACAGCAATAATCAGAACAGTAAGTATAGTCCGAAGCAGGTTACTTCGGATAGACTCCAATGCTATTTTTAAGTTTTCAAAAAAAAGAGTTCCAAATCTCATGTCCAGTTAAATTGATAAGCTTTTAATTGGTCACACAAGTTCTGAAATAATTACATCAATCGCAATCCGTAGAGAATGTTATTAGTGGTATTGTTGAATCTTTCTTATCAGGTATGGTTTACGACCAATCGGTAAAAGTATTCGATTTTTCCAGAACACACTTTTCTGCTATTTTTATAGATGAAAGTAAAGTGGCTGATATCCAAATATCTATGAATGATGGTTGTTGTATTTAATCTTTTTTAACATTTGATTGCTAACATTTTTATGGATGCTATCGTTAATCCCATTTTAATTTGAATTTAATTTGATAGAATATTGAGAATCTTAAATCATATTTAATCGATTATTTATGATCTGTATCTTTGAAATCTCATCGTCTGAAATACCTGATTATAAGCGATTAATTCATATTGATCCGGATCAAACCTTTGAAGATTTGCATCGGATCATACAAGATACATCCAGTTTTGACCAATCACAGCTTGCCTCCTTTTTTTTAACCGATGACCAGTGGAGGAGAAAGATTGAAATTAGCTTACTTGATTCCGGAGGAACCAGTCCGAATCAGTTGAGCATGAGAAAAACGAAATTGAATGAATACATCACTGTAACCGGACAAAAGCTGGTTTATGTTTTTGATTTTTTTAATGAACGTTTGTTAAACTTAGAACTAAAGGAAAAACTTATGAAAACTGATTTAAAAGAACCATTTGTTGCCTATGAAAATGGCCATGCGCCTGTTCAGTTCCTGATTAATGATTATGATAGTCCTGAGATTGCAATTCTGGATACCACCGATTCCTATAAAAGTTTTGGAGATCTGGAAGACTATTATGAAGTTTTTGGTGAAATGGACATCTAACAAATGGGGACTTTAAGTCCCCTTATTTTTTTGTATTAATGCCTATCTTGGTGGCTTTATTGAATAGAGGTTTGCATGAATACATTGATCGTAGTTTTAGGTCCGACAGGAGTCGGAAAGTCAGAAATCAGTTTACATTTAGCCAGTTATTTCCACTCTGAAATTATTTCGGCTGATTCCCGCCAATTTTTTCGCGAACTTTCTATTGGCACAGCAGTTCCTTCTCCGGAAGATTTGAAATCTGTTCCTCACCATTTTATTCAGTGCCGGTCAATCTTCGATTATTATAATGTTAGCGAATACGAAATGGAAGCCTTGAGGCTTATCGATCAGCTTTTTCAACATAAAAATCCCTTAATTTTGACTGGTGGTTCCATGTTATATGTTGATACCATTTGTAAAGGAATTGATGACATTCCAACAGTCGATCCATTAATCAGAGATGAAGTTATCAATTGGTATCAACTAAACGGAATCGAAGCTTTACAGAATAGACTTCTGGAGCTTGATCCGGATTATTACCGGATTGTTGATCTGAATAATCCCAAACGATTGCTTCATGCGGTTGAAATATGCCAAATGACAGGAAAGTCTTTTACATCATTCCGGAAAAATACAATCAGGGCAAGGCCATTCAGAATTATAAAAATAGGAATTAATCAGAATCGTGAGATTTTATATCAGCGAATTAATGAAAGGGTGGATCGCATGATGCATTCCGGTCTTTTGGATGAAGCAAAAGCTGTTTATCAGCACCGGCAATTAAACTCGCTTAATACTGTCGGCTATAAAGAACTTTTCTCCTACCTCGATGGAGGTTGTTCTTTGGATGAAGCCATTGATCTGATCAAAAGAAATTCAAGAAAATATGCACGGAAACAATTGACCTGGTTTCGCCGTGACCTGGAAATAGCATGGTTTGAACCAGATCAGCTGAATGAGATAATTGCCTGTATTAATCAGAAAATGTTGGAAGATAACTGATCTTCTATTTTCCGGAATGGTTAAATATAATAATTTTCGATCATCAAAAAGATATTATCAGCCACATCCTTTCCCATTTGATAAACATGTTGCACATTTGTTCAAAGAATAGTTAACCGGAAATGCTAAAAACGATCAAAATTATCGGACCTGCATACCCTTACCGGGGAGGAATTGCAACTACCAATGAAAGGCTTGGGAAAGAGTTTATTTCTCTGGGTTATAAAGTTGATATGGAAACATTTACCGTTCAATATCCTTCCTTCCTTTTTCCTGGTAAAACACAATTCAGTACAAAACCAGCACCTGAAAATCTAACCATAAAAAGGACCATAAATGCTATTTTACCGTTAAACTGGCTTAAGATCGGAAGACGAATTCGTCAGGAAAAGCATGATTTGGTGATTATCCGCTATTGGTTGCCATTCATGGCACCTTGCCTTGGAACAATTGCCGGAATGATCAGAAAAAACAAACATACTATTGTTATATGTCTTGCAGATAATATTATCCCGCATGAGCACCGGCCAGGAGACCGGTTGTTGACGGGTTATTTTATGCGCCGAATTGATGGTTTGATTGCCATGTCAAAAAGCGTATTGAAAGATGGAAAATCTTTCAGGATGAATCTGCCCGATGGATATTGTCCACATCCGATTTTCGACAACTATGGAGAACGACTGTCTTTCGGGCTTGCCAAGCAAAAGCTAAAACTTAACCCGGAAATTAGATACCTTTTGTTTTTTGGTTTTATCCGCGACTACAAAGGTCTCGATTTGCTGATCACAGCTTTTGCTGATGAGCGTTTGCGTCAGTTTTCGGTAAAACTTTTAGTTGCTGGGGAATATTATTCAAGTCCTGAGCCCTATCTTAAACTGATTAGTGAGCATAAGCTGGAAAAATGGATTGAATTACGAACCGATTTTATTCCTGATGATGAAGTGAATCTTTATTTCAGTGCGGCCGACCTGGTTGTTCAGCCTTATAAAAGTGCAACTCAGAGTGGGGTAACTCAAATTGGCTATCATTTTAATAAACCGATGTTAGTTACCAATGTTGGCGGTCTGTCTGAAATTATTCCTGACGGGAAAGTCGGATATGTGGTTGAACCTGAAAGCCAGTTTATTGCTGATGCATTGGTGGATTTTTATGCTAACGACCGGATGACTGAGTTTGAATCGAACATGGCTGAAGAGAAAAAGAAGTTTTCCTGGTCGAATATGGTTCAGACATTTTTGACTGTTTATGAGACCTGTCAGGTTTCGAAAACCTGACAGATCTGAAGTACCAAATAACAAAAAGGCAGCTCTTTCGAACTGCCTTTCCTTATTTCTTATTACATTTCCTTATTTTACAGAGTCCATGTATTCAATCAATTCAACAACTTTGGTTGAATAACCCATTTCGTTGTCGTACCATGAAACTACTTTAACGAAAGTCGGTGATAACTGAATGCCGGCTTTTGAGTCGAAGATAGAAGTCCGGGGATCTCCGATGAAATCGTTTGATACCACTTCGTCTTCAGTGTAACCAAGAACACCTTTCAATTCGCCTTCTGAAGCGGCTTTCATAGCTGCACAGATTTCAGCATAAGTTGTTCCTTTAGCCAAACGAACAGTCAAGTCAACTACTGAAACGTCAGGAGTTGGCACTCGGAAAGCCATACCGGTTAATTTGCCATTCAGTTCAGGAATAACTTTACCAACAGCTTTAGCTGCTCCGGTGGATGAAGGGATGATATTCTGACCAGCACCGCGGCCACCTCTCCAGTCTTTTCCGGAGGGACTGTCAACTGTTTTCTGAGTAGCAGTAGTAGCGTGAACAGTTGTCATCAGGCCTTCTTCAATTCCCCAATTGTCATTCAGTACTTTTGCAATTGGAGCAAGACAGTTGGTAGTACAAGATGCATTCGAAACGAATGTCATGTCGTTGGTGTATGATTTGTGGTTAACACCCATAACGAACATCGGAGTATCGTCTTTTGAAGGAGCTGAAAGGATTACTTTCTTTGCACCGCCATCGATATGACCCTGAGCTTTTGCTTTTTCAAGGAATAAACCAGTAGATTCAACTACATAGTCAGCACCAACAGCACCCCAGTTGATATCAGCAGGATTGCGCTGAGCTGTAACCCGGATTGTTTTTCCGTTAACAATCAGTTGACCGTCTTTAACTTCAACAGTACCTTTGAATTGTCCGTGTGTAGAATCATATTTAAGCATATATGCCATATAATCTACATCGATAAGGTCGTTGATTGCAACAACTTCTACATTATCTTTAGCTACTGCAACGCGGAAAACAAAGCGTCCGATACGACCGAAACCGTTGATACCGATTTTAATTTTTGACATCGTTTATAAATTTTAGGTGTGTATAAAATGATTAATAATATTTCCAGAAGGCCTTTTTTGTTTAAGGCCATGCAAAATAAATACTTAAATTCATAAACGTCAAATTTATTTTGGAAGACTGCTTCTTCTTAATTTTTAGTTAATGTTGATTGGACCTCTGGAATTTATCAGATTTAAAATCGCATGGTTAGATTTTTCTTCCTTATTATATATGGTAGTTCAAAATCTGCCTGACCGAATAATTTCCGGATTACTCTGCAATGATTTTTCAATGGCAGGAAAAAATAATATATTCAATTGTAAATTCCGAAAGAAGCTTTTTGAAGCGTTTTTTTGACCTTAGACTTCCGAAAATGCCTGCCACTCGGTAGGTTCAAGTAAAATATCCGATTCTAACGGGCTTAAATTGTCATTATTTTCCTTGAATTTAGAGTGTTACAAGGATATTTGCTATTGATCAGAATGATCATTCTGTGCGAATTGGTCACTTTTCTCTGGATTTCCTGATTTGCCAGCACCTTCAGTCTATTTTTCAAATCATCCTGTCATTTAGAAATTTCGGATTGGACAGTTTTTAAGAATTCGATTTTAATGGTTTTTTAACCTTTTTGGAGTAGGCTAATCTTTGGAACCCAGTTCATAATGAGGTAATAAACAGATCAATTCTGCTTTTTATAAGAACTGTTTTCTTATTCCAGATTGTTCGGATTGTTACTTTTTACTTTTTCAACGTCAATAAAGTGGACGAATATGAGTGATTGCTCTGCAATACAGCTTAAAAGTTATTATTCGTTGTAATAATTATTGTATTTCTGGCACTAATGTCAATAATTAGTGTAATTTTAGCAGTGTTTGTGTGGCTTCGCTTGACGGATGTTTTCAAACTCTAATTATTAAAATTATCGATTATGAGACTTTTATGTTTTGACTCAGGTTGAGTTAAAACTTCTCAGGATGTAGGAAAATAAGTGTATCTGGCTGATAAATATTTTATTTTATCGGGCACTATTGTTGTACATTGCTGATAATTTTTATACGTTTGCATTATAAAGTGTTTAATTTTGCACTGTTTAATCAGTTATTAAAATAAAAATGAATTATAAAATTCAATCAATCAATCAATTAAGTTCAATTTAAAAACAAATGCTATGAGAAAATCATTTACACGATTTCTAAGTGTATTCATGCTATTCTGTGCGTTTGGCTTACAGGCAACGATTGCTGCAGAATCTTGGGACGGAACTAAGTCTATTCCTAAGAATACTGATGTTAACGTTAAACCTGGAGACATTGCGACACAGTTTGTGCTGGCCTTTTCTGCTACTCCTGCCGTAACGGCAACCGGTGGTACATTGGTCGTTTACAAGGGGGCCACCATCGTGAAGTTGGTGCCAATTACCCAATCCTCTGCCGACGTGAGTGTGGTAGGGAAAACGCTGGTGGTAAAACACGGTGTTTCTTCGTTTACCGAAGGTACCGCCTATTCCATCGTTCTTACTGCTGGAGCAGTAAAAGCTGGTGCTGATGCAGTTGAGATTGCTGCATCTACCTACAATTTCACCATTGGTGATTTTACGGCTCCTAAATTAGTGGTTGCTCCTGCCACACCTTTGGTTCCTGCTGACGGAGCTGTTGGTGTTAAGGCAAATCTGGCTTATCCAGGTGGACCTACTTTACCATTCACTCTGACAATGAATTTTGATGAAAACATTGCACTTGGAAGTGGCGATATCGCTGTTTACAATGCGAATGGAACTGTGATGGACATTATACGAGTAGGTGATGTTGGCGCTCCTGTTGTAGTTGCAGGTGCTGTTGCTACAATTACCTTAAACAACAGTTCTTACTTTGCTGCCCAAACCGATTACTTTGTAAAAGTTGATCAGGGTGCATTTACTGACGTTTCTGTCAATTTGAATAAATATTTGGGTGTTACTAACAATACCGCTTGGAATTTTTCAACCCGTGATCAATCTTCTCCTGTAATCACTGCTTCGGTAGGTACGGTTACTGCTACCACAGCTAATTTAACTGTTACTCTTTCAGAAGCCGGTAAAGTTTCTTATTTGGTTCAACTTGCAAGTGTAGCTGACCCAGTTGACGCAACAGGCTTTACTTCATCTGTAGCTGCTGCTGCAAGTACTGCTAAAGTTTTCCCTTTAACTGGATTAACAGGTGGTTCAGACTATGAAGTATTTGTTATTGCTGAAAATAATGAAACTCCACCTAACGTTTCAGGTGCTCCTTATAAAAAACTTACTTTTAGTACTACAGACGATACTGGCCCGGTTGCTTCAAGCCGTGGTTTGATTACAACAAGCAAAAAATCATCTGGTGCTTATTACTATTTCAATGAGCAGGTTGTCGGTGGTACCGGGTTGCTTTCTGTTCGTTTAGCTTCAGATAATACATTGAAATACTCAGTTCCTGCTTCAGAAGTTAGCAGCACTAAGATTACCGATGAATTAGATGCGAATTTTGGTAAATGGAAAGCTGTTGTGAATTTCGGTGGTAACTTAGCCAGCAACACTGCATATTTTATTGTATTCCCTGCCGGATACATGAAAGATTTATCAGGAAATGCTTATGGCGATGATGTTCCCGGAATCTCTGTTCCTGTAAATTACAATGATTGGAATGTTACGTCAGCTGATTTTGAAGCTCCTGTTGTTACCTTTAAAACTACTACAGTTACCACTGCTTCCAATACCATTACCGGTGCTGGTTTGAGTGATAATATTCTCATCAACTTTGATGAGGCTGTTGTACTTGCTGATGGTTCAGCCTGGCCTACAGATTTTGCCGGTTGGAGCAAATACGTGGTGTTCCAAAAAGATGGAATCAATGTTGACGCTGCTTATAGCTATGCTGCAGGTGTATTAACTATTGATCCTACTGCTCCTTTAACAAGTAAAACAACTTATACTGTTGCATTACGTGCCAATGCAGTAAAGGATGTAAGTTCTAATCCAGCCAACAACAACGTACTTACAGTTGCTCAGAACGCTACGGTTACCACTGGTGACCTTGACGTTTTACATGCTACTTTTGGTCCAGTTGCCAATCTGGTTGCTACAACTCCTTTAACAATTACATTTAATAAAGATGTTCGTGCAATTAAGGCTACGACTCCTTTCTACGAAGCATTAACCAGTGCCAACGTAAAAGCTACACTTTTGCTTCAGAAAACTGAATCGCCTGGTGCAGTTACTACCGTTGATCCTGCTGATTATTCTGCAACTTATGATGCTGCTACAAGGAAAATCACAGTTTCTCCTTTAACTGGAAAAGACTGGAAAACTTCAAGCGCAACTTTACTTGTTAATTATACTTTAAGCATTCTTCCTAATCTTATTGAAGATAATGGAGGTATTGATGTTGAAGATGCTGCTGCTGCAGTCACAAGTAATAATTGGCCAGTTAACGATTACAAAAAACCGGTAGCTACTTTGGTTGCATCCGAAATTTTAATCGGAACTCCATTAACCGTAACTTTTGACGAAGGTGTAACAATCGTTCCATCGGCTTCTGTTGAAACTCAGTTTGCTCTGAAAATGGTTGATGCTCAAGGAAATAATGTTTCATTTACAACTGCCTGGGTTGGAAACGTTGTAACTTTAACACCAAGTCCAGCTTTGGCTTTAGGAAAAACATATTATTATGGTGTAGGTGCTTCGATGGCAGATGCTGCCGGCAATGTAAATGTTGCTGCTTACAAATCCTTTAAAATTGTTGGTGTTGTTGTTCCTCCTACAGTTGAAGCCTTAACTTATAATATTGGTACTGGTGCTGCAACTGCTGTTGCTGATACTTATTCAGGTGTAGAAGTAAATAGTGATGGAAAAATAGTTGTTAAAGTTAATTTCAATACAGCTATTCGTCCAAAAAATTTAACTCTTCCTGTAACTACCACTTTGGCTTCAGGTATTACTCTGACTACTGCAAATATTAGCGGTCAGGTGGTAACAATTACAATTACGCCAAGTCCTGCAATCGGAGTCAATGACCCTGCTGCATCTCATACAGTTACTCTTCCTTTAGGGTTAATTGAAGCGAATGCTGCAAGTGGTGATGGTTCTTTTGCTCCGATGAGTGGTAATGTTGTTATTAATATTAAAACTAAAGATAATTTACATCCTACATTTACTGCTGTTCCAACTGGTACTGGTATAGCTATGGATGCTGCAGTTAAACTGACATTCAGTGAAATTGTATCTCCTGTAGCCGGAAAAACCATTACTTTCAAGACTGGTGCAAATGTTGAAGAGGCTGTTAGTATTACCTCAGCTAATGTGGTTAAAGACGCTACTGTTACCGATGGTACAGTTTGGGTCGTTAAACATGCTGACTTTGTAAAATTCGGAACAGCTTATGATGTTGTTGTTGGAAAAGATGCATTCGTAGATGTTGCTGCTAACAATTTGGGCGCAGCCGATGTTACCTTCTCTTTCACTACTATTCCTAATCCAGCTCCAACAATTAGTTCACTGAGTCCAAAAGACGAAGCTGATTTAGTTGGTTTAGCTATTGACATGAATATCGTGTTCAATGAACCAGTTGTTCAGGCAAGTGTTTCTGGCAGCCGGAAATTAGTTTATGTAATTGAGAAAAAAGGATCTGCTGATGCTACCATTAATGGTTCAGGCGACCTTGTACTGGGTGGTGATGATGTACAGAAATATTTTGCTTATGTTGACGAAACAACAAAGGTGGTTGTTGATGGTAAAACTGTCACAATTAAAGGTGTTGTTCTCGAAGCTGGCAAAGAGTATTATGTATTAATTACTCCTGGTGCATTTAAAGATGTTTCATTAGGATTACCTGCTGGACAGCCTTTCGCTGGTATTACTTCTTATGGAGCAACTTCTGCTGATCCATGGAATTTCACTACCAGTGATGTTTATGCTCCTGAAGTCGCACTTTCCTTTACTAAACTGGGTGCAGATGGTTTTGCAACTACCGATAGCGATATTAAACTGACTTTCAGTAAGAAAATCGTAAAGAATGGTGGTGCTACTATTTCAAACAGTGATCTTTCTGCTTTACCTACTCCATTGATCAAATTAGAGAAATCTGATGGTGACGGTGGTTGGATTAATATCAAATTCACTGGTACAATTACCAATGAAAACGTTATTACTATTGACAACTCATCACTTGTACTTTTAGGCGAGTTGAAAGCTGGCACCAAATATAGAGTTTCTTATGGTACTCCTGTTTTGGAAGGCAAAGATAGTCATACTGATCTTGGAGCTTATTCTAAGGAATTCTGGACTACCGATGCTACTGCACCTACAGCTCCTGTTGTTACTTACAAAACCGGAAGTGAAGTTAATGATGTAAGCTGGAATTCAACTGACGGACATGTCATTAATCTGAATGTTGCTGTTGCTGACGCTAATTCAGGTGTAACTGACCATACTGCGATTAAAGTATATTACCTGAAATCAACTGAAAATGCTACTCTTAGCGGTTCAGATGTTAAGGCTTTGGCTCAGGATACTAAATCGTTAACTACTAATGGAAACTTTGATGTAACCTATAAAGGTAATATGGCATCAAAGACTACATACTATGTATATGTTGTTTCTGAAGATGTTGCCGGTAACCTTTCGGCCGTTACTAAAACTGCTGTAACTACTGACGATGTTGAAAAACCAATCCGTACAGGTAACCTTCCAACCGCATTTAATGCTGCCGGAACTGTTAGCATCGTATTCAACGAAGCTGTAAAACCTGCTGGTGTTGCTAAGGCCAGAGTTATTGACAATGCTACTGGTATCGTTTATCTTGTGAATTTAGCTAACCTGACAACAGGTACTGATGCTAATTTAAAAGCTACCACTATTGTAGTTGGACCATTTGTACGTACCGATGTCGCTTCATACACGATCGAAATTGATCCTGCTATGATTGTTGATGTTCCACGTCAGGTAGGTTCTCCTTTAGCTGATGTTAATGCTGCAAATTCATGGGATGGTATTGTAGGTACTTCATTTGTTGTGACTTCACTCGATCAGACAAAACCTACTTTATTAACTGCGGTTCCAACTGGTCTTGTGGATATACATCCAACATTTATTTTGACTTTCTCAGAAGCTGTTAATTTGAATAACTCCTTCGTACAATATGTTATTTATGAGAATGCTCCTACACTGAAGACAAAGTCTGCAAGTATTGTTGGACCTGCCCTTGGCACTCCATATGATATTATTAATACTGCTAACATAAGTGGTGGAGGAACAGCTGTTATTACTTTGAGTACAAATCGTGCTCTTGTTAGCGGCCATTCTTATTACTTGGTAGTTAAAGATCTTACATTTAGCGATTTAAGTTCTAATGTATGGACAAATGGAAGTGATGTTACTCTTTCTTTCACAGCAAAGGATGTGGTTCCGTTAGCTTCAACATTTAAAGCTGATGCAACTTCTTTACCTGCAGCTGCTGCACTTGTTACTGTTCCAACAACATTAACTATTACTTTGGACGGACCATACTACCTGACTTCAGCATTGGATCCTTTAATTAATACATTTGATTTGCAACAGCATGTATATCTGAATCAGGCAGGAACACCTGTTAGTTTCAGTGCTGCAGTAGTTGGAAATACAATTGTATTGAGTGGATTGAATGGTACAGGTTTAGGTAGTTCTGCAAAAGGAAAGACCTATACTTTCGGATTTGTTAATCTGTATGATGTCAATAAGAATGTGAATACTGGTGCTGAAGTTTCTTTCTCAGTAGCTGCTGATGCTGCTGTTAATCAGCCTATCACATTTATTCCTGGAGATAATGACAACAGTATTCTAACTAAAGTAAATATTCCTGTAGATCAGACTTTCAAAGTTCAGTTCGATGGATTACTTTATACTTATAATGTTAGCTATCCTTTGAATAACCTCTTGATGACTGTTGCATATCTGCAGACTAAAGCGGTATTCACAATGAATGGTGTAACTAATCTTGATGTTACTGCTCTTGAAGTAGTAGGCGGAAAGCATGTTGTTACATTGAAACCACGAGTAGCTCTGGATAGTGAAGTAACTTATACTTTGACTATGCACGGTTCATGGGCAGCTGGTGCTGAAGGTATTCAGATTGGACAAGGTACAACAGCTATTGCTGACCGTACTGAAACCTTCCTGACTGCTGACGTTAAAGCTCCAAAGCTTGTAGCTGATGTTGATGGTAACACTTTACCTTCTGCTTACAGACCTCAAAAGGCTGGCGTAGTCGGAAAAGATCAGATGTTAAGTCTTGTCTTTGATGAAAAAGTAAAAGGTGCTGGTATTGTTTCCATTCACCGTTGGGATGGTGTTGAGATGGCTACTGTAGATATTACAGCTGTTACAAGTACTTTACTTGTTGCTCCTGATCCTAATGCTGGAAAATGGATTCTTAACATTGGAACTTCTGCTCAGATTATGGCAAGCAACCCTTTATTCGTCACTAATGTTGACTACTATATCGTTGTTGCTGCTGGAGTTGTTACTGATGTGGCTGCTACACCAAATGCATTTGCCGGTATTACTACTGTGAACCAATGGAAAATAACTCTGATGGATGATTCTACACCACAGGTTGTTTTTGTTGACGACACGAAAACTGGTATTGCTGTTAATACAAAAATCAAACTGACATTCGATCGTCCGGTTGAAATGGGAACAGGTTGGTTGGCACTGTATTATTCAGATGGTAAAGCAGTTGATCTTGTACGTACTACTGCTGGTGCAACTGCAATGAGTAGCTATGACTTCACATTAAACCGTGTATTGGCTCCTGACACTAAATTCTATGTTGAATTAGGTGCTGGTACTTTTGATTTAGCTGTTGACAATAGCATCAAACAAGAACAAAAGAGTATTGGCGGATGGTATTTCAGTACCGAGGTTAATGCTGTTCCTGTAGCTCAAACATACGTTCCTGCTAAAGCTGATCCAATGACTACCGGAGTTGCTTTGACTTCTGGTCTTTCGATTACTTTCGACCAAAATGTAATTGCTGGAACTGGTAGTATTTCGTTACACCGCAAGCAAAATGTTGGTGGACCGATTATCACTAATTTCGATGTTACTGATCCAACTAAAGTTTCTTTCGTTGGTAATACTTTAACTATAGCAGGTAATGTTCTGAATCTTCAGAATAACAGCGAATACTATGTAATTATTCCGGGAACAGCAGTGAAGAATACTTCTTCAACTCCTGAATTCTGGGGTGGTATCACAGTTCCTTTCGTATGGCAGTTTAGCACATTAAACGACGTGGTTGCTCCAACTGCAGTTTATGCTCCTAAAACTATTGGCCTGAAACCAGCTGAAGTTAAATTAACTATGACCTTCAATGAACCTGTTGTTGCAGGTACCGGTGCACTGGTTATTCACAATGCTGCAAACGATGCAGTAGTTGAAACAATTGCAATTACTCAGGCTATGTTAGCCGGACAGGTTGTAACTGTAACTCCAACTACTCTGGTTGAAAGCATGAATTACTATGTACAGGTTGCTGCTGGTGCAATTAAAGATTTAGCTGGAAATAATTTTGCTGGCATTGTCAACAAAACCGACTGGACTTTTGCAACTGGTGACTTTACTGCTCCTACTGTGCTGAGCGTTTCTCCTAAAGGTACTATTGCTGATAATCACCCTACTTTTGTGGTGACTTTCAATGGACCTGTAGTTTTTGGAACGGCCGGTAACTTAAAAGTATATAAAGTAGGTTCTACTACAGCTACTTTGACTATTCCAGTAACTGCTGGTATGGTTAGCGGAAGTGCTGTAACAGTTACTTATCCAAGCAACAACGCTTTAGTAGGCGGTCTTGACAAAAACACTTCTTATTATGTGTTAGTTGATGCTGGTCTTGCTAAAGATGCCTCTGGTAATGTTGCTCCTGGTGTTTCTGATCCTACAGCCTGGACCTTTAAAACTGGTGCCAGCTTTAAGACTGTTATTGACCCAAATGTTTCTCTCGAGTTTAAGGTTTATCCAAACCCATTTGTTGAATATGTTGATTTCAACGCTTCGTTTGTAGTTTCTAAGGTTGTTGTTACAAACATCGCCGGACAGACTGTTAAACAGGTGATTAATCCAGATCAGCGTATCCAGTTAAATGAACTGCGCAGTGGCGTTTACTTTATGTCTGTGTATGACACTGATAATACAGTAAAAAATACTGCTAAGATTGTTAAAAGGTAATACCGAATTGATTGATTAAAAAGGGGAAGCTTGCGGGCTTCCCTTTTTTTGTTTATAGACGTTTTGTAATCTTTACTTTATATTGAAATGGAGTTATTAAAATCACATCGTTCTATCAGGAAATATAAAACTGAAACTATTTCAAAGGAGATTTTAGATGAATTGCTTGAATCTGGTATTCGGGCATCGAATACTGGGAATATGCAGTTGTACTGCGTTATTGTAACAAAAGATGTTGACAGAAAAGCAATGTTGGCGGCTCATCATTTTAATCAACCGATGGTATTGGAAGCTCCAGTATTGCTAACTATTTGCATGGATATTAACCGATTTGAAAAATGGTGTAAAATAAATCATACGATATCTGATTTTACTAATTTACTTTGGCTATTGAATGGTGCAATTGATACTTCCATTTTGACTCAGAATATTTGCATTGCTGCCGAGAATGTTGGGTTAGGAATCTGTTACCTTGGTACAACCTTATATAATTCTCCGGAGATATCTGATATTCTAAAACTACCCAAAGGTGTAATTCCTGTTACGGCTTTAACTCTTGGTTATCCTGAGGTTGTTCCTGAACGGTGTGATCGTTTACCTTTGTCGGCCGTGATACATTACGAGTCGTATGAAGATTATTCTGATGAAAAGATAGCTGAACTTTATCTTGAAAAAGAGTCTCTGGAATCGTCTCGTTTGTTCGTGAAAGAGAATGGGAAGGAAAATTTGGCTCAGGTTTATACTGAAGTTCGCTATAAAAGTGGTGATAACCAGTTTTTCTCTACAAAATTATTAAATATGCTGACTGAACAAGGATTCAGTTTCAA
>SESF01031325.1_pt1 | contig 22668 bp, 18 predicted proteins | sample 3171521 | NCBI WGS metagenome assembly SESF01 (sample SAMN10866945, study PRJNA518727) | freshwater metagenome | biome: subpolar coniferous forest; feature: holomictic lake; material: water; isolation source: holomictic Lake 227, 6 m and 8 m depth | place: Canada: near Kenora, Ontario | collected...
ATTTTGCATCTTGCATCTTGCATCCTATTTAATAGTTAGCCTGATCCCTGCATACCCCGTGATGCCAACAACCGGCCCCCAGGCCATTGATGCATCAAAGTGGGTGTGATAAGGTTTGAAATATTCAACAATGGGATCGAGCTGCCTTACATTAAGAAGGTTCTCTCCCCCGATGTAAATCTCAAAGTTCCTGAATTTTTTGGTTACCTGGGCAAGAAGATTGACCCATATGGGGGACTTTTCGGGAAGTTGCAGCACAGCTGGCATCTTTTTCGTGTCAGGAATGCGCGAAGGTCCGTTCATCTGCCCTGTAAGGTCGAACTTCCATTTATCAAAACGCGTTGAATATGATAAGGTAAGCAACACTTTGTACTGGTTTACCAGGGCTTTCTGACGGAGCTGGTTCCCTTCGGTAACTTTGACATCATTATACCTGAATGCCCCGAGAATGGTGAACTGTTTCACCGGCTGAAAGCTGAACTGAGCCTGTACCACATTGGCATATGATCTTCCGCTAAGGTTATAAAAGAAAACCGCTGTGGGCAGGCTGTCCTGGTCAACAACCACCTGTTTCACAAAATTGGTACTGTAGCCATCGACCGTAAGTTCCGCTTTACGTGAAAAAAGAGTAAAATCCCAGGTAAGGCTTACGCCATAATTCCATGCTTCCTCGTTTCCAAGCCCATGTGCAAAGTAAAGCACTCTCTGGCTGATCAGCATTGGAGAGTTTTCGGCCAGGAGATTGGGTGATCTGTATCCCTTACCTACCGAGCCTCGAAGCGTCAGTCCTTTGGCCAGGGTCACTCTCAGGTGCAAACGGGGAGTATACAACCAGCCCCAGAGGTTGTTATAGTCGGCACGCATTCCAGCAATAAGAGTGAATTTATCTTTCAGGTTGAAGGTGTATTCAAAAAATACGCCGGCAGCCCATTCTGAACGGTCCATGATATATGTGACAACGGAATCGTTCACCAGTGTGAACTTATCGGCATAGGTTGGCACTACAGAATCGGGAAGATACTGGTAACGGTATGCGAGCCGGGTCTGGATAAAATTTTCGGAATAGCTGTCGATAAAGTAACTTCCGCCTGCCGAGATCTTATGCTTATCCCCGGCGAACTGGGCTGTATAGATCAGATTCGAATTGAAATTCTGCTCATGCCCGTGATATGGATTGATGCCATAAAACGCATCCTGTTCATGATTTATGAATGAGAGTATCAGGCCAAGGCTCGACCTGGCTGCTCCTTTGAAGAACACACCGTTTTTCCAGAACGTCTCAAAACGGTTCGTCGTAACAGCTATCCCGTACTTCTTTGAATCATTTGTGATACCCGTGGTGTCAGTATTCCAGTTACTCTTGACGAAATCCATCTGTCCGCCGTTTCGCTCCTCGAACATATACTTGATTCCGAACCTCGAAACCCATTTCCCGGGATTTATATAGTCCCAGCGGTTGAAGACGTTTATGTTCGTGAGCTTGGGTAGATCCATAAACCCGTCGTGGTTCCTGTCGAACTTATGCCTTAAATCATCGGCATGTACAAGGAAGGCAGTGCTCAGTTTATCGTTGAATTTTATAGAACCGTTGGCATTCGCTTCAAACCTGAGGTTGCTATTGCCATACGCATTGACAAAGAACTCCTCGCTGCTTTCAGGTTTCTTGTATTCGACATTGATCTGTCCGGTAATAGATTCATAGCCCTGGACCACCGAAGAGGTTCCTTTCGCCACCTGGATTGACTCCATCCATGGACCCGGAACATAATTGAGCCCGTATGGAGTGGCGAGCCCCCTGATCAGGGGAACGTTCTCGGCCATAATCTGGCTGTATATCCCGCTCAGTCCGAGCAACTGTATCTGCTTTGCCCCTGATACGGCATCGCTGTATGAAACATCGACCGATGCGTTGGTTTCAAAGCTTTCGGCCAGATTGCAGCATGCCGCCCTTTGAAGCTCACCTATGTTTATAACTGTGGTGGACTGGGTCTTCATTTTCGAGACGTACGAGTTATCCTGCCGGGCTTTGATCTCTACTTCTGACAAATCCCTGTTGCCGGGCTGCATCTCAATATCAAACTTGTTTTTACCCGATGGCACCTCAATGGTATCACGCCTGTATCCCAGAAGGCTGACAACAAGGCGTGATTTCCCTGAGGGATCCCGCGAAATCCTGTATTTCCCGTTATCATCGGTAAAAGTCCCACGGGTAGTCCCGGCCCAGTAGACATTCACTCCAGGCAATGATACTCGTTTGCCATCCTGCATCTTTTCATAGATCAGGCCTGAGACTGACTGAGCCCTGGACTGGCTTGCAAACAATATTATAAGTATTGTAATTGAAAGACATATTCTGCATATTTTCATACCAAATCTCTGTTTAAATACTGTTCCTTCTTGCGGATGAGGTTCGTGGAAACTCCACGACCACGTGAAAAGAACCTGCAGGGATTGGCTGTAAAAGAAAAAGATCAGAAAGATACCTGCTGGTTCCTAGGAGAGAGGACTTGCAGGATCGGGTATTTTGGGCTGATGAAAACTCAGAACGCGTTGACGTCCGCTGGGAGGCGGACCGGTATCAGAGAAGAATGAAACGGTTTCAGTAAAAACAATATCAAGATGTTGATTGTTGTTTGGTGAAACCGGGGTGTAGGCAACAGGATTGATCAGTAACACCGGAGTGTTCCCGGGAGTAGCCTGGAAACCTGCCTTTAGGAATAACTGTAAAGTCTTACAGCAATATGGTGAATCTATTGTTTGAGGCTGCGATTCCTTCCCGGAATCAACTGCTGGCTCTTCATCGGAACCACAGCAGGATGAAATCTTTCCTGTAAACTCCGGATATAGCTTAATGCTTCGTTTATTACTTGATTTACAGATATGTTCACTGGCCGAAATGCCAATCGTTCCTGCAAAAAATGGCAGGAGAAGCATTAGTGTAACCAGGTTTCTGAACATCGATTTCATCCGCAGAATAATAATTTCATTAAAAGGGTATTGAATTGCAAAATTAATAAATACTGTGAACATGCGTGTACCTTGTCAGAAAAATCTTTATTTTTGAGAAGCATTATGGTCTTACCCTATCAATACCCGAAAGTATGAAGAAATGCGCATTTTTGTCGCTTGCAGCGGCTTTCCTGTTTTTACTGGCCTGCCAGAGAACGCAATCGTATAATTCTATTGATCTTGGCGCTCCCTGGAAATTTCATAGCGGGGATGATCCATCCTGGGCAGGCTCCCAGTTTGATGATTCAAAGTGGGAATTCATCAATCCATCTGAAATATGGGAAAAGCAGGGGTATCAGAATCTTGACGGATTTGCATGGTACAGGTTCAGGGTTGTAATTCCTCACAGCCTTGTGGAGGACGCATTTATTAAAGACAGCCTGCAGATATGTCTTGGAAAAATTGATGATTACGACCAGGTTTTCCTTAACGGTGAACTGATTGGAGAGAATGGGAAGAACATGCCACTGAAGTCCAGGCCCCGTCCTGATTTTTTCAAAGCAGAAAGTTACTGGTCAGTTGACAGGAGATATGTTCTGGCGGTGAGCGATCCGCGTATCCACTGGGACGGTGAAAATGTGATTGCGGTGAGAGCATACGACCAGGGTGGTGCTGGTGGCATGTTTTCAAAACCCTTTGAGCTTGGGATGAGAGACCTTCCTGATCATATCACTTTTGATTTCAGCAAGGGTGGTTTTGCTTTTGAAGGTGATACCGTAATCAGGAAACAATTCAGTGTTTCTAATGTCACTTCCTCAGAGGAGTTCGATGGAAGCCTCATTATTTTAGCGAAGAGGGTGGATAACGGGAATACTTTTTTCAGGCAGGATACAATAATGAAACTGCTTCCGGCTACGAACAACAGCATCACTGTTCGTATTAAAACAGATTTCGCTGTCCCGGCAAGGCTTTACGTGACGTTCAGGGAGAACAGGAAAGGCAACGAGGTGAGCGAAGTTATCGAGATGCCATACATCCTGACACCAAAGCCCGGTAAAGAGCCCAGGATAAACGGAGCGACAGTTTTCGGGGTCAGGCCCTGGTCTCCGTTTTTGGTTAAGGTTGCAGCCACCGGTGAGGCCCCTTTGACATACACTGCAGAGGGACTTCCCGAAGGCCTGCATTTGCGCCCCGGCGATGGTGTGATCACAGGAAATTTAGGAAAAAAAGGAGAATATCCTGTTAAACTTAAGGTGAGCAATGCCCTGGGTACGGCTGAGCGTGATTTCACTATCATCTGTGGTGACATGATCTCACTCACACCACCCATGGGATGGAACAGCTGGAATGTATGGGGGCTTAGCGTCAGTGACAAAAAAGTCAGGGATGCAGCAGATGCATTTGTTTCAACCGGACTTATAAACCATGGATGGACATATATTAATATGGATGACGGGTGGGAAGACATTCATGACAAAAGCGGGAAAATCATTCCCAATTCAAAGTTCCCAAACATGAAGGAGATGTGTAATTACATTCATTCACTTGGTCTTAAAGCCGGCATTTATTCTTCTCCCGGACCAAAGACTTGCGGAGGATATGAAGGCAGTTACACGTTTGAAGAAAAGGATGCAATAAATTATGCCGCCTGGGGTATCGATTACCTTAAATATGATTGGTGTTCCTACGGAGGGATTGCACCGAATCCTACTGACAACCAGTTAAAATATCCGTATAAAGAAATGTACAGGTATCTCAGGAAAACAGGCCGCGACATACATTACAGCCTTTGCCAGTATGGGATGGGTGATGTATGGAAATGGGGCAATGAAGTCGGAGGAAATTCCTGGCGCACTACCGGGGATATTGAAGACACCTGGGAAAGCCTGTCGGGAATAGGTTTTTCGCAAAATAAATGTTCTCCTTATTCTGCACCTGGAAGATGGAATGACCCTGACATGCTTGTTGTCGGATGGGTAGGCTGGGGGCCACGACTCCATTATACGAAGCTCACGCCCAACGAGCAGTATACTCATATGAGTTTATGGTCATTGCTTGCAGCTCCTTTACTGATAGGATGTGATCTGACCCAGCTGGATGAATTCACCTTAAACCTCCTGACAAACGATGAGGTTCTTGCAATAAACCAGGATGCTCTGGGTAAACAGGCCGTTTGTGTATGGAAAGATGACCTGAGCCAGATCTGGTTTCGGGAACTTGCCGACGGATCGAAGGCGATCGGTTTGTTTAACCTTACTGGGAATCCCTTACCTCTTGATGTGAGGCTGAGTGAACTCGGTGTATCAGGGAAATGGATGATGAGGGATGTATGGCCTCAGACCGACCTCGGACTGGTTCAAAATCATTTTGAAATGAAAGTCCTGCCTCACGGGGCGAGGCTGGTCGTATTGAGGAAGGTGGGTAATAAGAATTAATGGGAATAATCGAATAATTGAATACTCGAGTATTCTCTATTCAAGATGGTCTGAACGGGTTTATTTCACCTGCTCTATTGCCCAGCTGAGGGCATCTTTGATCATATCCATGGGGGGTTGTTCAATAAACCCATGATCTGAAAGTGAGCGGGTCAAGGCCCTGGCATGTTCAATGTCCCTGCTTGCCTTTTCAAAAGCTTCTTCCCTTGTTATAGTGATACGTGCAACCCCATCGGCTATAGCCTGCATCGCAACATCTGCAGCCTCATGAGGGAACACCCCGGCTTCTTCCATGTTCGGAACAATATTTTCGGGATTAATCCCCCTGCGTTCAGCATAATCGGCAAGCGAATGGGCTGCCCTGATGGCCATATTGTCGGTGATTTTCCGGGCCCTTACCAGCAGCGCTCCTTTAAGAATCCCCGGGAATCCGATTGAGTTGTTGACCTGGTTGGGAAAATCACCTCTCCCGGTCGCTACGATAAATGCTCCTTCTTCCTTTGCAGCATATGGATAAATCTCAGGAACCGGGTTAGCGCAGCAAAATACTACAGATTTCTCTGCCATACTCTTTATCCATGGCCTTTTGATCACATCGGGGCCAGGTGTGGACAAGGAGATCAGTACATCAGCATTTTTCATGGCTTCTTCGATGGTAGCGATCTTGCCCGCGTTTGTTGTGAGACAAAGTTCCCATTTACGATAAAAACGTTTATCGCATTCACAATCTTTTCGGTCGGCATTAAGGGATCCTTTGGTGTCGAACAAAACCATCTTCGCGGGATCGGCGCCGTCGGCAATCAGTAAGCGTGCAATAGTCGTGTTTGAAGCACCGGCTCCGTTCAGGACTATCCTCACATCCCCTATCTTCTTTCCGGCAAGCTTGAGTGCATTGATTACCCCTGCAAGAGTAACGCAGGCTGTACCCTGGGCATCGTCATGCCAAACGGGGATATCGCATTCCTCTCTTAAAACATCAAGTACTCTGAAACAGTTTGGCTGTGAAATATCTTCCAGGTTTATTGCCCCGAAACTATGCTGAACCATTTTTACAAACTGTATGATCCTTTCAGGGTCATTCTTTCCGTTTTCATCCTTGCTGTTGATGCATAAGGCAACCCCGTCGACACCGCCCAGGTATTTCATCAGGAAAGCTTTGCCTTCCATAACTCCGAGCCCTCCTGATGGTGTGCAATCGCCATCCCCAAGCACCCTGGTTGAATCGCTTACAACGGCAACCAGGTTGCCCCTGTTTGTAAGTTCAAAAGAGGCATCATTATTGTCCCTGATGTTGGTCGATACCTTCGAAACGCCAGGGGTATACCAAACGTTAAACCAGTTAAAACCAGCAACTGGTGCCTTAGGCACGGTCTGTATTTTACCGGAATAAAAACTATGAGCTTTTTCTGACAATTTCTTGAGAAACAAGGTCTTGCCTTTTGCAATCTGCTCCTGGGTAAACTGGTCAGGAAATACTTCATTAAGGTTGTCGAGGTTCAGGTTGATCTCTTTCATAAAATGTTTTTTTGTAAAAATAAATAAATAATATTGTACCTTTGCAGATCATCTAATTAAAATTTGTTTTTATGTCTACAGGTAAAGTTAAATTCTTCAATGAAAGAAAAGGTTTCGGGTTCATCGTTGATGATTCCAACCAGTCTGAAATTTTCGTACACGTCAGTGGCCTGATCGACAAGATCAAGCAGGATGATGTGGTTTCTTTTGATGTAACAGAAGATAAAAGAGGTAAAAAAGCAATCAACGTAAAAAGGGGATAATCCATTTACAATGAATGCATAAAAAAAAAGCCGCCCGGTGGGGACGGCTTTTTTGTTTTTATGTCATCCGGTTTATTTGTTCAGCATCACCGGCATTACCAGCATCAGGATATCCTCATCTTTGTTCTCAACATTTGCCGGAAGAAGGATTCCTGCACGATTCGGGCCCGACATTTCGAGCCTTACCTCATCACAATCAATATTTCCAAGCATTTCGAGAAGGAACTTTGAGTTGAAACCGATTTCGAGGTCTTCACCGTCGTAGGCACAGGTCAGCCTCTCTTTCCCTTCATTTGAAAAATCTATATCCTCAGCAGTAAGAAGCAATTCCTTACCGGTAATTTTAAACCTTACCTGGTGGGTCGACTGGTTTGCGAATATAGATACACGTTTGATCGAATTCAGCAAGGCCAGGCGGTCGATAACCATATGGTTTGGATTTTCTTTTGGGATCACAGCCTCATAATTGGGGTACTTCCCGTCGATCAGCCGGCAGATCAGGCTTACATTCGAAAATGAGAAGAACGCATTAGTGCGGTTGTATTCAACACTGACTTCGGTATCCTGGGCTGCCAGGATATTTTTAAGCAGGTTAAGAGGCTTTTTGGGCAAAATGAATGCAGCTGAGGATTCTGCTTTTGCATCAAGCCTGGTATAGCGTACCAGTTTGTGCGCATCAGTCGCCACAAAAATTATATCATCGGGGGAAAGTTGGCAGAACACGCCGGAAAGTACAAGCCTCAATTCATCGTTACCTGTGGCGAAAATGGTTTTAGTTATAGCCTTTGAAAGGACACCCGAAGGAATCCTGATTGACGTCGGTTCTTCGAGAGGAGGAGTACGAGGATACTCATCGCTCCTGTGGCCGCTGAGCTTGTATTTTCCATCTCCGGCAGATATCTCGATCAGCAGGGAGGCCATGTCAATGGAAAAGGAGACAGGAACATCGGGCAGGGTCTTCAGTATATCAACAAGGATCTTTGCTGGAATTGCAACAGAGCCATCGGCTTCTGATTTATCAGGTTTCACGGTAACGCTCATGGTGGTCTCCAGGTCGGAAGTTGTCACGGTGAGCACATCTTCATTAAGGTCAAACAAAAAATCATCAAGGATAGGCAAGGTGTTGTTGCTGTTGATCACGCCAAGGACTGCCTGCAGATTTTTTAACAGCAAGGAACTGGAAATGATGAATTTCATACTTTTTTATTTTTAGTTGAATAAGGATGTAAATATACTGTTTTTAATCTTTTTGAGAAAGCCGGGAGCGGTTCAATTTATCACTTTTTACCCCCACCTTTGAAATTAAATTTATTCTCTTCTCCATTTATAAGACGAATAATGTTTGAACGGTGAGTGAATAAAACAAATACTGTAACAAAAACCGAAAGAATGACCAGGCCTGCATGATGCTCGCCTGTTACAAACACAACGATCAGTGGGAATGCCGATGCAGCAATACATGACGAGAGAGAGACATAACGTGAAACAGCAAGCACTCCGATAAAGATGCCCAGCACAATCAGAAGTGCAAGCGGATAAAGGGCAATTCCGACTCCAGCCATGGTTCCTACGCCCTTTCCTCCCCTGAACCCCGCAAAAACGGGAAAAACATGTCCGAGGGCGGCAGCTACAGCTGCACCTATTTCTATATATACAACCTGGTCGGGAGTAAACCCCTGGTCGGGAAAAAGGCTGGTCATGAAAACCGCCAGCCAGCCTTTGAACACATCAAACAGGAGAACGGGTATCCCGGCTTTATAGCCCAGTACACGGATGACGTTTGTTGCACCGGCATTTCCACTTCCATGCTGCCGAACGTCAATCCCATAAACAGCCTTGCCTATCCATACGGCCGAAGGTATCGAGCCGATCAGGTATGCGAGAAGTATCTGAATAATGATCATTATCATGTAGGCAAAGATAATTAATCGTTTGTCGTTTCAAATTTTCTCACGAAATCTCTTTTTTTCCTTTCAGTTGAGATCGTGTAACTAAAGCCTTTTGATTGTTTGTCAGCCTTCTTTTGTTCAGTTTTCGATTTGCGGGCATTGATTACCATGTCGTTGAACCCAATATCGGAGGAAATAGCCTGAAGGATGTTATTCCGGTAATTGAAGAAATACCAATCCTGACCGGTTAACTGCAAAATGAATGTAAACTCATCCCCGTTCCTTTTCTTTGTAAACTCCATTTTCCCGTTAACATAACGGTATACCTGGTTCTTGCCGATAACAGCGATGCCGATAGGCCCGGTTGAAAGCCAGGACCTGGAAGCGCTGTCCCAGTGCAGGTTGACATCGCCAAAGTAAATTGTTCGTTCAAGCTGTTCAGGGAATTTCCTGAGGCGACCGGTAAGGGCAAGTTCATTTTTAAACCGTTCAAGTTCTTTTGGATCCATCGTGTTCTGCAGAGCTGCGCCGAAGGGAGTCCCGTCTATACTCAAAGGATTCAGGTTTGTGCTGGCAAGTTCGGTGCTTAGCTTTTGCATTGCTTCATCGGAGAATGGAAAGTCCATTGCTAAGGAGATCCGGGCATGTGTTGAATCTTTGATCAGGAAGTGGTCCATGGTGCCATATGCTTCGAGGGAAAGAGGTCCCCCGTTCACTCCGAGAGATAGCTTACCGTCTCCCCTCATCCGGCAGAGAGTCTGATTGAAAGAAATAAAATTCCCCGGGAGGGATAAGTTTGCAAGCTTTGATGTATCAGCGATGCGGAATTCAGTCGTAGGAAGATCATAGGTCAACATACTTGAAGCACTGTACATCGAGGAATCACTGAAGCTGGCCCGGCGCATGAAAAACGCCGGGTAAATACTTGCATCGGAGGTTGAAAAGGCGAGGGTGAGGGCCATCCTCTCACCAAGCATATTGACCGGCTGGGGAGGAATGGGAATCATCACCTTGTAAGGATTGATATTGCTGTTGAATTTAATCCACTCAGGTTTTGGCTTGGTGAGACATTCAGAAACAACCCTGAATCCACCGTTGAAATTAAGTTCTTTTCTCCCGGCTGCAATTTCCACACCACCTCTGAACTGAAATTCGGGACTGAGAGTAAAATATGCTGAATCAGAAACAGCACCTTCGGCGATAGTCTGTAAGGCAGTGTCAACTTTTATAGAAGAAAACTCAATCTTCTGCCTAAGACCATTCCGGTCAATATAATCCAGCATTCCCCGTCCGGTATAGTTTTTCCTTGAAGCGATAGAAACTTCCGATTGGTAAAACTGGTGGTACATTGTTTTTGTATTGGCGATGATTATCGCATGTTTCAGCGTCTGCATTTCGGCTGATCTGAAAATCCTGACTTTCCCCGAATCGGGATACACTGCTGCATCGGCAACCTTGATGATCCTGACATCTTCAGCATCGATCACATTGGTCCTGAGATTGTATCTTGCCCTTGCGGCAAAGAACTTGAGGGAATCCTGAAGAGGGTGAACCGAGATAAACTCAGAACCGGTATAGCCAACATTAATAAGCTGGGTAAGACTAAGAGAATCAGCGATAAATTTCCTGCTTTGTTCATTCGAAAGTGAGAGTTCTTCATTATCGATCATCCAGTCGAAGCGGTCCATGGAACAAACATACTGGTTCAGCGGGAACTCCACTTTCGAGATACCAACGTTAGACCGGAATTCGCCTCTTCGTTTATCAAAGTCGAAATGGGTCTGATAATTTTTTGTTGAGATTGTAAGATCTGCGAGGTCATAGGATTTAATCCTGAAATTCGCGATAAGAGCATCAAAGGTCCTTCTTTTGAATTTAAATCCTTTGGAATCCATCTCCGCATCTTTGATCTTCACAGTACCGATACCAGAGAGTAAAGAGGGTGTAAGTGCAAGTGTGCCACCGAATGTTGACTGATCATTGTACATTTTCATTTCTTTCGACAGGCTGGTGACCAGCATGGAATCTTTGTAAGGAATCCAGAACTGGTTTACCGTATCAGCAATCACAGCCGGATATTCCACATCGCCAGCCTGCTCCCGCATGGCGAAATTCCTTGAGATTGACCGTAAGGAATCAGGAAAGAATACGAATCCTGAAGATGCTGAGGTTGAGTTTAGGTAAACCAGGGTCCCCTCTCCCCTGAGCCCGCGTTCGCTCAGGTCAATTTTTGAGATGAAAGTCCCCTTTCCTCCGTAAACAGGTAATCCTGCCGGTTCAGTCAGTTTCTCAAATCCCAGTGAGTAATCCGGGCGAACTTTGAGCGGTTGAACTATTTTCGGAAATATACCTGCCGATGTAAGAGCTCCGCCAAAATCCAGACTATCGGTATGAACCACATCAAGGCTTTGAATAGTAAATGGATTAACGTCAAAGAAAAACTTGTCTTTTGTGTATACGCCTTTCTGTATGAACTTTTTATCCCAGTAGACCTGTGAAATGTTTTTATTGTGAAAGACAGGATACTCTGGCAGTGATTTCAGCCCGGCTTTGTTATCAGGAAGATCAATCAGAAGGTCTCCGCTAAGGTTCCGTATCGAAGTCTTGACTTTTACAAGCGGGAATTGTCCCGTTTTGGGATCCCTGGTTTTGCCAAGCACATAAAACACCATTGAATCAACCATTGGCAGGTTGAATTTGAATTTATTGTATTCAAATGAGCAATCTTTCCCATAAAAATCAAACAGGCCAGCTTCAATCTTTCCGTTGAATAAGATGTCCATGTCCTTTTTTACTAATAGCTCCCCGTCTTTGGGGTACAGAGCCACATGCTGGGAATCACTTACAAACACACTGTTCACCCCCTGGAGCTTGAGATCAAAAGTTTTCAGGTCGAGAATGCCATTGCTTGCATTGGTTGTTTTTGAATGAAAGAAGATCTCATCGTAATCGGTCTTCCCGTCCCTGGCCTTGACATAATTGTATAGTTTATCCTTTACCTGTGCAAGTTTTTCCTCCTGATCGTATACCAGGAATCCCCGATCAGCGAGTTTCAGCAAGTGCAGTTCCACCTGCTCCTGTGGCATTGCCATGAACCTGGTGAGATCTTCAAGTCTTATCTCTCTTGATTTCTTTTTATCAGTAAAATTCTTTATTACATTCAGGATATTCAGTTCATCGATCCCCTGCAATTTATCGTACCTGTTCCTTGAGTAATAATTCGTGGACTCAAAGATTGCATTACTGACTTTGCTCGGGCCAGCCATCATTTTGAAATTCACCTTAGTCTCGTTCAGTTTCCAATTCAGCTGTTCACAATAAATTTCAATCTTATGCCAGGAATCAAACCAGGGGGTGATCGAACTTACTCTCACGTCTTTGGTGAATGAAAGCTCCTTTATCGAGTCGAGGTATTTCATTTCCAGCCCCGGATGATATATCGAATCTGTCTCATGTCGGAGGGTAATTGAAGCTGGGGAAGCGCTGATTCTATTTTGCCGGATCACAAAATTACGAGCCCTGATATCCATAAAATCCTCTCCGTCTTTCTTCACTCTGATGAGGGCATCTTTTTTATGTGCACCAGATCCAAGTACTCTTGATCCTTCCATGGCGAATCCGCCAAGGTAATCCATATTGGCGAACAGATTTTTAATTGACAGTTCATTATCATAAGAATAGAATCTCGGATACGAAGCACGGTCTTCATCCACATCCACAAGTACCTTATCAATCAGGGAGCCAAGGATAGGTGAACTGAAATACTTTTTATTAAACATCTGAGCAGAGTCGGCTGTTAACTTTGAATACCGGACCTGGATCTGGTAGTGGTCAAGGTTGGCATACACCTGGGCAGGGTCAAGGCCAACCCTTGTCCAGTTTACTTGCCCTTCACGTCCAACCCATCGGAGAGAGAGAGGAAAAAACACTCCTTTCGTCCCGTGAATCACCATGGAATCTTTATTTACGTAACATACCAGATCAGCTTTAGAGAATTCAATGAGTGGCACAGAATCGTTTCTTATTTTAAATTCAGGCGGACTTACTTTCCATCTTGTTGACTGGGATTTGTACATCAGCCCTTCTCCGAAGAGGCTGGTGGTCATGTCGAGAAACCCAAGAAAATTTCGCGTACTTTTTTCTTTCAGAAGTTTTGTGAGGACAGCTGACCATGGCTGAAACATTGCATCAGGCTGGTGCGAATCTACAATTACATTCAGGGCATCGATGAAACTGAAAAAGTCAGGAAAGACACGTACCTTCTTTTTCAGCATCTCGTTGCAAAGGGAGTAAATAACCCTCTTCCTGGCATGTTCAAAGGTTTCTTTATTCCATTTCTGTACAAAGCTTGTCATTACAGGCTCTACAAGCTTACGGTCATTGTCGGAAAGTCCAAACAGCATGCCGTTAAGCTCCCCGATGAATTTAGTGGAATCGCCCGAAAAACCGATTGTGCGCTGGTTCTGAGGCATGGCCTCCGGGGAAAGCAGCAGGAAGGTAATGACGATAAGTAAACTGTAACAGTATTTTAGTCCACTCATTTTACAAAAGTTGCCACAGTCCAATGGTTCAAAGAGTCGGTTCCTGCCTGTTGCATTCCCAGGGCCCTTGCGGCCTTTCCGATAATTTCCAGGTCTTCCTCATAGAAACCACTCAGGTAAAGTCTGGCATTCTCAGCCATCACTTTAAAATATACAGGAATATCGTTAAGCAGGACATTACGGTTAATATTCGCAAATACGAAGTCATAAGGGCCTTCGGGAATGTCATCCGCAGTCCCACGGGTTACCTGAACCGTAGTGATCTTATTACGTGCAACATTCTCGAGTGAATTGAGAAAGGACCATTCATCATTATCAATTGCAACCACCCGGTCAGCTCCAAGCTTTGCCGCAATTATGGCAAGCACTCCCGTTCCCGTTCCCATATCAAGAACGCTGCAGCCGGTAAAATCATTACGGAGCAGGGTTTTGATCATCAGCCATGTAGTTTCATGATGAGCTGTACCGAAAGACATCTTCGGTTCAATAATAATATCAAGGAAGGAAGCAGGCAAGGGGTCATGGAACGGAGCCCTGATCAGGCAGTTTTCAATCTGAACAGGTTTATAGCCCGATTCCCAGACTGCATTCCAGTTCTGTTCTTCAATTTTTTCAACCTTGTATTTAAAACCATCACGCAGGGCTTTTTCTTCGAGGAAACCAGCCACTTTCATAATATCAAACTCATCAAGAGGTATAAACGCAGAAAAGTTGCCTTCATTCTCTTCGGTAAAGCTTTCGAATCCCAGTTCGCTCAGTTCGGCGGTGAGTATTTCGGCCTTTTCCCCGGTAAGCCCGGTTATACTGACTTCTACGTATTGCATCAGAGGGCATCAAAGATTGTTAAAAAATCATCGGCTTTGAGGGAGGCTCCGCCGATGAGTCCTCCGTCGACATCGGGCTTGCTGAAAAGCTCGGCGGCATTTTTTGCATTACAGCTCCCGCCATAAAGGATAGTTATACCATCTGCAATTTTTGAAGAATATTTTGCGGATATCAGGCTCCGGATATAAGCATGCATCTCCTGTGCCTGCTCCGGTGTGGCATTCATGCCCGTGCCAATGGCCCATACAGGCTCATAGGCAATGACAACATCGGAGATCTGATCTTCAGTGAGATGGAAAAGTGACTCATGAAGTTGTTGTTCGACAACCTTAAAATGCTTACCTGCTTCCCGTTCGGGCAAGAGTTCCCCGCAACAGAAGACAGGTTTGACTGAATTCTTCAGCAGTCCATCGAGTTTGCGAGCCAGGAACTCATGGCTCTCATTAAAATATTTCCTACGTTCCGAATGACCCACAATACAGTATTCCACTTCCATCGAAGCCAGCATTGCCGGGCTGACCTCACCGGTAAACGCCCCGCTGTCATCGGGATATACATTCTGGGCGCCGACTGCGAACGCCGCATCTTCGGCAATGTCTGTTGCCATTTCCAGGTAAGGGAACGGAGGGCAAAGTATAACAATTTTGTTTTCAGCCTGAATGTCGCCGAGCGAGTCGGCTATTTGTGCTATCAGTTCCTCCGCTTCAAAGAAGTTCTTGTTCATTTTCCAGTTTCCTGCGACAATTCTGTTTCTCATGTTTATGGTTTTTGGTGATTGGTGGTTGGTGATTGGTGATTGGTGATTGGTGGTTGAGGCTGCTAAAAACCAACAACTAACAACCAACAACCAATCACGTTCGTATTCTGACTCTTGGATCGAGGATCCCGTAAAGGATATCTGCCATGATATTAATAATTATAAGAATGACTGATATAAAAAGTACTGCTCCCATGATGACTGGAAAATCATATTTGTCAAGTGCATTAACTATAACCAGGCCGATTCCTTTCCAGTCAAAGACATATTCTACAAAAACTGCCCCTGACAGCAGGGAAGCCAGCCAGCCGGTGGCTGCAGAAACAACAGGGTTCATGGCATTTTTCAAAGCATGCCCGAGGATGATACGGCTCTGGCTGAGACCTTTAGCCCTGGCAGTTCGGATGTAATCCTGGGAAAGCACTTCAAGCATGGAGTTGCGGGTAAGTTCAACGATAACAGCCAGAGGTCTGATTCCCAGCGTAAATGCAGGCAGGATGAGGTTTTTAAGGTTGAGGTACTCCCCATTGCCAAGGTCATCGACAGAATAAAGGCTGCCGGCCATATTGAGATGGGTTATGCCGGCAAGGACGAATGCAAAGATCCATGCGTTCAGGATGGCTGCAAAAAACGAGGGGAGCGACATTCCAAGTACTGAGAATACCAGGGAGATCCTGTCGATGAATGAATTTTTATAAAGAGCGCAAACGATGCCGATTGAGATACCTGCAATAAGCGCGAAGAACATTGAGACCAGTGCAAGAATGAAGGTGTTGATGAAGCTTTCAAAGAGAAGTTCCGAAACATTCCTTTGAGTCTGGTATGAACGCCGGAGACAGGGATATTTAACTGCAACGGAGAATTTCTTCACTGACAGGAGAAGAAGCGGGTTACCATATTTTAAAGTATCGTACCGGAAGCTGCTGGAAGGATTTCCGCATGAGTGGAATGAAACCGGGCTCAGGTCATTAAGATAGGCAGCAAACTGCAGAGGAAGAGGTTTATCGGTTCCCAGTTCCTTTCGGAGGTTTGCAACTGACGCACTGTCGGCCCTTTGTCCGAGCATCATCCGGGCAGGATCACCCGGTAAAATATTAAACAGGAAAAAGATTACGATTATCACTCCGAGAAGGACCAGCATTCCATAGCCAAGCCGCTGAATAACGAAACGTATCATTTAAAGTACGTTTCATTGACAACGTCCCAGTCGGGAAAATCCCTGAAAGCCCATTTATCAACCACAAGGCCGTCTTTCAGCAATATCAGTCCGGGGTTCGATCTGACCATAGTCTTAAGAATTACGTCATCGGCATTATAAAAGTCAAATGCGGCACCCTGCTGAAGCTTAAATTTACGAACCTCATCGGGCATGGCACTGGTAATGCAAATAAATGTCATCCCCGAAGCCAGAGCTTTTTTATAGAAGGGAAGAATTTTGACGAAAGATGTTTTGTTTGTTTTACCAAGGTTATAGGCAACAAGGATGAACTGGTAGTCGGGGTTCTGCAAGACCGATGCCGTCATATCATTCCCATTCATATCTTCGACCATCAGGCTGGCGGCCCGACCGGCATTGGGATCTTCGACCCTCTGGCTGTCGAACACCCACTGTGACATCCACAAGGTATCATTCCAGGGGTAATTTGAAGCCAGGTATTCCTTTTTCTCCCCGGTCTTTTTGTTTTTATAGGTTACAAAGAATTTCACAGGCCGGTTCTCGGTTTTATTGACCCTGTTTCCTTTTTTCCATGCCATGAAATCCTTGAGCGGAAGATGCCTTGCACTGTATACGCTCATCCATGAAAATACCAGCGCTGTTATGAGTAAAAGAGAGATATCAGCTCTGACCGGCAGGGCCGAGCGGTATTTCTTCCTCCACATGAAGACCGGGATTACGAACCCCATGAGCACAAGGTTTTTGATAAACGTTTGGATGTTGGTGAGTTTTATTGCATCACCAAAACAACCGCAATCGGGCACCAGGTTCCAGATTGCATCTATGAATGTGAGAACAGTGAAGTAGGTCATGACAAGTAAAAGAAGCCAGGCTGTTTTCCTGATCCAGAGGTTGAACAACAGGCTCACCCCGATTGTAAATTCAAGCACAATGAGAAGTATGGCCAGTTCAATGGCAAAGCGACCGGCCCAGGGAATGCTGAAGGCAACGAAGTAGTCCTCAATACGGAAGGCAGTCCCCAAGGGGTCTACACCCTTGACAAATCCGCTGAAAATGAACACCAGCCCTATAAGAATGCGGAAGCAGCTTCTAAGAAGTTTCATAGTTTAGCCTGATCAGTGCGAAGATCGCATAATTGATAATATCGTAATAATTTGCATCCAGTCCTTCGGAAATAAACGTCTTGCCTTTATTGTCTTCGATCTGTTTGATGCGCAGCAGTTTCATCAGAATAATGTCGGTAAGTGAACTCAGCCTCATATTTCTCCAGGCCTCACCATAATCATGATTTTTTTTCAGCATGAGTTCTCTTGCCTCGATGATATACTTCGAATACAGAAGTGCCCCCTCATCGGGAGGCAATTCAAGCTTGGAATCATTACCCAGTTCAAGCTGGATAAGAGCAATCACTGAATAATTCACAATGCCGATGTATTCAGGTTTGATACCTTCGTCAACCTTCTGTACACCTTTATCGTCTATGCTGCGGATGCGCTGGGCCTTGATATAGATCTGGTCGGTAATGGAAGAGGTTCGGAGAATCCTCCAGGCCGTGCCGTAATCCTTCATCTTGGTGATGAAAATATTTTGGCAAAGGCTGATAATATCATTGAATTCTTTCTCAGTATCAGGGTTTCCGTTCATAAGCAAATCTCTGAAGTCAGGGACCGAACACTTTAATCCAGATATGTAAAATGGAATGCCGGTGGGGGGCCCTGGTTTGTGTGGACTAAATTACAAAAATTCGGGGAGAAGGAGGGGATTTGCCGGAGTGAATTATTAAAAAAAGCTAACAATGCGGGCATTGCAGACTGGAAATCTGGAATCAATGATCGGGGATGCGGGATGCAGGATGCAGGATGCGGGATGCAGGATGCAGGATGCAGGATGCAGGATGCGGGATGCAGGATGCGGGATGCGGGATGCAGGATGCAGGATGCAGGATGCAGGATGCGGGATGCAGGATGCAGGATGCGGGATGCGGGATGCAGGATGCAGGATGCAAGATACCTTGTTACCCTGTTACCTTGTTACCATGTTACCTTGTTACCATGTTACCATGTTACCTTTTTCTGACTCCCGAATTTAGTAACTTTGTAAAAAAAACAGGATGTTCAGGCTCAACTGTAACGGGAAACTGCTTGATTTGTCGAAACCGGCCGTTATGGGTATTCTGAATATAACCCCCGATTCATTCTTCGATGGTGGCAGTTTTGTTTCGACTGATGCACAGTTGAAGAGGGCTGAACAAATGCTTTCCGACGGGGCTTCGATCATCGACATAGGAGCGGTATCAACCCGTCCGGGGGCAGCCGATGTATGCCAGGCCAGCGAACTTGACCGCCTGATCCCTGCTATCAGCGCCATCCGCCAGCATTTCCCTGAAGCAATCATTTCGGCCGACACCTTCCGCCCTCTGACAGCCAGAGCTGCGGTTGAACACGGCGCTGATATGATTAATGATATTTACGGCGGACGATTTGATGCAGGTATGATCGAGACGATAGCAGCGCTTAAGGTCTCTTATGTGATGATGCATATGAAGGGAGAGCCTCGCAATATGCAGCATAATCCTGAATATTCTGACATTGTCGCCGAGGTCACATATTTTTTCGAGAAGCAGGTTGCAGAGGCGAGGGAGAAGGGAATACATTCGATCATCATTGATCCTGGTTTTGGATTTGGAAAAACGACCGGCCATGGCTACCGGCTCCTGAACGGTCTTGATTCATTTGCTTTCTTTAATTTACCTTTGCTGGTCGGCATTTCAAGAAAATCTATGATATACAGCATTCTCCGGACAGGTCCTGAAGATTCACTCAACGGGACAAGTGTTCTGAATACTGTTGCATTATTGAAGGGGGCTAATATCCTTAGGGTTCATGATATCAGGGAAGCAGGGCAGGTAATCATGCTTGTTGAGGCGCTTAAAGAGTTTTCAGGCAACATCAAATAATAAAAAATGTTTCAGCTTTTATACATCAGCGGATTGTTTGACCTCAGGGTTGTTGACCTTGTTGATATCCTGCTGTTCGCCATTCTGCTTTACGAGGTATACATTCTCGTGAGAGGAACTGCCGCGATCAGGATCTTTATCGGGATTATCGCGGTATATATTATATGGAAAGTGGTCAAGGCATTGCAAATGCAGCTGCTCAGCGAGATCCTCGGGCAGTTCATCAGTGTTGGCGTGATCGCCCTGATTGTTGTATTTCAGCCTGAAATCAGGCAGTTCCTTCTGATGCTCGGGAATACGCGTATAATACACAACCGTAAAAGGAAGTTGTTGTTTTGGAAATTCAGGCTGAGCAATCCCTTTGTACCCAATATAGATTCAGTGGTAATGGCCTGTCAGAAAATGGCTGAGACAAAGACAGGGGCGCTTATTGTGATCGCCAGGGAAAGTCAGCTTGGATCGTATGTTGAAACCGGGCAGATCGTTGACTCCAGGATCTCAGAACTGATACTGGAGACTATTTTCTTTAAGAATAGTCCGCTCCACGATGGTGCTGTCATCATTTCAGGTGAAACAATACTTGCTGCCCGTTGTATTTTGCCGGTGTCGAAACTTAGCAGTATTCCTTCATGGTACGGACTAAGACATCGGGCTGCAATCGGGCTTACCGAAAAATCGGATGCTGTTGCTATTGTTATTTCCGAAGAGAGAGGCAATATTTCTTACAGTATCGACGGCAAGCTCAATGAGAAGGTGAGTGCCGCAGATCTCGCGAAATTCCTGACGACAACATTCAGCAAGTAAGTTTTTCTTCTCTTCTTTCCTGCTTTTTTAAGCGAATCGGCAACCCTTGCGCTGTCGGCTGATTTCCGTTGTTCGAACTCTTTAACCATCTGGTCGGGAGTCTTTCCCAGGTTGTTCAGTGCCATCTGGGCATCGTCGGCAAAATCGTGATGGGGATATTTTTCGATGAATAAAATATAGAGTTCCTGCGCTTTATCAAGGTTCTGCAGAAGATTTTCATACATGTATGCGGAGAAAAAGAGGCACATAGCGGCCCTGGGGTCATTGGGATAACCAGCCCTGTACAAATCGAACATTTCAAGAGCTTTTTTCGCGTTGCCCGTATTCATATACAGGCTGCCTGCCTTGAACATATAGTTTTTTGTAAGAGTATCTGAAGGAAAATTTATGATGAATGCAGAGTAAAGAGTCAGAAGACTGTCGGCGGATTCTTTATCGAGAGAGGTCGCATCGGGCGAAAACAACCTTTTCTCGATATTTTGAATTGCTTTTGCCTCCTTATCCCTGGAAGGGCCGCAGGAAACGAGTATAATTGGAATGAAAAGGAGCAGTAAAAACCTTGTTTTCATAACGTTATTTTTTACGTTTTTTAATTACCGGGAAGAGCATTTTATATGACACATCAACTTCTCCCCTGGTTATTTCGCCAAGCCTTCGTTTCAGAAGTACTCGTTTCAGAGAGTTGATCCTGTCGACCATCAGCACGCCCTCGATATGGTCATATTCATGTTGAATAATCCTTGCCAGTATCCCTTCGAATTTTTCATCATGATGATTAAACTCCTCGTCCACCCAGCGTATGCGGATAACAGGCTTACGGGAAATATCTTCCCGCATTCCAGGGAAACTTAGGCAGCCTTCATTGAATACCCACTCCTCCCCTTCTTCGGAATAAATCTCAGCATTGATGAACAGTTTTTTAAAATTTTCCGCTTCCGGATAATCTTTTACAAAACCAGAAGCATCGATGACAAAGATGCGGATGGACTGGTTAACCTGGGGGGCTGCAAGGCCAACTCCGTCGGCCTGGTACATGGTTTCCCAGAGGTCGGTGATGAATTGCTGAAGGTCGGGATAACCAGGGCCGATTTCAGCAGCTTTCTTCTTCAATGCAGGATGGCCATAGGCCAAAACAGGTAAAATCATGTATGTGAATGTTCTTGTTTTATACTTTCGGATTCCATGAATGACTGTAATATAATAGTGGCGCTGACCCTGTCGACAAGGCTTTTATCACGGCGTGCCATTTTCCTTATACCAGATTCCAGGATCACCCTGCCCGCCAGGAGAGAAGTAAAGCGTTCATCGGCCCTCTCTATCCTTGTGCCGGGGAAAGACTTCCTGAGCTGTTCAAGAAAAGGTCCGATAAACCTTGCCGCGGAAGAAGGTGTATTATCAAGTTGTTTTGGTTCCCCGACAACAAAACATTCAACCGGGTTGTCACTGACATATCTTTTCAGATAACCCATGATTTCCATTGTAGGTATAGTATCAAGAGCAGAAGCAATCAGTTTAAGTTCATCTGTAACTGCCAGCCCCGTCCTCTTTTGACCATAGTCTATTGCAAGTATCCTTCCCATAATGGCTGCAAAGTTAAAAAAATTTGGGATTAGGGACTGGGGATTGGGGATTGGGGATTGGGGATTGGGGATTAAGGATTGGGGATTAGGGATTGGGGATTGGTGGTTCTTATTATCCGGCTATCCTGCATCCTGCATCCCGCATCCCGCATCCTGCATCCTGCATCCACGTTTTTTTCATACCTTTGAACCCCAATAAATCCTTAACATGACAGATCTTCTTCGTTCGGCGATTGAGCCTGCCTGGGAAAACAGGGAACTTCTTGACAAACCTGAGATACAGAAGGCGATCAGGGAAACCATTCATCTTCTTGATAAAGGAGAACTCCGTATTGCTGAGCCGGTGATGGAAGGATGGATCATCAATGAATGGGTTAAAAAGGCGGTGATCCTGTATTTCCCAATCCAGAAAATGACAGTGACAGAGGCTGGCCCGCTTGAATTTCATGACAAGATCCCGTTGAAAAAAGGATATAAGAATTTAGGCGTGAGGGTAGTACCTCATGCTGTGGCGAGATATGGTTCTTTCATCGCCGAAGGCGTGATACTGATGCCTTCATATATAAACATCGGCGCATATATTGATCATGGCAGCATGATCGACACCTGGGCCACGGTCGGTTCCTGTGCACAGATCGGTAAGAATGTACATCTGAGCGGAGGGGTAGGCATCGGAGGAGTGCTTGAACCGGTTCAGGCTGCTCCGGTAATCATAGAGGACGGTTGCTTTATTGGTTCAAGATGTATACTTGTTGAAGGCGTGAGGGTTGGTAAAGAAGCAGTGCTTGGTGCAAATGTTGTGCTCACCGCATCAACCAGGATCATCGATGTGTCGGGGAGCAACCCGGTTGAGTTCAAAGGCTTGATCCCGCCGAGATCGGTAGTGATACCGGGTAGTTTTGAGAAGGAATTTCCTGCAGGGAAATTCCAGGTAAGCTGTGCTTTAATCATTGGGAAAAGAAAGGCGTCGACTGACC
>SESF01014033.1_pt1 | contig 22560 bp, 20 predicted proteins | sample 3171521 | NCBI WGS metagenome assembly SESF01 (sample SAMN10866945, study PRJNA518727) | freshwater metagenome | biome: subpolar coniferous forest; feature: holomictic lake; material: water; isolation source: holomictic Lake 227, 6 m and 8 m depth | place: Canada: near Kenora, Ontario | collected...
GCCATTTCCAAGCGAAACAAATAATGCCAAGAATTGCTGACGCTGTAGAGCCAGTCGAGACAACGGGAACGCCGATTTCCTCGATGGCGCAGCTTCTCAATTCTAATTTGGCTAGGCAGGGCGCAAGAGGGCGGGCTAACATGATGCCGCCGACCTCCATTATGGATGAGCGCTATCCGGCGTGGAAGCGCAATCAGGAAGATGTAGAAAAACTGATGCTTGGGCTGGACATTGTTGGTTCAGCTATCCCGCTTGCTGGCCCTGCTGCAAAGGGTATGGTGAAACTAGCGGATATTGCAAAGCCGCAAGTAGGTCAAGCGCTGGAAAACTACGCATTCAGAACCGGCATGGCTTTGCCGATGGATGTATGGCATGGCACGCCGCATAGATTCCCGCCGACTGCCAAGAATCCGTTAGGCGAGTTTGATCCCACCAAGATAGGTACGGGCGAGGGCGCACAGGTAATGGGCTATGGGCATTATTTGGCTGAACGTCCCGAAACAGCCCGTATATATTCGGCTGATCGAGCGTATGTTGGCGCAACAATGCAAGGAAAGCCAACCACTGTAAATTTTGATGATCCTGTATGGTTAGCGCAAAAGACAATCGACGAATTTGGCGATGCTGCTAAAGCTAAAGCCCATTTAGAAATGGTTGCAAGAACCGCAAGCAAATATCAATCAGCAGAAACAAAAGCACAACTCAAAGATGCCATTGACCTTGTTGCGTCAAATAAAGTATCCCCAAAGGGATCAATCTACAAAGTAGACCTACCCGACGAAGTAGTGCCGCGTATGTTGGACTGGGACAAGCCGTTAAGCCAACAAAATTGGTATCGCCCCGTGGCTGATGTTGTGAAGGAATACAAGGGCGCTGGAAAAGATGTTGATGCTTATGCAAGGCTCATTTCCAAAGCCAATGCAAGAGGCGGCGAGGTAACTGGCGGGCAATTTTACGATGGGATGTTGTCTCAATTTGGAGGTAGTCAAACAAAGGTAAGCGAGTTTATGCGCGAAGCAGGCATTCCCGGTATCAAATACTTAGATGAAGCATCACGCGGCGCAGGCACAGGAACACGCAATTTCGTTGTATTCCCCGGTAACGAATCTTTGCTAAAGATACTTGGACGCGAATAGCTAAACGCACAAAGATTGTCAACAAAACTTAATTAGATCAATACGATGGAAATTGAAACAAAAGGACGCGGAGCGCCAGTAGGCAATCAGAATGCTGCAAGGCAGAGATTGTTCTATGACAAGCTACGCAAAATCCTCATTCAAGAACCGCATAGACTGCATTCCATCGCTGAGAAGCTGATTTCCGAGGCTGAAAACGGCGAATCTTGGGCGATTAAGGAGATCATCGACCGGGTTGACGGCAAGGCTCTGCAAGCGCTTGAGAATGCAGACGGCTCGCCATTGTTGTCCGGCATCGTGGTTTCGTTCGTCAAGCCCGAATGACTGATGTCGCTGAAGCGATAAGCAGGGCACAGTTCCCGGCAAAGCTGGAGTGCTTGTTTAAGCCTGAGAAGTCTCGTTACCGCATCCTGTGGGGCGGGCGAGGCGGTGCTAAGAGTTGGGGCATAGCGAGAGCGCTGCTGATCCTTGGCGCTAGGAAACCGCTGCGTATCCTGTGTGCCCGTGAGTTTCAGACCAGCTTGAAGGATTCAGTCCACAAGCTGCTGTGCGATCAGATCGAGTCTCTCGGCCTCATGGGGTTCTACGAGATAACCCAAGCCAGCATCCGGGCGCAGAACGGCACAGAGTTCTTTTTCTCCGGCTTAAAGAACAATGTAACAAATATTAAGTCGTTTGAAGGTGTGGATATCTGCTGGGTGGAAGAAGCCGCCAACGTCAGCAAGTTAAGCTGGAACGTCCTGATCCCGACCATCCGCAAGGAAGGCAGCGAGATATGGATCAGCTTCAACCCTGAGTTAGAGACAGACGAGACTTACCAGCGCTTCGTAGTTAAGCCGCCGAATGACTCAATAGTCACCAAGATCAACTGGTCAGACAATCCGTGGTTTCCCGAAACCCTCAATCTTGAGCGCGAATCCCTCAAGAATCGGGACATGGATTCCTACAATACGGTGTGGGAAGGTGTCTGTAGGCAGACGGTGGACGGGGCAATCTTTGCCCGCGAGATGCAAATGGCTGAACTCCAGCAGCGCATCACAAATGTTGTCTACGATCCCGCCAAGCCTGTTCACGCGGTTTTTGATCTTGGCTGGTCAGACAGCACCGCGATATGGTTCTTGCAGTACGTGGGCATGGAAACTCGTTTGCTGCGTTATTTTGAAGATAGTCAGCAAACCATTAGCTACTACCTAGCCAAGATGCAGACCTTTGGCTATGTGTACGACACGCTGTGGCTACCGCATGACGCTGAAAACAAAACTCTAGCCGCTAACGGCAAAAGCATCGAGGAGATAGTCCGAGGCGCAGGGTACAAGACACAAATCTTACCGCGTGTCCCCATCGTAGACAGCATCAACGCTGCCCGGACGATCTTCCCTGCCTGTTGGTTTGACCGCGAGAACACCAAGGAAGGCATCGACTGTTTGCGGCATTACCGCTACGAAGTCGATCCCAACACCGGGCAGTTTAGTAAACAACCGTTACACGATCATTACTCACACGGCGCGGATGCCTTTAGATACATCGCGTTGATGGTCAAAGAGCCGCGCCGCGCAAAGCCGCAGCAAAATACGTTTGTTGTAGGCGCGAACTGGATGGGATAGACTAAGCCATGCCTTATCAAGAAGATGACCCAAGAATAGATGCCGCAATGAAGTTTTTGCGGCTGGCCTCTGATGCCGATTCAAACAATCGGATGGAGGCGCTTGAAGATTTGAAGTTTGCAGCAGGCGATCAATGGCCTGTTGAAATTCAGAACAGTCGCAACCTTGAGGCGCGACCTTGCCTGACGATCAACAAAGTCGACAGCTATGTGCGGCAGGTTACAAACCAGCAGCGGCAGCAACGCCCACGCATCAAGGTTCACCCCGTCAACAACGAAGCTGACTTAAAGATAGCGAAGGTCTTAGAAGGCATCACGCGGCATATCGAGGTCAACTCGAATGCCGACACTGCCTATGACAACGCTTTCGATTACGCGGTCAGGATGGGATGGGGCTACTGGCGAGTAGAGACTGATTACGTGCGGGAAGATTCGTTCGATCAGGAAATCTATATTCGTCCGATCCATAACCCGTTTACGGTTTACTTTGATCCTAATTCTGTTGAGCCGGATGGTTCGGATGCCGAGCAATGTTTGGTAACGGAAGTCATTCCTAAAGCAACGTTCCGCGAGATGTATCCTGATGCCGATGATGGGTCGGGCTTTACTTTGCGTGCTACGGGCGATTCGAGTGCTGAATGGGTAATGAAGGAAGATATCCGGATTGCGGAATACTTCCACACCGAGCGCAAGGCAACGACGCTAGTCCTACTCTCTGATGGCACGAAACTATACAAAGAGGACTTGCCGGATGCCGACATGATGTTGGCGGCTGGCGTGACGATCATCAGTGAGCGCAAGACCTATAAGAAGGTCATCAAGTGGTGCAAAGTCACTTCGATGCAAGTGCTTGAGGAAGGCGAGTGGATTGGTAGCTATATCCCCGTTATTCCTGTGTACGGCGCACAACTTACCGTTGAGGACAAGCGCAAAAAGTTTGGTCTAGTGCGTCACGCTAAAGACCCGCAGCGAATGTATAACTTTTGGCGCACCAGTCAAACTGAAAGCATCGCCCTCGCACCGAAAGCGAAGTGGCTGTTGGCTGAAGGTCAGGACGAAGGTCACGAGAACGAATGGGCGCAGGCGAACATCAAGTCAGCACCTGTCTTGCGGTATAAGCAGACAGACATTGAAGGCCGCGTAGCACCGCAACCGACCCGTCTGCAACCCGAAGCGCCGCCGACCGGCATCATGGAAGCAGCATCGTCTATCAATGGCGATCTGCAAGCGGTTCTAGGCATTTTCGATCCGAACCAAATGCCCACCGGCAACATTTCCGGCAAAGCGTTGAATGGTCAGCAGCAGCAAATCGATCTGAGCAACTATCATTTCTACGACAACCTGACCCGTTCGATTAAGCACACAGGCAAGATCATTCTCGACTTGATCCCGAAGATTTACGATGCAGAGCGCGTCATGCGGATCATTGGCGATGATGGTCAGCCGGACATGGTGACGATCAACCAACGCGACGCTGTAGGCGCAATCCTTAACGACGTGACTGTCGGCGAATACGACATTGTGATGGATACAGGGCCGGGCTATCAGTCCAAGCGCATTCAAGCAGTCGAGGCGATGATGCCTCTCATGGCTAAAGATGAGTTGTTTAAGATTGCTGGCGACCTAGTGTTCCGCAATATGGATTTCCCGGGCGCAGACATCATTGCCGACCGGCTGGCGGCGTCTAACCCGCTGGCGCAGATTGACGATAAAAGCCCGATCCCGCCGCAGGTGCAGATGCAACTGGCGCAGAGCAAACAGGTTATTGAGCAGCAGCAACAACAGTTGCAGGCTATGCAGCTTGAGATCAACAACCGTGGTCAGGTTGCCCAAATCAAGGAAGATGGGGCGACTAAACGTAAGTTGATGGAAGTGACCAGCAAAGCCCACAATACCGAGACTATGGCAGAGGTCAAGGTCAATGACCAAAACACCCGCGCCATTACCTCGCAGAACAAGACCGAGATTGATGCCATTGTGCAACTTTTGTTGCATCACATGGATACGAGCAGACTATTGCAAGAGATCGAGCGCCGGAACATGGAGCAGAATCAATACGCCCAGTTTGCCGCACAGGACATATCGCAGGGTGGTAGCCCATTCTTGCAGCAATGATTTACTAAGAGTATATTTATCTTAATCTACCGTTGGATTGCAGCGGGTCAAAATCTTGAGGCAACTCATGTCTGAAGTGCAAGAGCCGAAGCAGGCTCAAAATGTTGTAACAAGTGAAAATTTAGCCGAATTTAACATCCAGCATCTGCGTCTAGCTCCCGACGAGCAAGTTGAGGCGACTGAGGTCGAGCCGACTGAATCCGAGGATGAGAGTGGACAGGAAGCAGTTAACGAGGCAACTGCACCGGAAAAGAAACAGAATCCGAAACTCGAAAAACGTTTCTCGGAACTGACCAAGCAACGCGAGGCTGCGCGGCAAGAAGCTGCAAGCGAACGCGAAGCAAGGACAGCACTGGAAGCGCGGTTAAGGGAACTTGAAGATAGGGTCACGCCAAAGGCTGATCCGATTGAAGAAGAACCGAAACCGGAGCAATTTACCGATGCGTTTGAGTATGCAAAAGCATTGGCAGATTACTCAGCAGAAAATGCGTTGAGAAAGCGAGATCAGCAAGAAGCCGAGCGCCGCGTACAGGAAGAACGTCAAAAGGTCATCACGACTTGGAACGAACGACTTGAAACGGCTAAAGCAGAAATGCCTGATTTCGAGGACATGGTAGCCAGCAGCGAAGTCGCAGTAAGCGATCAAGTGCGAGATGCCATCCTTGAAAGTGACATAGGGCCAAAAATCCTATATCACCTTGCTGAGAATCCCGAAATTGGGGAGAAGTTGGCGAAGCTGTCAACGATTAACGCGCTGCGCGAGATTGGGAGGCTGGAGGCGAAGTTAGAAGCGCCTACCGGGGCAGCTAAACCTGTGTCGGTGTCTAAAGCACCTGCACCGATTAAACCGATCAAGGCGATGGGATCAACATTGGACAACAAGCTAGACAGTAACGGGGAATTCCACGGTACTTATGCCCAATGGCGAGCCGCACGCAAGGCCGGAAAAATCCGCTGATTCCATTCTCATTTTTAAGGACACATCATGTCGAATAATTTATTGACTATTTCAAAAATTACCAATGAAGCTCTCATGGTTTTGGAAAACGAACTCACCTTCACCGGTGAAGTCGACCGCAACTATGACGATCAGTTCGCCGTTGTTGGCGCGAAGATTGGTAACACCGTTAACGTTCGCCGTCCGGGGCGCTTCATTGGTACGACCGGCCCTGCGCTGAACGTTGAAGATTTCAACGAAACCAGCGTGCCTGTCACCCTGTCTACCCAGTTCCACGTCGATACGCAGTTCACCACGCAAGACTTGGCGCTGTCTTTGGATATGTTCTCGGATCGTGTGCTGAAGCCCGCGATTGCTGCGATTGCCAACAAGATTGACCGTGATGGTTTGGTCATGGCAAAGAACAACACCGCGAACATCGTCGGTACTGCCGGAACTCCTCCGACTGGCCTGATTACCTACCTGACCGGCGCTGCGTACCTCGACAGCGAAGGCGCACCGCGTGACGGTCGCCGTAGCTGCATCGTTGAGCCGTTCACCTCCGCGACCATCGTGGACAGCCTCAAGGGTCTGTTCATGCCGTCGGCTAAGATCACTTCTCAGTACGAGAAGGGTTTGATGGGTACTGACTCTGCCGGTATGAAGTGGAAGATGGATCAGAACGTTGTCAATCAGACGTTCGGTTCGTACTCTACCGCTACCTTGGCTTGCGCTACCACGACCGCTACTGGCTTCCTGACGACTGGTTGGGCTTCGACCTCGACCATCGCTCTGACCGCCACGACCGCGACTGCTGGCCTTAAGCAAGGCGACGTGATTCAGATCGCTAACGTCTTTGCTGTGAACCCGCAGAACCGTCAAGCCTACGGTAGCAACAAGCTGCGTAACTTCGTGGTAACTGCCGATGTGACCGTCGCTACCAGCGGCACGACCTCTGTGACTGTTTCTCCGGCTGTGATTACTGCTGGTCAGTTCCAGAACGTGAACGTGGCTTCGACCTCGGCTACCGCTGCTGTTACCCCGTTCAACCAAACCGGCGTAGTCTCGCCGCAGAACATCATCATGCACCGCAATGCCTTCACGGTTGCGATGGCTGATCTTGAACTGCCCGAAGGCGTGCATTTCGCTGGTCGTGCAAGCGACAAAGAACTGGGCATGAGCATCCGCGTTGTCCGTCAATACACCATCAACAACGACTCGATTCCGACTCGTCTCGATGTGCTGTATGGCTGGGCCCCGCTGTACCCGGAACTCGCTTGCCGCGTTGCAGCTTAATAACTCTTTCTAAAGGATACGATCATGGCAAATCCCGGCCCAGCATCAGCAGTAACTATTCACCCGTCGAATTTGGCGACTAATCAGGCGATCCGTCTGCTTGCCTCTGCGAACGCTGTACCTCTTTCGTTCACTGGCGATGCAACTGTCACCCTGCAAATCAACAATACGACTTCCTACGCGGTCACCAACGTAGCCATCACCAACGCAAACAAAGACGTTAGCGCTGGTTACTTGGCGATTTGGACTGGCCCTGCGGGAACGGGTACTGAGATTGTTACCAACGCAGCACTGACTAGCAACACCAGTTCCGCGTATGTGACCAACTCGACCGTGGTGTCTGCTACTAAAAACGCCAACCTTTCGGCGCAAACTCTGTATGTCAAAGTAGGTACTGCCGTCGCCGGTGGTACTGTAGACATCTTCGTCTACGGCTATGACTTCAGCGAGTTTTAATTAGCAATGTAGAAAAGGGGAAGCCGCTTCCAAAAGGGGCGGCTTTCTTTCTTTAGAAAGGGCGAAAAATGGTTAACACTTCAGTTATACGAGTTAGTGGCAAGACGTTTGCGCTTGACCTCACTACCTCGGCTAGTACCGCGTTGCTAGTCAATGCAACGACGAACGATCAAACCAATTATGTGCAGTTGCTCAATACCGGAACTGGTATCGCGGCTGTTGAATTGTCAAACAGCAGCACCGTAGCAACTCCGGCGATTCCGACTACCGGCAATGGCAGCACCAGCTACATTCTGCCCGCAGCGATGAACTATCCGCTGTTGATTGCAGCACCTAAAGCACCGTTTTATCTTAAGGCTATTAGTTCCGGCACGAATACTCTCTACATTGCCGCCGCCCAAGCCGACTAGGGGTCGTCATGTCTCAGACACTAACGAATCAAACAGCAAATACATCGACGATTAATATCGTCCCTGTGCAGGGCATATTCACCGACACGGCAGGCTTTGTGACCTTCGTCGGGCCTGCTGGCACGTACTTCACCGTTGGTGCTAGTGGTGTGGCATCTATCACTAGCGGCACGATTGACGGCGCAACGATTGGCGCTACAGTTCCCTCGACGGGCGTGTTCACCAACATCGCTACCACTACGGGCACGATTTCGACTACGCCTGCAACGGGTAATGACATAGTAAATAAAAGCTATGTCGATGCGTTGGTAACGGGTCTTGACGTTAAAGGTTCGTGTATTGCTGGAACGACTGTCAACATCACGCTGTCAGGTACGCAAACGATTGATGGTATCGCGCTGATTGCTGGCGATAGGTGTCTAGTCAAGAATCAAAGCACTGCGTCAGAAAACGGCATCTATGTTGTGGCAAGTGGTGCTTGGACACGTTCGACCGACATGGATACATGGTCGGAAGTCCCCGGCGCGTTTACGTTCATAGAGCAAGGCAGCAGTCAAGGCGATACGGGGTGGGTGTGTACGGCTAACGCGGGTGGGACTATCGGTGTCACCGCGATGAACTGGTCGCAGTTCTCAGGCGGTGCGTCGTATACCGCAGGGACTGGCCTTACGCTTGTCGGTTCAGCTTTTACTCTTGCTAACCCTGTTGCTGTGAACCTTGGTGGTACGGCGGGAACTGCTACCCCAACAGCAGGTGCGGTGGCTTACGGTAGCGGTACGGCTTATGCGTTTACCGCTGCGGGTACTTCGGGGCAATTCCTAAAATCTGCCGGTGCTGGCACGCCAGTATGGGATACACCAACTTCTGCGATCACGATCACCGACGATACAACGACCAATGCTTCGCGCTATCTGCTGTTTACCAGCGCTACTAGCGGCACGATCTCAACTGAAAACACCAGTTCCACGCGGTTGAGTTTCAATCCTTCGACCGGTTATTTGACGGTTACGGGACTGACTAGCCCGATCATCAACAACCCGACCGTGACTAACTACGTCGAAAGCGTTGTCGCCATTGGGAACAGCGGAACATCGCAAACGCTGGCGCTAACGAACGGCACAGTTCAAACGGTTACTTTGACGGGTAACTGTACGTTTACGATGCCGACTGCGACTGCTGGCAAGTCGTTTATCTTGATTATTGTTCAAGATTCGACGGGTGGACGTACTGCGACGTTTACTAGCGTGAAATGGTCCGGTGGTACTGCGCCGACGATCACCACGACTGCTACTACTGGGCGCGACATCATCAGTTTCTTCGCTGATGGCACGAACTGGTACGGCGCTGCTGTGCAAAACTTCTCTTGATGGGTTGATATGTTTGCATCCAAAGATTTGATGTTTGGACAACAGCCGACGGGCGGCTATCAGATCAGCCGCAGCGTTCGGTTGCGTTCAAGTGCGAGCGCGTATTTCAACAGAACAATTGGCACTCCAACCAACAACAAAATATGCACGTTTTCGTTTTGGGCAAAAAGAGGCGCATTACAATCCGCAGGGTCAATGGGCATCATCGGAACTTCAGGCGGGGATTACATTGACTTCAACAATGACAACATGGAAATTCGACAGTTGTCAGGTGGTGGTGGAAGGAAAATAACGACTGCTGTTTTCCGTGATCCGTCTGCGTGGTATCACTTTGTTTTTCAACTTGATACAACCGATGCAACGGCGGCGAACAGAATCAAGATATGGCAAAACGGGGTGCAGTTGACTTCGTTTTCAACCAGCACTGATCCAAGCCAAAACTCTACTTGGTCATTTAATGTTGCCTCGGCAGCGGTAAGACTTGCAACAGATTTTTCGTCTTATTTCGACGGCTATTTAACCGAAATGTATTTCATTGACGGTCAAGCCTTAACGCCCACTAGCTTTGGCGCATTCGATGCTGTTACAGGCGTATGGAATCCTAAAGCCTACAGCGGCACATACGGTACAAACGGCTTTTACCTAAACTTTAAAGACCCGACTAGCACGACCACTATTGGCTACGACTACTCAGGCAACAGCAATAACTGGACGGCCAACAACATCAGTGTGACTGCTGGCACGACCTACGACAGCATGGTGGACAGCCCGACCAACTACGGCATTGATACTGGCGTGGGTGGTACGGTACGTGGGGATTACGCAACGCTTAACCCATTAGCCTGTGGCACTGCTGCGTATGTTAGTTATGGAAATTTGCGAATTGCTAGTGTGGATGGAAATTGGCAAACATCATTAAGCACAATCGGCGTTTCATCAGGTAAGTGGTATGCGGAATGCACTTGTACCGCCGTAGGAAGTGGTTTTATGGTTGGGATTGATAAGTTGCCATCCACATTAGTAGCAACAAATTACATAGGCGTTCCATCAACAGGTTATGGTTATTATGGTGACGGAACAAATGCACGAATATATAACAATAGTTCGTTCAGTAGTTATGGCGCAACTTATACAACCGGAGTAGTAATTGGTATAGCACTTGATATGGATGCTGGGACACTTGTGTTCTATCGCAATGGTGTTAGTCAAGGCACAGCAGCTACGGGTCTGTCAGGCATTTATGCTATTGGCGCAGGACCTGCTGGCTCTGCCGGTATTGCAGACATGAACTATGGGCAACGCGCTTTTGCATACACCGCCCCGTCAGGCTACAAAGCGCTCTGCACCCAAAACCTGCCAACGGCTACCGTCAGCAACGGCGCGAACTACATGGCGGCAAGCTTGTATACGGGAACAGGCGCAAGTCTCACAGTAAGCAACGCGGTCAATAGCATTTCGTTTCAGCCTGACATGGTGTGGCTTAAGGCAAGATCAGCAAACACAGATAACAAGTTGACTGACTCTGTGCGTGGCACTACCAAAGGGCTTATATCAAACACAACAGGCGCAGAAACAACTGATACCACTGGCTTAACCGCTTTTGGTACGACAGGGTTTACTGTTGGCGCAAACACCACTTACAACAACTCAGGCGCAACCTATGTCGGTTGGCAATGGAAAGCAAGCGGCTCAACTGTATCCAATACATCAGGCTCAATCACTAGCACGGTAAGCGCAAACACGACTGCTGGGTTCAGTATATTGACTTACACCGGAACTGGGGCAACTGCAACAATTGGGCATGGTTTGGGTGTTGCACCAAGCATGATTATTGTCAAAAAACGCAGTAACGCTGGCTCTTGGAAGATGTTTCACACATCTCTGGGAAATACAAAAATTGTTGAGGTAAATGATACTGGTGCAGCGCAAACAAGTTCTACTTATTGGAACAATACATCGCCAACTTCCACGCTGATCACGGTTGGATCAAACGGCGACATTAATGCTTCTGGTGAAACTTATGTTTCATACTGCTGGACAGCTATCTCAGGCTACAGCGCGTTTGGTTCATTTGTTGGAAATGGCGTGGTAGATGGGCCATTTATCTATCTAGGTTTTCGGCCTCGTTATGTGCTAGTTAAAGTTACGGGTGCAGCAACATACTGGGCAATTATTGATTCTTCCCGCGATACCTATAATGTAATGTCAAATCGTTTAACTGCTAACTCAGCATTGGGCGAATCGACATGGGTTGATCCTACTTATGATTTCTTAGCAAATGGCTTTAAAGTACGTACAGACAACGCTACAGAAAACTATAACGGTCAGACAATAATTTACGCGGCCTTTGCAGAAAACCCCTTTACGATTAGCAGAGCGAGGTAATTATGTTTTACATTGCACCGGATCAATACATCCAAGACGGCGCACCGTTTACCGTCAACGGCACAAGCTACCCCGCTGGCTGGTTAAATGCGGCATCCGCAGAAGAAAAAGCTGCGGTTGGACTTGTTGAAGTAACGATTGTTGGACAGCGCGAAGATGACCGTTTCTATTGGGTAAGCGAATCCCTTGCTGATGGTGTTCAGACGTACACCAATACCCCGAAAGAATTGGACTTGCTAAAGACGCAATGGGTTAAACAGATCAATCAAACTGCTTACAGCTTGCTTTTGCCTAGCGATTGGATGATTGTTAAAGCGCTAGAAACTTCATCGGCTGTACCGGCTGAATGGACGGCGTATCGGGCTTCGGTTCGGACTACGGCGGCAACAGCGGTGGCGGCAATCAATGCGGTAACAGATGTTGCTGCTCTACAGGCAGCGGTACAGGTTACGTGGCCCGAAAACAATGGTTAACCTGCAATGGCAGATTCTTAGTGTCGAGGAAACCGACGGCGTTATCACCAGCGCCCATTACCGAGTTACGGCTAGGGGTTATGAACAGGTAGTGCAAAGCGAAGGACACTGGAAGTTTCCCGATCCGGTGGCAATTCTTCCCTATGAAAAAGTGCGGCAAACAGATATCATTTCGTGGATCGAACAAGGCTCAAAAGGCGCAATCAGCAGCAACCTAGAAAGCCAGCTTTTAGCGCTGAACAAGGAAAAACCTGTGCTGCCGTGGCTAAAGACTGCTTTCACGCCGTTTAAGGACTGAAAATGGCTCAACCGATTGACATTATTAGTCGCGCCTTGAAAGACATAGGTGCGCTAGAAGCAGGCGAAACGCCGACAGCGGATGCCGCGCAGGACGCATTTGACATGCTCAACGACCTAGTAGATCAATGGTCAAACGAGCAGATGATGGTTTTTTACAAGACCGAGATCATCTTTCCTGTAGTGCAGAACCAAATCCAATACACAATCGGGCCGGGCGGTCAGATTGGCGCAACGTTCATTGGCTCGATCTCAGGGACTACCCTGACGATTACTTCCATATCTGCCGGTGCGGTGGCTATCGGGCAGACTCTGAGTGGTACAGGAGTCACTGCGGGAACGACCATCACAGGCTTTAATTCGGGCGCAGGCGGCAACATTAACGAGGCTGGTACGTATACAGTCAATGTTTCTCAGACTGTCTCTAGCACCACGCTATCGGCTTACTACCAGCGCCCTCTAGCAATCAATTCTGCTTTCGTCCGTGTCACTACCACTAGCAACGGTGTCCCCATCTATAACGGTGGTTTGGATTACCCTGTAGGCGTTTTGAACGTCGAAGAATACGAGCAGATTGGACTGAAAAGTCTCAATGGGCCTTGGCCTAAAGCGCTTTACTATATGCCGGGCGAACAGCTAGGCACGATCTACGTTTGGCCTAACCCTGCACAGGGTGAAATGCACCTGTTTGCGGATACGGTATTTTCCCGCTATCAGACGATGTATGACTCTATCGCGCTGCCGCAAGGCTACAGCATGGCGCTTCGTTGGTGTCTAGCAGAGCGTCTTATGCCGATGTATGGCAAAGCCAGCACCACGCAAATCACGATGATTAATGCTTATGCCGCACAGGGCAAAGCAACAATTAAACGCACGAATATGCGACCGACCCAAGCTGCGAGATACCCGGATTCCCTCCTTGTTGGCAAGATGAAGGACGCGGGCTGGATATTGTCCGGCGGGTTTATGAGGTAATAAATGCCGGATTTCGGATTTGTGGGGGCTAGTTACGAAGCGCCTAGCATCTACCAAGATGCACAGGAGTGCATTAACTGGTATCCCGAAGTAGACCCAACTAAACAGCCGGGTGAGCGCGGTGTAGTCGCTCTATACCCTACGCCGGGGCTAGTCTCGCAGATTGTGCTGCGAAACCAGCAAGAAGTTAGGGGGATGCGTACCCTGTCAGGCGGCTCAATCCTGTTAGCGGTATGTGGCCCTTATGTCTACTCGATGGATTCAACCTACGTCCCGACAATTATCGGGCAGCTTAATTCGTCCTCCGGTCGCGTTGGCATTACTGACAACGGGCTGAATGCGTACATCGTAGATGGAACGTATCGCTACACGTGGAGAATTTCAACGCCACTAGGCGCACAGTTTGTAGGTTCAGTCTCAGGAACGACCTTAACCGTCACCCTGATGAACAGCGGAACGATCACAACTGGTCAGCAACTGTTTGGGGTAGGTGTAACTGCGGAAACCGTAATCACAGCACTTGGCACAGGTTCGGGTGGGGTGGGTACGTACACCATCAACATCTCGCAGACTGTCGCATCCAGCACCATGAACTCGGCGGCTGTGGCCTCTGTGATGACTGCCTCAATCGGTAGCGGTGTGCAGTCGTTTGCTGTGACTAATGGCGGGTCTAACTACTCAAACCCGATCATTACGTTTAACACGCCCTCGGGTGGTGTGGCAGCTACGGGAACAGTGACTGCCGTAGCAGGTGTCATTACTGCTGTGACGATTACTAATCCGGGTACTGGCTACACGACTACCGCGACGTTCACGATTGCCGACACATTGGGCGGCACTGGTGCGTCAGGTACGGGTACGGTCACGATGGCTAACTACTCGCTGAACGTGACAGCGACTTCGGGAACGTTGTATCCGGGGCAGACCATTCAAGGTGCGGGCATTACTGCTAACACCCTCATTACCGCCCTCGGTACGGGTACGGGTGGAACGGGGACATACAGCGTCAGTCCTTCGCAGACGATCTCTAGCGAGACTATGTACGCGCTGAACTTCACGGTACTGCCTGCAACAGATGGCGCATTCTCAGGTGCGACCTCTGTAGACATCCTAGATAACTACATCATCTATAACCGTCCGAACACACAGCAGTTTGGCGCTACGTCTGCACTATCGCCATTCTCTCCGGCGCTGTCGTTCTCAAGCAAAGACGGATCACCTGACAATCTAGTGGCTGTCATGGTTGACCATCGAGAAGTTTATCTGCTGGGCGAAGTCTCTAGCGAAACATGGATTGACTCAGGTACGTTTCCCTTCCCTTTGCAGCGCATACCGGGAACGTCTACGCAACACGGCATAGCAGCGAAATTCTCTATTGCTAGGCTTGGCAATTCGTTTGCTTACATCTCGAAAAACAACCGTGGCGATGCAACGATTGTGCAGATGAATGGCTATTTGCCGCAACGAATTAGCACACACGCAGTAGAGAACACATTAGAAGGTCAAGTCATTAGCGACGCTGTGGCGTGGTCGTATCAGCTAGAAGGCCACGAAGTCTATGTAATTTCGTTTCCGACTTTGCAGCTTACGTGGGCTTATGATTCAACGACTGGACTATGGTTCAAGTGGTTGTATTGCACAAATACCAACGAATACCAAAGGCATCGCGGAAATTGCTCTGCATTCTTTCAAGGCTTTACGCTTGTCGGTGACTATGAAAACGGCAAGATTTACGCATTGAAAAACGGTGTTTATACGGATGATGGTCAGCAGGTGCGTCGCCTAAGACGATGCCCACATATAGTCTCTGACTTTCAGCGCCAATATTTTGACGAGTTGCAGATTCAGTTTCAGCCCGGTGTCGGCGCTTCTACAGGTCAAGGTAGCGATCCGCAGGCGATGTTGAGATGGTCTAACGATGGCGGCTCTACGTGGTCGAATGAGCATTGGACGACTATTGGTCAGATCGGCAAATACAAAAATCGTGCGATATGGCGCAGGCTAGGCACAGCGCGGGATCGTATTTTTGAAGTAGTAATGACTGATCCTATTAACTGCGTAATTGTCTCTGCAAACCTCAAAGCTACGTCAGGGGAAAGCTAATGCTACCTACCTCACAGACACAGCCTTATCCGCAGTCTGAATTCCTTGAAGCAAATACCAATCGTCCAACGAGGGCGTGGCAGCAATTCTTTATCAACCTGTTGAACTTCTCTAGTTCGATCAGCGCAAAACCCGGCAATGCTGTATTGCCTAGCAAGCCTGCGGGCTTTATGAACGTCACGGTTAACGGTCAGCAATTCAAAGTGCCTTACTACAACCAATGAACCTAATCATTAGCGAAACCCCAAGCCGTGAGCAGATAGACCGTCTGCAAGCAGAGATGGTCAAGATGCCACAGGTTGAACTGCAAACGGATCATTACTTTGCGGGCGGGATGTATTGCCGTCGCGTATTCCGTCCGGCTGGCACGACGATTGTTGGCAAAGTGCATAAGAAGGCGCATATCTTTCTCTGTGCTGCTGGAGAGATCATTGCTTGGTCAGAAAAAGGCATGGTCACATTAAAGGCGGGCGATGTAGTGGAATCGCAACCCGGCACAAAGCGCGTGACGTATGCAGTCAAAGATTCTATTGGCATTACGATTCATCAAACCGACAAAACGGATTTGGATGAGATCGAGGCTGAGATTATTGAGCCGGATGTAATGGCGTTGTATGACGCACGAAATCAGATTAAACAAGGACTAATATCATGACATGGGTAACTGCTGCTGTTATTGGTGGTAGCGCTGCGTTAAACGCTTACACAGGATCAAAGCAAGCTGACGCTGCAAAAAAAGCAGCACAAATGCAAGCGGATGCTGCAAATCGTGCAATGGAAATTCAGCAAGCGCAATTTGATCGTATCAACGAGCAACAGCGCCCACAACGTGAATTAGGCTACAAAGGTGTTAGTCAGATTTCGGACATGATGCCGTATCTGACAAAACAGTTTGGCCCTCAAGATTTGCAAGCAGGATTAGCACCTAACTATGACTTCATGCTTAAGCAAGGTCAAGACATTAACGCGGCTAGAGCAAACCTAGCTGGCGGTCTTGTTGGCGGCAATGCTTTGCAAGGGCTGAATCAGTTCACGCAAGATTACGCAGGCAATGCGTATCAGAATGCGTTTACTAATTTTACAAATCAGCAATCAAACATTTACAACCGTCTTGCTGGTATAGCAGGAATCGGACAGACTGCACAAGGCTCGGTTAATGCAGCAGGTTCTAACCTAGCAAATAACTTGTCTAGTCTTGGCGTAGGTGGTGCAGCAGCTACAGGGTCAGGCTTGATCGGCGCTGCCAATGCTTACAGTAATGCGGGCAGCAACATTGCCAATAACGCTACGTTAGCGTCGCTAATGTATAAACCTGCGGTTACGCCGCAAGGAGGAACTGCGCCAGCAGGCGTTAGCATGACGCCTAATTCTGCTGGCAGTAACGCGTTTAATGTAGATTTAGCGTAAGGATAAATCATGGCAGATTTTGGATTTAACACAAACATACCGCTAGGCGTACAGCCGCCGAAGAACAATCTTGCTGACATGGTTAACACCGCAGCGGGATTGCAAAGCTATCAACAGGCGCGGGAAGTTAATCCGTTGTTGTTGCAACAAGCACAACAAGCAACGCGCACAGGTCAAATTGCACTTGATGTGGAAGAAAAGAAAAACATTGAGCGCAACAACGTCATGCAATTTATGTCCAACCCTGAAAATTATCAGACGAATGGACGCATCGACATTGACAAAATGAACAAATCTCTTCCTGCCATTGCTCCGCTAACTCATGGCGACGTGATAAATAAATTCACTACGTTGGGACAAGCACAAACGCAAGCTATTGATGCAAAGCAAAAACTGACGCAAGAACAACGCAACATGGTAGGTAGTAGGTTTGGCATTTTGGGCAGAATGGGCGTGCAAGACAAAAACGCATATCTGCAAGAAATGGAATTGCTGAAAAAAGAAAATCCAGAAAATCCTGATCTGCATCGATTAATTGACGCATACAAAACAACGTGGGCAGATATTCAATCCGGCCCAAATCTGCCGGGAATGGCGATTGCTGGCGCACAATCATTGCTCAAGCCGTCGGAGCAACAAGCATTTGCACCGACTGCTGGAACACTTAGCACCGGCGCACAGGTATTGCCGACGGTTACTACGCCGTCTGTTGGTGGTATGCCGCCTAGCATTCAAGTCGGCAGACAAGCAATAGCACAAGCAGAATTGCCGCCCGGTTCTCGCATGGTTGATACTGGTCGCGTTGACGTTAACAACAATCCAGTCTTTAACGTGTTTGATGCAAGTGGCAGAGCAACTGGACAGGTAACAGTTCCGACAAATGCGCCGGAACAGTCATTGCCGGGCGCTGCACCTGCGACTGCACCTATTGCACCTAGTCGTGTTGCGCCTCAATCTGCCGCACCTGCTGTTGCACCGGCAATGGGCGTGGCTAGGATGCCTGCGGGTGAGACTGCCGAAACGATGGCGCTGGCAAAATCAATTCAACTAAAAGCAAATGAAGCAGCACAGCGAGTATCGCAAAGCCAATTTAACTTAAACCAAATTATTAAATTGGCAGATGAAGCTGCAACAGGTAGAGGCGCAGAGATTATTCAAGGATTAACTGGTGGTTATGCAGGAATTCAAGGATTGTTTGGCAGCACAAATATGGCTGATGCTTTGAACAAGCTAGGTCATTACATGGCGCTTGAGACTGCAAGCCTTGCCACATCGTCAGGACTAGGAACGGATGCAGCGCGAGGAATTGCTGAAAGGACGCAGGGCACAACGTCATGGACTGCTGACGCTATCAAAAGCACCGCACGTATCAATCGCGCCATGTCAACAGGCGTGGACTTGTTCAATCAAGGCGTAAACAATGCCGTAGCGCAAGCAAACAATAGCCCATTCGCTGCACGACAGTTTCAAAACAAATGGTCACAAGTTGCAGATGTAAACGCTTTCCGATTGATGGATGCAATAAAAAATAACGACACAGTTGCTGGACAAGAATTGATAAAAGAACTTGGTGGTGTTAATTCTCCAAAACTAAAACAGCTTAAGTTGAAGGTTAGCACCATCAACAACATGATTGGCGGTCAATAATGGGCGCTAGAGATGAGTATTCTTCTGCCGCGATTGATGATTTTGTCAATCAAGCGGTAGGCAAATCCCCGGCAAGGCAAGCGCCTGCAAGACAAGCGCCAGTCAGACCGGATATGGTTGTATCGCCTGAGTTGCAGAAACAGCGAGACAGAGATCGTTTGCGGATTCTGCAAGATGAGCAAAAACTAAATCCTGATGACGCAACGCTACGCAGACAAATACAAGGAATGCGAGCAACGCTAGGCGAAACTGGCGGCGAAGTTCCTAACGATTATTCGTCCGAATCCATTGATAAGTTTGTTACTGAAAGCACTGGAGAAGCGCCGAAAACTGTCCGAGCAATGTCCGGTCGTTTGAGTCAAATTCAACGTAACATTAATGAAGGTATTACTTCAAATAGTGAAATTTTACGCACGTTAGTGCAAAACCCTGCGGCTACGGTTGCGGGTGGTCTTGCAGGTCTTGTAGGAACGATTCTTCCCGGCCCTGCGGGTCAGGGGGCAAATTGGGTTGAACGTGTCACCGGCGCATTAAGCTATGAACCAAAAAGCCAGCAAGCAAAAAATGTTACTGAGGCTTTGGCTGTTCCCGGTCAAATAGCAGAAGAATACATTACAGAACCGGCAGGATCGAGTGTGGCGCGAGTTTCTCCTGCTGCGGGTGCTATCACTAAGGGCGTGTTAACTGCTGCGCCAATGGTTTTAGGATTGCGTGGTGGTGTACGGCGACCGACTGTTGAGGTATCTCCTGCCCGCGTAGTGCCTCCCGGTGAAGGCGTGATTAACCTTGATGTGCCTACGCAACTGCGCCAGCAACTAGAAGCTAGGCAAGCACAACAAGCTGCACAGGCTCAAGCTGCCGCACCTGCTGCCGGTACTGTTGCGCCTGTTGCCGCACCTGCCGCGCCTGTTGGCGGTGCTGCGCCTGTCGGAGTGCAAAGCGTTGGCGCTGCGGCTGTTTCGCCTGAAAAACTGCGTATTGAAAACGCAAGGTCGTTGCCTGTGCCGATTGAACTGTCAAAAGATCAAGCGACACGCAACCCTGCGGATGTACGGTTTGCCCGCGAGACAGCAAAAGACCCAGTTTTAGGTCAAGCGTTACAGGAAAAATACGCCCGCGACAATGATTTGATTCAGCAAAATATGCAGGCATTGGTTGAGCGTACTGGCGCAGAGATGGTTGGCGTTGCATCTGCACAGTTAGGCGAAGCATTGGTTAACGTTGTTGAACCGTATCGGCAAGCACGAAAAGGCGAAGTTAAGGCAGCATACGAAGCGGCAGATGCTGCTGGCGAAATGTCTCAGCCTGTGTCCTATGCGCCGCTAGTGAATTACTTGAACAAGGTTACAAAAAATCGTCCTACGTTGAAAGCAAACAATCCAATCCTTGGCATTATTGAGGACGAAATAAAAGCCAATGATCCAAGCAAAACGGGGCAGATCAGCCTGCGACAACTTGAGGACATTAGACAAGTCATCGTTAACGAGATTGATCCGACGCAGCGCGGTAGTCTATACCACGGCAACAAGCTGAAAAAAGCCATTGATGTAGCAACCGAAAAAGCTGGTGGCGATCTTTACAAGCAAGCGCGACAACTTAACGCCCGTTACATGAGCGAGTTTGAAGATACGCCTGTCATTAAGAATCTGACTGCTATTAAGAAAGGCACAACTGATAGAGCCGTGGCGATTGAAAGCCTTGTCGATAAGTCTATTCTTCGTGGCCCTGCATCGGATGTGCAAAAGTTGTTTGCAACGCTTGAAAAGTCAGGGCCGGACGGCGTTCGTATGGCTAATGAACTGCGCGGCTATGTTGCGGAACACATCAAGAATGAAGCCACCAAAGGCGTAGACAAAGACATTAATGGCAAGCCGTACGTGTCTACTGCAAAGCTAGATAACACAATTCGTCAGCTAGACAAAAGCGGCAAATTGGAGTTGTTGTTTGGCAAGGAAGGTGCAGCGCATTACCGTACATTGAACGACGTAACCAAAGACCTGCAAACAGTTCCTAAAGGTACAACTAATCCTTCGGGTACTGCCGCACAAATTGGCGCAATGCTTGCAGAAACAGGCGCACAGTTTGCACTTGGCGGTATACCAGCGCCCATTGCAACGCTAGGGAAAATGGCTTATGACAAACGTCAGACGACTAAAAAGCTAAACAAGATTAACGAGTTTATTGAGTACGGCAAAAACCAATAAGGACTAACTATGTCAGTCAACCTATCCCCTATCGGCAACGGGTTTCAGTTCCTTACTAATGCAGGAACTCCCCTATCCGGTGGCTTGATTTACACCTATCAAGCAGGTTCTAGCACGCCTCTAGCGACGTATACCGACAACAGCGGCAACGTGGCTAACGCTAACCCGATTGTCCTTGGTAGCGATGGTCGTCCTGCCACTGAGATATGGATGATTTACGGCTACAACTACAAGTTTGTCCTAAAGGATTCTGCGGGCGTATTGATTCAGACCTACGACAACCTTTACGGGATTCTAGGTACTATTCCGGCATCGTCGCCCACCTTGCCATCAGGCGTGATTGTTCTGTGGTCGGGCGCTACTGGCTCGATTCCGTCCGGCTATTACCTGTGCGATGGTTCTAACGGCACTCCTGACCTACGCAATCGTTTCCTTGTAGGCGCAGGGTCTACCTATGCGGTCGCAGCTACTGGCGGCTCGACGGATGCTGTGGTGGTTAGTCACACTCACACAGCGACAGCAGTGGATGCAGGACACACGCATAGCTACGTTGCAGGTCAAGGCAACATCAATGCAGGCGGCGGTGCAGCACTGCAAACGACTGGCGCATCAGCTACCTACACAACGGCATCAGGCACAGCAAACGTCACCGTGACTAACGCATCGACTGGTGTTAGTGCTACCAACGCGAACCTGCCTCCCTACTACGCTCTTGCGTACATTATGAAGTCGTAGTCATGGAAGATATGGATACCCGGTTGTCTGTGCATGAGGCGGTCTGTGCGGAGCGATGGAAAGAAACCATCCTCCGCATCAAGCGGATTGAATCTATCGGCCTTGCCTGTGCTGGCTCAATTATTCTTTTGTTGCTGCACCTAGTGACAAAAACAGGGGGCTAAATGAATGCTCGATCCCGTAACTATTGGAGCAGCATTTGCACTAGCTAAGACTAGCGTTGGCTTCGTCAAGGAAGCGATCAACCTTGGGCATGAGATCAAAGATTGTTACGACGATCTCAGCAAGTTTTTCAAGGCTCAAGGGCAGATTGAGAAAGCTGCTAAAGAGGTTGAGGTATTAAAGACTCAGCCTAAGTCGGACGATCCGAAGCAAGCAGCACAGCAAGAAAGCGTCCTGTCGCAAGCATTTACGATTGTGATGCAGCGCAAGCAAATGCGCGAGTTTGAACGTGAACTGCGCGATATGTTTGCACTCAAGGGCGAGATGGATTTGTACGCCGAACTGTGTGCCGAGCGCGATAGGATCAGCGGTGAGCAAGACGCAGAAAACCGAGAAACAATCCGCAAGGCAAGGTTGGCGAAAGACCGAGCAGCAAGGAAGAAACAGGAACAGGAAGAACTGCTGATGACCGGAGGCATTTTTGTGTTTCTAGGCATAGGCGGCATCATAATCTTCGTCGCCATTTACTACAGGGGTTGATATGTTTCCACTAGGCGCGGTCTTAGACATAGGCAGCAAGATACTCGACAAGGTATTTCCTGACCCTGCGGCGGCTGAAGCTGCCAAGCTGAAGCTGCTAGAGATGCAACAAAACGGGGAACTGGCGCAACTGGCAGCATCGACCGACATTGCAAAGCTGCAAATACAAACCAACCTTGAGGAAGCAAAATCGACTAATTGGTTTGTAGCTGGATGGCGACCGTTTGTTGGCTGGGTTTGTGCTGTGGCGCTAGGCTATGTTGCAGTCCTTGAGCCGATCATTCGGTTTGCTGCAAAGGTTTGGGGCGGTTA
>SESF01000657.1_pt1 | contig 22494 bp, 20 predicted proteins | sample 3171521 | NCBI WGS metagenome assembly SESF01 (sample SAMN10866945, study PRJNA518727) | freshwater metagenome | biome: subpolar coniferous forest; feature: holomictic lake; material: water; isolation source: holomictic Lake 227, 6 m and 8 m depth | place: Canada: near Kenora, Ontario | collected...
CCTGAATGCGTCGATTGAGAAAATGCTTGCAATGCTAAGACGCTTGATTGGTGAAAATATAAGTCTGACGTGGATTCCTAATTCAAAGAATGCTCTGGTTAAGCTTGATCCATCGCAGGTCGACCAGATTCTTGCAAACCTTTGCATAAATTCGCGTGATGCCATTGATGGCGATGGAAACATTATTATTGAAACAGGGACAATCCATGTTGACCAATCCGAGAGCTCTTCGGGTTCACCATGTACAATGCCTGGTGATTATGTGATGCTAAATATTACCGATAACGGTCACGGTATTGATAAGATGCATATTCCTCATGTTACCGAACCTTTTTTTACGACGAAAGAAGTTGGCAAAGGCATAGGTATGGGTCTCTCAACCGTTTACGGCATTATTAAGCAATGTAATGGATTTATGCAGGTCCATAGTGAAATGGGCAAGGGAACCAGCATGAGAATTTTTCTGCCCTTGCTTCAGGAAAAGATTACGGCGGAGAGTATTGAAACCAAGGAACAGGAATTTACTTCTGGAAAAGAGATAATTCTGATGGTTGAGGATCATCCAGATATTCTGCAACTCTGCAAGCGGATGCTTGAAAAGTATGGATACGTAGTTCTTGCTGCAACCAGACCGTACGAAGCGACAAGAATTGCAGAGCAGAATAAACAAGAAATAGACTTGCTTTTAACTGATGTTATTATGCCGGAAATGACCGGGAGTCAGCTCTTCAAAAAGCTTCAGGCAGTTTATCCCAACCTTAAAGTGCTCTATATGTCGGGTTATTCCGCTGATTTTATAGCACATCATATTGCTGTTGATGAAGGAGTAAACTTTATTGAAAAGCCTTTTTTGTTGAATGCTCTGACTAAAGCGATTAATAAAACACTCACAAACAGACCAGCTTAAATTTCAATGATTGCTTGTGAAAACGGTACCGACAGTTTAACCTGAAACAGTACGTGCCATTGGAACTGACAATAATGTGTTATATAAATTTTTCTGTATTAGGTTGTAGTAAAGCCTTTCGTAATTATCCACCATACAGTTTCTCGAAAAACGCTTTTCAAATTCCTCACGGCAGGTTTTTCTCGATATTTTTTCAACATTGTGTATGGCATGAATAAAATCGAGCTTATTTTCGCAAATAAATCCCGTTTTAAGATGCGTTATCACTTCTGGAGCTGATCCGCATCCTCTTACGATTACCGGGGTTCCACATGCAAGTGCCTCAATCATAACAAGACCGAAAGGTTCAGGCCAATTGATGGTATTAAGTAATGCTTTAGCGTTTTTTAAAAGTTCCACTTTTCGACTGTCATCAACTTCACCGACATAATCTATAAGAGGATGATCCAGCAGCGGACGAATATTTTTTTCAAAATAACCCTTATCTGCAGGATCGATTTTTGCTGCAATTTTTAGAGGTATATGACAGGCTTTGGCCAGCATGATAGCTTCTTCAGGCTTTTTCTCTTCTGAAAAACGTCCGAGATACAGAAAGTAATCTTTTGGTGTTGCACTGAATTCAAAACTGGATGCTGGATAACCATGATAAATAGTTTTTACCCAGTTTATATCTTCGACCGGTCGTCTCTGTGAATTGCTTATTGATACGTATGCCATATTCGGGTAGGTTCTCAGCATAGCAGGACTGTCACCTAAATCAAGACGACCGTGCAGTGTAAGGACAGTTGGAATGCGTGCTTTATAAGCATAAGGCAGGGTCAGATACTCAAGATGCGAATGAATAATGTCGAATTCATCAAGCATTTTTTCATAGACCATGCTTAACATTATCATGGTGGAGATGATTGGTGAATGTGCCTTTCTTCCCAGTCGAAGGCTTTCCCTGATTGGAGCTATCAACCTTGCACTTGTGATGGAATCGCCCGATGCAAACAGAGTAACATCATGACCTTTACTTACCAGCCCTTCAGTTAAATGATAGACAACCCTTTCTGTTCCGCCATATTTTTTTGGCGGAACACGTTCCACCAATGGAGCTATCTGAGCAATGCGAAGTTTTTTCATTCTATAATTTCTGTGGCTTACCAGCCGTTAAGGGGCACAATAAGGCAGAACGTACGGGCGGTTTGCCTTAATTTTATATGTTTTATTATAGAGGCTTAAGGGAAGCAAAATGTCTTGCTCAGCGAGGATGAGAATAGATACTTTCTCATGAAAAATTGTTATATCGACTTTTCTTAACCTCCATCGCACTGAAAAAGTAAGACTTTCCCATTTTTTAGGAAGCCATGGCTTTAGCACAAGCCGGTCGGACTTTAAGGAAAACCCTCCGAAGCCGTACACAACTGTTTGCCATGTTCCTCCTACTGCAGCCGCATGAATGCCAAGTTCCGTGTTTTTGTGCAGATTATTGAGGTCAAATAGTGCAGTCTTCATGAAATAGCTGTAGGCTCTTGACCGACGACCTGCAGCAAGCCCCATCATAGCGTGGATACAATGACTCAGTGAGGATTGATGTGCTGTGCGTCGTTCATAATAATCGAAGTTTGTAGTTTTTTCCTGATCATTGAAAGCATGCGGGAAAAGGAGCATCATACTGAGGACATCAGCCTGCTTGATAAGCTGGGTTGATTGTATGTTATCGTATGTAATACCACGAGGCAATTTAGGATTGCCAAGACGGTCAAAGCCTTCTATGACACAATCTTTCAAGGCAAAATAGCCGTCAAACTGCTCAAAAAGTTTTGTGTCAGGATCATAATTGATGCGCAACTTTTGACTGATATCGCTCCATAATAAAACTTCATGATAATCAAGCTTAATTTTGCCGGCCACTCGTTGAAGAGCTCCGGAATTGTATATGACCATAAACTTGTATACCATTACCGCCAGTCGCATGTGCCATTTGACGATAAAGTTGGTATAGACGTTGTTATTTACATGTTCGTGGAACTCGTCGGGGCCAATGACACAACGTATTTCATAATCCTCTCCTTCGCTTATAACTCTGGAAGCCCAGAATCTCGCGGTCAGAAAAATCATTTCCAGGCCAAAGTTTATAAGAAAACTTTCGTCGCCGGTTATACGAAAATATTTTTCAACCCCATAGATAACGTCTGACACTATATGATCCTCTTCAGTTCCTGTATAAATAAACCGTATGGTACGTTCAAGCTTCGATGCAAACCTCGGGGTGACATCCTCTCCGGTTGTTGCTGATTCCCATGCATATTTTGCTCCTTTGAACCCCATCTTTTCGGCATTATGTTTTGCTCCGGCGAGAGTGTTATAGCGATAGAGCAGCATATTGCGTGCGATATCAGGAAAATTGCAGATGAAAAAAGGAAGGATGAATATTTCGGTATCCCAGAATACATGGCCAAGGTATCCTTCGGAACTTAAAAACTTCGCACCAATTCCATCAGGACGTCGAGGACCGTTTATAAGAAGCTGATAGACGTTGTATCGCAATGCATGCTGGGCGGCATCATCTCCTTTGATAACAATATCGGCCTGCTCCCATTTTTGTTGCCATGCTGCAAGATGTGCACTGATTTCGGTAATGGAACCGCTCCGGACAAAGGCTTTAAGATTACAAATAGAGTCGCTGTATATCTTATTCTTATCTTTTAAAAATTCTCTGCTTGTCCGGACAACAACAAGTTTTTCGAAGAGGTAGGTCTCCCCTTTTTTGACATCGAGTGTGATCTCGCTGGTAAACTTTTCTCCATAGATTCGCGGCTCCCATATGTGGGTCTGTGAAACAGGCGACACGAGTTTCCAAGAGGCTGCCTCTGAAATGCTGACCCCCCTTTCGCGGGTCTTCATTTCCAGATACATAAATGCCCGGCCTCGCTCAATTCTTTCTAGTTTAAGGTGTTTAAGCTGTTCGGATGGAAAATATCCTCTGTTACTGATATCACCATTCAATCCACTGAGAACTCGAAGGGGGCCTGAGAAGTTTTTCGGAGTAATTTTAACAAGCAAATAGCCAAGGTGAACGTTGTGCATAAAGGCTATTCGTACGGTTTCGAGGGTGAGGATTTTTCCCGAGGGGTTTCTGAAGGTTGTAATACGGTGGAGTATCCCTGTTTTCATATCAAGAATCTGCTCATGATGCAGTGCTTTGCATGTTGAAAGACAGAACTTATGGCCTTCACTCCAAAGAGAGACATCGCTCCATAAGGGACATTTAACAAGCTCTTCAACTGCCGCTTCAGATTTATCGTAAATGCCGCTCATGTACATGCCAGCGCAATTACCTGGCGGAAGTTCTTCCAGGCTTCCCCGTATATTGAGATACCCATTCCCTATGGTAAGCAGGGTCTCGTTGACCTGAATGTTTTTTGAATTATTTCGAAATCCCTTTCGACGAAGAAGCCACTCCTCGCTGGAAAGTGTAAGCAATAGGTCTAAAACTGGACCTGTATCAGCGGAGTTTTGTAAATATCGATTTTCCATGCGTGTTGCCCTCCAGGAATTACCTCGACAACTAGTAAAACTGCCAGAACATTACTCACCAGCATTTACATACTTATAATATATATACAATGCTATTAATAATATAGCTGATAAACTATTTTCTTATATGTATAGTTATCTAATGAAGACTTCGGAAAGGAATACAAATTTATGCGGAGTAATTGAACGCTTTTATATTGATTATTGTTCTCTCTTTTTCAATCGGCATAAGGAAAGCTTAAGAGTTTCTGATTATTCGCTTTTTGATACTTCAAAGTGTTAAAGTGTTCGTTAATGCCGGTTAATATTTCCTCCGGGATAATTTGACATTAATGTATTTTTCCTTAACATACCATGTTTGTGTCATTTCGTGTCCCGCTCCACGCTAAGCAACATATACCACGTGTCAAATATCAAGATGACAGTAACGGATGCCCTTAAGCATCAGCTTGAGGAATCCACAGGCAATGACTATAACTGCTGCTACCAGTGCGGTAAATGTACTGCCGGGTGTCCGGCGGGAACTTTTATGGATAATCCTCCAGCCAGAATAATGCGCCTTGTTCAGGCGGGATATATGGAGGAGGCTCTTAAGAGTGATGCGCTATGGTATTGTCTGGGATGTATGACCTGTACTTCGCGATGTCCACAGAATATGGAGATTGCCGGAACAATGGACTCTCTGAGAGCTCTTGCGCTTGAAAAGGGTATTATTTCGGATGACAAAGCAAAAAAACTCGTTAATGCCTTTCATATATCTTTTCTCAAAAATGTACGCAAACACGGCCGTTTAGAGGAACTTTCTCTTGTAAACAGCTATAAGCTCCGGACCAGAACATTTCTTCAGGATGCCAGCTCTGGCGTTAAAATGATTATGCAGGGGAAGATTAATCCCATGCATTCCATAACTGGAAAAGGCGGAGTAAAAGGCAAGGATCAGATTGCCAAAATTTTTGAAGCTTCCGAGAAGGAGTTTCATCCTTCGGTTACTAAACGACGTCCTGTAAAGAAAACCTTTGTTCCTAAGGCCCCCCTTTCCATAAAACCGGGTATGACTATCGGGTACTATCCCGGTTGCTCTCTCAGTGGCACAGCAAAGGAATTTGATATCTCGGTGAAAAAAATGTGTTCGCTTCTTGGATTGAAGCTACAGGAAATTGAGGACTGGAACTGCTGTGGCGCAACTTCAGCCCATGCAACCAATCACAAGCTTGCTCTCCTTTTGCCTGCAAGAAACCAGGCTCTGGCTGACTCACAGGGGCTTTCCTGCGTCTTAGCACCTTGCGCGGCATGTCAGAATCGCCAGGTAACTACCAGAATAGAATTGATGGAATCGCCTGAGCTTCGAGAAGAAATTCGTTCTATTACCGGTATAGAGCCAACCTGTACCGCTGAATTTATCGGTGTTACCCAATTGCTTGAGGCAATGGATTCTGCTGAGATTAAAAAAAGAGTGACAAAACCTCTTACCGGTATTCATCTTGCCTGTTACTATGGTTGTCTTCTTGTGCGTCCTATGGAGGCAATGGGTTTTGACGATACTGAAAACCCCATGAAAATGGAAGCGATTGTGAATGCTCTTGGAGCAACGGCTGTTAACTGGGCATTTAAGATCGAATGTTGTGGCGCAGGACTGACTCTTGCCCAACAGCCGCTTGTTGAAGACCTTACGCACAAGATTACTAAAAATGCCCAGAGCAATGGTGCTGAAGCATTAGTGGTAGCCTGCCCCCTCTGTCAGGCAAATCTTGATATGCGGCAGGATAGTATGAGAAAGCGGTTTGGGGATGTTAAACCGATGCCGGTTTACTATATTTCAGAGCTTGTCGCCATAGCCTGTGGTGCTGATCCTGAAGAAGTCGCTGTAGGTAAACATTTTGTTCCTGCACTTGATCTTATATCGAAAATTTAGTCACATATATGCTGTCGGTCTTTCCCGATCAGCATCGGGAGTTAGTCCGGTCAGACAGTTTTCCGATATGGGTTCCAAGGTATTCTATGTTCTTTTCTAGAAAATGATGAAACTACGGTACCGTAGTTTTACGGCTTCATCCTAAATGATGTAATCATGGCGAAAATAGGTGTATTCATTTGTCACTGCGGCGAAAATGTCGGCGCGAAGGTTGATTGTACCAAGCTTGCTGCGGCTATGGGGGAACATCCCGGAGTAGCGGTTTCGGTGGAGTACAAATATTTTTGTTCGGACCCCGGTCAGGAAAGTGTTAAAAAAGCTATCCGTGAAAACAATCTTACCGGTGTGGTTGTTGCTGCATGTTCTCCGAGAATGCATGAAGCTACATTCAGGAAGGCGTGTGCTGAGGCTGGCTTAAATCCCTATTTATGTGAGATTGCCAATATTCGTGAACAATGTTCATGGGTACACACGGATAAGGATATGGCTACTGAGAAAGCCATGGATATTACCCGTTCGATGGTTGAGAAAGTTAAACGCAATAATAAACTACAGCCTATTGAAGTGCCAGTCACACGTCGGGCGCTTGTGATTGGGGGAGGAATTGCAGGTATTCAGGCGGCACTTGATATTGCCAACGCCGGACAGGAAGTGGTGCTTGTGGAGCGTGAACCCTCACTTGGGGGGCATATGGCTCAGTTGTCAGAAACTTTTCCTACACTTGACTGCTCGCAGTGTATTATGACACCAAGAATGGTTGAAGCAGCTCAACACCCGAAAATCCGACTGCTTACTTATTCTGAAATTGAGAGCGTTGATGGATATATCGGAAACTTTACGGTCAGGGTCCGGATGAAGTCGCGATATATTGATATCGATAAATGTACCGGCTGTGGTGATTGTATTACGAAATGCCCGGCTAAAAAGATTTCAAGTGAGTTTGATTGCGATCTTGGCAAGCGTACAGCAGTTTACACTCCTTTTGCCCAATCCGTACCCAATATACCGGTTATAGATAAGGCGAACTGCATTTATTTCAAAAATGGAAAGTGTAAAATCTGTTCTAAAACCTGCCAGTGTGATGCTATTGACTTTGCTATGACAGATACGTTTGTGGATCTTGAGGTTGGTGCTATTGTTGTAGCGACTGGATTTCAGGTTCAGAATAATTCTGTCTATGGTGAGTATGGCTATGGAACCTATCCTGATGTAATTAATGGTCTTCAGTTCGAGCGAATGGCTTCTGCCAGCGGACCTACTGCAGGAAAGATTCAGCGTCCTTCGGATGGAGCTGAACCGCAGACTGTTGTTTTTATCCAGTGCGCAGGATCACGAGATCCTTCGAAGGGAGTCCGATATTGTTCGAAGATATGCTGCATGTATACCGCTAAGCATGCCATGCTTTATGCCCATAAGGTTCATGACGGAAAGTCACATATTTTTTATATGGATATCCGGGCTGCGGGAAAAGGGTACGATGAGTTCAGTCGCAGAGCAATAGAAGAGGATGAAGCTGCTTATGTGCGGGGCCGTGTCAGCAAGGTTTGGCAGGAAAACGGCAAGCTTATGGTGAGGGGTGTTGATACGCTTTTGGGCAGGCCCGTTGAAATAGCTGCTGATCTGGTGGTATTGGCGACCGCAATGATTGCTCAGCCAGATGCGAAGGAGTTTGCTAAAACCATCGGTATCGGGTATGATGAATATGGATTTTATAATGAGGCACATCTGAAACTCCGCCCGGTTGAATCGTCGACTGCAGGTGTTTACCTGGCTGGGGCTTGTCAGTCACCAAAGGATATTCCTGATTCGGTGGCCCAGGCATCGGCAACGGCAAGCAAGGTACTTGCTCTTTTCAGCAAGGAAACACTTGAGAGAGAACCTGTTGTTGCTACAAATAATGAAGCTACGTGCGCGGGATGCTGGGGGTGCGTGCTTGCCTGTCCTTACAATGCTATTGAACAGAAAGATATTCTTGATCGGTCCGGACGGATCATAAAACGTGTTGCATCGGTCAATCCGGGGTTATGCCAGGGTTGTGGGACATGCGTTACCTTCTGCCGTTCGAACAGTCTTGATTTGGCCGGATTTACCGAAAAACAGATTTTTGCAGAAGTGATGGGCCTCTGAAAAGAGCTCTCCCTTTTATGCTGAATAACAGAACTTTGTTACTGGAGTTACCCGATGAGTGAACCTTTTGAGCCGAAAATAATTGCTTTTGTCTGCACCTATTGCACCTATGCGGGTGCTGATTTGGCAGGAACAAGCCGGTTGAAGTATGCACCGAATGTGCGCATTATCCGGCTTCCGTGTACTGGCCGAATCAGCCCTATGTTTATCCTTAAAGCTCTTCAGAAAGGTGCTGACGGTGTACTTGTCAGCGGCTGCCATCCCGGGGATTGCCATTTTACGCATGGAAACTATCATGCTCGGCGCAGATGGATGGTGTTTCGTGCTCTGCTTGACTTTATAGGCATTCCGCCCGAAAGGGTAAAGTACTCCTGGATCAGTGCGGCAGAAGGTGTGAAGTTTGCTGAATTTATTAACAGCGTTACTGAAGATATCCGCAAACTCGGTCCTTTTGAACAATACAGTCAGTTGATTGGGGATACGCAGGCCCCGGCTTCATTATAAAAATATCACTTCATGAGTATCGAGCAACAATACCAAGCGAGGGCTAAGGAACTCCTTTCAGGTGGAGCTGTAAAAATGGTTATCGGATATGGCAAAGGAACTACCGGTAACCGTCGTCGTCCGATTTTTATAAGCTCTCCTGATGATGTTGGACGCCTTGTTCTTGATGATTCGTGCATTATAAATTTATCCGGTTATCTGGTTTCTGAAGGGCTGCTGAGTGATGAAAAGCGAGTTGCTGTTTTTCTCCGCCCCGAAGGAATTCGTGCTATCAATATCCTTGCTGCTGAATCGCAGCTTGATGCTGACCAGATTGTTATTTTTGGATTTGATGTCAACGACAATGAGCTCAGGGCTTTGAAGGGTATTCATGTTGAGGAGTTTGCTGATGTTATCGGATCAATCAGGGAGAATAACCCCGGGTTTGCTGATAAAGAACTCCTGGAAAAAATAGAGAAAATGACTGCGCAGGAGCGGTTTGCATTCTGGCAGGAGGAGTTTGCGAAGTGCATTAAATGTTATGCCTGCCGTCAGGCCTGCCCTATGTGTTATTGCAGACGTTGTATTGTCGACAGTAACCAACCGCAATGGGTCAACACTTCTTCACATTCGCTCGGAAATTTTGAATGGAATATTGTCAGGGCATTTCACCTTTCAGGAAGGTGTGTGGAATGCGGCAACTGTGATCGCGCATGTCCTGTCAACATCCCTCTCCGTCTCATTAACCATAAAATGGCCGTGGAGGTACTTGGGGCTTTTGATCATGTTGCCGGTATGAGCAAAACCCAGGAGCCGGTACTTGCAAGTTTTAAAAAAGACGATTCCGAGACATTCATTCTCTAAGTAACAAATTCGTATGACAAAAATTCTCCTCATTGATAAACTTGACAATTGCGTCGAACGATGGAAGGCGGCTGGAATAACGGTAATTGGTCCTGTACATCGGGCTAATATTTCGGTGTATGCGGCTGTTGAACATGCTTCTGAGTTCGACTTTGGACTGGTTTTGCCAGATAGATCGATTAAGGAGCTTTTTTTCCCGCAAACCGAACCAATGCTTCGTTATGCGATAAAAAAAGATACCATTGACACTATTGAATGCATGCCTCCATCAGGGCCAAGAATTATTTTTGGAAGCAGGGCCTGCGATGCATCGGGAATGGCGATTGATGACCCGCTTTTTGGTTGGGACTATAAAGATACTTATTGGTTTCAACGGCGTAATGAATCTGTTATTGTAACTATTGCGTGTATAAAGGCCGACGATTTCTGCATGTGCACGTCCCTTAACATGGAACCTGACAGTACGAAGGGTTCTGATGTATTGCTCCGACCTCTTGAAAATGGGAAAGGATGGCTGGTTGAGGAACTGACGGACAGGGGTCAGGAGGCGTTTACACAGATTGCTGAGTTTCTGCAGGAAAGTGCTGATGCGCCTGCACAAACTGCTGTGGTTGAGAAAAAGTTTGATCTTGAAGCTTCAGTTGCATGGTTGCAGAAACCTGAAAATTTCGACAGCAGGTTCTGGAAAGAGATATCGATGCGCTGTATTGGGTGTGCATCGTGTACCTACCTGTGTCCTACCTGTCATTGCTTTGACATTCAGGATGAGGGCGATACCTATAGTGGTGTAAGACGAAAGAACTGGGACAGTTGCTCGTTTGCCCTTTTTACCATGCACACTTCAGGACATAACCCCCGTTCGACGCAATCTGCAAGATGGCGACAACGAATCATGCATAAATTCAATTATTTTCCAGGCAAGTTCAGTGTGAACAGCTGCAGCGGATGCGGTCGATGCTCACGCCAGTGCCCGGTTGACATGGGTATTACCGAGACTTTACAAGAGATATCAAAATTATCGCTGTGACAGAAAACATCTACAACACACAACCCAACATTTACAAACCGGCCATCATGAAAATTGTGGCCCGTCAAGATGAAGCGCCCGGTGTAAGAACCATGCGGCTGGAGTTTCTGGATCCGGTCGATCATGAGTATTTTAAACAGACTTTTCGTACTGGAATGTTTGGTCTTTATGGAGTTTATGGTGAAGGAGAGAGTACTTTTTGTGTTGCCAGTCCTGAAACACGCAAGGAGTATATCGAGTGCACTTTCAGACAGTCGGGAAGGGTTACTTCAGCTCTTGCTAATGCTGATGTGGGTGACCTTATCACTTTTAGAGGGCCTTATGGGAACCGTTTCCCAATTGAGGAGTTTTATGGGAAAAACCTGCTTTTTATTTCAGGCGGGATCGCTTTGCCTCCTACAAGAAGCGTGATATGGTCGTGCCTTGACCAGCGTGAAAAGTTTGGCAAGGTCACTATTGTTTATGGAGCTCGAACAGTAGCAGATCTGGTTTACAAACATGAACTGGAGGAGTGGCAGGAACGTAGTGACGTAGAACTTGTACTGACGGTTGATCCGGGTGGAGAGTCGCCTGACTGGAAAAACAGGATCGGGTTTGTCCCAACGGTGCTTGAAGAGGCTGCACCTTCTCCTGATAACTGTATTGCGGTGATTTGCGGACCACCTATCATGATTAAGTTTACTCTGATATCGCTCAAAAAGCTCGGCTTTGATGAACGTAATGTTTATACAACCCTCGAAAACCGTATGAAATGTGGTGTTGGCAAGTGTGGACGCTGCAATGTCGGTTCGGTCTATGTGTGCAAGGAGGGGCCGGTCTTTACGGCGGCTGAGGTGTCTTGCATGCCGCAAGCTGATCTATAAAAGACGAATTTTTATATACCTGTCCGGCTGGTGAAAATCGGCCGGTTCCTGAGATACCACCCACCATGGAAACAATCCATACTCTCCCCTGCCCGTGGACACCGAGCACTGCAAAGCGATACTATGTGAGTCATCCTTTTCGCTTATAAAAGGCTGAAGCAGTTTATAGGAAAATTCCATTCCAAAACATTCTTTACTTTCCACCATGTGGATATAACCTGTCCATGGTTTAGCTGAAAGAACTTCGTACCCTTCTGCCCTTTGACGTGGAGCTTTGAACCGGAGTGCAACCCAGTGGCCCTGGGAAGTCATTTCGAATTCGAGATAGTTGGTGGAATCAGGATAAGCTATAAAAAGCTCGGTAACCCCGTACTGCCATAATCCGTCTGTAAAGGTACCGGCTGGCATCGAGCTTGGTGGTATGTTCGAAAAAATTTCAGGATTTGTGGTATGAGTTGTCCATCGAAGAAAAGGCGCTTTTGGCTCGGACAAGGCTTGTTGTAGCGGCATCAGTTGTTCGACTGCAACAAAACATTCTCTTGGAAATGCTCCCTGAAGGCAATTGTAACCTAATATAGGGCCTTGCAGAAGGGTTTGTGGTGAAATAAATGTTTGAAGCCCGGTGCAGTTTTCAACTTTTTTCTGAGGATTCCATAGAAGTCCGGCCCACCCTTTTGATTGATTTTGCGAGTCCGCAGTGTAAGCCACACCACAAGATTCAAGGAGTTCTGTATCAAAATAACCGATGCATTGAACCTCCAGATCAAGTTGTATGCATTCTTGCCGCATGGCCGCGGCTCTCATTTGAGCAGCAAGCTTCAGTACATCGCTGGACGTTGCTCCCCCAGTATTGTAGATAAAATTTGCATGGTAGTCGCTGACTTTTGCCCCACCCTGCTGCATACCTTTAAAACCAAGTTCATCAAAAATAGTGCCGCTTGAACGACCTGATGCATAGTTATTTTTGAATGTCGAACCACAGCTCGGATAATCGAAATGATGCTTTTTAATGCGTTCAGCTTCGTACCCTAGCATCAGATCCTTAATTTCCTCAGGTGAACGTTGCTGGGGAAAATTAAGAACTACTGCAACAACTATTTCGGGGTTATCCATCAGTGAGGTCTTCTTGTAGCCTTTGAACACCTCGTCAGGGGTTTGCCAGCGGATAATGCCGGTAACTGAAACGGTGAGAACACCCGTTGTGACCGATGACACTTCGCCTCCAAAGCATCGAGCATTCATACGAACTGTTGATCCTATCTGACCGGGCAGGCGGTATAGCCATTCACCCCCTCCCTTGCCCGATGTAAGCAATTCTTCGGCTATAAGGGTATTTTCTGTACCTGCTTCCGAAAAAAGTCTATCATTGGACAGCCAGTACATCCTTTGCATCCGGTCTAAAGAGATTATTGTCCCAGGAAAAGGTGCATCTGAAAAAAGAATGTTGCTTCCTTTGCCCATGATGGCTATAGGAAGATGGTGATACGTGTTCCAGAGAAGCAGGTCGGCAAGTTCGGCGGGAGTCTGGGGATGAGCGAGAAAACGCGCAGTACCTCCAATGCCGTAGTAGGCCCGAGAAGCCAGAGAAACGTCGGATTCAAAATTACATGGTGGTAATACCTGGAACATAGGGGAGGTACTTGGGTTGGTCTTTCAAATAAATTCCATATTTTCAACGATTCAAGTTTCTTGCAGAGGTCAGTCTACGTATCAAGTAACCCATTATCTTATTTATCATGCCTGAAAGCAACAATCGCCGGGTAAACTTTGCCCTTGCGCAAATCATAACAGAACAACTCGAAATTATACCGGAGGCTATCGTTGAGGATAAGCCTGTTACCATTAATGCCGGTCTTAACTTTGGGATTGATAATAATCAACACCTTTTGAAGGTATTGTTCAAAAACATTTTTCTGCAGGAAGAAACTCCGTTTATAATTATCGAAACCGGTTGCGTTTTTGCTATAGACCCTGATTCGTGGACGCTTTTTTCAAGTCAGGAGGCGGGGTATTTTGTTTTACCGAAAAACTTTGCCAGCCACCTTGCTACTCTGACCGCGAGCACTGCAAGGGGAATTTTACATAACAGAACTGAAAACACCGCGATGAATCGCTTTTTTATTCCTGCAAACAATATTGAAGAAATGATTCCCGATAATCTGGCACTTCCACTGGAACCTGCCTCCTGATGCAAGACCTCGACTATAGCGCCTTACTACCATTCTGGACTGGCGCTATAGTCGAGGAACCTTTTCAGTAATATCCTTTTAACGAATATAGGTTATGGTATCCTGTTTACGTGGTGCGGCTTTGGGTACTGGAAGAGAGCTATAGCCGAAAACAGCTGCAGCATAGGGTACATGACCTTCTGGAAAATCGAGTCCTATGCTTTTTAATGTTTCCGGGCCCTCAGGGCTTGCGTAAACAGTGATAGGAGAGTGAACCCAGCAGGAACCTATGCCAAGTGATGTAGCGGCGAGTAACATATTTTCCATCGCAAGCACACTATCCTGCAGAGGGGTTATTGCGATTTTGTGACCGGATACAATAATAAGTGTCGGGGCTTGGTAAAACACGAGAAAACCATCACGTTTTGCGATTTCCCGCAATGCTTCGTTATCTGAATTCAAAAAACCTTGCTTGCATATTTCCTGAAGCCTGCTGAGAAGGTCAGGATTCTGTATTACAGTAAAATGCCAGGGCTGCTCTCCCATGGCTGTCGGAGCGTATTGTCCAGCGTTCAGAATTTCCTGCAGATCTTTTTCATCGATTTGCCCTGGTTGATAAGCCCTGATACTCCGTCGTTTGAGAATTGATTGTATTGTTTCGTTCATCGTATTCTATTGAATTAAGGTTGTTGAAAAAGTCTCTATTGCACCTATAAACACTGGAATCATGGATGATCAAGGAGTTCTCGAACTTTGAGAGCCAGTTGTGTGCGGGAAAAAGGTTTTCCTAAAAATGGTGTATCAAACTTCTTGCTTTCTTTGTATTCTCTAGAGTCGTCGGCATATCCGGAAATAAGAAGGCATTTCATACCTGGGTTGTGCATGGTCATCTGCCGAGCGAATTCGCGACCATTCATGCCCGGCATAATGACATCAGTAATAAGGAGGCTGATTTTGCTTGATGTCGTAAGGGAAAACGCCTCTGTCGGTGATGATGCTACCAATACCTGGTATCCTAAACTTTCAAGAAATTTCAATGTTATTTCTCTGACTGATTTGTCATCCTCTACCAGCATAATTATTTCATCTCCACCTGATGGTGTTTTGTGTGGTTGTGGAATTATGTCAGAAGGCATTTTTCCATAAAAACAGGGTAAATATATCTCAAAGGTTGTTCCTCTTCCCTGTTTACTGGAGACTATTATGGTGCCATTGTTCTGTTTGACAATGCCGTAAACTGTGGCAAGTCCGAGGCCGGAGCTTGATGTTTTCGATTTTGTTGAAAAAAAAGGCTCAAAAACAGCATCAAGCGTTTCCTGGTCCATTCCGCATCCATCATCATGAACAGAGAGCATTACAAAGTCTCCGGGAATGATCTCAGGGTGATTTTTACAAAATGCCTTATCCAGGATAATATGAGAAGTATTTATCGTCAGGATTCCCGAACCACCGATAGCATCTTTCGCATTTATTGCGAGATTAGTTATGATTTGATCGATTTGAGATGAATCCATCTTAACGGGCAAAACATTTTCAGCAGGAGTATAGATCAACGTAATGTTCTCGCCAAGAAGGTGTTTGAGCATGCTGAGTGTATTGGAAACGGCAGCATTGAAGTCAAGTGGTTCTCGACTGATAGGCTGACGTCGGGCAAATGCAAGCAATTGTGAGGTCAAACCTGCTGATTTCAAGATAGAGGTCCTAAGATCGGCAAAAATTTCCTTAACGTTATTGTCAAGATTCTCTAAGTCAATTAACAAATCAATGTTTCCGAGCATCACCTGCAGCATGTTGTTAAAATCATGTGCGACACCACCTGCCAGCCTGCCGATGGATTCCATTTTCTGGGCCTCAACAAGGTTTTTTTGAAGTTCAATATTGTCGTATTCTGCCTTTTTTTGTTTTGTGATATCGTTCAGAATTGCCCTGCATTCCTGACCATCTTTGCACATTTCAGCATCGATACGAATAATTTTGCCGGTTACAGGTGCTGCTGAGTAAAGCGGAATATTGGTGGATGAAATTTTCACAGAGGAATCCTGCGGAAGGGTTACTTCAGTATAAGTAGGTTCAGCACGGTTGAAAACTCTGTCCATGAGTGCATTGAAAACAGGGATATCCTCTACTATAATAAAGCTTCCAAAGCGATTACCTTTGAGTAAAGCACGTTCGACACCTAACATTTTTGTGGCAGTAAGGTTTGCGTCCAGAATCTTGCCGTCCCGTGCAAGGGTGAGGTAACCCAGTGGGGCAAAGTCATAAAGTTCTGTATAGCGATCCAGACTCTCTTCCAGCTCAGCTCTTGATTGGAGGAGTTCTTCTCGTTGCATTTCAAGCTCGATTTGATGAACCGAAAGTTCGTGAATAATACGGTGCATCTCGGCGGGAGAGGATTTGGGAAAAGGTGTTGCTGATTCTTTTTCCTTGAGATTTTTTTCAGCGCGGCACCGTAAATCAGCGAGACTTTTTTTTTGTTCTTTTTTGGTTTTCATGCGAGATTTTTATTACACCTACCATACTGCATTTGATCGTATTTTTTTATTGCTATGGTAAAACAATGGAAGAGTTTCATTAAAAAATTTACGTTTTTTCACAGATTATTCCGCAAGTAATATGTCCGGACTTCATTGTACAGTGGTGATCAATCCTATGAGTTGGTTGAAAATATGAAAGGGTTAACCTGAACATAACTTCTTTTTTTTGCAAGAAAATGAAGGTTTTTTAAGACCTGATGAAACATTTTTTTGGGTTCGTGCATCTTTGTTACTATGTTTTGTGGTTATTATCGCGCCGAAAATGGCTGATATGACTTTCATATTCTAACGACTATCTTTTTTTATTTATTTGGTTACCATGGAGTAATGAGCGAGGAAAACGAATCCACACAATCACAGAAGATTCCTGAAAGCACCACAGGTAAGGCCCCAGCCAAAGATAATCTGCATGATGAGGCCTCATTGATGATGCCCGTTTCCCCTTCAGAGGAGGTCTCTGAGGCAACCTCTACTGATATCGAACAGGAAGGCGGGATGAACTTCATGGCCCATTTGGAGGAGATACGGTCGCGCCTTATCAAGTCGGCAATAGCACTGGTTATTGTAACCGGGTTTTGTGCCATGTATGCGGATTTTCTTGTGAACAATATTCTTATTGCTCCGCTGACTCGGAGCAGCAAAACCATTGTCTTGCAGAATCTGGTTCCTTATGGGCAGCTTTCGCTATATCTGCAGGTTGTTGTTTTTTCTGGGTTTATTATTGCTTTTCCTTTTTTGGCTTGGCAGATATGGCAGTTTGTCGCTCCGGGATTGCATGAAAATGAACGAAAGGCCGGCCGGTTTTCAATACTGTTTATATCCCTTTCCTTTTTTACCGGGATAGGGTTTGGATATTTTGTTTTTCTGCCTGTATCGCTGCAGTTTTTTGCCAGCTTTGGTACGCCTTTGATTAAAAACAATATCTCGGTTCAGGATTATGTCAGCTTTTTTATAGGCGCCCTGCTGACTGCAGGAATGGTGTTTGAGCTCCCCTTTATTGCATATATTCTATCGAAAATAGGACTGCTGACACCTGCCTTTATGCGGTTTTACCGGAAACATGCCATCGTGTTTCTGCTTGTTGTTGCCGCTATAGTTACTCCCTCAACTGATATTGTGACACAGCTCGTTATCGGGCTTCCGATGATTCTATTGTATGAGCTCAGTATTCTTATTTCCGCGCATGTGAATCGCAAAAATAATGCGCTGAAAACATGACAGGACAGCGATTGAATAGATATCCGAAGGTTATCGAGGTTACTGTCCCGGGTATTACGCTTGCTGGAAATCCTCTAGGTGATCCGACTGAACGGAGAGTGCCTGTCTATCTGCCCCCTTCATACGATGGGTTAAGGCGGTTTCCTGTTTTGTACCTGCTTGCCGGGTTTGCATCTACGGGTCAAAGTTTTTTGAATTACAGTTTCGGGCGACAAAGCGTACCCGAAATGGCTGAATCCCTGATAGCAGCCGGCCAGATGCGGGAAACAATAATTGTTATGCCTGATTGCATGACCCGTTATGGAGGCTCTCAGTATGTGGATTCTCCAGCTACTGGTAATTATGAAACCTATCTTGTGGATGAAATAGTGCCTTGGATAGACCAGACACTCTTGACACTAGCTGAAAGAAAGCATCGTGCAGTAGCAGGGAAATCGTCTGGGGGTTTCGGCGCTCTCAGGCTAGCCATGAAGCATCCGGATATGTTTGCAGCTGCAGCATGTCATAGCGGCGATATGGGGTTTGAGCTTTGCTATAAGCCTAATTTTCCGGCAGCTGCAAGGGTTCTTGAACAGTACAGGGGAAGTATAGATGAATTTCTTGCTTCATATGAAGCCGCGCTTAAAAAGCCGCAAAAGGATTTTGCTTTGCTAGATCTTATAGGCATGGCTGCAGCTTATTCGCCGTCGAGTGATACATCATTGCCCGAAAGGATTCGATTACCCTTTAATCCGTTTACATGTGAACCGGATGAAAAGGTTTGGCAGGAGTGGCTGAGTTTTGATCCGATTATGATGATTGAGAAAGAAGAGTACCGTGAAGCGTTGCGGTCACTTGATTTTCTTTTTCTTGATTGTGGAACGCTTGATGAGTATAACCTACAGTTCGGGCATAGAATTTTTTCCACTAAGGCGACACGTTACAATATTGCACATCGTTACGAAGAGTTTATGGACTCGCATAGCAACACATCGTACCGGTACGCAGTTTCGATGCCTCTCATTTCAGACGTGATTACAGACTGAGCAGGCGGCCTGTAGCAACTTGATATAGAGGGATTCGGTTTCTTTTTTTAGAGCATCCTGTGAGCCAGTGTTGACGAGCACGTAATCTGCTTTTTCAATAAGCTTTTCCTGGGGCCACTGGCGCGCAATACGTTGCTGAATCTCTTCACGACTGCCAATCCCTTTCAGGACGGCTCTTTCTATCCGCTGTTCTATATCGGCTATGACGACTACAACAACATCAAGGTCCTTGTTTTTGCCTGATTCAAAAAGAATGGCTGCTTCTTTAACAAGCATTTTAGTGCCGTCTTTTGCGGCTTCGAGAATTGCTTTATTAAACTCCCTGAATACTTTCGGATGAATAAGACCGTTAAGAGCTTGAAGTTTTTCGGGCGATGAAAAAACAATAGATGCTACTGTTTTGCGGTCGAGAGCTAATTGTCCGGTGCGATCTATTGAATAGATGTTTTCACCAAACAGGGCTTTGACGCCCTTAATAACATCAGGGTCGATGAGTTGAAGTTCTTTTGCTATAGTGTCGGCTTCGAAAAGTTTGCAACCCATTTCTGCAAGGAAACGGCATACCGTTGATTTGCCACTCCCGAGACCGCCGGTAACTCCAACAAGAAAGGGATAGGTTCTTATCATTGGCCGGAAGTTGTTTTTTTTCGAATATTATCTCGAACCGTCACAAGCACTGCCCGCCAGAGTTCAGGATTTTGTTTGTATCGCAAGGTCTTGAGTTTCAGACTTTCGCGGGTCAGGGTATAGTGTTCGAGAAGTTTGTCAAGTTGGCTCGTGCTGACAGCGGTCAGGACTACTTCATCTTTATTTTCTGCTACTCCGGATATCAAGAGATAATCGCTGTAAAATCCGGCAAAACGGATATCGTCTTTATCGAGGACGGCCGATTGTTTTTTGGCGCAACCTAAGAATGCAACGGTAAGAATAAAAGCCAGTAAAGTCGTCTGGATGGTATATCGCCACTTCATTAATGTAGGGACTCCATGATTATTTTGATAAACAAAAAATGAGCAAGTGTGAATTATCCTGATTTACGAAACTTTGTACGCAAATTGTAAACTTAATACGCAAATTGCAAGTTAAAGCATGTTCAATTATAGGTATGGGCTTTTTTACAATTACTTTTTCAACCCTAAATAATAACGATTTATGGCTTATCAGCAACCTGCTCTTTCGTATGCAGAAAACGCACTGGAACCTTTTATTTCAGCAAAAACCCTGAGTTTTCATTATGGCAAGCATCATGTTGCCTACATTACAAACTATAACAACCTGGTTGCAGGTACTCCTCTCGATAGCCTCAGCGTTGAAGAGGTGATCGGACAAGTTGCAGCGGACCCTCAGAAAGTCGGTATTTTCAATAATGGCGCACAGGCATGGAACCACTCTTTCTACTGGAACAGCCTAACACCTAATGGCGGCGGTGAACCTTCCGGAGAACTTGCTGCAAAAATAGTACAGGATTTCGGGAGTTTCGACAAGTTTAAGGAAGAACTCAAGAGTGCAGCGGCAACACAGTTTGGCAGCGGTTGGGCCTGGCTTGTGCTTGAAGGTGGAACGCTGAAGGTTGTAAAGACAGGTAATGCACAAACTCCCTCAACAAACGGACAGGTTCCGATTCTTACCATAGATGTATGGGAACATGCTTATTATCTGGACTTCCAGAATCGCAGACCTGATTACGTTGCTGCAGTCATCGATAATCTTCTGAACTGGGATTTTGCCGCTGCAAATTATGCAGCTGCTAAGTAGAGTAATATTTTTTCCTTCGATTTTCTCATTTGTTATTCGTAACCAAAACAGGGTCCAGCAAAGGGGCCCTGTTTTGGTTATTTACATCCATGGCAAAATCGTGGCATCGTCAAGGTTTACTACTTTTGCTTTCTTTGGCATCGAAAACATGAGTGGACCCTCTTTTTTGTTAAACACCCGTTCATCGTAGGCTATGACCAGTTGATGCTCGCCGATACCTTCTGCATTGCTATTATAAAGCACCATTTCAATCTCTTTCGGTACCAGTGTATTGTTTGCATTTATGGTAATTGTCTCGTATGCCTTGAAGTGGATTTCAGTTGTAGTTATGCCTTGACGGTTTTTTAACAAGAGAGCACTGAGGGTTCGGTTGGATGGGTTGATGATGACCTCTTTCGTTCCCGACGGTGTTGCCACGGTGAACTGCAGTGTGTTGGTGCCCTGTTTAACTGACCTGATGGCGCTGAGCGGTTCAGTGATGTTCACTAACCCGAGAAGTGATTCGGAAAGAAGCGGGAACCCGGAGTTTACTCCTATAATTTTTTCGAGGTTCAGCTGGTTATTACTGCCGAGAAAAAGCCGGTTATTCAGCATATCGTGAACGTAGAGGGAGTCCTTGCTGAAAAACATATCAGCAACAGGCCACCCAAGAAGTCCAGCGCTGACTATCATTCGAGCTTCGTGCCCCCGGTTGATCCGGATGTTACAAAACACACGATTCTTTCGTTTCGGTGTTTTAATCCAGACATCTGCATAGCCGTCGAGCGACTGGATGATAGGTGATGCTTTGGCAACTTCACGGTACAAGGCGGCTTGTTCAGCAGTAAGCGCTACTTGCGTACCCGACACATCCTCTCTGCCGACTGTTCGAAATTCAGCACAACCGCCACATAAAACAAGCAGTAATAGTATGAGTGACAACACTCCCCTTCTTTTCATCGTCTCATTCCCTTTATATTAGTATCAATCGTCAGTATCTATAGCTCTTTCGAGTCAGTCGCATTTATTTCCTTTGAGAATCACCCGTTTTGCTGCACATTGCATCAGGTTCATAAATTTCCAAGCAACACATTGGATAGGTTAGGAACATTTGTGTTTTACCCTTCATTCATGTTAAGGTAAAATTCAAAGCTATCAAAACTACAAGCCATTTTTCAAGCCATGCAAGACCTTTACCTTAAGCCAAAAGAACACCACCGAATCCAGAAAGGTCATTTATGGGTGTTCAGCAATGAACTCGCTAATGTACCGCGCGATATCGCTTCCGGGGAAACAGTACAACTCTTTACCCACGATAAAAAGTTTATGGGAACCGGGTTTTATAATCCGCACTCACTTATTGCCATCAGGCTGATTTCACGTAAAGATGAACAACCTGATCATGATTTTTTTCTGAAAAAATTTCTTGAAGCTCTTAAACTCCGCGAGCTGATTTACAAGAGTGAAGAGACTAATGCCTATCGCCTTATACATGGCGAATCCGATGGTCTGCCTGGGCTGATTGTGGACAGGTTCAATAATGCTATTGTGGTTCAGGCTTTTTCTGCAGGAATGGATATCCATATGCCGCTGATATGCGATGTTCTGCAGGAAATGTTGAACCCTTCTGTTATTATCGTTCGTAATGAATCACCCCTCCGAGAACTTGAAGGACTGACGCTGTATAAAGATGTTGTTCGTGGTGAACGATCGGAGACGCTTCAGACTATCCACGATGCAGGTATAACGTATGAGGTTAATCTCTTTGAGGGACAGAAAACCGGCTTTTTCCTTGACCAGCGTGAAAATCGAAAGGTTATCAGGAAGTTTTCTGAAAATGCCGAAGTTCTTGATGTCTTTACGAATGATGGCGGATTTGCACTGAATGCGCTGTATGGTGGGGCCCATTCTGCCATTCTTGTTGATGCTTCGAAGGAGGCTCTGCAACGAGCAGACAGAAATGCACAGCTTAACAAGTTCAGGGAATACAGTCTTGTTGCTGCAGATGCTTTTGATACCCTCGATCAGATGGTGGAGTCAAAAGAGTCGTTTAATCTGGTTATTCTGGATCCACCGAGCTTTACGAAAAGCCGCAAAAACCTTCCGGGCG
>SESF01017728.1_pt1 | contig 22474 bp, 12 predicted proteins | sample 3171521 | NCBI WGS metagenome assembly SESF01 (sample SAMN10866945, study PRJNA518727) | freshwater metagenome | biome: subpolar coniferous forest; feature: holomictic lake; material: water; isolation source: holomictic Lake 227, 6 m and 8 m depth | place: Canada: near Kenora, Ontario | collected...
CATCTGTGCGTCAATGCAATCCTGGGCGTATAGGCGTCCTCGCCTGTACAACGAAGACAATGAGATTGGCTGGTCCGGCAGCCGCCGGACCAGCGAACAGGCGAGGACGCCTATTCGCCCAGCCTATCTATCCCTATCTACGAATCGAATATGCGTTCTCCGTTCAAATGTTCGTTCTGCTGTGCATGTATGCATGCTATTCTCGACCCTCTTGCTGGCGAGTGATGGCGAGACGCAACTGAAAAAAGCGACAGCCCTCCTGTCGGCCAATTTGATTCTCACGCAATTTGAAGCAGACTTCTCTGAAACACCCCCGAATGCCGCGTTCATGTATGAGCAGATGAACAGTATTCCCGATGACTACGTGAAGCCCGATGAAGCCCGGATTAAACTTCAAGAGGTCTACCAAGACCGCGTCCGCGCGGACTATCGCCAAAAGGTCAATGTGTTACTCGCCCGGATTGCTGAAAAAAATGGCCTAGACGATGCGTTCGAAGAACCCTTCCGAAAAAAATCAGGAACCATTCCTGACGCAACGCTCAGAGCCGTACGAGAAAGACATTTTGCCGCGTCCTTTGAAGCGCAACGAAAAAAGGCCTGCGACGACCAACTTGCCCAAGTGACGCGCGATATGTTTCCAACAGAAGAAGAGGTCGATGCGGACTCAGAAGACACCTTGATCAAGAAACTCACCAAGCGTCTGGCCGATGCGCAAAAGTTCCAGGTCTTTGAGGAAAACCGTGTTTATCTGCGAGATCTCGTGATCAAGCCAGCCGTTCAAGATGCGTACCGCCAACGCACCATGCAAAATCAGTTCCTTGAAGGCGTGCGTTCATCGGAGGCTGTCACACCGGAGGAATTTGCAACCTTTCTGGAAAAGGCACTTTTGGAAGCCCTCCCCGAGTTCAAGTCAGAAAAATTTCCCATGGTCTACACCATTTTCCCTTCTGTAAAAAATGGGATCACGCCTCTCTCCGAGAAAAAGGCTAAAACGCGTTATGTGGAATTTTTGCAAGCCACCTCCACAAGTCTTTCGGAAGAGGAGACCAAGACACTCATCCTCGCTGATTTAAAAGGTCACAACGAGCGGGGTGCTTCGCGCGACAAGATCCGCGACCTGTTCATGAAACAAAGTCTGGAACAGGCACCTAAACGGTATGTTGACCATTTTGCAGAGAATAGACGGAACTCCGTTGAGTTTTATCTCAAGAAATATCCCATACCAGAAAATGAAATGCGCGCCTTCTTTGAAACGATCTTCGCGCAGAAGCAACAAAAAGCATGGGAAGCCGCCCGTAACAGCATCATCAGCGAACAACTTTCCGCCACCTATCCAGCCTTACAAGCACATTCCTGGACCCCAAAAGATGCGATAGTTGAAACCTATACCGGCATTGAAGCCACCGAAGAGGGACGCACCCTCCGGAAAGAGATCCTTAAGGGTGTCGCCAATAGTTCAAAAGGTCATGAATCAGCACTTCAGGAGACGCGCGAACAAGCGGGGGCATTACTTGATCAAGAGCTGGCGCGCGGATCACAAGCGCTGCGTCGACAAAAGGGCCTTGTCTTAGCCTGCAGTAATGAAATTGTTACAGAAGCCTCTACGCGAATGGCAACGACCAAGCCCGAAAAGTTGGCGGCTGAATTATTTGCGCTCTTCCGTCCACGCATTCAAGCGCAATGGCCCGAAGTCCGGGAGAAAGAAATTTACGCGCCACTCAATCCCAAACCGGGAAATGCAACGAGCGCATACCTCAGCATTTTCCCCTCCGTTGACGCCTTATTGCGTCAATTGATCCGAGATGCCATCCAGAAGCTGGCCGAGCCGAAACCCATCCCTCCGAAAGAACCGCCACCGCCGGAAACGCCACCACCGCCAGAAGAAAAAAATGAACCCATCAAACTCTCTTGTGTCTTCACAATCGACCTCAAGGACAATCAGATCATCATACAAAATAACGGCGACATCTCCATTGATCAAGCCACGCTCCCGGTCTTATACGATGATTATCGAAACCAGGAATCCAAGACGTTGACGCACCTTGCCGATCAATTCGCGGAGCAACTGGAGAAAAAGGCACAGGGACAAAACATCGAACTCACGTTAGACATCACCGTCAAAAACGGCATGATTTACTACCAACTGGTCTCACGCCTCCGCGACCGCCTTGACTATCGGCTGAAGAAGCTGAGCAATAATGAAAAGCTCAGCATCAAGCTCACCGATAAGATGGAATAAATCCTCTACTTCGTGAAATAGCTATTATACCATGTCACGCATTCAGCGACTTCGTCCACCAACTTATCGGACATGTACTCATATTCGCAGGTCAGGACGCCATTGAACTTTTGGCGCTTCAGCTCATCCATCACCTTTGAGAGTTCTGCACAGCCCTTGCCATAAGGAACGACACGTCCCTTAGCATCCAAGCTTGCCACATCCACCAGGTGCAACGTGGTGATACGACCTTCCAGCTTCTTGACACCGGCCAGTGCTGGCTTGCCCGCGTTGATCCAGTGACCGATATCCGCGCCAGCGCCGATTTCAGGGTACTTCGCGAGGGCTTCAGCCATCGCTTCCGGGAAGCCAGCGGGTTGTTTGTGATTGTGAAGGGCTACCTTAATGCCAGTCTCCTTGACAAACTTGCTCAGGAGTGTCATATCCTTGTCGCTCTTGCCTGCTTCCACTTGCAGGGTTTCGATGCCCATCTCCTTTGCAAAATCAAACAGTTGCTTCCAGCCTGCCTCATCCTTTGCACCGCACACGCCATAATTGACGAGCTTGACATTCTGCTCCTTCAAAAACGCTTTGACTTTTCCCCGTGTCGCCGAATCCATTGAAAACTGGGTAGTTCCCTGCAGGTCACCGCCCAATTTCTGTCCTGGATAGGCTTCAACATAGTCAAAGCCGATTTTCTTGGCTGTTTTCACAGCATCAACGAACGACATATTTCTGAACGAATAAAGCTGGAGCGCCAATCTCGGCTTCCATGTTTCACTCATACCCGACAATGCCATCCCGGAAACGACCAAACCCATCACTAAACGCTTCATGCGAATCTCCCCTCTTTGAGTTTATCTCTAACGATGCAACGTATGGCATCCCTGTGCCACTCCTACACCATTCAATGTCGCTTAGTATAATTTAATCCTGCCCCGCTATCGAGGCTTTTTTTAATCGCGTACAATGGACGCGTTGCGATATCAAAAGTATTTCATGACAGCCTGACGGAATTGCGCCAAGAATAGGGTCTTAAAGTAGGCCGCGTTGTTCTGCTCGTAAAACAGTAGCATTCCCATCTTCAAACGGCTGAATATATATTAATCAACTCTTGCCGTTTATTGTACATGACTAAACACCCTCTTCGTATCATTTAACGGCCATAATCGCATCATTTTTGATCCGATAACGCAAGACGAAGACACTTTTTCTCAGATCATTTTTCGGCAGGATCCCTCAGCGTTGCCAAATACGTCCGCAATTCCTTGGTCACTTCGGGATGCGCCTGAAGCACATTCCTCGTCTCTCCGGGATCGGCGGCGAGATCGTACAGTTCCTCGACACCCCTGAAGCCGGGTTGTCCCTGTTTCTTCGCAGGCACCCCCTCAATCCATTTCCACGGTCCTTTCCGCACGGCAAACGTGCCGTCGACACTGTGGAGAACCAAGACCTTCCTGCTTGGCTCAACCGCCTGCCTTCCCAGCAATGCCGGGAGAAAACTGAAACTGTCTTCAGCGCCCGCCGCGGTTTTCGGCAGCGGCTGTCCCGTCAGTTCCGCCATTGTCGCCAGCAGATCCACCAAACAGACCATCTGCCCCGACTCGCTCTTGGCAGGGATGTGCCCCGGCCAACGGGCGACGAAGGGCACGCGGAATCCGCCTTGATAGATGGTGCATTTCTGACCTCTGAAATCCCCGTTGGGCTTCAGTCCCTTTTCCTGGGCTTCCCACAAAACTTGCGACTGGGGGGTATAGGGTGCGGGGACTTCCCGTAGATCTTTTGGTTTTGCGCCCAACCGGCAGCCGCCGTTGTCGCTTGTGAAAATGACAAGGGTGTTATCGGCGAAACCCGCCTCCGACAGCGCCGCCAGTATCTTCCCAACGGAGATGTCCACATCCCTGATCCAGTCGCCATACGGGCCGGCCCCGCTGGTGCCTTGCGCTTCCTGGGTAGGCGTGACAGGCTCGTGAACCGCGGCCGAGGCAAAATACAAAAAGAAGGGCTTCGCCTGATTCTGCTGCCTAATCCATGAAACGGCCTTGTCCGTCAGAACCGTCTGCGCCGTCCAGTCGTCGCGCTGGGGCGCGTCAAAACCCATGTAGTTTTTTCCGTAGTAGCACGGGCGGAGGCGGTCCACATGATTGGTCGAGCGGAGACCCCACACCGCTTCGTTATCCACGTAAATGCCCCACAGTTCCCCGTGGTTTTGGGGAATGCCGAAATAGGAGTCGAACCCCACCTGTAGCGGACCGGGCGTGAGGGGCGAACTCAGATCGGTTACCGCACGCGGCTTTGCCCCGAACCCCAAGTGCCATTTTCCGACGATGCCGGTGACGTAGCCGGCCTGTTTGAGCAGCGACGCCATGGTCGGGCGCGATGTCTCGATGAGCAAGGGGTCCAGTTCGCCGAGCACGCCGCTCTTCTGCGACGTCCTCCAGCAGTACCTGCCCGTCATCAGCCCGTAGCGCGTGGGTGAGCAAACGGAACTGGGGGTATTCGCATCCGTAAAGCGGATACCCTCCCGGGCTAGGCGATCGATGTTTGGCGTTCTGACAAGGCGCTCAGGAGCGCCGTTGCAGCCCACCGAACCATAGCCGAGATCGTCCGCCAGAATGACCACGATGTTCGGCCTAAGCCCCTCCGCGCCATGCAACGCCAACGCGGGTGTGAGAAACACGAGCAGCAAAATAGATGTGTATTTCATAAATTAACAGTGTCAAGCCACTTGCCTGTATTCGCATCGAATATCCTCGGGCCGGCCTTGGCCGACTTCATGGTGATCGCTCTGATCCGGATGCCCAACGTCCGCGCATCATTGGAGCCTGCGTTTGTCTTTTGCGGAACCCAGCCGTTGACGCGCAGTTCCAAAGTGACGTGCCCCTCCGCTGTCGGCGGAAGCTCAACCGCGATCGGTCCCGTTCCGGCTTTGAGCGCCGCAAGCCGCTTGCCGTCCAGATAGAGCCCTGCATCCTCCGACACAGCCGCGCCCGGGACATCCGCCTCCAATGTGATCGTGTAGCGCTCGCCCGGCACCACCGGCAATACCAACCGCGAACCCGTCGTAGACCAGCGGCTCGGCTTCACACCGTTTTCACGGTCGTTCCATCCGCGCAGGTAGCGTCTGTCGCCCGGCCCAACGCGGATCGTATAATGCGCGAGGGACTCCCTCGTCCAGTCTATGGCCAGATCCCCTTCGTTCAGCGCAATCTGCGCCCGGCCGCCCGCGTGATTTTCCGTCGTGAATCCACCTGGAGCTTGATTCGCCGTGAGGATAGCCGATGTCACATTGGAGCCGACTAACACGCTCAGCTTCTCCTCACCAAAAGTGCACCCTTGCACGATGGCCCTTCCGGCATCCAGTTGGATCGCAGGCGAACCCGCGCCGCGGTTGTCCCAGTGTACAAAGTTACAGGCACTGGCCGTGAACTGTCCCGACGGGCTGCGCATCCACACGCAACGGTCGATAGGTCCCCAGAAGGAGCAATTCACAAGGCTGACCTTGCCTACCGCCTTGGGACCGACCTCTAGACACACGGCATCGGTGCTGCTCCAGCGTCCCACAAACTCGCCGTTGGAGATCAGCAAACCGGGCGCCTGCGCTTGCTCCACCACAACGGCACGCTGACAGGAATCGGCCCCCAGGCCCAGAAAATTTCCATTCGCACTGCCGTGCGCTGATTCGGAAAATTTGTAGCCGATGTTGTATCCGAAGCAGAAGGTGTTGAACACGTAATGCCAGTCGGTACGCGCGAACTCGAAGGCGACGCCCTGCGTATTCACCCATTTGCAGTAAGGATCATCGGCCTCATAGAGAACGTTGAAGGGCCAGAAGTGGACGTTCTCGATGTGTCCGATGTCCGTACACTGATCCACGTAGATGCCACGCTTGATCGGATAGCCGGTGACGTTGCGCACGAGATGCCGATGAGCAGCCACCAACTTAATGCCTTCGTAGGGATTCAGCAACAGGCACTCGCTGACCCCCACGTTATCCGTGTTCTCCGACAGCACACAGGGAGGATAAGGCACAGGGGGAACGTCTGTCTGTTTCCACTCAGGATAGGCGATAACCAAGCCCGCGATGGCAGCATTGTTGCCGGCCAGTCTGATGAAGGGCGCGCCGTCCTGTGAGCCGCGGCCCGCGTAAGCGAACAACACCGAACCGGTCAGGTTGTTTATACGCTTCCTTCCCGCAGGCGGTGTGGGCGGCACGCGGTAGATGCCCTGAAGCGTCACGTTGGCAGGAACGGAGAGACCGCCGCTGATCCGATACTGCCCGGCAGGCACCTCTACAACCCCGCCGCCCGCCTGACCAGCCTCGGTAAGCAAACGCTGAAAGACCGCCGTGCAGTCTTCTTGTCCGCCCGACTTGGCACCTGCCTCCTTGACATTCCAGCGCGAAGCCCCGGCCTGGCCAAAGCCGAAGAGAGGGACTAACGCGAGGAGCAAAGACAAGACTCGACATTGCACGTTCGCACACACCTTCATTCAGCACCTCCTGTGAAAAGATAAACCCGCCTGTTCATTGCGCTCATCGCTCTTTATTCCTCCCGTTCCTTTACGTTCATTATAGCCTACCGCGTCAGTCCGCGCAAGCGCGACTGAGCCGCCGCCAAAAGCTCCCCGATTTTCTCGGTTTCTCGCTGCGAAACTCCGTCGCCCCACAGCGCAGTCAAGAGTTGCCCAAACGTTCCGGCATCCAAAGCCTCATCCCGGAGAAGCGCATCAAACGCAGGCACCTGCGGCCGATCAGCCTGCGCCGCCAGCGCGCTCAGCCCAGCGAGCGCCCCCGTGGCCAGACTCGCCGGTTCGACCCCACAGGACAAACAGAGCCGCATCGCCCCAAACAGCCGATCCGAAGCGCCCAGCTTGCGCAGGGGATCACGGATGGCACGAGTGACCGTGTCCGCCAAATGCGGGTTCGTCATCCGCTCCAGCAGATCGTCCGCGTAACAGCGGAACCCCTCCGGCGTAAATAGCGGGTCGCCGAGACCTCCGTGCCGCGCGCACAGCGCCGCGCCGGCCTCTTGCACAAACGCCTGTCGCAACAGCTCCATCACCCCGGACCGAGCGCGTAGATCCGACAGCCGCTCCGCTCCGCAGCGCGCGCCGAGGAACCCCAGCATCGTATGGGCCGCGTTATGGCCGTACAGCTTGGCCTCCTCAAACGGCAACAGGTCGTCCTTCTCCTCGAAAACGCTGATCCCCGCCGTGAAGCCCGGCAGACGGATTATTGAAACCAGAATATGGTTGAACGATTCCACCAGAAAGGCGCGCGGGAAACCGGGCGCAATCGGTGCCAGCCCGCGCCGCGCAATCTCGACCGGATCAACGATGACCTGGCTCATCTTCCCAATCACCGTGTTGAGGTATTGCACGGGACGATGGCCTGTTCCTTCCCCTGAAACGGCCTTCACGTCCCGTTCCAAAATCTCGGCGGCGTGGTTGTTGTTTTCGGCGGTATAGACGACCGTCTGTCCTGCCCCACACACGCGCAAGCCCTCAGCCACAAGGCGGGCCACGCCTGTGTCTCCCCCTCGCGCATAGAAAGCCACCGACGGCAGCGACGTGACGACCTCTGTGGCTCTGCCGAGTACATCACGCAGCCGCCAAAGATCGTCCGCTACGTTCACGTTGAGCAATGTGACACCTTCGACCCGCACAACCTCGACGCGGTCGGCGTAGGCCACATTCACGTCATACCGGTCTCCGTTGGCGCGCACCGCCGCCACGAGTGCCGGATCAACTTCCGCCACAACAATCTCCGAAAAACGCCCGCTTTCGCGTGCCTCTTTCGCGAATAATCCGGCCTGTATCGGCCCGAAGCCAAATCCTGCTAACACATGGTTCACGTCTGATATTTCCTTATTGCCTTATTGCGTTATTGCCTTATTGCCTTATTTTTTTTTCATTCGTGTTGGTTCGCGTTATTCGATGCTAAAAAAGTTACCCTCTCGTTTATTCCCGGGGTCTCACTGCTTACTGCCACTGCCAACTGCCACCCTGGCCGCCGTAGCCTTGGCGAAGGGGGCTGCCAACTGCCAACGCACCGGTGAGTTCTTCGAAACTCGCGAACTCCCGCTTGCTACGCACAACCGCCAGCAGTGCGTCCAGACCCGCAATACTCCCGTAGCGGTCGTTCAACGGTGAGGCGATGTACAAGGTTGCCATCAAGTTTCCCGCTTGGACAGCCTCCTCCACATTCAACTCGCCATCCAGAAAGGCATCCTTCTGTCGGGCGACATACGCAACCAAGCCAGCCCTGAATGAATCGCCAGCTCCCACCAGATCGATCACACGGCCCGTCATGAAGCGTGACGGGCAGAAGACGGTCTCGTGGATACGATCATCTGGTCCCACAAGCCTGGCATAAGCGCCATTCTTAACCGTCACGCCGAACAATTGCGTGCGATGCCGACCCTGTCCTGAAAAACGAGCCGTCACAAAGTCCAAGAAACTCCGGCAGTTTTCGGGGGTGTCTAAACCATGGGTGCCATGCTTTGGATCCAATGTGTTGCGAATCATGCGAGCTTCGTCAGAGGACGTGAAAAAAACATCCAGCTCGCTCAACAACGGACGCAGTAACCCGTAGGCTGGCACCGGCTCGCCACGCTCGATCAACTCTTGCGGGTTACCCGTCAACGTATGGCTGTCGACCAGCGTGATGCACCCCTGCGCACGGCACCACGCCACGAACTCGGCCAGATCCCTACCCTCTCTGGCGTCCCCGCGGTCCGAAAGCCCCGAATACATGTAGTACACGACGCGAGGAGCGAGCCGTATCACCTGCGTCTTGAAAGCTTCAAAAGCGAAATCGTTGTTGGCGTTCGGGAAATAGGCAATCCCTCCCCGTTCACTGTTGAGCGCCTCATGAATGAACGTCGTTCCGGTCGGCAGCGTGGGATGGACGAACGTGGCGGACATGTCGACGCCGTTCGCAGCCAGGATGTCGTGAAAGGTGCGTCCTTGGATATCGAGCCCCCCGAAGTCACCCTTGCCCAGATTCGTGCCGACAGCCACACGAAGCCCGGCGTGCGCGAGGAGCGGTGCCGTATTGCCCGGTCCACCCGCCGTCGCGCACCCCTGGTCGATATATGACTTGAGCTGTGCCTGCGTGTACGGCGGCATCTCGGATGTCGCACACTTGGCCAAGCCCCCCGCGCCGACCAGCCGATCGGTAAACGAGAAATCCGGGCTCCGCAGATCCAGAACCGCCGTGTTTAAAATCAAAACGTCAATAGCCATTCTTCGTACCTCCTCTTTTGTCTATAAATTCCATGGAATGTTGGAATGGCAGAGTTGGCTGCCTTGCTGGGCGAATAGGCGTCCCCGCCTGTTCACTGGTCCGGCAGTTGCCGGACCAGCATAGATATCCGTCTTCGGGTACAGGCGAGGACGCCTATACGCCCAGGCTTACCTGTAACCCCAATGGAACGTTGGAATGATGGAGACGGAATACCGGTTCCGGGAGGGGCACGCGCCTGCCACGCCGTAGCCGTAGCGTAGGCGGGTCTGCGTACCTAGGACGAGCAGACGCTCGTCCCTCCCAAGAGAGTCTTCTTCCAATATTCCAAGATTCCAGCATTCCATTATTCCTTTCCAAGTTCAATTCTTCAACTAACACATTAACACAATAACGCATTAACACACTTCTCCAAGTGCAATTCTTCAACTAACACATTAACGCAATAACACATTAACACACTTCTCCTATCATCTCGACTGATACTCCATGGCCGAGGGGGGCGCATCCGACGCGCGGCAGCCCCACTGCTTGTTGGGGCGACTGCCCATGATCAGTTCCAGCGTGCCGCCGCCCACCAAATCGGCGTGCGTGAACCAAGGCCGGTCAAGCGGAACACCGTTGAGCGTTGCGCGTTGGATATACTTGTTTGTCCGTGAGCTGCCAGGCGCTCTCACCGTGAACGTCTTCCCGTTGGGTAGCCTGATGCTGACCTCCTCGAACACAGGGCTCCCGATGGTGTAGATGGGTATCCCCGGCGTGACCGGGAAGAAGCCCATCATGGAGAAGACCACAAACGCGGACATGCCGCCGCCGTCCTCGTCACCCGGCATACCGAATAGGCTGTCGGTGAACCACGTGTCCAGCAGCATGCGGATGCGCTTCTGAGTTTTCCAGGGAGCGCCGAGATAGTTGTACAGATACGGGATATGCAGGCTGGGCTCATTGCCCATGACGAACTGGCCCACCAAACCGGAAGAGTCCGGCTGTGTGGTCCAGAACTTGTATTTCGGCAGCCCCAAGTCCTCCCTGAAAAGCTGATCGAGCTTGGCCTCCGCCTGCGGTCTTCCGCCCATGAGTTTGAAAAGTCCGTCAAAGTCATGCTTCACGTCCCAGTTGTAGGTATAGGCGTTGTTCTCCGTGTAATATTCGCGCCCCGCCAGCTTCGGATCGACAGGCTCGATCCAGTTGCCCTCCACGTCTTTCGGCCACATGAACCCCTTGTCCGCACGATAAACATTTTTATAGTTGTGCGCTCTCTTCATAAACAGCGCCCGGTCCGCCTCGTTCTTATCGAAAGCCGCAAGCTGTGCGATGCACCAGTCGCTGTAACTGTTGTCGAGCGTCACAGACACGCACTGGCGCTTCTCCCATGTGGGCTCCACCTCCTTGACCGTCTCCTGCTCGCCCGGCTTCAGCCCCGGCATATACCCGTTCGCATTGTAAAACACGTCGAGCGATGTTGCGGGCCCGTTGCGCCACGGCAGCAACGTCCCTTCCAGCGAATTTTTCCTGACGCCGGCGTACGCTTTGCTGAAATCGAAATCGCGCAGCCCCTTGAACCAGGCATCCGCCATCCAGACGGCCGCGTTGTTGCCGGTCATCGCCGGCCAGTCGCCGAACACGACGGCGAAGGACGGCATCCAGCCGCTCTGCTCATACATCGTGATGTAAGACCGGATTTTCGCCATTTCCTTGTCCGGGTTAAGAATCATGTGCAGGGGCTCAAGGCCGATCGCGGTGTCCCACAGCCAGTTGTCCACATAGAACGGTTCGCGTGACGCGTGTACCTTGCCATCATACGCGCTGTAATACTTGCCGTGTTCGTTGATATCCACCATGCGTTCATAACAGCGGTACAGCGCGGTGTAGAACACGCGCCGTTGGGCAGGCGTTCCGCCTTTGACCTGAATCTGCGACATGACCTTCTGCCAGGCTTGGTACGCGTTATCCTTCACGGTCTCAAAGCCCCAAGCGGGAATCTCGTTCTCGAGATTCTTCTTGGCTTGCTCGACACTGATATAGGAAATTCCGTATCTGAACCCCACCTGCAAGGCGTTCTTGCCGACGTTCGCCAGGAGACGCTTTTTGTCAGTCGCGTTTTGCTGCCGGACCTCAATGATGTCCGTATCCGTTTCCGCGTAGAAGTAGGCCCGCATACCCTGAAACGTCTCTGTGCCGGTGATGATCCGCGGTCCTTTCACGAGGATCTCGCCGTTGTTATTGATGACCCCCAAGCACAGGTAATGCTCGCGTCCGCGGCTGAACGCGACTTGGAAATATCCACTTTTCGCGGCGGGCGAGAAGGCGACGGAGTTCCCCGGCTCCTCAAACTGCACCTGATAAAAGTAGGGCGTCGCGTCCTCGCTCTCAAACCCGACGCGCCGGTTCCAGATGCCGTTGTCGAAAGGTCCGCTGACCGGCATGAACGCGAAGACCGAGGCGATCCGATGCGAGGCCACAGTCAAAGGGAAGTACTGGATCTGATCATCCAACTGATCGTTTTTCACGGGGTACGATCTGATCAGGCTGTTCGGCAAATGCACCGTTGGCCGCGTGGGCTCTAAGATCAACCCCACTCCGCCGATCAGAGGGTCAACATACGCCAGATTCGTTTTGGGATCCGACGCGCCGCCTGTTCTGCAGCCGCCTGCGGCGACCAAAAGGGCGAGTGTCGTAATGAATGAAAGGCCTAGTCGCTTCATAATTTCCTCCATGATTGCTCGGTATCGGTACGGAACGGGAACGCCGGCAGACCGACGCCATTGTCGAGATTGCCGATGGGGTTCATTGCCCAGCCGTAGCGCACCTTGGCAGGCGCCTTCGACTCAGGGCTGGAGAGCACCAGGGTGTTGCCGTCGATCACCGCATCGGCCCACACAAACGCACCCGCCTGATCAGCGATGGCAACGCCCTTTACTGGGCCGCCATCACGGGTCTTGAGGCCACCATCAGTGTGGGTGAAATGGAGACGGGCCTTGCTGCCTTCAATCGTCATCTTGTCGAAGGTGGGACCGGCATAAGGGATGTCCTTGCCGTAAACCTTGGCCAATGCCACGAAACTCAAACGGAGGCCCACGTCGTACTTGTTGGTCGGGTGAATGTTGTCAGGCTCGTGGTTGATGTCGATCGCGGTAGCCATGCCGGTGTTGGGCAACGACAAGGCCATGGCCTGGGCTTCGCGGGCTAAAGCCCAGTTCGCTGGAGTTTCCACTGGCTGGGTCTGCGCCGCTCTGAAGTTGGCGATCTGAACGAACAGGAAGGGCATGTCAGGACGCTGCCAGCGCTTGCGCCAATCGTTGATCATGGCGGGGAAAAGCGTGCGGTAATCCTTGCTCTCCTCGGGCGAGCTGGCGTTGCTCTCGCCCTGATACCAAATCACGCCGCGCATCGACAGGCCAACCAGCGGCGCGACCAGATGGTTGAAAAGGCTGGCTGGGCAATGCGCGCTATCTGGGCCACTATTTGGCTTGCCTGGCTTTATGGGAGTCGGCTTGCCGTCGGTCTTGGCTTGAGCCACGGCCTTCTCCCAATTCGGCAACGTCACCTCGTTGTACTTCTGTAAAACGGCCGGGTATTCGGCGAGTTTTTTCTCCCACTGCGCCTTCAGCGTCTTTTGGTAAGCCGGATCATCCTGAAGCCCTTCGATGCCGGTCCAGGACTCGCACTTAGAGCCGCCGCAACCGACCTTGACCAAGCCGACGGGGACTTTGAGGGCGTTGTGGATTTCGCGGCCAAAGAAAAAGGCGACACCGGAATAATTCAGTGCGGTCTTGGGCGTGCTGAGCACCCATTGACCGTTGGAAAGGTCTTTTTGCACCGTTGGACCCAAAGCCGTGGCGCTGGCAAAGAGACGCAAAGTCGGAAGCTCGGCCTTGGGTATCTCACGATCGAGGATCTCCTTAGGATTTTCCGAGGTCAACGTGTTCATGTTGGACTGGCCGCTGCAGAACCACACCTCACCTACCAGCACGTCGCGGATGACGACGGTGTTGGTGCCGATGATGATCAATTCCTGAGCCGTGGCATTGGCCGGCATCGCATCGAGCGCAACTTGCCAGCGACCCGTCGCATCAGGCACGGCGGTCTTGCTCTGCTTGCCAAAGCTCACCGTCACCTTTTCACCGGCGTCAGCCCAGCCCCACACCGCCACCGGCATGTCCCGCTGCAGAACCATGTGGTCGGCGAAAACCTTGGGCATCGTCACGGCAGCCTGCACCGGCACCGCCAATAGGCATAACCCTGAAACAAACAACAAGGAATAGGTCGTTTTCATAAGAGACCTCATTTGAACACCCGGAATTCGAACAATGAATGTCCAAACTTGGTGGCGCGCTTGGTTCCATAATATCTGACCCAACGGGCCTCAACCGGAGTAAAATTGATGGTTTCCGAGCCACCTTTCCCTTGGTCAGTTTTGTATACATCTTTCCAAGTCTGGTTGTCGCTGGACACCTGGATCGCATAACCGGTGGCATGTGCTTCCCATACCAATTCGACACGGTTGATCTTGGTGACAGACCCCAGATCAATCGCTAGCCACTGGGGATCGGAAAACTCTGATGACCAGCGGGTATTGAGCTGTCCATCCACAGCGGCTTGTGGTGATGTGGCTCCATCCCTGACGAGATTCGACGATGCCGTGACCTGCTTGCCAACCGCGCTGCCATTACGCTTCTTTGCACGCTCCGCCAATTGCTCGGACGTCAGGACAGAGAAGTCGCGAAGACTGCTGACAGAACCGTACGGGGTATTGAGCAAGGTCGCTTCGATCTGGCAATCTCCCCCATCCTTGGGAAGCTCCACCGTGAACACCAGACGATCTGATCCCAAACCTGGAATTTCAACCGTACGCTGATCCTGCACGATTGTTTTACCGTCACGCGTGAACCGGAAACGCACTTCGCCCTTCCAGGTTTTTTCCAGATCGTTGATGAAGATGACTGGAAAATCTTGTGATTTTCCTGCCGTAAACTCATCGGCCCAAGATTCGATCATCAAACCAATCGGCGCAAAAGAATCGCGGACATAGCGGTAATACTCGGGCTCCCACGTCAACTTGACCACATCGGCCCAGTCATCGCTGGTTTGGCCGCCAGGCCGCGAATAACCCAATCCGCAAAAACTCAACACACCCGCCACTCCGCGCCGGCAACGCCACACTTCAGTCTCTGCCGCCAAGTAGCGGGCGTACAGATGACGACGCTGTTCCGTTGTGGAATCCTTGCCAAGGAGATTCTTATAGACATCCGTTGTCAACGAGCACGGGGTGCCATCTCGGTTCAACCACAACCAACCGTATTCATTGATAATAATTGGGCTTTCGCCTGGCTTCCGATTCAAGGTGCCTGTTTCGTTGGCGAGCATGGGGAAGGTGAACTTGGGTGCCATGAAATGATAGGGGTGCAATTCTTTGCAATCAGTCGGCAAGGCAGGCTCACTCCAACCATTGTCCCATGGACGGTTGGAAAAATCGAGATGGCGGACCTTGGCTAAAGCGGCACCCGTATCGAGTGATTTGGTTTCATTGCACGCATCCCAAATAATCACGCATGGATGATTCCAGCGTTCCTGCATCCAATCACGATACTGGTTGGCCAGGCTATCAACGTCATAGGTCACTCGCTTGGCCTTTTTCGTATTAACATTCCAGATCGGAAACTCATCCTGAATGAGTAACCCTTCCTCGTCAGCGATGCGATACCAGAATTCCGGTGGAAAACCGATGCAATAACGCAACGAATTCCAGTGCATGTCCTTGAATCGCCGATGCAACGTGCGCACCCAATCCGCATTCCACGGCAAGGCACCACGATTAGGATCCTCAAAGAAACGGTACAAGGTCACATTGCTGCCGCGCATGAAATAGGGTTTACCATTCAAGATCGCGCGACCGGTTTCAGGATCGAGCCGGAAACTACGCATGCCGAAGCGAGTGGTTATCTCATCGCCAGTCGTACGCACGATCAGTTCATACAAGAACGGATCTTCTGGCGACCAGAGTCGGCAGTCTTTGATCGGTATTGTCAACGGCTCGGCCCCGTTCATCTCGCCGACCACGCGATGCGTACTGGCTTCACGGACGGTGATCTGGACCGGCTGGGCTGGCCAGACGTGTACGGTTACGGATTTCTTCTCTATATCCGGCACAGCCTGTACCCGATCAAGATGGGGCACACCCGTCAGAATCAATTCCACCGAATCGAAAACACCCGGGATGAATTTGATCTTCTCATAATCCCATCCGATAGTTGTTTCTATCTTTCCAGGAAAAACACCAACCCGGATGAGGATTTCGTTTTTTCCCTGTCGCAACATGGGCTTCACATCAACATAGCTGGGGGTAAACGATGCCGGATGTTCACCCAGATCGATTCCGTTGAGAATGACTTTGCTCCCGAACATCGCCTTATGAACCTTCAACTGCGCTACAGCAGGGATGGGTTCATCGACCTGAAAGGTACGCCGATACCAGAAGGCCTCACGAAGTTTCTTGTCGATGACACCGACCTCCTCAAACGCTGGCGTAGCCATATCGACAAGACCGGGTATTGGAACGTCATGATCAAACGTCGTCGGGATCGTCGATAAAGACCCTTCGGCAATCTGCCAGATACCATCAAGCGAAATCACCTGTCGCGACCCAGCCGCCGGCGCAGAACCCGTACAGGCTAAAACCAGCACCACCGTCATCAAGAGTTTTTTCATATCATATTCCCAGTTGATTTTCATTAAGAACGACAATCCCTTCAGGACTGCCTCGTAAACCCTACTCGGTATCAGTACGGAACGGCGAAGCCGGTAGGCCATCCCGGTTATAAAGATTGGCTCCCTCGGGGTTCGTGGCGAAGGCATAACGCACCACCACCGGCTTGGGCACCTGTGGGCTGGAGACGACCAGTGTCTTGCCGTCCAGCACCGCATCCGCCCACACGAATTTCTTGTCCGCACCTGCAATGGCGATCCACTTCACCTTGCCTGCCGGATCGACTTTGGTCGGTTCCGTACCCTGTTTAATTCCGACCATCAGACCGCTGTCTGCGTGATCGAAGATGATACGGATTTTTGCACCTTCGATGATACATTTTTGGTAGAGCGGTCCGCTGAACGGCACGTTCTTGCCGTAGTCCTTGGCCAAGGCCCAGCGCGCCAAGCGCAAACCAACATCCTGTTTCTTCTTGGGATGAATGTTTTCAGCCTCACCGATATCAATGGCCACCGCCATGCCCGTGTGAGGAATGCTGAGCGCCCGAAGCTGGGCTTCGCGCAGCCGCGACCAGCCATCGCCACCCTCGGGTTTATTCGGATCGGAGTGATGGCAGGCCGCCAACTGGACCCAGTAGAACGGAAATTCGCCCTGGCCCCAGACATGGCGCCAACCTTCCACCAGCGCACGGGTCTTGTCTGCATATTCCAGTCCTTCATCGCCATTCGATTCGCCCTGGTACCAGATGACACCACGCATGCCGTAGCCAACCAGCGGCGCAATCATGGAGTTATAGAGTTGGCACGAGCTAAATGGACGGCGAAAAGGTTCTGTCAGCGCCGGCGCTGGCGTCGGAGTCCGGTTAGCGGCGATGGCCTGCTGAGCCTGTGTCGACCAGGCCTGCATTTCGGCGTAGTAGGCCTTCATTCCCGCGTAGTAAGGGCCAGAGAATTTAACGATCTCGTCCGTCATCTTTTTAAGCTCCGGCACCCTAGCGAACCCTTCGAGACAGATCCAGGGTTCGATGCGGGTACCGCCCCAGTTGTCTGAGATCAGGCCGATCGGCACATCCAACTCCCTTGCCAGCTCACGGGCAAAGAAGTAACCCGTGGCAGAGAAAGCCGCGACACCGCCTGCTGGAGTGGCCAAGGCCCAGGATATGGGCTTATCGCTAATATCGCGCAGGGGCAGATTGGAGCAGCGGGACTGCGGCACCGTGAGATGGCGGATCAGCGGGTCGGCGAAACTTTGGTCAATCTTGACAGATTTATCCAGACTCCCGTACAGACTGTATTCCATGTTCGATTGGCCACCACAAAGCCACACCTCACCAACCAAGACATTCTCAATGGTGATGATGTGGGTGATGCCCGTGATCACCAGAGGCCGATTCTGTTTGCAGGCGGGCATGACATCGAGCTGCACCCGCCAAGTCCCCGCCGCATCCGCTGTGACGGTTTTGGTCTGGCCCGCGAACGTCACCGTCACCTTTTCGCCAGCATCCGCCCAACCCCAGATCGGCACCGCCCGATCACGCTGCAACACCATGTTGGTGCTGAACACCTTGGGCACCGACACCGCCGCCTGCACCGGCACGGCCAATAGGCATAACCCTGAAACAAACAACAAAGAATAGATCATGTTCATAAGAGAACCTTCATTTGTTGTGTTGCGAAGACTGCAGGTCTTTGCGCAGCCGCTGTTGCTCTGTTAATCTAATCGTTTTAGCTTCTTTGAGATCATCGAATAGTTTATTCATCATGTGGCTCGGGTGACTTTGGGTGATTGTGGCGTAATCATAGGCGATAATTTTCTTCGCGTATGGCTCCGCGGCAGACAACTGGGCCATAATACGCGAGATGGGAGCAGGCTTCTTGCCTTCAAACAGTTCAATATTGACCCAGAACTCTAGGTTCTTTTCTGAGACAGCCTGATGTATTGCTTTGAGATAGACGCCTACATTGTCCAGGGTAACGTGCTTGACGCCGATGCCATCCTGCACAGCGACAATATCTGGAGCCCACTTTTGCAGGAGGTCTTGCCAGAAGGCGTTTAACTGCTCTGGGGTCTCCAGTTGTGAATTGAAGAAGGGCGACACCACGAGCTTCTTTCTGGATTCTCGGTGAACGACTGCGGTGACGGGTGCTAAAAATTCCGAGATCAAGCGCTGCCTGTCAAGGGGAGCTTTCCAGTAGTATCTCGCAATTTCATGCGGAAGATAGTAGCCGACAACGCAAGCATGTTGCCCATAGAGCTTTTCCAACTCTTGAAAGACTTCAATGCAGCGTGTTCTCTGCCTTTCCAGGTAGGTAGTGTCCGGAGTGCCCCACCATTCTTTAGTATTCTCATAGTAGAGGCCTATGTAGACCTTGATGTTCTTCTTTTCGGCCGCTTCCAGCGCCAATCGTATGCTGTCCGTGCGGGAAGTGATATTCGTCGCCCAAACAAGCGTGGATGGGTAGTAAGCATGTTGGGGCACTTGAAGTGAATATTGCAGAATCAGGGTGTCGCATCCCAGATCAATCAGGTTCTGCATCTGTTGATCCCACTGTTCCGCAGTCCGAAATGACGAGTTCCAGCCGGCATCAAACATGCCGGTGATGGCACCGTTTACTTTCTGTTTGTCCATGCCACGGGAATAAGCTATGTCTGCGGCAAATCCTAACATTTGGAACGCCTGGCCGAGCGCGTCGAACCAGCGTTGTGCGTGTGTTTCGAGACCCTTCTGGTTGAAGTGCACGCCGTCGTGGCGGTATTCCGGGCCTAGCAGGTCATCGGTGACCGGCCCCTGAAAACATATCTTTTGGATCCAGAGGAGTTTTTGTCCTTTGGCCACCTCTGCTTGTGCCGGGGCCTGCGACCCCGGATGGAAGGAGGCTTGCGCCACCAACCACGGGATTTGATATCCCGCGTCCTTGTTGAGTGCCTCGACGATGGTTTTGATGCGCTCGCAGTAGGTCTCGGCGGAGGTCTTGACCAAGGTGTCGGATTCGCCCTGGTGCCAGAGCACGGCACGGATGCCGTCTTTGCCGAAGGCCTGCACACAGGATGACAGATTCTTATAGAGCGCGGTATCGGGCGGGAGCCAGGCCTTGACTGCGGTCCAGTTCAAGGAGGCGGAGCGAAAACAGACAGGAACCTGCTGCGCCGCCGCAATGCGGTCTCCCAACAAAGCCCACGGACTACCGCCGCCGCCACAGCCGCCGGGGATCGGATCCTGCGCGTGCACAAAACCCTTGCCATCAAAATAGACCACGCGGTCGTCCTTGGCCTTTTGTTTCGGGTTGCCGAAGTTGGCGGAGTTGGACTGCCCGGCCGTGACAAACACCTCGCCGACGCCCACTTTGTCCACTGCCTGCTCCGCCGTTATCCGGTTGCCCGTCCGCGCGCGGACCGTCAACTGATACCAACCGCCTGCCGCCAAGGTGAGGCGGCCGGTGAATTTTCCTGATACCTGCTGCCCCATCGGCGTGATGGCGACCCATTTCACGGGCGTGCCGCGTTTCGCGTCAGGTGCGAGGTCGGCCATGGCTTCGATCACATCGGCTTTGTCGCTGACAGATCCTTCTATCAGGATGGCAGCCGAATCCGTTTTTCCACGCTGGCAGACCTGGCAGGAAACTGGGGATGTCAGGGACAGGGATATTTTGGCTTCTGCCGCAGAGATGGCGGGCCATTGTGCCATGAATGCCTTGGCCATGATTTCGTGGCCTTTTGCGTTAGGATGGATCGGGTCGCCGTCGTGGGTCTTCTCCGTACTGGACAGCATGGGCGCACGCAGATCGACCACATGCACGTTGTTGCTTCCGTTGAGGGTCAACAGCCACTTGGCATATTCTGCCATGACATTGTCATAGTAGGCGTAGGGCGTCCTATATCCGAACTTTCGAGGGTTTTTTGTCGCTTCCGCTTCAGCGTCGGCATTCGCCTTGGCGAGGAGCTTTGCCGCCTCTGCCGGGCTAGTTCCATTGGGGAATTCCGGTCCCTGCTTGGCATAGGGCGGGGCGGTCAGCAGTACCAGATGGGCGCCTGCGGCCTGCACCTTCTTGATGAGTGTGCCGATGCCATCCTGATAGGCCGCGAAACGTTTTTCATTGAGCGGGTGATAGATGCCGTCATTGATGCCGTAGCAGGCGACAACGCAATCCGGTTTGACATCCGCAAGCTCCTTGTCCAGTCGCGCGAACAGGCAGGGCCTGCGACCCGGGTGATACTCCTCGCTCAGGCTGGAAACCGTTTCACTGCTCTTACCGTGGTTGATCACTTTCCACGGCGGCACCTGCTTCGCCAGTTCGGCCTCGATGATGCGAACATAGCCGCCGGACGCGGTGATGCTATCACCGAGGAAAAGAATGATCCTGCCATTGTCCGCTTTCGGTTCTTCGGCACCTGCAGGCTCGCACCAACCGAGGCCGCCGGCCATTGCCAGAACCGCCATTAACTTCATCATATTCGTGTTATTCTTCATTGTGTTGTTTTCCATGGTTTATGGTAGGTCCTGGGATGAGGCTCTGGGACAGATCAGTGGAAGAGTTGGAATTCGTTGATGGTGGGGCCATCTACGGAATCGAGGATGTGGAGGCGAAATATCTGGCCTCGAACCAATTGTGGAAAAATGATCTCGCGGCCGGGACCAATGCCTTCGCCAGTGGCAACCGTCTTCCAGGTGTCACCCGTCTGGACCTCAATGGCGAAACGACGTACCTTGACAAAGGCCTCGTTCACAAAGGCTTTCGACACCGTCTGCAGAGTGCCGAGATCCACTGCTAACCAAGCCTCTGTAACCCCCTCATCAGTGGCCCAGCGACTGGCATCGTTGTCGTCCACCGCCCTGCCAGCATTATAGGTTGGATAGTTCTTGTAGACGTTGGAGGCTGTCACTTTTTTATTCAGGCAGAGGTTGGGGAAGAGGCTCGCTTGATCACAGACCGGAATGGCCAGCGCGGGACTATCCAACGTCAACACAATGGCGGTGGCGATGGGGTCACGTTCAGATTCGGGCGGAGCGACTATGGTAAAGTCGGCGGCGGTATTTTCGACCGCGACTTTGGTGCCATTGATGGTGGTGGCGGCAGTGATTTTTGCCGGAATGGCTGGAAGCTGCAGTCGACCATTGGCCGGCCATTGGTAGACAAACAACGTAATCCGCTGATCGCGATGCGTCGAGACGCCCCACCGTCCGGGTTTGAACGGACCTCCGCGCGTGCCGTAGATGCTGCCGGCATGCTTTGTCACCCAGGTGCCCATTTCCTTGAGGCGGGTCACTTGGCGGGCCTCAATCTCACCTTCTGGTGTTGGACCAACGTTAAAGAGCAGGTTGCCATCGCCACCCACCACCGATAGCAGCGTGCGCACGCATTGTCCCAACGATTTCAAACGATCATTGGGCCTCCAGGACCACTGAGCACAGATGGTCATGACGGTTTCCCATGGCCGTATATTGTCGAAGGCCCCGACCCTTTGCTCAGGCGTATTGAAGTCACCCCATTCCCAGACACCCCAGCCACCACAGCGGGTGGTGATGACCGCCTGCGGCTGGAGCTTTCGCACCATGGGAAACAGGGTGGCGTTGTTCCAGGTTTCCGGAGTGTTGACACCCCCGTCGGCATCAAACCAGATTTCGTCGATGGGGCCGTACTTGGTGAGGATTTCCCGCATTTGGCCGTGGAAATAGTCAAGGTAACGGGCGTGGTTCTTGGTGAAGAAATCGGGATGGTGCCAATCGGGCGGTGAGTAATAGATGCCGAAACTGAGGCCCGCTTTGCGGCAGGCGGTTGCCAACTCAGCCGTTACGTCGCGTTTGAACGGCGTATGCATGATCGTGTAGTCGGTCAGGGCGCTGTCGTACATGCAGAACCCGTCGTGGTGTTTCACAATCAGCACGACGTATTTCATGCCAGCGGCCTTGGCGATGGTGACCCATTCGTCGGCGTTGAACTTCACCGGATTAAAACGCTCATACAGGTGATCGTATTCGTCGGCGGGAACACCAAGGGTAATATTTTCTTTCCGATCCACTCGCTGACCAGCACGGCTCCAGCCAATTTCAGTGCCTTTTAAACTGACCGGACCCCAATGAATAAACATGCCAAAGCGCCGTTCGCGAAACGCGGCAATATTCGGATGGTCAGACGGCAACACACTGGTGGTGTAAGGAGCGGAGGCTTTATTTGCGATTACATCGGCCGAGTGCGGTATGGGGTCACCTGCCTTGTGCGATCCTTGCGCGCGGGCCGTTTGGCTGAGCGCAGTTAAACTGATGAGAATAAGTGTGTTTGTTTTCATGTGATGAATGCTTGAGGAG
>SESF01028357.1_pt1 | contig 22474 bp, 23 predicted proteins | sample 3171521 | NCBI WGS metagenome assembly SESF01 (sample SAMN10866945, study PRJNA518727) | freshwater metagenome | biome: subpolar coniferous forest; feature: holomictic lake; material: water; isolation source: holomictic Lake 227, 6 m and 8 m depth | place: Canada: near Kenora, Ontario | collected...
CTGAATCAATTACAGATCCTAAAAAGAACATGTCTGTATTTTATAAGCCACCTGGTTTCGCAATTGATAAGGCTGATGTCCTTATTGATCACTTAGGTTTTACGATGCATTGGAATGCATACAAAATTATCTTTTATACCACGCCGGGTCACACAAATGGAAGTATATGTTTTACAATTTCCAATTACCTTTTCACCGGTGATACCTTGATTAATGGCAAAGAAACAGTTACTAGACTGCCTGGGGGAAGTAAATTTAAACTAAGCCAAAGTTTGAAATTACTAAATTCTTTGACGAAAGATAACACGATTATTTTGAGTGGGCACGGAGAATCATTTTCGTACAAAAAATTGGACTAAGGCTATCACAACTTACAAGTCCATCTCAAACATATGACAATAAAAGAACAAATCCGACTCAAACTGATTGAATTAGGTGGAGATACAATACTAATTCATTCAGATATCAGGCAAGGGTTTGAAATTCCATTCATTAACAAATCCACCTATCTCAATGCTCATTTAGAGGAAATAAAATTACTAAGAACAAACATGAGCATTTGGATGCCTACATTTAATTTTGATTTTGTACAAAAAGGTAAAATTTTTCAAGTCAATAATTGCCCCTCTCAGGTTGGTGTGCTTCCCGAGTATTTTCGAAAAAATGCTGCGGAATGGAGAACGCCCATACCTGTATTTTCATTTGCAGGTATGGGGGAACAACCAATATTAGACATTTCAGGTATAATTGATCCTTTCGGTTGGCATTCAGCTTGGAATTTTCTTTATGAAAAAGATGCTTTATTAATGTTCTATGGGGCTTCTTTCAATTCTGCAACGATATTACATTATATTGAAAGAATTTCAAACTGTCTTTGCTACAGATATGACAAACTCTTTTACGGGAAAATTGAAAAATCTAACGGTGTAGAAATTGAGGTTAAACTTTTCTACCATGTGCGACCTTTGGGGAAAAGCCTTGTTTATGATGCATATAAAATAGAGAATGATCTTCTAAAAAATGAAATTTTATTTTTGTTCAAAGAAGGACGGAGTATAATATTATTATGTAGAGTCAGAGATTTAGTTAATTTCTGCTTAAGTAAGCTGAAGCAAAACCTTTTGTACTTTTTGAATATTGAAACAAAATTGTGGGTAGAACCATTACTTAATAAATTAGGTCGACCATTTATAATAACTGATTTTGAAACAATATAAAGAAATCAATAGATGGGTATGTTACAATCACAAAAGTAAAAGATGAATAATCATGTCAATATTATTACGGAGCGTTTCCTGTTGCGTGAACTTTTGGAAAGGGATGCCACAGAGCGATATTTAAATTGGTTTGATGATTCTGAGACCAAAAAATTTATCACTTCAGCTTCTACTACACATAGTCTTTCAGTTCTCAGACAATATATTCTTCAGCGAATCGGGAGAAACGACATTCTTTTCCTTGGAATATTCGAAAATAAAAGTGGTCTGCATATTGGTAATATCAAATATGAGCCAGTTAATACAGACTTGGGTTTTGCAATTATGGGTATTATGATTGGAGACCTTGAATATCGAGGCAAGGGGGTTGGAACTGAGGTTCTTATTGCAAGTGCTCAATGGCTAAAGGTAAATCGTAACATTAATCAGATTCTGTTGGGTGTCAGTAAGAACAACCCAGTAGCGATTCGGTCGTATGAAAAGGCAGGGTTTCTGATTGAGGACACCCCCTATTTGCCGAGAATAGTTCCCGAAGCAATCACTATGGTTTGGTATTTATAAAGCAAACTCAATTATTACAGCTTATCGCATCCTGAAAATCAAGTCCCTTTGAAGTTGAGGTTAAACTTTCCTATCATCTCAAATCTATTAGCACGCCATGGTCGTAGCCGTCTCAGATCCATCATGCATGGCTATCGTATTCTTAAAGAATCAAACCAACTCGATAAAATTTCTGATGTTAAAGAGTCATTAGCAAATTCCAGGTTTTCTTATTGCTCAGTGGGAGCTGCAAAACTATTCTTTGGAGCAGCTTTGAACAATGCTGAAATTGCTATTCGCCAGTATCTCATTATCCATGTTGCAGGCTTGAGCCTGAACAAATCATTGCTTTATTCAATTGGTAAGCCCGGCTCTGCCATTATTCACCCGTTACCTCCTGAATGGAGAAGAATCATCGAACAACATGGGTTCAGGGTTTCAAAGATCCGGTCGGTTTTTGCATGGCAAGGCTTTGTTATACTGAGGATGGCTTATGGGATTGCTACAATTGCTATCCAGGCTATAGTGAATTTCAAAGCAGTTTTGTTTCATTCCCTCCAACCCCTCGGCAGGTATGCCTATTTTGAATCACTCACGGTTGATAATCTACCACAATCTGGTAAGGATGGCAGAAGCTACGACATTGTTACCTGGTATCAGCAATGGGCTGGGCGGATTCTTGGACTTGATACTCTTTGTCACAGTGTTAAAGGTGCTTCTCCACGCATAATTAACAACATTCCTGTTATTTCAACTCCATCTGCTATCTTGCCATTGACTCGATTTATTGCAATAATTCGCTATGTTGTCTGGGGTATTGCAGCAAGTGCAACGGCCATTTTTGACCTTTTCCGCGGGCGCTGGTGGCATGCATTATTAATGAGAGAAGCAGCAAAATCAGTACAGGTTCGTTTACAAGATCCTTACAAAATAGCGAAGGATTATATGTTTCATCAATCAGGGCCGCTCTATAGACCACTATGGACATATGAAGCTGAAAAACATGGATCTCGTATTACATTCTATTTCTATGCAACGAACATCGAGGGTTTCAAACCACCTGAAGGGTATAATAACAAGGCTTATACTTGGCAAACAATGAACTGGCCACATTATCTGGTTTGGGATGAATATCAGGCCGATTTTGTGCGCCGAGCGGTTGGTAAGAATGCAAATATTAGTGTCACTGGACCGATCTGGTTTGAAAACAGTGAAAAGGCGATGAAATTCCTGCCACAAAATTCTATTGCAGTCTTTGATGTGCAACCTCACAGGGATTCACGTTATCAAATATACGGGGCAGATCAAGAGTATTACACACCCAGCACTGCAAACCAATTCTTGCTCGACATATACCATGTACTTAAAGAATTTAAGGTTACGATGGTGTTAAAAAGAAAACGAAATATCGGCAATATGCTCAATCGACGATACTCAACAGTTGTGCAAAAGCTAAATAATTCCGGTCACTTAATTTCTGTTGAACCTGACATTAGTGCAAGACGAGTAATTGAGAGATGTGCGGCTGTGATCTCAATGCCATTTACCTCTACATCCCTTATTGGGAGAGAACTTGGGAAACCAGCTATTTATTACGATCCACTTGGAATGGTTCAAAAAGATGATCGTGCTGCTCATGGTATTGAGATTATATCTGGCACTCAAGAGCTATTTGAATGGGTGAATTCCGTTATAAGAAAAGAACAGAGTTGATTTAGCAATACAAATTTCATGGAATTAATTGGCAATAAAATGTATTCATGGGTAAAAGACCTTTTCCCAATGAATAGAAGTATAACTGGACCAGGTGTTCGAGAGACCTTGGCTTATCTTTCAAAATTAATCCCTGACCTTAAGATACACTCTGTTCCAACAGGTACTCGCGCGTTTGATTGGGAGGTCCCTGATGAGTGGTCAGTTCATGATGCTTTTGTAGCTGATGAATGTGGGAATCGAATTATTGATTTTAAAAATAACAATTTGCATTTAGTTGGGTACTCCGAATCAGTCGACACATGGCTTGATCGCAACGAACTTGATGCCTACTTACATTCTTCTCCTGATCAACCAGATGCTATTCCATATGTAACATCCTATTATAAAAGACGTTGGGGGTTTTGCCTTTCGCACAACATGCGAACATCATTACCTCCTGGAAGGTATCATGCCGTTATCGATAGTGAGATTAAACCTGGGGTTCTTAATTATGGCGAGGTAATTCTGCCTGGTCGCGAATCCAAAGAGATTTTACTTTCAACCTACATTTGTCACCCCTCAATGGCAAATAACGAACTTTCGGGGCCTGTAGTAACAACGGCGCTTGTTCAATGGCTTAGGAGCATCACTGACAGGCGATATACTTATAGGGTTTGTTTTATTCCGGAAACAATAGGTGCAGTTGTATACCTGAGTTTGAATTTGGAAAAAATGAAAAAAAATACAATTGCAGGTTTTATTCTGACCTGTGTCGGTGATAACAATGCATATTCCTTTATGCCATCACGAAAAGGTGGAACGCTTGCTGATAGGGTAGCTCAATTAGTTCTTGACACCGAGATTAAGGATTATGTAAGTTATAGTTTTCTTGAAAGAGGTAGCGACGAAAGGCAATATTGCAGCCCATTAATTGATTTGCCCATTGTATCTGTCATGAGAACAAAATATGGCGTCTTCCCTGAGTATCATACATCTCTCGATAATTTAAATTTTATTAGTCCTGAAGGATTGTTTGGAGGTTATTCTATTAATCAGAAATGCATTTGGGCTTTGGAAAAAAACTTCAAATATAAAGCTACTATATTCGGTGAACCTAAAATGGACAAGCGTGGATTACGTTCGACTCTTGGAGCTTCTAAAGTGATGAATCAAAACATTCTAAATCTGATGAATTTTTTGATGTACTGCGATGGTGACACAGACCTAATACAAATCGCAAAAATTATAGGTGTCAACATTTCACAATGCACTGAAATTGCAGAAAGCTGTTTGGAAATGAAGCTGGTTGAAAGGTTAGGTTAGTCACAGTTAAAAATGAGAAAATTGATACTAATCTTCACAAAGTATTTGACGACAATGCTTTCACTAGGGCTTGAGCTGTTTGTTTGATGATGAATGATTTTTAATAGCTCACATTTGATGCGCAATTATTTATACTTCGAATAAAAGACACAAAGGTCATGAATAATTTAAAAGACAAATTAAAGAATAGAGAAGTAACCATAGGGTCATGGATAACTTTATCAGATCCAGCTCTTACAGAAATAATGGCCAAGTCTGGGTTTGACTGGCTTGTGATCGACAATGAACATAGTTGTTTGTCTTATTCCAATATTCAGGAGATAATTAGAGTAATCGATTTATGTGGTGTAACCCCACTCGTAAGAGTTATGGAAAACAATCCTGATCTTATAAAAAAGTTTATGGATGCAGGTGCTCATGGGATTATTGTTCCATTGGTTAATTCTAAAGAGGATGCTAAAAAAGCTGTTAATGCAGTTAAATATCCACCTTTAGGAACACGTGGAGTGGGGCTAAACCGCGCACAAAATTATGGTCTGGATTTTGAAAGTTATAGAAAATGGAATCAGCAAAATAGTATTGTAATCGTGCAGGTAGAGCATTATCTGGCTGTTGAAAATTTAGAATCTATCATGAGTGTTGATGGTGTTGATGGATTTATTGTAGGTTTATATGATTTATCGGGATCTCTAGGGGTACCTGGAGAGTTTGATCACCCAAAAGTCATTGCTGCTTTGAATAAAATAGATGAGAAAACAAAAAAATATGGTTACTTAAAAGGTCAACATGTTGTTAACCCGGATCCATCGCAAATTAAAGATAAAATTGAAAAAAAGTTTAATTTTATTGCATTTGGTGTTGATTTCCTTTTCTTTAGTGAGAATGTTAGAATGAAAATGAGCGAATTGAAAAGATCAATTAAAAGTGAATTATTATGAAAAGAATAATATCAATGATACCTGCAAGAATGGGTTCATCAAGATATCCTGGAAAACCAATAATTGATATTTGTGGAATGTCTATGATAGAACATGTTTGGAGAAGAGTCAAGATGTGTGAAATTGTAACTGAAGTATATATCGTTACTTGCGATAATGAAATCAAGGAAGTTGCCGAAGAATTTGGAGCAAAAGTAATCATGACATCACATAAACACGAAAGATGCACTGATAGAATTGCTGAAGGGTGTCAGAAACTTCTTCAAAGTGGTGATGACTTTGATATTGTTTTAAACATTCAAGGTGATGAGCCCCTACTTAATCCAGAGACATTAAATTTATTGGCAAAACCCTTTTCAGAAGATTCAAATATTTCTTGTGTTAATTTGATTGAAAATTTAGAATCAGAAGAGGAAATTAATGACCCTCATAATGTAAAAGCAATTTTCGATCAGCATAATTTTGCCTTATATTTCTCTCGTTTACCAATTCCTAACGGCATTAAAAATAGGCACTATAAACAACTGGGAGTTTATGGCTTGACAAAAGCTGCAGTGTTAAAATACCCAGAGATGAAACAAACACCCCTCGAAATTGCCGAATCGGACGATATGCTTCGGTTTGTTGAACATAGCATTAAAGTAAAGGTAGTACTTTCTCCATATAAAACCAATGGCGTTGATACTCCGAAAGATCATAAAGAGGTATGTTTATTGATGGAAAAAGATTGCTTTTTTCAAATGTATAAAAAATAGATTGTTTGTTAGAAATGAAATTAATTTATGCAAGAAAGCATCATTCACAGATTTAATTTAACAGATAAGGTTGCTATAATAACGGGTACGACCAGAGGTATCGGGCAATCTCTCGCAAAAGGTTTGATGGAAGCAGGGGCTAAAGTGATTGCTCTTGATCGATCGGATAATGACTATTTAAAAAATTATTCATTAACCATAGAGGCGGACTTTGAGAGAATAATAATCGATTTATTGACTACAACAGAAAAAGCCCTGGCCGAAATTTTAACCTTTATTAAAGAAAAATACATGCATATAGATATCCTTGTCAATAATGCTGGTATTTCTCGAAGGGATGAAGTGGAAATATTTGATGAAAAGGATTGGAATGATGTAATGAAAATGAATCTGCAAATTCCATTTTATTTATCCAAAATTGTTTCTGGCTATTTTATTAAACAAAAATCAGGCAAAATAATCAATATAGCATCAATGTTATCTTTTCAAGGTGGTTTAAGGGTTCCTTCATACACTTCCTCGAAACATGCTATTGTCGGTTTGACAAAAAGCTATGCAAATGGGCTTGCCCCCTATGGAATTAATGTCAACGCGATTGCACCGGGTTTTATGGCTACGAGTCTCACATTGCCTTTACAACAAGATAAAAAAAGAAATGAAGAGATAATAAATAGAATTCCGAATGGTAGGTGGGGACAACCTGATGATTTAAAAGGGGCACTAATATTTTTAGCTTCATCAATGTCAGATTATATAAATGGCATTATAATTCCAGTAGATGGAGGCTACCTCTCGCGATGAATAATATTTCTACTATTTTAATTGAATCTCTTTTGAAAGATAATGCAAATTATATTTCCTGGCTGAAAAATATTAAACTCAGTATTAACGAAGAAGATTGTTTTGCAAGTAATTTTACTTTTTCAGAATATCCAGTTTGGCCAAGGTATAATGACAACTTTCATTATCCCTTGGGTATGAGAAAAATTCTTGAACTTGGTTTTTCCGGTATCAGAAATATGGCTTTGCAAAACGCACAAAAATTTTCAGGGAATCAGAAAAAATATTTGATTTTAATTGCAGATGTTTATAATGAAATAATTAAAATAATCTTTGCATTTGCAGAAATCGCAGAAAATGCGAAAAGAACAGATATTTCAAATGTGTGCAGAAATATTGCCTTAAATCCCCCGAAGACATTTATTGAAGCCTGTCAAACCTATTGGATTAGTCAAATCATTCGTGTTGGGACCTCTACCATCGGCAGAATAGACCAGCATCTTTATCCCTTTTTTAAAAATGATCTTGAAAATATTCTAATTGATCATAGTTATGGAAAGAAGATAATGGCTAAGCTATTAGATCTTTTTGAAAAAAGAGGTTCTGGGAAAGGGGATACCTTACAAAACATTACACTAAGCGGAGTTGATGAAGATTTTCATGATATGACCAATGACTTAACTTATATAATTCTTGAATACTGTTTAGAAAAGAAGAATCTTGAGCCAAAAATAAATGTTAGATTTAATAAGAATTCTCCAGCAAAACTGCATAGGTTAGTGAGCGAACTACAAATGCAAGGAAGTGGGATTTGTACCGTTTTTAATGATGATGTTATTGTCAATGGTTTAATGAAATATGATAGGCCATCTAATATTGCTTGTGATTATTGTGCAGATGGATGTACCGAGATAATACTGGATGGCATCGGTGCAACATGGTTTAGATATATTGATTGTGTAAAGGCTGTTGAGCATACGATATTTAATGGTGAAGAAAACGTTCCAGAAGAAAAAAAGATGCAATATTATTCTTCTGATCAAGAGAGTATTGACATTAAAGCTCCTGTTGAAAAAGGCTTAAGAACCGGAGATTTTTTAAAAATGGAAACTTTTGATGACTTTTATGATGCATATATCAAACAATTGAGATACCAGGTCGAACGCATATTAATAGAACCATATAATTCAGATGATTACCCAATGAGAGCTTTTACAGCAGCCAGTATGCCAAATGTATTGGAAAATGCAAAAGAACCTTATACTAATTCCGATTGTTATCATACGTATGGACTGTTTATTGGTTCTTTGGGAACTGCAGTAAATAGTATTTCGTCTGTTAAATCATTGATTTATGACAAAAGTTTAATTTCAAAATCGCAACTAATAGATGCCATTAAAAATAATTTTATTGGTTATGAATCAATAAAACAATTATGTGTAAACGCTCCAAAATTCGGAAATGATGATGATTTTGTTGATAAATTGGCCGTACGTATAGCCGAGCAATTCGCATCTATGGTTATTGCATATAAGGACAGGAATGCAAAACCCATATTACCAGGTTTATATAATCATTTATTTCATCATACAGCCTATAGAGTTGGAGCAACGCCAGATGGTAGAAAGTACGGAGATCCTGTAGGCGAACATCTCTCACCAACACCCGGGACTGCTTTTAATGGGCCAACTGCTACTATCAATTCTGTTTGTAAGATTAATACTTCAGAACAAATATTTGGTTCTACACTTCATTTAAACATTCCCAGGGTTGCGATTTCCAACACCGAAAACCCTTTGTTAATAATTGAATCGCTTAATAAAGGATTCCTAAATCAAAATGGATGTGTCTTGAATGTAAATGTACTTGATGCAGCCTCGTTAATTGATGCCCAAATAAATCCTGATAAATATGCGGACTTGATTGTACGCGTATGGGGGTTTTCATATTATTTTGTTAAATTAAGTAAAGAAATGCAGGATCACGTTATTTCAAGAGCTAAACAAGAATGACAGGATTGGTAACCAACATACAAAGATTTTCTGTTCATGATGGGCCTGGAATACGAACAACTATTTTTTTTAAGGGTTGTCCTCTGGAATGTATTTGGTGCCAGAACCCTGAAACTATTAAACCATTTCCAGAGTTAATAAGAGATTCTAAAAAATGTATTCAATGTGGAATTTGCGTGAACGTTTGTGTGAATAAATGTTTCCATTGGCTAAATAATGAAATTTCTTTTCAAAGTGATTCTTGCAATCAATGTTGGGACTGTATTGAACTTTGTACAACCGGTTCATTACAAAAAAGTTCTAACCTCTTCTCCTCAGATGAGATTTTAAACATTGCAATGAGAGATTACGAGTTTTATAAGCATTCAGGTGGAGGTATTACTTTATCTGGCGGAGAGCCTTTTTTTCAAATTGAATTTTGTATTAAAATCTTAAAAAAAGCAAAGGCATTAAAATTACACACAACAATTGATACTTCGGGGTATGTACAACTTGATAAATTAAAGTTAGCACTGCCATATATCGATTTGGTTTTATATGATATTAAATTCTTAGATGATGCGTTGCATGCAAAATATACAGGCAAGTCTAATATTACTATTTTAGAAAATTTCGATTACATTTACAATACAGGTATACCTATAAGAGTGAGGGTACCATTAATTCCGACAATTACTGATATTGAAAATAATATTGATAAAATAAAAAAATATTTTGATCAGTATGAAAAAATATTGGGTATCGATTACATTCCTCATAATAAATTAGCAAAGCTAAAATATGTATCTCTTGGGAAGAGCTTTTATTGTTGATCAAAATAAAGATTGATGTAATATGAAAATACTAAAAGTAGGAATTGCCGGGTATGGGGTAGTTGGAAAAAGACGGAGGGTTTGTGTTGATGCTAACCCACATTTACAAATGGTTGGTGTATGCGACCGAGTGTTTTCAGAGGCTGGAACTTTTCCAGACGGAGTGCGGTACTACACAAATTACATTGATCTTCTTTCCGAGGAGCTTGATGTATTAATAGTTTGCCTAACTAACGACATTCTTGCTGAAGTAACAATTGCCGGAATAAAAAAAGGTCTTCATGTTTTCTGCGAAAAGCCTCCAGGGCGTAATGTTGAGGATATTATCAGTGTAATGCATTGTGAACAAGAAAACAACAAAATTAAACTTATGTATGGGTTTAATCATCGTTATCACGATTCTGTTCAGGATGCACTTCACCTTATTAATTCAGGAGACCTAGGTCGGATTATTAATATACGAGGAGTATACGGGAAATCACAAATAATCACATTCAATCAATCTGATTGGAGAACCAAACGAGATATTTCCGGAGGAGGCGTCCTGCTTGATCAAGGTATTCATATGGTTGACCTGATGAGACTTTTTGCTGGCGAATTCATTGATGTTCATAGTTATGTTTCAAATAGTTTTTGGGGCTATGACGTTGAAGACAATGCTTATGCCTTAATGCGCACCGCCAGCGGGGTTGTTGCTATGCTTAGTTCTTCTGCAACTCAATGGCGCCATCGATTCCACATCGATATAAATTTAACTAAAGGGAGTATTATTCTTGGCGGGATTCTTTCGGGATCAAAAAGTTATGGTGCAGAGACCCTGACTGTTGTGAGGTCCGATCCTGAAAATGATAACGGTGACCCCAGAGAAGAATCGACTCGTTATAACCATGACCCCTCCTGGCAAAGAGAGATAGATTATTTTGCAGATTGTATTTTATCTGAAAAACCAATATTGACCAGCTCTTCAAGGGATGCCCTTAATACCATGAAATTGGTTTTTAAAATTTATTATGAAGATCCTGAGTGGAGACAAACACATAACATTTCAAACCCAGACAATCAAAACGTATGACAAATAGACTTGATACAATTTTTATTGAAGATCCGGAATTATTCGCCGGTCGATATATTGACTATCTATTTCAAGTACTGAAGAAGATTGATCCACATTCAATTGGTCGATTTGTTGAGATTCTCCTCGATGCGCGAATGCGCAGCGCGACTGTATATTTCATCGGTAATGGAGGTAGTGCTGCAACAGCAAGTCATTTTGCCAATGATCTTGCAATTGGGACTTACTCTGGTAATAATCCATTTCGAATTATAAGTTTGACAGATAATCAGGCAATCATTACAGCAATCGCCAATGATTTTGGATATGAAGAAATTTTTGCGCGTCAGCTTCGTGTGGTTGGGAGAGAAGGTGATGTCCTGGTGGGGATATCTGCTTCGGGTAACTCTCCCAACCTGATCCGTGCCTTCGAGTATGCCAAGACTGCCGGGATCTTTACATTTGCAATTACTGGTTTCGACGGCGGTACGATGAAGCTTGTGGCCGATGATGGAATTCACGTCCCAACTGGACCTAAAGAGTATGGGCCCGCTGAAGATGCACACATGGTATTGGATCATCTTATTGCAACATATTTAATCCGTTTGATAAAAAGTGAAACTTCAGTCTGACCTATTACAATTTGCCAAGTCTTCCGTAAAGGATGCTGTGAAACAGTTTAAAATTCGGGATCGTGAGTATTTAACGCAAATCACCGGCATAGAACTTGACGGAAAGGAGACTAAACTGGTTGCAGATTCTATTCTCGAGGAGGCACTGTTTAATCATTTGCAAAAAACAGGTATTTCCATTTTCAGCGAAGAATCTGGGATGAGCAATCAAGAAAACAACAAAGATCTTATCTGGGTTATTGATCCATTGGATGGGAGTGTGAATTATTTAAGAGGAGTTGGTCCTTGTGCCGTATCAGTAGCTTTATGCAGTTATGGGAAGCCATTATTTGGTGTTTTATATTCGCTGAAAACTTCCACTATTTCTTGGGGAGGAAGAGAGTTTGATTCATGGTCAGGAAATACGAAACTTCATGTATCAGATACACAACACATACATGATGCACTTATTTGTACTGGTCTGCCAGCGCGTTTCAAAACACAAAACCAAGAAAAATTATACAATTACTTTGAAGTAATGACTCAGTTTGCAAAAGTCAGGATGTTGGGTTCGGCTGCTAGCTCTCTTCTAATGGTCGCTCAGGGGCGGGCTGATGCATATTTCGAAGAGGACATTATGTTCTGGGATGTCGCTGCTGGTATGGCAATTGTTGAAGGTGCAGGAGGAATTGTAAATTCAAATAATCCTGGAATAAATTTACCACATCGAATAACAGCTTCAAATGCAAACCTGAATTTGAACAAGTTGTTAAATGGATAAGAACCTGCAAAATAGAGTTAGTCATGTGGCGGTATGTTCACGCTCCTTTTCACGCAATGAAAAACTGCGCACAGAGTTACTGGCCCGTTACGATCATGTTACTTTCAACGATAGTGGAAAGCAATTTGAAGGGGACGATCTAGTCTCTTTTTTGGACAACCATGATAAAGCTATTATTGCGTTAGAATGCATCTCAGAAGACGTATTGTTACGATTGCCCGAATTGAAAATCATTTCTAAATATGGTGTCGGCCTCGACCTGATTGACCTAAATGCAATGCGCAAATATAAAAAACGGCTTGGATGGACAGCAGGTGTCAACCGACGATCAGTAGCAGAACTGACCTTAGCTTTTGCAATCACTATGTTACGGCAAGTGCCTGTTGCCAATCGGCATGTCCTCTCAGGTAAATGGCAACAGTTTATTGGCGGCACACTTTCAGGTCGGACTGTGGGAATTATTGGTTGTGGAAATATTGGTAAGGATCTCGTCGCACTTCTGCAACCTTTCCACTGTGATATACTTGTAAATGACATCATATGTTACAGGGAATTTTACTCGAAGCATAGGATTGAGGATGTAAGTCTTGAGGAATTACTTCAACGTGCAGATATAGTTACGCTTCATGTGCCGTTGGATAAAAGTACACGCAATATATTGTCGGCTGATCGGTTATCACTAATGAAGTCAACCGCCATTTTAATTAATACTGCTCGTGGAAGCCTTGTCGATGAAATTGCACTGAAGAAACAATTATTGGAAACGCAGATTGCTTCTGCAGCTTTTGATGTCTTTACCAATGAGCCACCGATTGACCAGGAACTTATTAACCTGCCGAATTTTCTTGCAACACCCCATATAGGTGGCAGTGCCCAGGAAGCCATTTTAGCTATGGGACTGGCAGCAATTCATGGATTGGATGAAAATGCAATTCCTTAGAGATATCAAAAACAGCAATTGGGTGTGGTTATCTCATCCATTGTCTTCAAGCACACCTGCCTACGGTGACGGCGATGGGTTCATCGTCGAGAGTATTCGCTCAATAGACTCAGGTGATTCCTGTAACACTGTTCATCTTTCATTTTCCAACCATTTGGGATCTCATGTAGATTCCCCTCGGCACTTTTTGTTAAATGGGAAAACTGTTGATGATTACAATATTAAAGAATGGATTTTTAATAAACCATGGCTTATTGATATACCATCAGAAGAAGGTGAAATAATTGGTTTAAATCGATTCGAAAAAGCATTGGGAGAATGTCATGATGCAGATTTGCTGCTAATCCGAACAGGCTTTGCAGCTCATCGTGGTTCGAAAAAATATTGGTCCTCTTCCCCATCTTTCCACCCAGAACTGGCTTCCTATTTACAAAACAGGTTAAAATCTTTGATTGCCATAGGTTTAGATACAATTTCTCTCACAAGTTATCTTCACCGTGAATTAGGACGTGAAGCCCATCGTGCTTTTTTAAATAGGGATATTCGTATCTTCGAGGACTTGGCGCTTGAACAGTCTATTCAAGGTAATGAAATTCGATTAGTAATAGCTTTGCCTTTGGTTTTTGAAAAAGCCGACGGCGCCCCTTGTTCAATTATAGCCTTACTTGCAAATCCTTCTATTAATGATCAAACCTAACTTTAAAATGCAGACTAAAGTTAATATTTATTTCACATTTACTAACCCCAAATCAATATAGTCAGAAGGATGATTTCTATTTTGGAAGTATTCCAAACGAATTAATTTATATATTATTGAATTGATTGATCGTGAATATTTTGCGAAATACAACTGTTTAAGGTCAGCTTGGAGAAGCACGGTGGAGACCTTTTAATTTGTTCTTTTCTTCCAGCGATAAAAATCCAGTCATCACTTGCAAAGAAATATCCATACCTCTTGCCAAAGGATTTAACACCATTTTACTTTTACACAGGTCATTGTTCAGTACCTTGCAATCTAATTCAGCATTGATATAATTATGCCTAAAACCATAACAATAATTTTTAAAAGAAAGGCTGAAGCATTCATTGCAAAAATGAGTAATGCAAGTACAGTTTGTTATTACTTAAATGAGGATTACTCCCATTTTTTTGATTTGTTGAGTCGATTCGGAAAAGACAAGATTAAAAGTTTAGCCGGGCTGTTTGCTGAATCTTTAAGCGAAATGACAGAACCTCTCCTCGAATTGTCCTCGAAAATAAGTAAAGAGCACGATTCTCTGGAATGGTGGGGAGGACAGATAGCGTCACGAAGCACTTCGGCAACACCATTATTTCTCAACATTGTCTATCTGTCCTGTGCGAAAAAGATACTTTCTATAGCTGAAAAGGATATTGTATTTATTACAGATAGTCCCGCACTGGCCAGCTGCATTGCAGAAACATCAAAGAAGATGGGAAACAATGTTATAGTTCAAAAAGAATGGATTTCAGGAAGGGTAAGAAAAATTAGGCAGCAAGTTTTCAATGCCGGTCATATTATTTTCTTCCTTTTTCAGGCATTCCAGAACGGTTTATATGTCTCCAGGATTAATAAACCAAACAGAAATATAAAAACACAGAATAAAAAAAGAATAGTCATTAGATCCTGGTTTACCAAAGGGACTGTTAATTCCTCGGGCGAATACAGAGATAGAAACTTTGGAGTTCTGCCGGAATGGCTGCGATCAAAGGGATATGAAGTGTTGACGCTTCCCATGTTTTTTAACATGGATAAAGCCGAGCATGTTTTCTATTCAACCATAAAAAACAACGAACATTTTTTGATTCCGGAACATTATCTGAGATGGACTGATTATTTTAAAGTTGTTTATGATGTTTATAAATTGAGTTGTCATCGCGTTCAAAATGCCATACTCCAAGAGATAGACACATCCCCTTTATTTAACGAGAATATTAGAGGAAGAGGATTCAGCAAAGATTCCTTTAAACTGAATTTGTGTTATCCGCTTTTGAAAAGGCTAAAAGAAGAACGTATTGAGATCGACAGTTTTTTCTATGCATTTGAAAGCAATGCCCCGGAAAAGCAGTTTATTCTGGCGTGCAGGAAGTTTTTTCCAAATTCCAGAATTTTAGGGTTTCAGCATGTTCCGGTTTTTTCGAATAATTTAAAATATCACCTGTCCCCGGACGATGAAAAATATCATCCTTTACCGGACAAAATAGTTTGTAGTGGGCCGATTTTTGTGAAGTTACTCAAAGAAGCAGGTTTTTCACCAGAAATATTATTATCCGGCCCGAACTTGCGATTTGGAGCTGTGCATATCGAAAGGACAACTGAAGCTGAAAATGCCGGCAGGAAAAAAATGCTTTTACTTCCACTTACAGACAAGTATGATCTTGCGTTTGACCTTTTTCTCAAGGTAAAAGAGGCGTTAAAGAACTCTCGGGATTATGATGTGTATATAAGGAGTCATCCTTTGTTATCAAAGGAAACACTTATTAGATTTTTGAAAAAAACAGAGATGGGCAGAGTTGAATTTGCCGATGACGGTACCATGCAGGATTGGCTAAAAAGATCGTATGCTGTTATTTCATCCTGCAACTCTGTTACGATTTTGGAAACGATCATAGCGGGAGTCCCTTTGATCCGCGTTATTCCTGATAATACATTTTTTTATGATCCTTTTGCATGGTCGGAATATCCTTTAAAGCCTGTAAACACATCAGAAGAAATAGAAAAACAATTGTATCAGATTCGAGAGCTTAAGACAGAAATTGATATCTTTAATGGAATTTCCAAACGGATTTTGTCCGAATATTTTACCAAACCAAATGAAGAAAACATGAAGGTTTTTTTATAAACGCATGAAAAATGATGTTCGATGTAGATGATTTTTTTGCTTTGAATTTTTCACCTGATCTTTCACATGCTTCCAGGCAATATTTCAAAAAAGAGATTAAATTTGTTGTTAGTTTTTTTTCTGCGTATTTTAAGGGAATAACTGAAAACAAGCAAAAGCAGAAATGTTAGTTTTTCTCAAACCAGCACTTTAAACCACCTCAAACGTAAAAATGGGTAAAGTTGATATTATAATTATTGGGGCCGGAGCCTCTGGCGCAGCAGCTGCATGGAATCTGAGTGGTTCTGGAACAAAAATAATGTGCTTTGAGCAAGGCGGACGGGTAAATTCTGAAGAATATCCAAGTACCAGGATAAATTGGGAAATTCTTAAACAAGGTAAATTCAATGTTAGCCCCAATGTACGCAAATTAGAATCTGATTATCCAATAAATGATAAAGATTCACCGATTGCCATTGCTAATTATAATGCTGTTGGAGGTTCAACGATACTATATTCCGGTCATTTCCCCAGGCTTCATCCATCGGATTTCAAAGTCAGAACTTTGGATGGAATTGCTGATGATTGGCCAATAGATTATAATGTTTTAGAACCTTACTATACACTTAATGATAAAATGATGGGAGTCTCAGGTTTAGAAGGAGATCCTGCATATCCAACAATAAAATTCCATCATACTCCAATTCCACTTGGGAAGGTTGGTGAAACCATCGGCAAGGGTTTTAATAGGCTGGATTGGCATTGGTGGCCATCATACAGTGCTATAATTACCCGACAATATATGGGCAGGGAGAAATGCATTAACCTTGGTCCTTGCAATACAGGCTGCCCTCAAGGAGCAAAGTCCAGTGTTGATATTACTTATTGGCCTCTTGCTTTAAGAAATGGCGTTATGTTAAAAACTCATTGCCGGGTTCGAGAAATCCTGGTTAATAAAAAAGGTTCAGCAACAGGGGTTATCTATTATGATGAACACGGTGATGAACATTTTCAAAAGGCATCCTTGGTGGTTTTAGCTTGCAACGGTGTGGGTACACCTAGGGTACTGTTAAATTCAATTAGCCCCTTGTTTCCAGAAGGTCTTGCAAATCGCTCAGGCCTTGTCGGGAGGAATCTTATGTTACATCCACTGGGATATGTAGAAGGTGTTTTTCATGAAAAACTAGATTCACATTTGGGGCCCCAGGGATGTTGTCTACAAAGCCAGGAATTTTACGAAACGAATACAAATCGTGGTTTTGTGCGTGGTTATACAATGCAACTCTTGCGAGGTCCCGGCCCTCTTGAAACCGCAATATCTGGCTTTTTACATCGTAAAATTCCAATTGGAGCTGAGCATCACGAGGCATTTGCTGACCGTTTTGGGAAAATTGTAGGATTTGGTATTATTGTTGAAGATCTGCCCGAATTATGTAATTCTGTCACATTAGATCCGGAGCTAAAGGACTCAAATGGCATTCCATCTCCTAAAGTTACTTATCGCCTGAGTGATAATAGTAAGAGAATGTTGGCCCATGGGTTGAAGAAGGGCAAAGAGGTTATGGTTGCTTCAGGAGCATTAAAAACCATGACCTTCGGACCAGTTAAAAATTCAGGTTGGCATCTTATGGGAACGGCAAAGATGGGAAATGATCCAAAAAACTCTGTAGTCAATAGATGGGGACAATGCCATGATGTGAAAAATCTTTTTATTGTCGACAGCAGTATTTTTGTTACATCAGGAGGGGTCAATCCGGCTTCAACTTTACAAGCATTATCTCTTTATATTACAGATTATATTAAGACACAGCGATCAAAATTATTCAATTAGACAATAATTTCTTATGAGTTATTCTGAATTTGTATTTAATGATTTCGAAAAAGAGGAACAAATAATTTTTCGTGAATTTCTAAATTTTATAATTCCCCCGGGTACTGACGGGAGAATGCCTGGCGCATGCTGTTTGATCGACCAGTATGAATTAACATATTCCGTTTTTTTTTTAAAATTATCGAAAGAAATTAAGCAAATAATTGAGACTTCTTGTTCATTGTATAAAAAAAAGTTCACAGGATTAAATTCTGCAGAAATATCATTTATTTTTAATGATTTTAAAATAAAGAATTCCGGAATGTTCAATCAATTAGCAACAGAGATCATCCAATATTATTATACCAATATAGAAGTCTTAAAGGCCATTGGTGTTCTGTCGATACCCCCTTTCCCAGATGGTAATTTGGTGGAAGAAGTAGATTTATTACTTCTTGAGCAAGTTTTTCTAAAAGGTAGAATTTATCGTTAGTAAATTTCTCTTGAGTTAACTATTATTTTGTCAAATATGTTGTTAAAAAATAAAGTTGCAATTATTACCGGGTGCAATAAGGGTATAGGTAAAAGTATTTTAGAAGTATTTGCAGATAACGGTTCGGAAATTTTTGCATGCGTACGAAATGAAAGTGAAGAATTTACTTCCTTTATCCAAGATATAAGAAATAAAACAGGTGTTATTATAACACCTGTTTATTTTGACTTTGAAGATATTGACGGGATAAAATCAGGAATAAAATTAATTATCTCGAGTAAGAAAACAATCGATATTCTTGTCAATAATGCTGGGATAGCCTCTGGTTCAATTTTTCAAATGACCTCCATAAAAGAGCTTGAGCGATTATTAAAGGTGAATTTTACCTCACAAATTCTATTCAGTCAAGGAATCTCAAGATATATGAGTAGATTTAATAGCGGATCGATTGTAAATATTGCCTCGGTTTCAGGAATGATCGGAGAAGCAGGTACCTTGAGTTATGGATCAAGCAAGGCTGCTTTAATTTTCGCGACCAAGACAATGGCAACCGAATTAGGACAATACAACATAAGGGTAAACGCCATCGCCCCTAGCGTTACAAAGAGCGATATGTTTTATCAAATGGATGAGAAAGCAAGAAATAAACTCCTGGCCTCTTCAGCTTTAAAGCGCCCTGGTGAACCTTACGAGGTGGCAAATGTTGCTCTGTTTCTAGCGAGTGAATTGTCAAGTTTCATAACGGGTCAAGTACTTCGTGTTGATGGTGGAATAACAATTTAATATAACATGGATAAACAGAGTATTGAAAATATTTCTAAGATAATGAGGAGAAGGATTCTCGACATTTCATACAGCTGCAATATAAGCACTCATTTAGGTGGAGGTCTTTCGATTGTTGATATTTTAGCCCTACTGTACGGAGATGTACTAAAATTTGATCCTGAAAATCCTTTCTGGGATGACAGGGATCGATTTATTCTTAGTAAAGGACATGGTGTGCTTGGTTTCTATAGTGCTCTTTTATCGGTGGGAATCCTAAGTAAAGAGAAATTTAACACTTTTCAGACTAATGAGAGTGATTTAATTGCACACCCTGTAATGAACCTTTCTCTGGGCATTGAGTCATCAAATGGAAGTTTAGGGCATGGTCTCTCAATGGGTGTCGGGCTTGCAATAGCTGCAAAAAAGAAGAACAGAGATAATAAAGTATATGTGCTTTTGGGGGATGGAGAATGTAATGAAGGGTCTGTTTGGGAGGCTGTTATGTCTGCTTCACACTTCAAACTTGATAATTTAATTGCAATTGTTGATTACAATCGTTTTCAAAGTGACGGAGAATGCAGAACAATTTTAGATACCGGAGCATTTGATGAGAGATGGAAAAGTTTTGGATGGGATACTTATTCTGTTGATGGACATAACATTGAGGATCTTTACAATGCATTCATTGCAAAAAATTCTGATTCAAGACCGAAAGTGATAATTGCAAACACCGTGAAGGGGAAGGGAATTACATTCATGGAAAATAATAACGATTGGCATCACAATCGTCTTACAAAGTCACTTTATGAAAAAGCACTTCAAGAATTAACATAATTATATGATTGAAATTACAGAAAGTGACATCAAGCAATGGTCCCGATTGGGATCAAGGGCTACTTTTGGTCAAGCAATTCTATTACTTGCTAAGTACAGAAACGATTTAATGGTATTATCCGCAGACCTGGGAAAATCCTCCGGCTTGGATCGTTTTATCAATTCATATCCAGAGAAGTTCCTTAATATTGGTATTGCAGAACAGAATATGATTGGAGTGGCGGCGGGGCTTGCCAAAGAGGGATATGTTGTTTTTGTCAGCTCTTTTGCTCCCTTTATTTCCATGAGGGCTTCTGAACAAATTCGTATGAATATGGGTTATATGAGTTTGAATGTTAAAGCAGTTGCGATTGGAAGTGGTGTCTCAATGGCTTTTTTAGGAAATTCGCATTTCGGTCTCGAGGATGCTGCAATTATGCGTTCTATTCCCAATATGACTGTAGTCACTCCTGCTGATTGTGCTGAGATAGTAAAAACAGTATCTGCTGCAGCTGAATATGAGGGCCCGATGTATATCCGGCTTACCGGGGTAATGAATAATCCCATTGTTTATAGATCAGATTATGAGTTCAGCATCGGAAAAGCCATTAAACTGCTCACTGGCACTGATATTACTATCTTTGCAAATGGCACAATGGTCTATGAATCACTTGAGGCAGCGAAAATATTGGAATCAAAAGGCATATCAGCTTCTGTTGTAAACATGCATACTATTAAACCTATTGATAATCAGGCTATTGACCAAGCAATGACTACTTCAAAAATAATTGTATCTGTTGAAGAGCATTCTGTAGTTGGGGGACTTGGAAGTGCAATAGCTGAATATAAAACACGATTTAGAAATACTCCTGCACATCTGATTATTGGTTTGCCGGATGAGTTTTTAAAAACCGGAGAATACAAATACCTCCTCGAAAAGTATGGGTTAGTCGCAGAAAAGATTGCACAAAAAATAATTGAAAATTATGAGTCTTGAAAGTAAAATAAATTAAAATGGAGGAAAAACAAAAATGACGAATAAAGAAAAGTATAACAAAGTTTTCATTGAAACATTTTCAATTGACGAAAGCGCGCTAAATGACGATCTTTCATATAACACCATTCCATCATGGGATTCTGTTGGTCATATGACATTGATTGCCGGTTTTGAAGATATATTTGGGATCAATATGGAAACGGATGATATAATTGACTTCAGCTCCTATAATAAGGGGATTGAATTACTTACAAAATACGGGATTGAGCTATAAAATGGAAATATAATGAATGCCGATGATTTTTTTGGTTTAGAAAATTTCCATCAAAAATATCCATTATAACAGAAGATACTTATTATATCAGTTAAGAGAACCTATAGAATTTAGCCGACGAAATAAATGACCTCGCCGCAGAGCAGCGAGGCATTCACGGGAATTATTCCTATTCGCCGCAAGCGGCGGGGAACTAACCCCTAAAGAGATTAGAGTTTAATAATTAGTTGATCCTTAACAATTATCAACATATTGACTGTTAATAACTTATGTTCTTTGAAAGTGTGAATTGTGTGCAGTTTTTGATTATATTTGATCAAAACCCTGCAAATCATGTTAAAGAAATTACCGAAGCAGCCGCAGTTAGAGATGTTCAAAACAGTGCTGACGAGCTTTATTAATCCCGAGCATGAACTCTGCCATTTGGCCAGGAAAATTGACTGGGCATACCTTGAAAGCGAGTTTGCACCATTGTACGGAACGGTTGGCAGACCTTCAGTTCCAATCAGGACAATTGTTGGTCTGCTCCTACTAAAACAGATGTATAACCTGGGTGATGAAACAGTGGTACAACGGTATCTTGAAAACCCGTACTGGCAACATTTTTGCGGAGAGGTTTACTTCCAGTACCGGCTGCCTTTCGACCCAAGCGATTTTGTTCACTTCCGTCACCGCATTGGAGCAGAAGGAATGCAGAAGATCTTTAAGCAGAGCATCGATTTGTTTGGTGATGATGTAATCAGGAAGGAAGTCAGGGAGGTCAGGATTGATACCACGGTGCAGGAAAAGAACATCACCTTCCCCACTGACCGTAAGCTTTACGAAAAGACAATTGAATACAGCAAACGCATTGCAAAGAAAAAAGGGGTCAAGCTAAAGAGAACCTACACGTTTGAGATACGCAAACTTAAAGCGCAACTCCGATTTGCCCGTAAACCCAAAAACTACAAGAAGCTCAACAAGACACAGAGAAAATTACACCGGATTGCAATTAAAATTTATAACGACCTGGTAGAGCAGATGAATC
>SESF01005664.1_pt1 | contig 22425 bp, 19 predicted proteins | sample 3171521 | NCBI WGS metagenome assembly SESF01 (sample SAMN10866945, study PRJNA518727) | freshwater metagenome | biome: subpolar coniferous forest; feature: holomictic lake; material: water; isolation source: holomictic Lake 227, 6 m and 8 m depth | place: Canada: near Kenora, Ontario | collected...
TGTTAAACGAAAGAATCGGAGTATCATCAATGCTGGAATAAATCAGTTTCTTTTCCTTATCGAAAATCAATAGTTTTTCATCATATAAGCTATTGATTGTTAGCTGATCCATTGATTTTATTAAGTTCTGGTCAATAATTTTGATATCGGTAAGAAGTTCCAGTGTAGTTTCAATTTTCAGCGTTTGTTTTTGCTGAAAAGCATCTTCACGATATTGATAAAATAAGGTATAAATCATGATATAAACCACCGTAATCAAAGCGATTGTGATGATTGAACAGTAAAGTAATATTTTTGCCCTGATACTCATTTGTCTTCAAAATAATAGCCAAAACCGATTTTTGTTTTTATCGAATCCTTGCCGAATGGTTTATCAACTTTTTTTCGTAAGAAATTGATATAAACCTCAATGGTATTGGTGTTTGCATCAAATGAACTTCCCCAGATTTCCTTGATTAAATCCCGTTTCAGCACCAATTCGCCTTTCGCCTGAACCAAATGAAATAAAATTTGATATTCCCTTGCAGTTAATGTCAGTTCAACTCCTTGTCGGGTAACTTTTGAAGTTTTTGTTTGTATAGTCAAGTCACCATTAACAAGGGTTTCTGTATTTTCAAACTGGCTGTTATCCGTATTTTTTCTCTTGATGAGTGAATGGACCCGCATGATGAGTTCTTTCATATAGAAAGGTTTAGTCAGGTAATCATCTGTTCCGCTGCTAAATCCAAGGACTTTATCTTCCAGTTCATCAAAGGCGGTTAGCATGAGAATCGGAGTAACAGCATTGTATTTCCGGAAATCGGAGCAGATATCATATCCATTTTTACCCGGAAGATTGATGTCAAGAATAACACAATCGTACTCGTTTTTTTTGAGGTACTTTTCAGCAATGAAGCCGTCAAATGCGACATCAGCCTCCATTTGCTCCTCAATGAAAGCGTCCTTGATGTTTCGGTTTAAGTCTGGATCATCTTCTATGATTAATACCTTTCTCATAAAATCCGGTAGTTTTATCACGTAAATAGCGGCAACGAATTTACACAACTAATTGCTAAAAAAACGAATGAGAGAACCCACTGCAAAAAACATTATTTTAATCTAAAGATTCGAGTTGATAAGCAGGTCGTAAACGACATGATATGCCAATTATTATTCAGAATTAGTCTAAATTACTGTTGAATTGCAGATTTTACAAACCTTTTGAATCCCGATTCTGTTATCTTGGTGAAAACTAAAAATTAGTATTTAACCAAAAAAATAATCCAAATGAGTTTTACATTACCCGCATTACCCTATGCAATTGATGCCCTTGAACCTTTCATCAGTGCCCGTACACTGGAGTTTCATCACGGCAAACACCATCAGGCTTATGTCACCAATCTGAATAACCTGATTGTCGGAACAGAATTCGAGAATGCAAGCATGGAAACCATCATCAAAAAAGCTGAAGGTGGAATTTTCAACAATGGCGCGCAGGTTTTTAACCACACTTTTTACTTCGAACAATTCTCAAAAACTCCTGCAGCTGAGCCTTCCGGAGCATTGAAAGCTGCAATTGACAATACTTTTGGCTCACTCGATGCTTTCAAGGAAGCATTCAATAAAGCTGCAGTAACTCAATTCGGTTCTGGCTGGGCCTGGTTGGTAAAAGATGCCGCCGGAAAACTGAGCATCGTTCAAACCAGCAATGCCGGTTGCCCTGTACGCGATGGTTTGACTCCATTATTAACCTGTGATGTTTGGGAACATGCCTATTATCTCGACAAACAGAATCTCCGCCCGGCCTATGTTGCAGATTTCTGGAAAGTGGCCGATTGGAAAGTTGTTGAAGGAAGGTTTTAATTCAGGATTTTTTGCATTTTTGTAATTAGTCAACTTGAACCTTAAATCAAAACAAAAAATCATGAGCGTAGAAAAAGTATTGGCAGTAATGTCTGCTTCGGATAAACCTTTAACTGCCGGAAAAATTGCTGAATTGGCAGGTATAGATAAAAAAGTAGTTGAAAAAGCTATGAACGAATTGAAGAAGGCTGATAAGATTGTTTCTCCGGTGCGCTGTGCCTGGGAAATAAAAAGATAGTTCTAACAGAAAATTTAAAAAGCCGCTCTTCTATTGAAGTAGCGGCTTTTTGTAGTTTATCAAGTCAAGTTTGGTATTATTTCTTCCAGAGTTTTTCCAATTCCTCCAGGGTTTTCCCTTTGGTTTCAGGAACCATTTTCCAAACGAAGATGAAAGATAGAATACTCATCACTCCGTAAAAGCTATAAGTCATTCCACCACTCATTTCCATCATGGCCGGATAGGTCGATGAAATAAAGTAGTTGGCGGCCCATTGTGCAGCCACTGCAATGGCAATGGCACGTCCACGGATCTTGTTGGGGAATATTTCAGAAATAAGAACCCAGCAAATTGGACCCCACGACATCATAAAGGATGCGGTATAGATGATGATAAATACGAGTGTGCTGATTCCAATTACTTTCATGAAGGCCAATCCACCAATGGCAAACATGCCAATGGCCATCCCGATTGAACCGATCATGAGCAGAATCTTACGACCGTATTTGTCAACAGTCAGAATGGCAATGACCGTAAAAATTACGTTCACCAAACCCATAACCACCGTTTGAAGCATCGAAGAATCTTTTGCTGCGCCCATGCTTTCGAAAATGCTTGGTGCATAATACAAAGCCACGTTGATTCCTACAAATTGTTGAAATACAGATAAAAGAATACCGATTATGATGACAACTTTACCATAGGCAAAAAGGTTTTCAGAAGCAGCATCCACCGAAGTTTTTATTTCCTTCAGAATGATTTTAGCCTGTTGAAGTCCATTGATCTTCGTCAGGATTTCAAGTGCTTTCCCGTCACGATTGGTCAAGGCAAGATAACGTGGAGTTTCAGGAACGAAGAACAACAAAACACCGAAGATTCCTGAAGGGATGGATGCTGAAAGAAACATCAATCTCCATCCGGTTTCATTAATCCATTCAATAGTCTGTCCGTGAGCAATAAAATAGTTCACAAAATAGACCACCAGCATCCCGAAGATAATGGCAAACTGATTAATCGAAACCAGACGACCACGAATGTCGGCCGGTGCAATCTCTCCAATATACATCGGACAAACAGCAGATGCCAATCCTACGCCAATTCCACCGATAATACGGTAAAAGTTGAACATATAGAGCAATCCCATAGTTGGCACGCCTTTGTGGAAGAATAGAAATTCAGGAAATCCTGAACCGATAGCTGCTAAAAAGAAAAGCGCGGCGGCAATCATCAGGGATCTTTTACGACCTAATTTTAAAGATACAATTCCGGAAATCATACCTCCAATGATACATCCGATCAGGGCGCTTGAAATGGTAGCACCATAAGCAAATGAACCAAGGTTAAGACCTTTTATTAAATAGGCTTCTATTGATTTTGCAGCACCAGAGATCACGGCCGTATCGTATCCAAACAGAAGTCCTCCCAAAGTGGCGACCAGTGTAATTCCAACTACATATGACGTATTACGATCCTTCATCGGATTAAATATAACAGTTAATCAGTTGTTCAAGCATTTCCTGTTTGCCGCTGATCTGTTTTGGTTCGCCAACTTCTTTGGCAACATTGTAAAGATCAACCAGATTCAGTTTTCCAGCTTCGTATGCTGCACCTTTTCCTGAATCATAAGAAGCATACCGGTTAGCTTTCAGTTTCAGGTAATCTGAATCTTTCAGCAATTTGTCGGCGATAACCAGTGAACGTGCGAAAACGTCCATTCCTGAAACGTGGGCGATGAAAATGTCTTCCAGATCAGTAGAATTACGACGGGTTTTAGCATCGAAATTGATACCACCGTTTGTGAATCCGCCAGCCTGAATGATTTCGATCATGGCTTCAGTAACTTCATAAATATTGGTTGGGAACTCGTCGGTATCCCATCCGTTTTGGTAGTCACCCTTGTTGGCATCAATTGAACCAAACATTCCGGTGTCGCGGGCAACACGCAATTCGTGAGCAAATGAATGACCGGCTAAAGTAGCGTGGTTCACTTCAATATTCAGTTTAAAATCGTTTTCCAAACCATGCGCTTTCAGGAAGCCAACAACAGTTTGAGTGTCGAAATCGTACTGGTGTTTCATTGGTTCCATTGGTTTTGGCTCAATCAGGAAGGTTCCTTTGAATCCAAGGGCACGTGCATGATCGCGCGCTGCAGCAAGGAATTTGCCCATATGTTCCAATTCGCGTTTGGTATCGGTGTTATGCAGGCTCATGTAGCCTTCGCGTCCGCCCCAGAATACGTAGTTGGTTCCGCCCAGAGCGATCGTAGCTTCCATGGCATTTTTAACCTGAACAGCTGCGTTAGCCAATACATTGAAATCAGGATTGGTTGAAGCGCCATTCATGTAGCGTGGATTTGAAAACACATTGGCAGTACCCCAAAGCAGTTTGGCACCGGTGGCTTCCTGACGTTCTTTGGCGAAGTCGATCATGTTAGCCAGGCGTGTTTCAATTTCGAAGACCGATCCGTCGCCAACTACATCGGTATCGTGAAAGCAATAGAATGGTGCGCCAATTTTACTGATGAATTCAAAAGCAGCGTCCATGCGTTCTTTGGCAGCAGTCATTTTATCGGCAGCGCCAACCCACGGAAAAATCTGTGTTCCCGGGCCGAACGGATCGCCTCCATCGCCACAGAATGTGTGCCAGTATGCTACTGCAAAACGAAGATATTCTTTCATTGTTTTGCCTAAAACGACCTGATTGGCATCATAATATTTGAATGCCATTGGATTTTTTGAACCTGGTCCCTCGTATTTGATTTGATCAATACCTGGGAAATACTCTTTGTTTCCTTTAAAAGCTGTCATTGAATTAAATTTTGAAGCCCCCTCTAACTCCCCCGAAGGGGGGAAGACTAAAAAAGGCAGATTATTAATTTATTGAATTATTTTGAGACATTGCTCTTTACTCCCCTCCTTCGGAGGGGTCGGGGGAGGCTCTTTTTAATAGTTTTTTCCAGTTCTGATAAGCGGTTTCGTATTCAGCTTTTTTACTCAAATCCGGAGAAACTGTATCCAATTTTTTCAGACTGGCAAAAGCTTCCTTTGCCGAAGCATAATAACCCGAACCGATTCCGGCACCACGGGCAGCACCAACTGATCCGTCAGTATTGTACAATTCGATGGTTGCTCCGGAAATTCCTGCCAGTGTTTCACGGAAAATCGGACTCAGGAACATATTGGCTTTTCCGGCGCGGATTACCTGCGCTTTGATGCCGATTTCTTCCATGATTTCCATTCCGTATTTGAATGAGAACACGATTCCTTCCTGAGCAGCGCGGAACAAATGCGCATCGGTGTGAGTATTGAATCCCAATCCAGATATTTGTGCGCCGATATTTTTATTCCGGAGAACACGTTCGGCACCGTTTCCGAAAGGCAGAATGCTCACACCTTCAGAACCAATAGCTACTTCAGAAGCTTTCTGATTCATTTCTTCATACGAAAACGCTTTGTTCCCGACAGTTTTATTCAGCCAGGAATTCAGAATTCCGGTTCCGTTGATGCAAAGCAAAACACCCAAACGGTTGGCTTCGGAAGTGTGATTGACGTGTGCAAAAGTGTTCACACGTGAGTACTGATCGTATTTTACTTCGCCGCTCACGCCGTAAACAACTCCGGAAGTCCCGGCGGTTGTGGCAATTTCACCCGGATTTAATACGTTTAGTGAAAGCGCGTTATTCGGTTGGTCACCAGCGCGGTAACTGATTTTAATTCCTTCAGCCAAGCCCAATTCGGCAGCGGCTTTGGCATTCACCACACCCTGAACCGAGAAAGTTGGGACGATTTCAGGAATGAAAGATTTTTCGAATCCGTAATAATCGAGCAGCATATCAGCCACCGAATTTTCTTTGAAATTCCAGAGAATTCCTTCAGACAAACCACTTGCAGTTGTTTTTATTTCTCCTGAAAGTTTCATGGCAATATAATCGCCCGGAAGCATGATCTTATCGATCTGAGCATACAATTCAGGCTCATTGTCTTTTACCCATTTCAGCTTTGAAGCAGTGAAATTTCCTGGCGAATTGAGCAAATTCGAAAGACATTTTTCTTCGCCGATTTCAGCAAAAGCCATGTTGCCGAATTCAGCAGCACGGCTGTCGCACCAAATGATGGAAGGGCGCAAAACCTGTTGGTTTTTATCGACAACCACCAATCCATGCATCTGGTAGGAGATACCAATGGAATCAATGCTTTTCGGATCAACTTTCGATTGGGCCAGTACATCGGCCAGTGCCAGTTTTAGGTTTGCCCACCATTGTTCAGGCTCCTGTTCAGCCCATCCTGCCTGAACAGCTGTAATTTTCATTTCCTGTTTCGGATAAAAAGCCGTGGTGACACAATCTCCTGATTGTCCGTCAATAAGCGAAGCTTTTACTGAGGAACTACCTATATCAAATCCTAATAAATACATGTGAAGAAATTATAAGTTATAAATTATGAGTTGTTAGAAAAGGTCAGTGTCATTTGGAAAGAGTATAAAGTAAAACCCTTTTCAAATGACCCATGAATCTTTCCTGTTTAATGTAAACCGTTCTGTTCTGGTATGCCCAACAAAACTATAGTTTGCAAAGCCATATTCAAAATATGCGTTCATGTTTTAGAACATTAATCAAATAGATTTTCGAACGGTCAATTTTGAGGGAATGACAAGATTGGTTTTTTCACCGGTAATCACAAATTCAGCAATCTTTTTTCCCATAAGTTCAAAGTCGGTCGATATCACGGTAATTCCTTCTTTGACATACTTTTTCATTGGTGTTTCGTTGTATGAAATCACCCCGACATCTTGTCCCAAAACAAGGTTTTTCTGGTGGCATTGGTCCAGAAATTTAGCCAGTGTACGATCGCTGACCAATAAATACAATTCGTCTTTTTGAAGGTCAAATTTTTTATAGTCATACAATGTTTCGAAACTAATCTGGTGGTCGGAACAGAATTTCTCAAAATACTGTATGGAGATTTTCGGATGGTAAGTAAAAGAAGGGTAGAGGTAGATGAATTTTTCGTATTTGCGGATCAAGTCGATCCCGCTTTCAAGCGAATCATACAAAGCCTGTCCAAAATCCTGATGAATGTATGAGGTGCCTTCCTGGGTATTCACGTTCCAGTCAATCACCAGCAACTTGCTTGCCGGTATCTGGCTGGTTATTTCGGAAACACGTTCATGATCGAAATTCATGATGATGTATTTGGTGTATTTACCCAGACTTTCCTTGATTATTTTCTCAAAATCATCGATGTTGTAATGGTGAAAATGCAGATCGATGGCTATGGTTTCTGGAAGGTTATCCAAAAATGAACCGTACAATACTTCCTTGTAGGCCTTGAAAGTATCCAGAAACAGAAAAACTTTGGTAACCGCTTTTGCTACAAAATATCCACGATTGGGCACTGATTCAATCACACCACGTGTTTTCAGTTCGGCATAAGCTTTGAAAACCGTATCGCGCGACAAGCAGCTTTCTTTGCATATTTGGTTAACCGATGGCAACATGTCGCCAACCTGAAGTAAATTCCGACTGATGGCTTCATTGACTGCATCAATCAACTGCTGAAATTTCAGTAAATTGGATTGTGAATTAACTGTGAAATGAAATTTACTCTCCATATGTTGCTCGTTAAAGTGGTCTGTTCTGGTATGCAAACATACGGAATAGATCGGAAAAGGCAAAAAGGGAAAGCGAAATGTAAATTACCCGGATACGAAACGACACAAATGAACTTTGAATTTGTCAAACTGACCGTTCTGGCTGTTCTTTATTTCCGCCCTGTTCTCCTATCATTCTGACGATTAGCTCAAATTCGGCTACACCCATTTGCTCCGGCCGTTTGTCGAATATCGGGTTTGCTTTCAGTTCTTCACTGGTAATCATGGTTTTGAGCGAGTTTCGCATGGTTTTGCGCCGCTGGTTGAATGCCATTTTCACAATGCTTTTAAAAAGCTTTTCGTCGCAGTTCAGGTGTTCGGTTTGGTTGCGTGTGATCCGGATGACACCTCCTTTTACTTTTGGAGGCGGAATAAACTGGTCCTGATCGACAGTAAAAAGGTATTCAATGTCGTAATAGGCCTGAAGGAAAACACTCAATATGCCGTAAGTTTTAGAACCTGGAGGCGCGGCAAGCCGCTCGGCCACTTCTTTCTGAAGCATACCAACCACTTCGGGGATTTGATTCCGGTATTCCAGAACCTTGAAAAAGATTTGTGATGAAATATTGTAAGGAAAATTGCCAATAATGGCAAAGGGTTCAGTAAAATAGTCATGCAGGTTGAGCCTCAGAAAATCATCAGAAATGATTCTTTCCTTCAATTCCGGGAAATGTTGATTGATATAGTCAACCGATTCTCGGTCAATTTCTACGACGGTCGTTTCGTAAGCTTTGTTTTGAAGTAAAAACTGAGTTAGAACGCCCATACCAGGACCGATTTCCAGCACTTTATTTACCTTGTCGGACTGAAGGCTTTCGACTATCCTCAGGGCTATGTCTTTATCTTTCAGAAAATGTTGCCCCAAATTCTTTTTTGCTCTTACTATCATCATCGTATTTTCCGTGCTTCGCGGCCTGTTTCTTTATTTGTAAATAAAAATCAGGCCGAATTAAAACAAAACTGTATTTTTGCCACTACAGTTCATTGCATTACGAGCAACTTGTTTGCTTTCCCGGTTGCCGGTGCAAAAGTACTTTAAATTCATTTCAATAAACATTTTCAGATTGAAACAAAAAATCGTTAAGACACTCAAATTTCTTTCATTCTTCCTGATTGGAATCCTAATATTCTGGATGGTATATAAAGATCAGGATATTAAACGAATAGAAAATATATTAAGCAACGATGTCAATTATTTCTGGATCGTTGTTTCAGTTCTGCTTGGGTTGCTTAGTCATGTTAGTCGCAGTATTCGCTGGAACCTGATGATTGAACCGCTTGGCAGAAAACCAAGGTTGCTGAATACGTTTCTTGCAGTTATGGTCGGATATCTGATGAATCTGGCACTGCCGAGAATGGGTGAAATTTCGAGATGTGGTGTTCTTTCGCGTTACGAAAAAATTCCATTTACCAAGTTAGTTGGCACGGTTGTAACTGAACGACTGATTGATGTCCTGATGTTGCTGCTTTTGACAGTCGTTGTTGTTGTCACTCAGTTCGGACAGGTTTTGAGTTTTTTAAGCAACAATCCTGAAGTGAAAGAAAAGCTGGAAAAAGTGATTTATTCGCCTGTTTTGCTTGGTGGGGTGCTGTTGATTGTATTGGTTTTGTGGCTGCTTCGTCATAAGATCCGGGAAAGCTCGTTGATTAAGAAAGCCATGGGCTTTATTCTCCAATTTATTGAAGGCTTTCGCAGTATTCGGAACATGAAAAGGAAAGGTGCTTTTGTTTTTCATTCGGTATTTATCTGGCTCATGTATTTTCTGATGTTTTATTGCGTTTTTTTTTCATTCGGTTTTACTTCACATATTTTGCCTTTAGCGGCACTGACAGTTTTTGTGCTGGGTAGCTATGGTATGGTTGCACCGGTACAGGGAGGAATTGGAGCCTGGCATTTTATGGTGATTGAGGGGCTGGTCCTATACGGTATTGACAAGTCAGACGGGAAAGTATTTGCTTTACTCGCTCATGGAAGTACAACGCTGGTATTGATTGTTTTCGGGCTGATATCGCTTTTAGTTTTGCCATTTGTAAACGAGAAAGCCGGAGAAAAAACTGAACTTGCTGAAGAATAAATTTTATCTGCTACGGACTTTAATCCGTGGATATAAACTCATCTTTTGAATTTAGACCTTTACATAGCACGACGTATCTTTTCGGCCAAGGAAAACCGGACCAATCTTTCGCACCGGATTGTGAATATTGCCATGTTTGGTGTTGTTCTGGGACTGGTGGTTCTGATTTTGTCGGTAGCCATTGTAACCGGATACAAATCAGAAGTGGGCCGTAAGGTCATCGGATTTGGATCACATCTGCAAATCGTAAACCTTGATTCAAACCAGTCGTTCGAGACCAGTCCGATTAGCCAGAACCAAACATTTTTAAACGATCTTAAAAGCATTGACGGAATCCGGCACGTTCAGGTTTTTGCAACCAAGCCCGGAATTATCCGAACCGAAAATGAAATTCAGGGAGTTGTACTGAAAGGAATCGGGCCCGATTTTGATTGGTCTTTTTTTCAGGAAAACAAGGTTGAGGGAGAACCGTTTAAGGTTCAGGATACAGTCCGGAGCAATAAAGTCTGGGTATCGAAACAAATGGCCGACTTGCTAAAACTCAAGTTGGGCGACGATCTATACATGTTTTTTATCAATTCCTCAGAAACCATTCCCCGTCAGCGTAAATTTCAGCTTGCCGGTATTTATAAAACGAGTCTCGAGGAGTTCGACCGCATGTTTGTCTTGTGTGATATCAATCACATCCGAAAATTGAATAACTGGAGAAATGATGAAGTGAGCGGATTTGAGATTCTGGTGAACGATTTCAAGCAACTTCAGGTGCAGGAGAAGGCGGTTCGAAATTTACTTCTGAGAAATACAAATCCTGACGGTCCGGTTTTGCAGGTCGTAAGCGTGAAGGAAAAGTACAGGCATATATTTGATTGGCTGAGCTTACTCGACATGAACGTTTGGGTTATTTTGATCCTCATGGTTTTGGTTGCCGGGTTCAATATGGTTTCGAGCCTTTTGGTTATCATTCTTGAACGAGCCCAGATGATTGGAATTTTGAAAGCGATGGGAGCCCGCAACTGGAGCATTCGAAAGGTATTTCTTTATTTTTCGGGTTTGCTGATATTGAAGGCGCTGGTTATTGGAAATATTCTTGGAATTGGAATTTGTCTCATTCAGCAATACACTCATGTCCTGAAACTTGATCCCTCGTCGTATTACCTCGAATACGTTCCCATAAACCTTACCGTTTGGCACGTTTTGTTGCTCAATGTAGGAACGGTCATTATCACCATTCTGATGTTGCTTTTGCCATCATATTTTATAACCAAAGTGTCTCCTGAAAAAACGATCCGGTTCGAGTAAAGAAGGACTGATTACCTCAGATCAAATGAACAATACACTAAAAGATCAGTTGAAAAGCTCTATGTCGGGCGAATTGCCGGGCAGTGCAGCTCATGCACGAATGCTTCCTCCCGGCCGTCGGATGGGAATCTTTGGCCACGAACTTTCATCAGTAAAAATGAGTAGCGTACTGGTTCTGCTTTATCCTGAGGAAAATCAGTTGTTTACTTGTCTTACAAAACGCCCGTCAACGATGAAATATCATCCCGGCCAGATTAGTTTTCCCGGAGGCAAAGTGGAGAAAGAAGATGTCTCGCCTTTAATGACTGCACTTCGTGAAGCTCAGGAAGAAGTTGGCATTCATCCTTCTTCTGTCGAAATCCTGGGGAAATTATCCGATTTATATGTTGAGGTCAGTCGGTTTTCCATACAACCTTTTTTAGTATGGGCCGACAGAAGGCCTGATTTTTTGGTGGATTTTGGCGAAGTTGAAGAGCTGATATTATTTCCAATCAGTGATTTTGTTGCCATTGAACACATTGCCGAAACCAAAATAGAAACCCAATCAGGTTCTCTGTCAGTGAAATATTATCCTTTCAACGGTGAAATCATTTGGGGAGCCACTGCCATGATTTTAACCGAACTCATAGAGATATTGAGAATGCAAAACTGACAGGGAGTAATTAACTTGACAATCAGGCAATCAATCTTTCGCACCGGCACTTAAGCGCGAAGCAGTCGAAGTTTAGTCATAGAACGACCATGCTATTCCAATCCGGAACGTGCGGCGGTAGTATGGATAACCGGGTGCGACAAAGTAGTCTGTGGCAAGCAATCCTGAAGCTGAATTCATGATGATGAAAAAGAAACGTGTGCGTTTCAGTTTCAGGTTGGTATGGAAATCGAGGTATGGATAATTTCCGATTTTCAGTTTGTTCTGCAGGTAAAACCTTGATGTTGCCGGTTCATAAGCATCTGCGTAAAAAGCGGTGTTATAGCGGAGGTCGTATCCGATTTGAAAGTGGAGCACTTTTGAAACGATTGACCGGTAGTTCAAACTGGCAAATCCGGCAAAAACCGGCAAATGGAGGTAATTTTCATTGCTGGCTTTTTGAACCAGTACCTGTGTTCGGAGCAACCAATGGTCATTTTCAAAATCTTTATTCAGGTAGGCTGATAAAACCAGTAACTCACCTGTTGCCTGTGCTGGTAAAGCTTCGGTATTGTTGTAAATATAATTGTCGATGAGCGCATAATTTGCGCCAAGCTCTGTTTTGAATTCCTGCGAATGAATACTGGCCTGAAGGTTCATTTCATTGATGTTGCTGAAATGATTGTTCCATTGAAAATGGTTTGAATAGTAATATTTCTGATAGTAGTCAGGAACCAGAGTTTTCAGGCTTCCTTCAATCCTCAGACTCGTTGTATCCCTACCAATTTTCAATGGTTTGTTTATGAATCCGGTTAACTCAGTTTGGCCTGCCCGGTATCCGTTGAGGTAAATTTTACCATTTGCCTCATACTGCCAGAATTTTCCTTCGTTCCTGAAGATTCCACCTCCAACAAATGTGTTGGATTGTTTTTCAGGATAGTTTCCGGTTGTGGCAGAAAAGTTATACCATAACTGATCGTTGCCAATGTAAAGCCGCTTGCCAAAAGTATATTTCCGGTCAGGCGCCTCGTAAAATTTAATCTGAAAAATATTGGTGAGCCGGTTGTATTTTATACTGTCGTTTGTGGTTAGGCTGTCTAAATAAATAGTACTGAAGAAATCACGGGAGTTAACTTTTGCGAACTTTCGCCTGTTTCCTGAAAATTCAATTTCATGCATAAAGCCTACCCTTGGAATAAAAGTTTCAACTATGTAACCTGCAGTGTCAGCCTCCGATTCAGCGGTTTTTCCTACACGGTATTCATTGATTGAAAACGCATTGGTTTTTCTAATCTCGTTCGAAGCATCATCCATTTGTACGGTAAACAAATCGGTTGTTTTCGGTCCGTCAAGCGGTTGATCCGGATCAATTCCTCCGTTTTCCTGCGCCTGATACCGGTTTGAAATGAAGCTCGAATGAGAAATAAAATGGTCTGATTTATAGGAATATACTACGCCTAAATTGCGAAATTTATTTGACTGATAGAGGTATTGACCAGTAGATTTAGAACTATTGAGTATGAATTCGAAATTCAAATTTTTGTTGACATTTTGAGTATGAAAAACATTGAAACGAGTTTCGTTATGAGTCATTCGATTTTCACTCTGACTGTAATCAAGCAGTGAATAGGGTGTGGTTGTGTTGAAGTATTGAAGCTGAGAAGGATTCAGGAAATACGCATCAAACGATTGGGAAAAATAAAAGTCAGAATTGTAACTGCGTTTGAAAAAGTTGTTTGAAATATAAGCTCCTCCATTATTCCCGGTATACGTGTTGCTAATACTTGCCTTATTAAACGGTTCATAAACCTGAAAAAACGACAATGTCGTGTCAAGTTCGCTTTTTTTTATCAAGGCACCATCATTCGATACTGACCAGGTTTTAATTATCGATGGAATTTTAGGTTTATCCTTTTTATCTTCCTTTTTATCTTTGGACGGCTTTTGCGGATCTTCTCCCTGGTTGGTTTGTCCACCCATTTGATTATTCATGCCTGAGCCTCCTGTTCTGATTTGGGCATTGGCATGAAATACAAGCAGTATTGCAGCAGTTACTATGTAGATATACTTTTTTAACATGTCGGCGCAAAGATAGTTAAATATGAAACCCACGTCAATATTCAGAAAAGAAGTTAAATTTTAGCTTTGAATTCTAAAAATCTCTGAAGAACTCAGCTTTACAAGATTGGGTTTTCCTGCTTATATTATTTTTCAACTTATTTGTTATCATATTCTTGACTCGCAAACCGAATAGAATTTTAAAAACCATTTTGTTTGGAACCTTACCTGTAAACCAAACGGAATTTCACATGGATTATGATTTAATTTACGATGAATTCAGGCTCTTTTGGAATAAGTTTTCAACTATTTTTTGTTAGTTAATGTCGTGGTGCTGGGATGCTAATCCACTTTTGTTTTCTTTATATTTGTTGCAAATTGGAAAGGATTATGATGCCGAATTATGATGAAGGTTCTATAAAAACGCTTGACTGGCAAGAGCATATCCGGAAGCGTCCGGGAATGTATATCGGCAAGTTGGGCGATGGCTCGGCAAGCGACGATGGAATATATGTATTGCTGAAAGAAGTCATGGATAACTCCATCGATGAGTTCATGATGGGGAACGGAAAAAAGATTGAGGTTCGTGTGAGTAACGACCTTGTTTCGGTTCGCGATTTTGGTCGTGGAATACCATTGGGCAAATTGCTCGATGTGGCTTCTAAAATGAACACTGGTGCTAAATACGATTCCGAAGTATTTAAAAAGTCGGTAGGTTTGAATGGGGTAGGCATCAAGGCAGTTAATGCTTTATCGAGCCATTTCCTCATCAAGTCATTCCGCGAAGGCGAAGTTAAGGAAATCAACTTCAGCTCAGGGATTGTAAAAGATGAGCAGGAAGTTGTTCCAAGCGATCAACCAAATGGCACATATGTTGCCTTCACTCCGGATGTGAATGTCTTCAAAAGCTATCATTATATTGATGATTACGTGGTCAATATGATGAAAAACTATTCTTTCCTGAATGCCGGTCTCATTCTTGAATTCAATGGCGAAAAGTTTCAGTCAAAAAATGGCTTGCGCGATTTGCTTGAAGAAAATATGGAATCCGAGTCGCTTTACCCGGTCATTCACCTCAAAGGTACCGACATTGAACTGGCCATCACGCATGGAAACCAGTATGGAGAGGATTATTATTCATTCGTAAACGGACAGCATACCACACAGGGAGGAACTCATCTGGTGGTATTTCGTGAGGCCATCGTAAAAACCATCCGCGATTTTTATAAAAAAGATTTTGATCCTTCCGATATCCGGGCTTCGATTGTGGCAGCCATCAGCATTAAAGTGGAAGAACCCGTTTTTGAGTCGCAAACCAAAACCAAACTCGGTTCAAAAGATATTGGTCCGGAAGGTCCAAGTGTCCGAAATTTCATCTGGAATTTTGTTCAGAAAGAGCTGGATAATTACCTGCATAAAAATCCGGATGTTTCAGAAGTTTTGTTGCGACGCATCCAGGAATCGGAGCGGGAGCGAAAAGCGATTTCAGGAATAAAAAAACTGGCCAAACAGCGCGCCAAAAAGGCGAATTTGCATAACCGGAAGCTGCGCGATTGCCGGGTACATTTAAACAGCACCAACGAGAACCGCGAAAATTCATCGATTTTTATAACGGAAGGTGATTCGGCCAGCGGATCGATTACCAAATCGCGCGATGTAAATACTCAGGCGGTTTTCAGTCTGAAAGGTAAACCGCTGAATACCTACGGACTAACCAAGAAAGTAGTATACGAAAATGAGGAGTTCAACCTGCTGCAGGCAGCATTGAACATCGAAGACAGCATGGACGATTTACGCTATAACAAAGTGATTATCGCTACCGATGCCGACGTTGATGGGATGCACATCCGGCTGTTGCTGATAACTTTTTTCCTTCAGTTTTTTCCGGAGATAGTTCGCATGGGGCACCTGTTTATTTTCCAGACTCCGCTTTTCAGGGTTCGGAATAAAAAAGTTACCTATTACTGTTATTCCGAAGAAGAACGGGTTGCTGCCATTCAAAAACTGGGAAAAACAGCCGAAATTACCCGGTTCAAAGGCCTGGGCGAAATTTCTCCGGATGAATTTAAAAACTTTATCGGGGCCGATATTCGCCTCGATCCGGTTCAGATGAAAAAACATGAATCGGTAGCTAAGATGCTCGAATTTTACATGGGCAAAAACACACCTGAACGGCAGGATTTTATCATTGAAAATCTGTACGTTGAAAAGGATGACTTTTAAAGAGATTGCAAAAAGTAAAAATGACTGAAGAAAATATCAATAAGGACGAAATCCAGTCTGAAGAAAAAAAGGACGGAATAACCTATTTATCGGGAATGTACCAGCAATGGTTTCTCGATTATGCTTCGTATGTTATTCTCGAACGCGCAGTCCCGTATGTTGAAGATGGGCTGAAACCTGTTCAGCGGCGTATACTCCATGCCATGAATGTGATGGATGATGGGCGATTCAATAAGGTTGCCAACATCATCGGTCAAACCATGCAGTATCACCCGCACGGCGATGCATCCATCGGCGATGCTTTGGTTCAGTTGGGGCAAAAAGAACTGGTAATCGATTGCCAGGGAAACTGGGGAAACATATTGACAGGCGATGGCGCAGCAGCACCTCGTTACATCGAAGCACGACTTTCGAAATTTGCTTTGGATGTGGTTTTCAATCCGAAAACGACGAACTGGAAATTATCCTACGATGGACGAAACCGTGAACCTTTGGCACTTCCGGTGAAGTTTCCTCTATTGCTGGCGCAAGGTGTTGAAGGTATTGCCGTCGGATTGGCCTGTAAAATACTTCCGCATAATTTTATAGAACTCATCGATGCTTCGATCGCTCATTTGAAAGGCGAAGACTTTGAATTGTATCCTGATTTTCCAACCGGCGGATCGGGCGATTTCGCGCGATACAACGATGGAATCCGTGGCGCTTCGATTAAAGTGAGGGCCCGGATTGAAAAGAAAGACAGCAAAACGCTGGTTGTTACCGAAGTGCCTTTTGGACGAACAACAGCCACGCTGATCGAGTCCATCATCAAAGCCAACGACAAAGGCAAAATTAAGATCCGGAAAATCGACGACAATACATCGGACAAGGTTGAAATTCTCATTCATCTGGTTCCCGGAATGTCATCCGACAAAACCATTGATGCCTTGTTTGCCTTTACCGATTGCGAAGTGTCTATTTCGCCCAACAGTTGCATCATCGAAGACGACAAGCCGAAATTTATCGGGGTCAGCGAAATTCTGCGGATCAATACCAATCAAACTGTCGCACTTCTGAAACTTGAACTGGAAATCAGACGAGGCGAATTGGAAGAAGCCTGGCATTTTTCGTCACTCGAAAAAATATTCATCGAAGAGCGTATATACAAGGACAAGCAGTTTGAAGATTCGGCAAACATGGACGAGGCGGTCGATCACATCGATGTGCGGCTAATACCCTGGAAACCGAAACTGAAACGCGATGTGACCCGTGAAGATATATTGCGCCTGATGGAAATCAAGATGGCTCGAATCCTGAAATTCAATACTGACAAAGCCAACGATCATTTATTGGCTATTGAAGCCGAAATCGAAGAAATTAATGAAAATATCAGGACCATTATTCCCTTTGCCATTGCATGGTTTGAACGGCTAAAAGCCAAATACGGAAAAGGTCGTGAACGTCGCACCGAGATTCGGAATTTTGAAAATATTGTGGCTTCGAAAGTCGTAATTGCCAACGAAAAATTGTACGTCGACCGCATCGAAGGATTTATGGGAACGAGTCTGAAGAAAGCTGAGTACATCTGTGATTGCTCGGATATGGACGATGTGATTGTATTCCGAAAAGACGGAACGTACATTGTTTCGAAGGTTTCGGAAAAAGCGTTTATCGGGAAGAATATTCTTCATCTGGGCTTATTCAAGAAAAACGATAACCGGACCATTTACAATGTGGTATACCGCGATGGGAAAGCTGGTTTTATTTATATGAAACGTATCGCAGTTACCGGGGTCACCCGCGACAAGGAATACGATCTGACTCAGGGAACTCCCGGTTCAAGGATTCTGTATTTCAGTGAAAATCCGAATGGCGAGGCGGAAGTTCTGCGCGTGACACTGAAGCCAAAACCACGCATCAAGAAGCTCATTTTTGAAGTCGACTTTAGCGAATTGGCCATCAAAGGCCGGGCATCGATGGGTAATATCCTTACCAAATTTGAAATTCATAAAATTGCCCTGAAGGAGAAAGGTGTTTCCACCCTGGGCGGTCGCAAAATATGGTTCGACGAAGATGTTTCGCGCCTGAATTCTGATAACCGTGGAAAATATCTGGGTGAATTCAGTGGCGACGATATGATCCTGGTCATCTATAAAAGTGGCGAATACTTGCTATCCAATTTCGATTTATCGAACCATTTCGATGCCGGAATTCTGCTGATTGAAAAGTTCAATCCAAAGAAAGTGCTTACCTCTGTTTATTTTGATGCCGAGCAGGGATTTTACTATGTGAAACGATTCGAACTGGAAGATATTCAAAACCGTAAAGTCAGTTTTATAGGTGACTTTCCTGATAACCGGTTGATCAGTTTTACCTGGGTTGGTCATCCCCGCCTCGAGCTTCAGTTTGGTGGTAAAAATGAAGGACGCGAACCGGAAGTGATTGATGTTGTTGAGTTTATCGGTGTAAAATCGTATAAAGCAAAAGGGAAACGATTGTCGATTTATGAAATCAGTCAGGTTGTTGAATTGGAGCCGGTGGTTGTGGATGAGGAAGTCGAAGAGGTTCAGGAAGAAGAGAAAAAAGGCGATATTGTAATTCCTGATATTGAAGATCTTCTTTTTGGACTTGACAAACCAAAAGATGGAGAAGAACCACCAAACCAAATGACACTTGAATTTTAGTTTTGTGTCAACGTCAAACTGGCACTCTGGTCACTCTGAACTTGTTTCAGGGTCCCATCAGCTTAGAGATGCTGAAACAAGTTCAGCATGACATTGTGATAGGAGTTTGGTTACTCGGCATTTGCTGTTATTTAGTTTTTATTGTTTTTTCTGATTTTATGAGAATATTCCTGATAGGTTTTATGGGTTGTGGAAAATCGACCATGGGACGAACTCTGGCCCTTTCACTCAATATGACTTTTATTGATTTGGACACTTTTCTGGAGGAGAAATATTTCCGGACAATTCCGCAGATTTTTGCTGAAGAAGGTGAAGAAAATTTCAGGCTCAAAGAGCGAAAGGTTTTGGAAGAAGTTGCCTCTTTCGACGATGTCATCGTAGCTACCGGGGGCGGTGCACCTTGTTTTTTCGATAATGTGGACCTGATGAATAATTCAGGATTATGCTTTTTTCTGGATGTGGCTACCACTTCTCTGGTCAGCCGACTGATTACTGCAAAAACAGAACGACCACTGATTAAGGGGAAATCTCCGGAAGAACTCCAAGGATTTATTGAAGGGATGATGGAAAAACGTCGGCCTTTCTATGAAAAAGCCCGTTATATCCTGAAAGGGACCGAAATTCGCGCGGCACAGGTTATTGAATTGATCAAATAGAATTCACATCATGGTTGAGCTATGTGCTTTGGCTTCAGGAAGCAATGGAAATTGCTATTACATAGGCAATGAAAAGGATGCAGTTTTGGTTGATGCCGGAATTTCCTGCAAACAAATATTGCGGCGAATCGATGAAGCCGGTCTGGACGCTTCCAAAATCAGGGGAATTTTTGTCAGTCACGAACATTCAGACCACATACGTGGAGTTCGGGTTCTGAGTAACAAACTTGGAGTACCTGCATGGTTTAGTCAGGGAACTTTTAACTCGATTGTAAAGCCGGAACAACCTGACCGGTCAAGTATTTTTATTCCCGGAAAATCGGTTAAATCGGGTTCTTTCACTGTTCATCCGTTCCTGAAAAATCATGATGCAGCTGAACCCTGTTCGTTCAGGATAGAGCACGATGACTGGCATGTTGGTGTTTTTACCGATATCGGTGAAGCCTGCAAACAAGTGAAGAGCCATTTGCGCAAATGCCATGCATTGTTCCTTGAAACCAATTACGATGAAAAAATGTTGTGGGAGGGTTCGTATCCGTATATGTTAAAGCAGAGAGTTGCCTCAGCCCATGGGCATTTATCCAACGATCAGGCATTCGAATTGATTCGGGATCATGCGGGTCCTGAGTTGCTTCATGTTTTTCTTAGCCATCTTTCCGGAGAAAATAACAGCCCTGAATTGGCCATTTCGAGGTTTGAAAGTTTAACCGACCGGTTTAATGTCCGGCTGACTTCACGGCATACTTTCAGCGAAATGTGCAGGCTGCGTTAGCAAAAGAAAAGCCCCGCATAAAATGCAGGGCTTCGAACTTTAAATCTTAAAAATATTAGACTATTATGCTAGTTTAACATTTACCGCGTTTAATCCTTTTCTTCCTTCTTGAAGTTCATAAGTTACGTCGTCATCTTCTCTGATTTGGTCAACCAAACCTGAAACATGAACGAAGTATTCTTTGTCAGATTCACTGTCTTTAATAAAACCGAATCCTTTAGATTCGTTGAAAAATTTAACTTTACCTGTTTTCATAATAATAAATAAAAAATTGATATACTGCTGCAAATATATTAAAATTTGCATAAAAGCTTTATCTAATGTTAAAAAATTGCTGATTTAGAGTAAAATAAAAAAATCTGGAACGAAATATCGGATCAGCTATTTAAAAGGTTATTGCTAAGCGACTGAAGGGTTTGTTTTTTAAGTTCAGTTTTTACAAGAACCGAAATGTTGTGGCGACTCCCTCCATATGAAATCATCCTGATCGGGATTTCCCTGAGAGCCGAGAATACTTGCGATGCAAATCCGGTTTCTTCAGCAATCATGTGGCCGACAATACAAACGATTGTCAGCTCAGTATCTACTTCAACCTCACCATATTCTTTTAGTTCTGAAACGATTTCATTCAGATGCTTGGTGTTGTCAATTGTCAATGATACTGCGACTTCCGAAGTCGAAATCATATCAATTGGGGTTTTGAAAAACTCAAAAATCTCAAAGATGTTTTTCAGAAAACCGTATGCATTCAGCATTCGGTACGAGCGGATTTTAATGGCAGTAATACCGTCTTTGGCAGCAACGGCCTTGATGCCTTGACCGCTTGTTTCCGATGAAATCAAAGTTCCGGCGTCACTTGGATTCATGGTGTTTTTTAACCGAACCGGGGTGTTCTGCAGTTTGGCCGGTAAAACTGTTTGCGGATGTAGAATTTTTGCTCCGAAATAAGCCAGCTCAGCAGCCTCGTCAAACGAGAGCTGATCAATCTTCCGGGTATTTTCAACAAATCTTGGATCATTGTTGTGAAATCCGTCAATGTCGGTCCAGATTTCAACTTCTTCCGAATCAATGGCAGCACCAATCAGCGTGGCCGTATAGTCGCTTCCACCGCGCTGTAAATTATCAATGTCACCTTCCGGGTTCCGGCAGATAAATCCCTGAGTTATGTAGTAATCTGCATCCTCAGATTCCTGAAGAATTCGGGAGATATTTTCGCGGATAAAATATGAATCAGCTGCTTTATCACCATCAATTTTCATAAAATCAAGGGCTGCCAGATATACTGTTTTGAAACCGTTTTCGAGCATCAGTTCAGTAAAAAGTGCAGTTGAAAGCAACTCTCCTTGCGCAACAATGGCGTTTTCAGCTACTGTACTAAATTCTCCGGAAGTGAATGATTTGATGGTCTGGAAGATTCCGGAGATCAGGATTTTCCCCTTTTCCTTCTTCTCAATGGTTTTATACAGGTCGTTGACTACTTTCTGGTACTTCTTTTCCAATTCGCTGATTAGCTGCCGGGCCGAATCTTTGTTCTTCTTTTGCAAATAATTGGCAATTTCAACCAACGAATTGGTAGTGCCTGACATGGCAGACAAAACAACTAATTTTTGATTTCCGTCGGTAATAAGCTGCATTACTGCCCGCATATTTTCGACTGATCCTACGGATGTTCCTCCAAATTTTAATACTCTCATGGTAATCCTCTTCTGTTTAAGGAGTTAAGCTATAATTTTTGTGCCGACAAAGATGTGAAATATTTTTTACTTCCAAATACTGAATATACAAACCAGAAGTAAAAAATGTTTAAAGTTTAAATTCATAAGTCTGATTTAACTTTAAACTGGCTTAGAAAGTCCCAAATATAGAATGCTTGGCCGAATTGAAAAATATAGTCGAGTAAATATGGAATCCTTCACGATTGGTATTCAGTTTCCGTTCGATGCTCAAAACTGGCTCACCGATCGGTAGATTTAAAAGTTTTCCTATGAGCTGATCTGCCTTAATTGCTTTTAATTTCTGTTCACCTCCCTTGATTTCAATGCGATATTGAGTCCGTAAAGTTTCAAACAGCGATTTGTTCTCGAATGAACGGCTTGAAAATCGTGGCAGATTGATGTTCGGAATGTGGTTAATGTCGTAAAAAACAGCTTGTTCGTCAACTATACGAAGCCGTTCCATGTAGATGCATCCCGATTCGCGCTCAATAACAGATAAATCAAAGGGAAAGCTTTCGGGCCAGGATTTGATCAGTGGTTTTTGGAGAATCTGAGTTTTTAAGTATTCGTTTCCGATAGCCGAAGCCGTTCCTGAAATGCTTAGAATACCAATATCCTGAGGTGG
>SESF01011406.1_pt1 | contig 22418 bp, 16 predicted proteins | sample 3171521 | NCBI WGS metagenome assembly SESF01 (sample SAMN10866945, study PRJNA518727) | freshwater metagenome | biome: subpolar coniferous forest; feature: holomictic lake; material: water; isolation source: holomictic Lake 227, 6 m and 8 m depth | place: Canada: near Kenora, Ontario | collected...
CCGAAAAATAAAATACATTTATGAAAAATGGGAAAGTATACTACCTGTTTTTGAACGAAATATATCAACAGAGGATCAAAAAAAAATATTACCCAAACTTGAAATTCAACGTGCAAAACGACTGTTGAAATGGCTCGTCAGATCGGGAATGCCACTAAACGAAGCGGCTCAGTATATGTCAACTTTTATCAGGAAGACCGGCAATAAAAGAGCTATTTTCATGCTTTACTTTAGCAGAATAAAAATATTATTTATCTATATTATTTCAACGATACGAAACAAAAACATTAATTAAAACCTTATGAAACAATTAAAATCAGTTTTGAATTACATTACTCTTCTGTCGGCCATGTATTTGACTGCAAGTTCAATCTTTTATTATCCGGTTCAAAAGCCTGGTTTTTATATTTTCTTTGCTGCATATATTATTGAAATTTTTGTAGACCGAAAATGGGAGAGAATTCATTTTGATAAAAAAACATGGTATTTCATTGTATTAGCTTTTTTCTTTATGTTGGCTGTTATTTATCTGCCTTTTGAATCATCCAGAAAATATACAAACTTTCTTTTTGAAAAACGGTTTTCTCTTCTCGGTTTTGCTTTAGTAGGATTTTTCGGGGTGAATGACAAGTTTAAATTAAACTACTTTTTGAATACTTTTATCATAACATCTGTTTTTTCAATTTGCTATCTAATATTTTTAAAAGTAGGTATTCATCAATTTATCTCAAACCCGCTTAGGGCTGATTTATTTGTGGACCAACGAAATATTTTTGTGAACTCTCATATGCTCTTTGATTTTTATCTAAATATATCATTAATTGGTATTTGGTATATCTTAACAAGATCATGGAATCGTACCAGCATGTGGAAAATAAGTCTTTATATTGTAGTAATTCCTGTTTTTCTAGGATCACTTTCTATTTCAGAAGGCCGAAGCGGTTTTTTGTTGGCGATGATACTTCTGTTAGGTTTTGTTTTCTTTGAAATCTGGAAAAGAAAGAAAATTGTGGGAATTGTGATTGCCCTTCTGATTATGTTTTTATTTGCTGGCTGGGCAAGCCATCATAAGCGTATGAGTAAAGATGATCTGAAAACAGAATCGCGGATATTTTTATGGAAAGCAGCAGTATCAATAATAAAAGAAAAACCGATTTTAGGCCACGGAATTAGCGATGCTCAGGAAAAGTTTGATGTTGCAAGAGCAAAATTTGAAACTGTAGATTATAGAAATATGTGGATAAAGAGCCCTCATTTGGATAGTCATGATCAATATCTTCAGACAACAATGGAGTTTGGTATAATTGGTATTTTGACTCTCTTATTTCTTTATATTAGCCCTATATTTATTGCGTCTTATAATAAACGTCTTTTTGCTTTTTTCATTATGTTTCTATGTGTTTATCAGTCGGTTTTCGACATGTTTATTACCGGACCCTTTGCTAGTATTTTCTGTCTTTTAGTACTACTGATATTACGTGTGAAAAATAATATTGTTGAACCCGTTAAAGTGTAATAGTAAAGAGTTATTTTCGGCCAAAATCAGCCGGGATTTCGCCCCATACTTCTGTTTCCCATTTCAATACTGCTGTGCTGAAAGCATTTTCAGCCAGCCATTTTTCGGCACGTTGAATCAGATCAAAAAGTACATCATTTGCTTCATTTTTATCTAGTTTTGTTTTGGCTTTCCCCGTTTTTATCCAGGCCAAGGCAGTTTTACTGTCAGTATAAACTGGAAGTGTACTGTTTTTTTGTTTTAAAAAAGCCAATCCATGAACTAATGCTAAAAATTCGCCAACGTTATTTGTCCCATCTTTAAATGGACCTTGATGAAAAATTTGTTCGCCGGTTTTGGTATAAACGCCCCGATATTCCATTAAACCTGGATTACCGCTGCATGCTGCATCAACTGAAATACTTTCAAAATTTGGCAAACCTACTTGACTGATTTTTTCGGCTGTTGGTTTCTTCTTTTTAGCATTTTTGCCTATATAATCCCAGCAAGGAGAAACCATAGCTTCACGAGCTTCAGCCTCAGTTACAAAACCTTTAAATATAGCTCCTTCAAAGCCGTGAATCTGCCGCTTACATTCATCCCAAGAGCGATAAATGCCTGGTTCTTTGCCTTCCCAAACTACGAAAAATTTATTTTTGCTCATAGCATATAGTCCGATTAAAAATGTCTTAATAGACAATAAATCTTTATTTTACCACTAATTTCAACTGGTTTTATCAGCAAAAGTAATAAAAAATCAACAAATTAGCTTTATGACTGTTTTTTCGAATTAAGTAATTAATTTATCAAAAAATTATTGTCGAAAAATAAATACTTACTTATAATACAGTATTTCAAATTCTAAGTTTACTTTTTCCTGAAATCAATACGATATTTATTTTTTTTTTGTACCTTTGCACCCCATTCTGAAAAAAGATAAACTACAGAAAATTACATAATTAATAGAAAATGAGATAAGTCTCAGTAGGGACGATTCTAAAAATATAACATAAAATAAATTGATTTCGTATGAATATTGTTAAGAAAGACCTTGATCAGAACAATGCACTGTTAACTGTTTGCATTGAAAAAGCCGATTATGCGGAGAAAGTAGAGAAAAACTTGCGCAATTACCGCAAAAAGGCAAATATTCCGGGTTTCCGTCCAGGCATGGTACCAATGGGTTTATTGAACAAAATGTATGGTAAGGCTGTGATTGCAGAAGAAATCAACAAACTGGTTTCTGAAAGTTTATATAGCTATATTCAAGAGAACAGTATAAATATGCTGGGTGAGCCTATGCCAAATGAATCGGAACAAAAACCGGTTGATTTTGATACGGATGAAAATTTTGAATTTGTGTTCGATTTGGGAATAGCTCCGGAATTTGAAGTGGAACTGAACAAAAAAGATAAAGTAAAATTCTACTCAATTGCTGTAAGCGACGAAATGATTGACAATCAGCTTAAATCGTATACAGGTCGTTATGGAAAATATATCCAGGAAGAAGTGGTCGAAGAAAAAGACATGCTAAAAGGTGAATTGCTTGAAATGTCTAACGGAAAAGTAAACGAGTCTGGCTTGAAAGTTCAGGATGCTGCCCTGACTGCTTCCTATATGAAAGATGAACAAAAAGCCTTGTTTGTAGGTGCAAAGAAAGGCGATGTAATTATTTTTAATCCTTCTGCTGCATTAGAGAATGAAACTGAAATAAGCTCTTTGTTGAAAATATCGAAAGACGAAGCGAAAAATATCAGTTCAGATTTTCAATTGAAAATTGAAAGTATTACCCGCTACCACGAATCTGAAATCAATCAGGATTTGTTTGATAAAGTTTATGGAGAAGGCGTGGTGACAAGCGAAGCCGCTTTCCGGAATAAAATAAAGGAAAACATACAGGAAAGTCTCGTTTCAGATACCGAATATAAATTCGGGTTGGATGCAAAAGAAATGTTGGTTGCTAAATTTGACTACTTAACTTTCCCAGATGCATTCTTGAAACGTTGGGTGTTGTCGAGCAACGAAAATCTAACTGTAGAAACACTAGAGGAGGATTTTTCTAAAATGATTGATGATTTGAAATGGCAGTTAATCAAAAATAAAATTCAGAAAACCAACGACCTCAAAGTTGAACCAACTGAAGTGGAAGAATACGCCAAGAAAATGGCTAAAGCGCAGTTTGCTCAGTACGGTATGATTGGAATGGAAGACGAAATTATCGCCAACTATGCCAAAGATATGATGAAAAAGGAAGATACACTGAAAAGCATGGTTGACCGAGTGTCGGAAGAGAAAGTTTTTGCTACAATTAAAGAAGCTGTAAAACTTGACAATAAAGAAGTTTCGATAGAAGAATTCAACAAAATGTTTGAAACAAAATAATTGCTCAAGCACTTGTTCTCATTCATTTTTCTGAACAAAGATTCTGATATTTGAAAAAAGGCTTTTACCTACTGGAAATTTAAACAAAATAGTTATATCTTTGTTTCTATTTTTGAAAGGTCAAAGCCTTTTTCGACTTTATAATATTACAAATTTTACATACTTTCAAACTCATACGAATATGAACAACAACGATTTTCGCAATTATGCAACCAAACATCTGGGCATGAATGGATTGGCTTTGGATAAATATGCCGACATTAGCAGTAATTATATTTCACCATCTATTTTGGAAGAACGTCAATTAAACGTAACTCAAATGGATGTTTTTTCGCGTTTGATGATGGATCGTATTATTTTTCTCGGGACTCAGGTCGACGATTATACAGCTAATGTAATTCAGGCTCAGTTACTTTACCTCGATTCTTCCGATCCCGGTAAAGATATTTCCATTTACCTGAATACGCCGGGTGGTTCGGTGTATGCCGGACTGGGGATTTACGATACCATGCAATTTATCAGTTCCGATGTTGCTACAATATGTACAGGAATGGCCGCTTCGATGGGTGCAGTTTTGTTGGTTGCCGGTGCAGACGGTAAACGTTCGGCATTGAAACACTCCCGTGTGATGATTCACCAACCAATGGGTGGCGCTCAGGGACAGGCTTCGGATATTGAAATCACTGCCCGTGAAATCCAAAAACTTAAAAAGGAATTATATACTATTATTGCCGACCACTCAAAAAATCCGTTCGAACGAATTGAAAAAGATTCAGACCGTGACTACTGGATGACTTCACAGGAAGCATTAGATTATGGTATGATTGATAAGATTTTGATTAACGAAAAAAAGAAATAAGTAAGTAGTTCGAGGTTCTGAGCTAAACAAAACTTAACATTGAACATCAAACAAGTATTTAAATGGCTAAAAATACCAAGCATTGCAGTTTTTGCGGACGTTTAGAATCGCAGGTTGATTTTTTCATTCTGGGACAGGACGGTGCGCAAATTTGTAATGAATGTGCAGTACAAGCATCTGAAATTGTAAAGGAAAATACCAGCAAAAAATGCAGTTTGCTTAATCTGAATAAAGAGCAACTGCCTAAACCGATTGAAATTAAAGAATATCTTGATGAATACGTTATCGGGCAGGAAGAAGCCAAAAAATATCTTTCCGTAGCAGTTTACAATCACTATAAACGTTTGATGCAGGAAAAAACAACCGATGATGTTGATATTGAGAAATCGAATATCATTATGGTTGGGTATACAGGTACCGGTAAAACCTTGTTGGCTAAAACCATTGCTAAAAAGCTGCATGTGCCTTTTACTATTGTGGATGCAACCGTATTGACCGAAGCTGGTTATGTTGGAGAAGACATTGAAAGTATTTTGACCCGATTACTTCAGGTTGCCGATTATGATGTAAAAGCAGCCGAACGGGGTATTGTATTTATTGACGAAATTGATAAAATTGCCCGTAAAGGCGACAATCCCAGCATAACCCGTGATGTGAGCGGTGAAGGAGTTCAACAGGGATTACTTAAACTCCTAGAGGGAGCAGTAGTAAATGTTCCACCTCAAGGAGGTCGGAAGCATCCTGATCAAAAAATGATAGCTGTAAATACACAAAACATATTGTTCGTTTGCGGTGGAGCTTTTGATGGAATTGAAAAGAAAATAGCTTCACGCCTGAATACCAGGGTAGTAGGTTACAATGCTGCTAAAGAAAACGAACTGGTTGATAAGCACAATTTACTACAATATATTGCACCTCAGGATTTGAAATCATTTGGTCTGATTCCAGAAATAATCGGACGCTTACCAATTTTGACCTATCTTGAACCGCTTGACCGAACTGCTTTGCGACGTATTCTGACTGAACCTAAAAATTCTATTATAAAACAATATACCAAATTATTCTACATGGATGCCATTGAGCTTACTTTTGATGAGAATGTGTTGGAATATATTGTTGATAAAGCCATTGAATTTAAACTGGGTGCTCGTGGTCTTAGATCGATAACAGAAACCATCATGATGGATGAAATGTATGAAATGCCTTCCAAGAATCAGCGCAAATTAACAGTAAAGTTGCTTTACGCTCAAAGTAAGATAGAAAAGACAAATTTAAATCGATTAAGAACAGCTTAGCATTTTAAATGTAAAGATCTAGTTTAAAGATACATAATTAATATTACCAGGAGATTCGCTAATTATATTAGTTAATTTCCTGTTTTTTTTTTCAAAAGGTGTTGTATATTTCAAATCTGTTTATATTTTTGTTTCATAATTGACGTACCTAAAAAAAGTTGAATTAGTGTTTATTTCGAATAAACAATAAAATTACATATAAATCAGTGCGCTTTATTCATCAATAAATACTACTTTCGTAATCATTTTTTACACTAAGTAACTGATATGGCCAAATTGTCGGAATTATCTGTGCAGTTGAAAAAGAACTTCGGTTTTGACAACTTCAAAGGAAATCAGGAAGCAATAATTCAAAACGTACTGGATGGGAAAGACACATTCGTGTTAATGCCTACTGGTGGCGGAAAATCATTGTGTTACCAACTACCCTCGATTATTTTGGAAGGAACTGCAGTGGTTATTTCTCCGCTTATTGCCTTGATGAAAAATCAGGTAGATGCCATGCGGAATTTTAGTGAAGAAGATGGTGTAGCTCACTTTATAAATTCATCACTTACACGTCAGGCTATAGATGCAGTAAAGGCTGATATTGTTTCCGGGAAAACAAAATTACTTTACGTGGCACCCGAATCATTGACCAAGGATGAAAATATTGAGTTTTTGAAACAGATTAAAGTGTCCTTTTACGCAGTCGACGAAGCACATTGTATTTCTGAATGGGGACATGATTTCCGCCCTGAATATCGGCGAATTCGTCCGATTATTAATGATATTGGTTCTGCCCCACTTATTGCTTTAACAGCTACAGCTACTCCCAAAGTTCAACACGATATACAGAAAAACCTTGGTATGTTAAATGCAACGATTTACAAATCGTCGTTTAATAGAGCCAACTTGTATTACGAAGTTCGTCCAAAAACTACAAATGTAGATAAGGACATTATTAAATATATTCGTTCACAAGCCGGAAAATCAGGAATTATTTATTGCCTGAGTCGTAAAAAAGTAGAAGAATTATCTGAAACACTCAGCATGAACGGTATATCCTGCCTTCCTTATCATGCCGGTATGGATTCGGCTATGAGAAGTCAGAATCAGGATAGCTTTTTGATGGAAAAAGTGGAAGTCATTGTGGCAACCATTGCTTTCGGAATGGGAATTGACAAACCCGATGTTCGCTATGTTTTGCATTACGATATGCCCAAAAGTCTGGAAGGCTATTATCAGGAAACTGGTCGTGGCGGTCGTGATGGTGGAGAGGGACAATGTATTGCTTTTTACGCTTATAAAGATTTAGATAAACTACGCAAATTTATGCAAGGCAAACCAGTTGCTGAGCAGGAAATTGGCAATCAACTATTATTGGAAACGCAGGCCTATGCGGAATCTTCTATTTGTAGACGAAAATTACTACTCCATTATTTTGGAGAAGAATATCAGGAAGATAACTGTGGATGCTGTGATAACTGTATGAAACCAAGAAAATTTATTGAAGGACAAGAATTGCTTTTGCTTGTTTTAGAAACAATTCAACTAGTTAAAGAAAAATTCAAAGCTGAACACATTGTTGACATTCTAAAAGGGAATGAAAGTTCAGATGTAAAATCGTATCAACACGACGAACTGGAGAACTTTGGTTCTGCTTCTGACGAAGATGAACGATTGCTGCACGCCGTAATCCGTCAGGCAATGATAGCTGGCTATATTACCAAAGAAATTGAAAATTACGGCTTATTAAGGATAACTCATTCCGGCAAAGCGTATATCAAAAAACCAAGTCCATTCCAAATTGTAAAAGACAATGAATTTGAGGATGATGAAGAAGAATCCAATGTAGGTGGAAAAAGTAGTGGTGGAACATGTGCTGCCGACGATGTTTTGTTCTCTATTCTGAAAGATTTACGAAAAAAATTATCAAAAAAACTCGAAGTTCCACCCTTTGTGATTTTCCAGGACCCATCGTTGGAAGCTATGGCGACAAGTTACCCAATTACGATGGACGAATTGCAAAATATTCCGGGAGTGGGTGCCGGAAAGGCCAAACGCTATGGTGAAGAATTTTTGAAAGTAATTAAGGAACATGTAAAAGAAAACGAAATTATTCGTCCGGAAGATTTACGAGTGCGTACTGTGGCCAATAAGTCTAAGTTGAAAGTTTCAATTATACAGGCTATTGATCGGAAAATAGCCCTTGATGATATTGCACTTTCCAAGGGACTTGATATTTTTGAACTCCTCGACGAAATTGAAGCTATAGTATATTCAGGCACTAAAATAAATATTGATTATTTTCTGCAGGAAATCATGGATTTAGATCATGTGGATGAAATTTTTGATTATTTCAGCACAGCTGAGACTGATAAAATTGATGCGGCGCTTAATGAATTAGGTGAAGACGATTTCAGCGAAACCGAAGTACGACTGGTACGAATTAAGTTCCTCTCAGAAATTGGAAATTAATATTTGTTGATTAAAAAAAACCTCAGAAAAATTTTTCTGAGGTTTTTTTATGTTAGTATTGTCGATACTTATAATTTTTCCAGCTCGCTTTTTTATAACCTTTATATTTTGTCGTTCTCCATGGATTATATCTATCATAAGTTGGATCTATATCAAAGGTGTAAATTATACTGAATACATGTTCTCCAAAGGCATCATTAGCATTGCTGATAAAAGGGTCAGCTCCAGCCTGGTGTTGGTCGTGATAATCATGATTTGTGAAATTATATAGATATTGATATTGAATGGCTAATTCTCCGGAAATTTCATATTTAAACCCAAAACCAACCTGAATAATCAAATCAATACCTGAAAAATTTCCTCTGGGAGAATAACCAATAGAATCTTTAATTGTGTTGCGTTCATATCCTGACAGCCCTATTCCTGCCAGTAAAAAAGGAGACAATCTGCTGTTTTTACTAAAAATATAACTGTTATTGAACTTATAATGAGTAAATATTGATGCTTCATATTTCATTGCTAAAAAATTAGTATAAGCTGTATTCCAATATCCATAATCGCCATAATTGCCTTGAAATCCAATATCAAAGGATGGTGAAAGATTAGTACTGACAGACATTCCTAATGACAAATAGCCTTGATTAAATTCCGTGTGTCCAAAGTCAAATATTCCATTACCACCATAATCACCCACATAGAGATTTTTACTGATGGAAAATCCAACAGCAAGTTTTCGTTCAACAGTTTGACTTTTACTAATTTGAATTAATAAAAACAAAATGAAAATAATAAAGAAAGTTTTTTTCATTATTTAGATTAATTCTAAATGACCTTCCAGATTAGTGGAATTATCAAAATGTTGTTTATCAGATAGATATGGGTGGTTGGATGATAAATTTCTTTCAAAAAAACCATTTTTTGATTAAAAAAATAAAATAAATTTAGTTTTTGCGGCATAAAAGTACAAAAATTTAATTAAACATCCATCATTATTTTAAGGTTATTTATTAAAATAATTACGACATGAATTTGTAGTATTTTATAAAATCCAGATTTATTTTACCATGCACTAATTTCGTCAATAAACATCATGCTGCCATCCATTCTATCAGGACTGTCGGAAGGACAATCACCACCACTTTTTAGCTCAATTTTCAGAAAGCGCATTTTGCTTGCAGTAAAAGATACTTCCGGTCTTGACATTTCCCAGATTGCTGAGTTGGTAGTTGGTAATTCTTTTTCGTTCAATAATTTATATTCAATCCCATCCAGCGAACCCAATACTTTTAGTTGAGTTGGTAAAACAACGCATAAAGCTGAAGTGTGAAGTAACCCGAATGAGCAACGTTCAATGAATGTTGAATCTTTCAAATCGAAAGTAATTTCAACATCTTTACCGTGCCCGACACCAACCCATTGAGTATAACTAACTTTGTTGCCGGGAATGCCATCAGTCAGCGCATTATTGTTGTTTCCCCGATACCAGGTATTGATAACACTTTGGTTATAATTCATTCCGGTAAGTTTGCTGACAATAAATTGTTTTGTGATTGGCTTTCCAATTTTCTTATTATTAATCAAAGCTATGGCAGTAATATCGGAGGTTTTGGAAAGTTCAAACGGCTCGCTGTAGTTAAATGATTTTCCGTTTATTTCATACTGAATTTGGGCATCCGGACAGTCGCACCAAAGTGTAATTTTTAGTTTATGATCCACTGTTGGAATTGCTGTGAATTGAACATCATAAAAAGCGTTTGAAGGTTTGATATTCAGATTTTTATAACGATCGAATTCGCTGCTCATTCGTTTTCGGAATGAATCCCAGTATTGGTTTATTTTAGGACTCCACAAAATTTCGGCTAATGCTGAAACTCTAGGAAATGCCATATATTCAGCTTGCTCAGCTGTGGAGATGTATTCAGTCCAAAGATTTGCTTGTGCACCCATAATGTATTTCGCATCCAAATCATTTAATTCCGTTGGAACCGGGTCGTAATTGTATACCATGCTAAGCGGGAGATAACCACCAAAAGCAAGAGGTTCACTTACCGGGTCTGATTGATAGAAATTGAAATAACAAGTTGAACTAGGAGTCATAATCACATTATGACCAGCTTTGGCAGCCGCAATTCCACCCCGAGTTCCGCGCCATGACATCACGGTGGCATTAGGTGCCAGTCCCCCATCCAAAATCTCATCCCAGCCGATAATCTGACGACCTTTAGCATTCAAAAAAGCTTCAATCCGATGAATAAAATAGCTCTGTAATCCATTTTCGTCTTTCAGTCCTTCCTTTTGAATCCGTGCCTGACAATCCTGACAGATTTTCCAACGGTCTTTCGGACATTCATCCCCGCCAATATGGATGTATTTTGATGGAAAAATAGCCATAATTTCAGTCAGAACATCTTCCAAAAATTTAAAAGTAGTATCACGAGGACAAAATACATCAGGAAAAACTCCCCAACGTGTTGCAACTTTTAGGGTTGAATCTCTGCGACATGACAGGTATGGATACGAAGCTAAAGCAGCCTGTGCATGACCAGGCATTTCTATTTCAGGAATAACGGTGATAAAACGTTCGGCAGCATACGCTACAATTTCGCGGGCTTCGTCCTGTGTATAATAACCACCGTAGGGTTTGCCATCAAAGTGCTGGGGATATCGGCTAAAGAAATAACCTTCGAGTGTTTCGGCTCGTTTCGAACCAATTTCAGTAAGTCGTGGGTATTTTTTTATTTCTATCCGCCATCCCTGATCTTCAGTCAGATGCCAATGAAAATTATTGAGTTTGTGAATGGCCATAGCGTCAATATATTTTTTAATAAACGACACGGGGAAAAAGTGCCGACCAACATCCAAATGGAGCCCACGATAAGCAAAACGTGGCGAATCGGAAATTTGAACAGCTGCTGCTGACCATTTTTTGAAACAAAGCTTTTTCTTTCCGTAAATTTCGGCGGGCATTAATTGATATAAACTTTGCAGACCATAGAAAAAGCCATTGGCCGAACCAGCTTCTATCCGAATGGTTTTTGTAGATATATGCAACTGATATGCTTCGATATTATCTTGATTGCTAAGTTTTTGGAATATAATAGCATTCAAGGTATCCGCTTCTTTAAATTCCCCAATTTTCAGACTAAAACCCGAAACCAACTTCAACTGTGCCGCAAATTGACGTGCAAGTTTTAATATTTTCGGTTGATTTGCAGGGCATATAACACGCGTACCGGCATTGAAAACAAACTGTCCCGATTGTGGAACAAGTTGCTGTGGATAGGGAACAATGTTGTATTGATTGCTTGAATAAATACTCGTTGACATTAATACTGAGGTAAGAAAAAGAAAGAATCGAAATTGGATGTTGGATATTGATTTCTGCATATAAATAAAAATTAATGAGCAAAGATACTATAATTTTAGTTTTGTCTTTCTGTTTTATGAGCCAAACAATGTTGATAATCTTCATTTCATCTCGTTTTAGGGGCACTTTTTTTTATTTTAAATGTCAATTATCTAGTTCAAAAACAGGGCTGTTGTAAAATAATTTAATTAAAAAACAAAAAAACAGGTGGACAAATTCGATTGAAAAAAAATAAATCCTTACTTTAGTGCTCTGAAACTTACAAAAATAATGATATGTTAATTATTGGAATTGCAGGAGGAACAGGTTCGGGCAAAACAACTGTAGTTCGAAAAATTCTGGAACGATTGCCTGAAGGCGAAGTGGTCATTTTGCCACAGGATTCGTATTATCGTGATAGTGGGCATTTACCGCTCGAAGAACGCTTGGAAATCAATTTTGATCATCCCGATTCGATTGAATTTGAATTGTTGGTAAAGCATTTAAAAGAGTTGCGTAAAGGCAAAACCATTGACCAACCAATTTATTCGTACCTTACCTGTACACGTGCATCGGAAACTATTCCCATCGAGCCTTGTCATGTGATTATAATCGAAGGAATTTTGGTGCTTACCAATCCGGACTTACGCAAAATGATGGATTTGAAAGTTTTTGTTGATGCTGATGCCGACGATCGCCTGATTCGCGTAATTAATCGAGACATTGTGGAACGTGGAAGATCGGTGAACAAAGTAATGGAACGTTACGAATGTACAGTAAAACCTATGCACCTTCAGTTTATTGAACCATCGAAACGCTTTGCCGACTTAATTATTCCACAAGGTGGAAATAATCATATTGCCATCGATATTCTTACGAAATTTATTGAAAATAAATTAGTAAGTGAGCAGTAAACGAGAAATACTTAATATTAAGTTGCTATTCACTATTTATTGACTACTGTTAATCTGAAAACCTATGCTGAAAACTGAACTGACAAAAATTATGTTTCTGGACATAGAAACAGTTCCGCAAACTGCTGATTTTTCTGAAATTAGTCTGGAATTGGCTCATTTATGGGAAGATAAGTTTGGAACGATTCACAAACGAATGCCCGAAAAATACGATGTAGAAACCACTGCCGCAGAAGCATTTAATAATAGTGCCGGCATTTATGCAGAGTTTGGGAAAATTGTGTGTATTTCGGTTGGATTTATTCATTTTATAGACCAAGAAATGCATTTTCGAACCAAATCATTTAGAGGTGACGATGAAAAACAACTTCTAACAGACTTCACATCATTGATTTATAAATTTTTCACTTCCAAAGAACAAAGCTTTTGTGGACATAATATCAAAGAATTTGATATTCCATATATTTGTAGGCGTATGCTAATAAATGGGCTAAAACTCCCGTCGGTTATAAATATTTCGGGCAAAAAACCCTGGGAGATAAGCTTTTATGACACCCTGGAATTATGGAAATTCGGTGATTATAAAAATTATACAGCACTAAAACTTTTGACAGCTGTTTTTGGAATTCCAACTCCGAAAGATGATATCGATGGCAGTCAGGTGGCAATGGTTTATTATAAAGAAAAGAACATCGAACGCATTGCGCTTTATTGTCAAAAGGATGTTGTAGCAACGGCTCAGGTTTTTCTTCGTCTCAATGGATTTGATCTCATTAACACTGAAAATATTCAATTCCTCTAATATTCAATTCAGTATGAAGAAACACTTCAGCCTAATTCTAATCACTGTTTGCATTTCGATGTTCACATCCTGTGGAACGAAAAATAGTGATGGATCTGCGCTGCAATCTTCAAAAGACCTCAACGAAATTATAAAATCTGATACTTTGCGTGTTGCCACAATGTATGGCTCCACTTCCTATTTTTTATTTCGTGACGAATTGCTCGGATTTGATTACGAAATGGCAGAAAATATAGCTAATTTCTTGCATTTGAATCTTGAAATAAGCATTGGACATACCCAAAAAGAAATGGTTCAGTGGCTTGAAGAAGGCAGGGTTGATATGGTGGCTTATAATGTGATTGAAACAAAAGAATTAAAACAAAAGTACGATTTTGTGTTAGCTCAGGAAGACTCGTATCAGGTATTGGTTCAAAAAATGGGAGCAAGCTCGCTTTCGGATGTGACACAACTTGCCGGTAAAACTGTTCAGGTAAACGCAAACAGCATTTTTCTGGAACGATTGAAATCGCTAAACGAAGAAATTGGCGGAACGATAAAGATTGTGCAAGTTGCCGATTCAATTTCGAACGACGATTTGATAGACATGGTATCCAACGGAAAGATAAACTATACGCTGACATATCATAATCTGGCAATGCTTCACAAAATCTACAGTAAAACACTTGATTGTCATATGCCGGTTGGTTTTGATCAGAAAAATGGCTGGCTTATCCGAAAACAAAGTCGTGATTTACGAAAAGTTATTGACAAATGGCAGAAATTATCTGACACAGAGCATCTTCAAACCAATCTTTTTCATAAATACTGGGAGAAAAGTCCTTTTTTTTCACTTCGGAAAGTCAAAATTCCGAAAGGAGCTATTTCGCCTTATGATCAGTTTTTTAAAAAATATGCTACGTTGATTAATTGGGATTGGCGGTTACTCGCATCGGTGGCATTTCACGAGTCACGGTTTGATAATCAAGAGGTTTCGTGGGTTGGAGCTGCGGGATTAATGCAGTTGATGCCACGAACCGCCGAAAATTTCGGGCTGGATAATACAACGAAGTTTGAACCAGAATTGAATATTGAGGCTGGTGTACAGTATATTAAGAGTTTAAATTTGGTTTTCCGCCGGGTTGAGAATAACGAAGAACGTATTAAGTTTATATTGGCAGCTTATAATTCGGGTCCGGCACATATATTGGATGCAATGGCGCTTGCAGCGAAATATGGCAAAAATCCACAAGTGTGGTTTAATAATGTTGAATATTTTTTGCTCAAAAAAAGTGACCCGCAATTCTATAACGATCCGGTCGTAAAATATGGTTATTTCCGTGGGAAAGTAACTGTTAAATACGTTCAGAATACACTGGATACCTACAGTAAATACTTGAACAGAAAATAAAGCAGTCGAAATTTTTACAGTCAGAAAGTTCAGAATGTCACTCTGTAAAATACAATTATTTAAAGATAATCAACAAAGAACATGGATAGTGAAATTATTCTAATCAATATTTCGGGAGATGATAAACCCGGTGTTACGACAGCAGTTACAGAAATTTTAGGTAAATATAAAGCCACCATTTTGGACATAGGGCAAGCCGATATTCATAACACGCTTTCGCTTGGAATTTTATTTAAAATGTCGGACGATGCCCAATCCGGTCATATTTTAAAGGAAGTGCTATTTAAATGCTCGGAACTAAATGTAAATGTGCGTTTTACTCCTATTTCAATTGAACGTTATGAAAATTGGGTTGCTCGCAAAGGTCAAAATCGCTATATTGTAACTATACTTGCCAAGGTGATAACTGCCAGTCAGTTATCTATTGTAACCAAAGTACTTGCCGATCAAAACCTTAATATTGACTCTATTAAACGATTAACCGGACGATTATCGCTCAAAACAGATGATGAAAATTCGGTACGTTCTTGTATCGAATTGTCAGTACGAGGTGAAATTCCTGATAGGAATATTCTTTCCACCCAATTTATAAAATATTCCACCGAATTAGGCATTGACATTTCATTTCAAAAGGACGATATGTTTCGGCGGAATCGCCGCTTGATTTGTTTTGATATGGATTCTACGCTTATTAAAACGGAGGTGATTGATGAGTTGGCTGAACGTGCAGGAGTAGGTGAACAGGTTCGTGCCATTACCGAATCGGCAATGCGTGGTGAAATTGATTTTACCGAAAGTTTTAAACAGCGGGTGGCTTTGCTCAAAGGTTTGGATGAATCCGTTATGGAAGAAATTGCACAAAATCTACCCATTATGGAAGGTGCTGAACGTTTGATGTCAACATTGAAAATCTGCGGAATTAAAATTGCCATTCTTTCGGGAGGTTTTACGTATTTTGGCAACCGACTCAAGAAATTGTTCGATGTGGATTATGTCTATGCCAATGAGCTGGAAATTGTGGATGGAAAGCTAACCGGAAATTATGTAGGTGAAATAGTGGATGGTAGGCGTAAAGCCGAATTACTTAAATTAATTGCACAGGTTGAGAAAATTAATCTGGAACAGGTTATTGCTGTGGGCGATGGTGCCAACGACTTACCAATGCTCAATATTGCCGGACTGGGAATTGCTTTCCATGCCAAACCAAAAGTGATTGCTAATGCCCAGCAATCCATTTCCACAATTGGACTCGATGGTGTGCTCTATTTTTTGGGATTCAGAGATATGCATATTGATTAGTTTATAGTTCACAGTTTATAGTTTATAAAGGAAAGTTATGAAAAAAGCAATTGTAATTGGTGGAACTGGTATGGTAGGTGTCCAATTGATTAATTTATTGATTGAAAATCAAGCATTCTCAGAAATAGTTTCGCTGGTTCGACGAGCAAGTGGGATAGTTCATCCGAAACTTAACGAGCATATTATCGATTTTGAAAAACCGGAAGAATGGGTTAACTTCGTTGTCGGCGATGTGCTATTTTCAACACTCGGTACTACCATTGCTCAAGCCAAAACAAAAGTTTCACAATATAAAGTTGATTTTGAATATCAGTTTGCAGTTGCTGAAATTGCAGCATCTAATGGAGTTTCCAGTTATGTTCTCGTTTCGTCTGCTGGAGCTGATTCTAAATCATCTGTGTTTTATTCCAATATGAAAGGTAAATTAGACGATGCAGTTCGGGCATTGCCTTTCCGTGTTATCAGCATTCTCCGCCCCGGACAACTAGACGGCAACCGAACCGAAAACCGCATGGGAGAAAAAATGGCACTTTCAGTTGTTTACGCGCTGAATAAACTGGGAATTCTCCGTAAATACCACCCTATTCAGGCTGTAGATGTGGCAAAAGCCATGATAGCAGCTTCCGCCAAATCAGTTTCGGGAACGTATACGCTTAATGAAGTTCACGAACTTGCCCGTTAAATCCATTATGCCACACAATCTAATAGTTTGAGAGCGAATGATTTATAGTTGACTGAAAAAATGAAAAAAATCAACCGTTGGGGATTTTTAATATCGAAAACTATAGTTATTACAGGTATGCTATTATCTGGCATTAATAGTTATGCTTCTATCTCTAATAATCTTCAGGATTACAAGACGGTGGTTAATGCCGACTCACTTCCTATAGGACTTGTTGATATTACTTTAGCTCCCTTTAATGCTGATTCAACCGGGTTGACAGATTGTACAGCTGCCATTCAAGCTGCAGTAAATTATGCAAGAGACAACCATAAGGTGTGTTTTTTCCCTATAGGTACTTATCTTATTTCCGAAACAATAAGCTGTGAGCAACCAGTTTATAAATTGCCAATCCCTGGCGGTCAAACTGGACCAAATACAGATTCTTGTGGAAAATATATGTCGACCGATGGCAAAACCCAACATTACTGGAATGACACGAATGATATTATTTATCTACTTGGTTCAACTAAGGGTGGGGCACGACCAATCATTAAACTAGCACCCAATGCTACTGGCTTTGGTGATGCAGCAAGCCCAAAAGTAGCATTGAAAATATGGGCTCAAACCCGTGATGATCGTGGAGGTACTGTTGATCTGGTAAATCCGTGTCTGGTTTCCACTCCTATCTGGGGACAAGAACAGCCAAATATAACATTTAATCACACTTTCAAAGGAATTGATATTGACTTGAGCGGAAATCAAGGGGCAATAGGTCTCCGCTTTACTGGATCGCAAGGTTGCTACATGATGGATTCGAAAATTATTGCTGATGGCGCATTTGCAGGGCTCAGTAATTGTTGTGGGCAGGGTGGTGGAACATATAATATCGAAGTACAGGGTGGGCAATATGGAATACAGCTCGATGTAGATGCTCGCTTCCCAATGTTAGGTTCGTGCATATTTAAGGGACAAACAGTAGCTTGTGTTCAAACTTCAGAAGTTGCAGGTGGATATGTGCCCTTAGTAATGGTAGGATGTCTTTTGGAATCAAATAGCACACAAGCTGTTGACTTAATAAACGCAAACGGATATCCGGGAATTAATATGATTGATTGTGTAGTAAACCTACATCAAACAGGAGTTTTAGTCAGAACAAAATCATCTATTGAAAATGTTTTTCTCGAAAATCTGACGGTAAATAATATTACAAAAGTTCAAACTAACGATAATCTACCAATAAGTACTTCCGGTTGGACTTCAATTTCATTATATTCTAATGCTAAAAGCAACACCAGAAGTCTAATTGATGGTGTAACTTCCACTTCTTCAGTATTTAAATATGTTCAGTCAACCTTACCGAATTATACTTCAATTCATGATAAACATTGGGTGACACTTCCTTCATTTGAAGATAACGATGCCGTTAATGTAAAAGATTTTGGTGCAATGGGCGATGGCTCAACAAATGATATTGCCGCTTTTAACGCCGCAATGGCTATAAGTAATAAAGTATTTGTACCTAATGGAAATTATATTTTGGGTGAGACGCTTGTTCTTGGTGCTAACACTCAACTTTTTGGATTAGATAAATTTACTACTATTGATGGAAATGTTACTACTATTGACGATCCAAGTGCTTCTTCCAGCGTATCTCTTTTATACATTGCAGGAAGTGTAAGTTGGAAAGCAGGGAAAGGTATCTTTGCTTTTGCTTCAGGGAAGAATAGTAAAAACCCAAAAACCTATAGTTTAACAGGAAATGCAGGTGGCCGGTTTTATGGTATAGCAGTTGCAATTAATGATAATGGAACAACGATGCCAATATCTTTCTATGCTTATAATATAGAAAGAGCCCAATCAAACCCTATGTCGATTATACAAAATGCAAAAAATGTAAGAATATACTACCAGAAAAGCGAAGCAGGTACTAATGGAACAGGACTTGATACTAACACGCCAATTCAGATTCTCAATTCATCAAATGTCAGAATATATTGTGTAAGTGGTAATGTTATAAATACAGGAGCGAGACCAATGGTTGATGTAGTCAATTCGACCGATGTGTTAGTTTCACAGGCAAAATCATTTAATGATGTTGGTACATTCCCTAATATAAGAGAAACCTTGGGGTCTATGGTCTTTGAAATTCCAACAACTTATATGTCAGCATTATATGTTAGAAACCCTATTACAGACATAACTTCTTTTAGTGAATTTCAACCACAAGTTTATCCGAATCCATTCACTAGCAATTTTTCAATAGATGTTTCCGGTGGTTTTGATAATATTGAGATTTATAATAGTTTAGGTCAAAAAATATTCAAAGAGAACACCTTCGAGACCAAACAATATGATATCAATTTTCTTGCGGAAAAATCCTCTGGAATTTACTTTATAAGTATAATTGGCAAAGCAACGAAAAAGACATTTAAAATTATAAAGCAATAATTCTCCCCTCAGGGCAATTAGACTGCAACTGAACATACCATCGAACCGGATAAAAAATGGCACTTTCAGTTGTTTACGCGCTGAATAAACTGGGAATTCTCCGAAAATACCGCCCCATTCAGGCTGCCGATATGGCAAAAGCAATGATCCACGCTTCGCAAAAAATGGAATCTGCATCCTACACACTTGACGAAGTACATCAATTAGCGAAGTGATAAAACAAAAATTGATTGAAAACGTTTGAAGGATAAACTATATATATTCGACAAATACCTATCTTTGCCGAAATTTCACTCTTTCAGAACGTTTTCAATGAAAAAATTCTTTTTAATTTATTTTTTTCTTTTCATTCTCCACACACTTACTTATTCTCAGAATTTTACGATAAGTGGTCATATTACCGATGCAAAAAATGGTGAAACGATTATAAATGCTACTATTTTCGAAAATAATTCGCACAAAGGCTGTGTAAGCAATACCTACGGTTATTATTCCATCACACTTCCAAAGGGGAAAACAAATCTGTTCTATTCCTATGTCGGTTACAAACAATTAATATGCGATTTCAGACTAAAAAAAGACACGGTTATTAATTTGCAAATGTCCGAGGCCACCGAACTTTCCGAAGTAACGGTTTATGCTAATCGGAAAGATTTTGGTGTTCAGGGTTCGCAAATGAGTGCAATCGATGTGCCTATTGCCCAGATAAAATCTGTCCCGACACTTTTTGGTGAAACTGATGTGCTGAAAGCCTTGCAATTATTGCCCGGAGTAAAAGCAGGAACAGAAGGCTCAGCGGGTTTTTTTGTGCGTGGTGGAGGTCCAGACGAAAATCTGATTATGCTCGACGGTGTTCCGGTGTACAATGTGAATCACATGTTTGGATTTTTCTCGGTTTTCAATGCCGATGCGATTAAAAATGTAACATTGTATAAAGGCAGTTTTCCGGCTCGTTTTGGTGGGCGGCTTTCGTCGGTGGTGGATATCAGCATGAATGATGGAAACAATCATTCGTATCATGGCAATGTGACTGTTGGTCTTATATCTTCAAAAATAAATGTAGAAGGTCCTATCGTTAATGACAAAACCACATTTAACATCTCTGCACGTAGAACCTATGCCGATTTGCTCGCTCAGCCTCTAATACAGGCGACACTTGCAAAACAACCGGGTATGGAAAAAACGACGGCTGGTTATTATTTTTACGATTTTAATGCGAAATTAAGCCATAAGTTTTCCGATAAAGACAGACTATTTCTGAGTGTATTTACGGGAAACGATGTTATATATGCCAACATTCAACAAAGTTCAACCATTTCCGATTTTGGGACTCAGAAAACATGGCTTAAAATGGACTGGAACTGGGGAAATATTCTTACGGCTTTACGCTGGAATCACGTCATTTCAAATAAGTTGTTTATGAATGCCACTGCCTATTATACCCGATATGATTTTTTAATGGGTGTAGGTATGGCAAATGAATCGACAATTACAACTCCCCCATCGACAACCAATTCCTCGATCAATCTGGGTTTCCATTCGGGGATTGATGATTACGCGGCTAAAGTCGATTTTGATTACGCCCCAAATCCAAATCACGATATTAAGTTTGGTACAAACTACATGTATCATACTTTTCGTCCCGGGGTAACAGTAGCTGAAAGTACCGGAGGAACAACTCAAGCTATGGATACAACCATAGGTGATGTAAACATTTACTCACATGAAGCCGTGACTTATGTGGAAGACAATATTACCTTGAACGATGTACTGAAAGCCAATGTTGGTCTGCATTATTCTACATTTTTTGTTCAGGGACAATTTTATCAATCACTCGAACCGAGACTCAGTATGCGCTATTTGATTAATGATAAATTGTCATTGAAAGCCGGTTATGCTTCTATGAGTCAGTACATTCATTTGTTGTCCAATAGTAATATTGATTTGCCTACAGATTTGTGGGTACCAGTAACCAAACGCATAGAACCCATGCGATCACAACAGGTTTCGGTTGGTGTGTTTTATAATTTGCTCAATATGTTTGATTTATCAGTTGAATCGTATTATAAAAATATGGATAATCTGATTGAATATAAAGATGGTGCTTCATTTTTCGGGTCGAGTACAGGCTGGGAAGACAAGGTAAATGTAGGGCGGGGATGGGCTTATGGTATTGAGTTTTTAGCACAAAAAACGGTCGGGAAAACAACTGGCTGGATTGGCTATACCTGGTCGAAAACCGAGCGACTTTTTAATCGTACCGGTCAGGAATTGAATAATGGATTGGTTTTTCCTGCCAAATACGACCGCACACACGATTTGAGCGTGGTGGTTTCGCATAAATTCAGTGACCGCTTTGATGTGGCTGCTACCTGGGTTTACAGTACCGGAAATGCCGGAACACTGGCTTTGCAAAATTATGTAGGTCCGGTTATTCCCGGAACAAGTAATTCTCAAAAAGGACTTTTCCCAACCCAATATATTGTTAATATGCCTTACATTAGTGCACGAAATAATTTCCGATACGAACCAACACATCGCTTGGACGTGGGTGTAAATTTCCATAAACAACTGAAGCACGGGAAACGTACCTGGAACGTAAGCTTATATAATGCTTATAATCAGCTAAATCCTTTTCTTACAACTGTGAAAACAAATTCAGTGCTCGATTCTAATACCGGCACTTACTCTCAAGTGAAGCAATTGACCCAAATTTCGCTTTTCCCGATAATTCCTTCGGTAAGTTATACATACAAGTTTTAAACTCCTGAAAATTTTAAAATGAATTCGTTCAAAATATATATAGCATTTTTATTACTGGCAATCGCCATTTCGTCTTGCCAGAAAGTAATTGAATTTAATGGTGAAATAACACAGCCAATCGTCACAGTAAATAGCTTGCTGACACCTGACTCCGTTGTGTCTGCACAAGTCTCACTCAGCCGCTTTTTTCTGAGTAACGATACTGTATATAGCATGATTGATAATGCTCAAACCATTTTATTTGTAAATGGAGCTCTAAAAGAAACACTTTCATATAAAAATAATGGTGTATATGTTGGAA
>SESF01019527.1_pt1 | contig 22403 bp, 33 predicted proteins | sample 3171521 | NCBI WGS metagenome assembly SESF01 (sample SAMN10866945, study PRJNA518727) | freshwater metagenome | biome: subpolar coniferous forest; feature: holomictic lake; material: water; isolation source: holomictic Lake 227, 6 m and 8 m depth | place: Canada: near Kenora, Ontario | collected...
GATGTTTTCGGGAATGTAGCCCAAGACTTTTTGACATATGATGCCGAGGATCAGGATGAGCCCGTCTTTTGATTTCGATCTAATTTCAGATTCGATCATGCAGTTGTAATTTTGAGCGTCTTCTTCCCCCGTGGAGAACCCTGCAGCACTTAACCCAAAAAGCTTGGTCATGGGCATCCTGAGAGCACATGCAAGTCCGATGCGTAGTTCGTTTAGGATTTCTGCAACACCGCCGAAAGCAATTTGCTTCTGCTCGTAATCATCGTTTTTGTCGATTACCAAAGCATTCTGAAAGTTCTTCATCTGTGCGGCTTCACGGATACGGCGTGCGGTTTTAAGTGCGCCTCCCGGCGTTGAAATCTGAGAGTTGAATGATTCGATCTTGAATACGTCAATTTTGCTCTCATCTAAGATTTCAAAGGTGACCGACTGATGTTTTAAATAGAGGTTATATTCGCGCACGATCTTTTCAATCTCAGAAACACCCCAACCTGAAAACTGTCCGCGAATCATTGACGGCGCTAGGTTATTGCACAGCCTAATCACATTATCCCTATGGACTACATGTCCGTAGTAGTTATACGGAGCATCAATTTTATCGTCCTGAAACTGATCTAACAGCGAGCTACCTGTTGGTGTATATGACAGCTCCCAGCGATCCACTGGATAAAATTCCAGTTTAGTTTTTTCAGTGATCGATGCAACACGGAATGGCTTTGTCATGTCTTGCCCGATGTTGATGATGATACCTGCACCACCAAATAATCGTGCCCACTTGAGCCCTTGGCAATATGTATGGATAATATTATTGCGAGCGATATAGTTCTGAAGATCCTCTATATCGTCCGCTGATAGCTCCGGGCAAATGATATCAATACCGCCTCTGAAGGCGTCCTCTATTGGTTGGTTGATAAGCGTTTGCACAATGCCATGTTCCAGATACATTTGTGATAGTTCTGCTCTGTTCATCGTGAGCGCGTAAAAGCGGGTGTTCGCCGACATTGTGGTTGTCTGCGAAATATCGTTAGCGATAGCGGTTATAAAATCGCGATGCGAGTTTTCATGAAGATCTTCAGTCATGTTGTTTGCTCCGGTGTTTGTATGCGTCAATATTACACCATTTAAAAGACACCGTCATCATAAATCGAAAACTTGCGTTGGATGAGTGCGTCAAGGCTATATCTGCATGCATCAATGCCATGATTCCATGCATCGACTACAATCGGCAAAATCTCCGTTGTGCGTTTATCGACTTTGAATGAATATCTCTTAAATTCTTGTAACAGATTTGTGCATCGTGGGTGAAGAACTATTTTATCAAACTGCCGAAGGAATTCCACACCATCCTCTACGCTGCCTGACCATTTTTTAGCGCCTTCAATATTCCAGCCCTCGTTGCGTAGGTATGAGATAGTTTCAGGCCGCGAGCAATCACCATAAATCCTGTAATGGCGCCCAGCGATAACTTTGTTTATTAGTGCTGATAGCTCGTTGATCTCGACACCATGCCCAAAGCATTCATGCTCAATAAAGAGATCCCTGCCCTTAATGAACAGACGCACTACGGCGGAAGGATCATTTGCAAAGCCAAAATCCATGCCGTGATAAAAGTTTTCGATACCCATCTCTTTCGAATCGAAAGTATCAACCACGAATTTATTTTTGAAAACCTGCGCGTCTGATATTGTGCGTAGCTGACCTTCCCACACGTGCATGTATTTTTCATAATCGGTTGCCTTGAGATGTAGCATCTCTTTTTCAAGCACGGCTGGAAAATGGGGGTTATCGTTGTAATTCACTTTTTGAACTACGGCGTCTCCTGGCGGTGATGTAATAAACATGGAATAGACAGGATCATCCTCGTTGGTCGGGTTAAACGTCACAATGATCTTGCTATTGGGTTTTCGAATTGTTGGTATTAATGTGTCCCAGGATGTTTGCGAAACTTTATCCGCTTCCTCGATCCAGCATAGGTCAATACCTTCCGTTGATTTCACTGATTCAATATTGTGCGCAAGTCCTTTAAATATAAACACAGAGCCGTTGTAGCACTCGATAGTATTCAGTTTGCAGTTGAACCACTGGCCTAATTTATATCTTGATATGATGCCTTTAAGCAGCGAGTACACTGATTCTAAAATCGAGTTTTGAAACTCACGTGTGCAGAGGATTTTAAGCGGCTGTGATAACGCCATGCAGATGAGGTATTGAGCTATTGACCAGCTCTTTCCAGAGCCTCTACCGCCGTAATAAACATAGTAGCGGGCATCGGTATACAGACCATGGAACACATCGGGGATCTTGATATTAATCTGATTCGCCATCACTCAATCTTTTAGTGTTGCCGTCAAGCGAAAAAACTACAGTGGGTGAGCTACCAACATTCACATCAATGGTTTGTGGATCGCTGTTAACAGGTTTGCCTAAAATGCGATTAAGTATTGCTTCAAGATAAACAATATTGCCATCCTTGGCAGCTTTGCCAAACGCTGCGCCGATCATGCGTTCACCCATTGACATGTCGCTGTTTTTCATAGTCGTCGGGTATTCGTTAACTGATACAAACCAATATTTATGTAGATGCTTAATTGCATCAACTTTTAATTCTTGATTTAATCGTTTTAGATCTTGCGGTATCTTCGGCGCTCCTTTACGATTAATCCTTGCATCGCCTTTTTGAAAGCGTTTTCCTTTTTCACCTCGCGGCATAGTTACCTCTGTTTTTAGCAGTTATTTGCCATACCAATAAAGTTTTTCAGACTTCATTTTACAAATTTTTGTAGTTTGATTGAATAGTGGCCGTTTATCAATTGAGTATATCAATTTAAACCTCGGATCAGAAATATTATATTCTGAAATAAACACGGGAAATGGTCGTGATGCGGCCCAATCCAAAAAAGTTTTATGATCAAAATCGTTTAAATATGACTTTGTGTCTTTATAGGGAATATCACAGTACACAACGGAGTTTGGTTGTATATCTACGTTACGGTAGTCGCATGCAGTTGTGTGCAATCGCTCCAATTGCTGCAATTGCTGCAATTGCTGCAATCGCTGCAATTGCTGCAATCGCTCCAATTGCTGCAATTGCTGCAATTGCTGCAATTGCTGCAATTGCTGCAATCGCTCCAATTGCTGCAATCGCTCCAATTGCTCCAATCGCTCCAATTGCTTTATGTACGGATATAATATTTTAGGTATGGAGTTTGTAACTCGATAATGCTCGATTTTTTGCCTTAAATAGATTCTTTTTTTAAAAATGGAATCTATATTTTTTGGCCATGCTAAAAACCCAAATACAGCATTAGCTACATTGTCAAACTCATTGAACACAACAGCCATATGCATTGATTTTTTATAACTTTCAATATCATCGCTGAATAAATAGCCAGATTGACTATTGCCGAAACTCCATAAACACCTGATATATGCGTCATGATCTTTTTTTGCAAAAAAGTCTTCCCGTGAAACCCATGGGGGCAAAAATTTATTATAATTAAAATCTCCATTGATTGATCGCGTAACGAGATCAACAATATCAGCATTAATTTCGTTATAATGAAAATGAGTATACCTGTTTGATTTTTTTTGTAGCATAAAATGCGTCACCGAAAAACCACCGCCAAATAGATCATAAAAGTGTTCTGCTGGCGGAAAATTCATTGCAATGCTAGCAATAACTTGTGCTTTAGATCCCATGTACGGGATACCATACTCACTCATATTTTTATTTTATAACCTCGATCACGTAACTCGATAAATAGTGACTGATGAGTATCATCATCGTCGCATGTGATAATCAATGTAAGTGGTTTAATAGCTGCGGCATTTTTTTCATTTGGGATATTTGGCTCAAATTTATCATCGATATCAAACCCGATATCTGGCAAATCGAAATCAACGGATTTAAGCGCCTCAAGTGTTGAGTTTAATATTTCGTCGTCCCATTCCGCTAATTCAGAAGTACGGTTTAAAGCTAAAGATAATGCAGAAGCGTCAAAGTTATTTATATCAATTTCAACTATATCAACTTCAGTTATTCCCATCTCTTTCATAGCAAAATATCTACCATTTCCGCCTATGATGACATGGGTATCTTTTTTGACAACTAGTGGCTCAACTTGTCCGAATTTAGCAATAGAGCCTTTAATAGCTGATATGTTTTTAATATTATGTTTTCTAGCATTGTTTGGATCTTCATGAATTGAATCTATTGAAACTTTTTTAATTTCTAGCATTTGTTTCATTTATTATTTTTTTTCCCTGATAAATATGCCATTTTTCTTCAAAATTGGCCTGTATAATATTTCTAATTTCTTCAGCCTTTTCCCTAGGTAACAGGGCTAATTTGTCACTTATTTTTTCATGCTTAGAATGACATTTTCCGCATAATGTTACTAAATTATGTCTTTTTATTTATCTCCAAATTATGAGTATGTAATAATGTTATACCTTATTTAATTTAATATATCAAACAGTTATAAAATATATTTAAGTTTTTATTGATATATGACGATAGGTGTTGTAATTACAATGACAGTCATAGTGACAGTCATAGTGACACAAAAATTGAAAGGAATTTTAAAATGACAAACAAAATGACCCTTGAAGAAGAAATCTCAAAACTGAGTTCAAAAGTTGACGCTCATAAAGCAAAAATTAAAGCGAAAACTTTGGAGCTAGCACGCGCAACAAAAATGAAGGATGAAACTGATATTACTGCCTGTGAGACTTATATCCGCAATCAACATAGTAACCTCAATCGCTCCCAGCGTGAGTTAGATGTGCTGATCAAAAAATCACTCAAATCTAATGTGGTATCGATCAAACCGAACGTAGCTGCCGCTGTAGATAAGAGTAATGATAAGCAAGCGCAAATCTTCGACGAGGTCAAAAAATTGCAAAATCTTATTTTGTGGATGACAGAACAGGCGTTTATATCTGGAAAACAGCCCACACAATTACAGCTTGATTGTCTAACTGTTTTACGCGCTCGTCAGGACGATACGCTGAATAAGATAGCTGATGAAGCTGCAAAATTGATTCCTGTTGCTGTAGTCAAAAAATGACCCTGGCTACAGGGATCATAACTAACAAAAAAGGAGCCACAACAATGAAAACGAAGGTCGAACAAATCACGATTAATTGCTACGAAAAGAGCGTTTTTGGCCGCACTTGCATCTATTGCGAAGATGAGTATCAGACGACGGCGCTAAAAATATTAACGGGGCAAAAGACCCTGTCACTCGATCACCTAGGAGCGCTTTCCTCGCTGGGAGTCAATGTTAATCTGAGGCTTTTAAATAGTGTAGAAAAAGTGAATTTTCCCCCAAAATAAATTTAAGTTTTTCACTCAAAAAGCCGATACGTATTATGTTCAGATGATAGTCGTCGGGACACAAAAAAATGAAAGGAATACAAAATGAAAAATAATAGATTTTATAGAAATCACGGTTTTAGATTTATCACGAGAAACAGCATTTATAATGTCGCTATTATCGTTGATGGCGAAAGAGTAACACAATGGCATAAAACTTTTTCGGATGCTGCGAACGAATTTAGAGCCCAAATAGATGATATTTTGAATTGAAAGGAATTTAAACTATGTACGCACTGAACGAATCTATTCCAGGAACCATTGGTTGGTATGCAAAATGCCCGCATTGCGATAGAGCATGGGTAGTTGATTTTAATAAGAATGGAATTGAACTAATTAGTTTTTGCGCGCATTTGAGCCATGCCGTGATGGACAACGACAATGTCCATTTTATCTGCGCCGGCAAAGACATTATCGTTGATAGAAAAAAATGAAAGGAATTTAAAATGTCAACATTATCCGATTTCGGCATCGTCGCGCATGTCGTACCGATCACAACGAATAAAACATTCTATTGGAATGGAGAACATGTACTCATGGCGTTATATGTAAACCGCTATGGATCGTTTATAGGTTGCATATGTCGTGAAGAATATTCAGGCGAAATAGTCTCTATGGACCCAAATCTCTATGAAGAATTTATTAATGAATTTAATGGCTCGTTTTTTTAAATAATTTAATGAAAGGAATATAAAATGAAAAAAATAATCAATGGCAAAAAATACGATACTGAAACTGCGACATTAATCGCTGATTGGAGTAATGACCAAGGATGTAGTGATTTCCGACATTGTGAGGAACATCTTTACGTGAAAAAGACAGGCGAATATTTTATTTACGGAAAAGGTGGCGCTATGTCACGATATGCCCGGCAATGTGATGGTAATTCATACTGTGGTGGCTCTGGTATAGTTCCGCTCACAAGAGAAGAGGCGTTGGAATGGGCAGAAAATAATATGTCAGTCGATGATGTCGAAGCACATTTTGGGGAAGTGGAGGAGTAACAATTAGAGATTCGGATCATCCTCGTTCCTTTGTTCAAAATAACACCTAATATCATCCCTCAATCTTAAATTACGGTCTGTCAACATGAATAGCCCGTTTGCATCGCGTTTAATGTCAAAAGTAGGATCATAGGCATTATCCGCGAGTATTTTCCACCTGTCTCTATAACCCCTATTCTTTTTGCTCCCGTGAAAATAATGCATTATAGCGCCGTTGATGCAGCCTATATCGCGCTGTACCGCTTGATCGCAGCGATGCTGGTACTCTTGCAACATCTCCATATATCGTGCGCCTACGTTCGCTGGAAGCGATCTAGACACCTCGCCGATGAATGCCAAAGCCATGTGGTGATCACCCGAACCTAAGATTCCTATCTCAAAAAGCCCACCATCGTAGCACCCACCAAGCGCCTCATAAACTGATCTACGCATTGCCCACGCATAGCCCGAATGCCAGAATGGTTTGGACATTGCAGCGTATGCTTTCCAATCCGGAATGCCGTTATTGTATTCGCGTTTACCGTTGACGATTACGGACACAATGTCGTTATTTTGTTCTAGTGACTGATGATAGCACCACGCGAAGGAGCGGACAGTGTTGAATGGATTCATGTCGTAATCAAGGTCGAGGCATGTGCTCCATAGCTGCAATATTCTATATCGAGATAGCATGCTCAAGGCCTCAGAAGCCCACCCCGGATTTGCAAACGTAATATCCGCGTCAATCCACGCCATGTATTTCCAGTCAGGATAAACTTGATATAAACGCTTTGCCGCGATGTTTAAAGCGCACTCTTTAAGCCATAGCTCATGATACGTGCGCAGCTGAATATGATGAGGATTACCCGCTTCAGTCACAGCAAATGGACGTTCGCCTTGTTGCACTTCAACCGTGATGAGATCTACCCCAGAATCATGCATGTGCTTTGCAAAGCGCCTATATAAATTATAACGCGTCTTATATCGTATAGGGTTAGAGATCATCGTGATCACTTTTAAATCACGATGCGGAAGTTGCTCAATATCCCATTTCCAAATACTATGAAAGTGATCAATCATTGTTATAATCTCCGCTTAATTTATCGCCGAAATATGGTACACCATAGCCGTTATCAATAAGTTCTTTTGCTAGCAATAAGCCATCGACTAAAACGTCACATAACCAGCGTCCGAATGAGTCTTTTTTATACGACCAAACATGGATATCTTTATTCTCGATTCGGCTTGCTACATAGGCTTTTGCAGCGTCTCCCGACGATTTACCGTCACTATCTTTCGGGTGCATCTCAGGACAGTTGACGCCATATAACCGCACCGTTATTTTCAAACTGATATAAAAACCTAAATCGATAACGGCTTCGAAAGTATCGCCATCGATGACACGGGTACAGCGAGCGAGATTTTGCATCGGTGATCCTTAATTATAAAACCAGCAACGTGGTCGGGTACATGTAGAATATTGGTCCCATGGTATCAAATTATCATTCCATGGCATATAACAAAATGTCGCAGCAAAAAGCGTATCCATCCTGCATTGTGGCGTTGGATATTGTAAAATAGTGTAGTCAACGGTTTTAGTTTCCGGCGTATCGTAAAATACCGGCTTGCGGGGGATCCAATATTCAGCCAGCAAATTTGCGTCACTTTGACTTGCCGTGAGAGTTAAATTGCAGACAGTCCTGTCAGGATCAATCAAACCTGAGCAATATTTTGTCTCCGGTGCGGAATATTTCCCCAGCGTTTGCGCGAAAACTTTCTTCATACAGACATGCGCCGCGAAATAATCCGCTTGACCTTCGGCTGATGCCCAATCGGCAGGTGCATACTTAAACGGATACCCGCCAAGGAGATGCCCTAGCTCATGACAGACTACAGCTATGAGCCCTAATCTTGTAATTGTGTTATGACGCCCTAACCCGCCTTTGATCCAAATGTACCACCACGAATCGTTGCGGTCTGCATATGCGTTTACCTCGTCGTTCGTCCATTCCGGGTATACAAAAAGATGCACGTTGTAATGCGATTTTGGCGTTTCAAACGCTTCGGCAATTGGCCTATAGATCTTGATTACATCGTCGATGGTATCGAGGAATTCCGCTTCGCTCATGTTTGAGCGTGAGTAATCGGAGTTGTAATGTATCTTATCAAACAAGGCATCTCTCGCAAGTAATTGCGGGGATAAAATTGTCAAAATAATAAATATAATTTTATTAATCATAAAACAAAAGCCCTCTTGATAAATCATAATTGTTTTACCAATCATAACTTAAAACGAAGGCTCCCGACCAGTATCAATCTATTGACCGATGAAAACATTATTTTATCTGTTGAAATAAAAAACCGCAATTGCTTTTACACAGGTGCGGTTTAGTACTTGAAGCTACAATTTTGGTTATTTGCTCACACAATATGAGCATCGTTTTTATTGCATAAAAAAACAGGCATTTCAATCGAAATGCCCGCTATGAAAGGAATACACAGCACAGAAATTAATGCAGCAGAGTCTTGGAGATCTTATGATGCTTCGTCGCATGCGAAACTGTGCCTAGGTTTATTACCACAGTATCGGTTGCTGATCCACATTTTGTTGTAGCAGTGAGCGTTAAAGTTTTATCCACGATAGGTTGATATCTTATTTTTGCAGTTTTTGGTGATGCATTTTTTTCGAATGCGGGCTCTGCTTTCCAGAGGTATTTATGTCCTGCAAGTGCATTGGTTCCTAGCACTATGATCGATCCTTCTTCGGCGTCAATAACATCAGGCTGACCAATATCAGCTATAGGCTGTGGAGTGCAATCTGGTGCTGGCGTAGGACTTGGTCCAGGTCCGGGATCAGGTGTAGGTGATGGAGGTGGCGGCGGTGGAGGATTAGCTCCGTCTACTACAACATAGTTTGCCCATGAGCCGATATCATCGCAACCGTATGCGATGCGCATAAAACCTTTTTCGCCCCAACTTGCTCCCCACGAGTTACGCATGATCCAGTAACCGCCGTCGGAATCATCCCAGCCGACTAGGTTCACGGCATGATTAAGCCCTGATGTAGAGCCGCACTTTTTATGCACGCCTCCGGTGTAGTTTGAAAAAGCATCATCAACGGCTACGGCCACTGAGATAGGACCAAATTGATATATTGCTGATTTAATTTGCTCTACCGATGGCAGCTCTTGCTCAGAAATATAAGCCCATGATGCAATCTTTTCTTGATACGCTAAATTCGTTTTACATGCGGAATCAGTCCCTGTGTATGGGTAATCAGCTTCGTTTACACCACCGCGAGGAGACATGTGAATCGGGTGAGCGAACAGACCGCCGTCACAACTCCATTGAGCAGCATCGGGAACATATTTTTTCGCGCAGGATAAAACAAACTGTTCAGACAGGTCGCGGATTATGCCTTTAACTCGTAATGCGTCCTCAAATGTTGATGTGGACGACATTGCCCAGCAAGAGCCGCAATTGCCCTGATTGCGCGCGGGATGAAGCGATATTTTATCGCGCCAATCGAATCGCGCAGGCAGTGCTTTGATCATCAGCGGAGCTTTTACTACAGCCGGTTTGAAGCCCTTTGGAACGAGCAATCCGGTATAGTGTTTGTTGCCGTCTTTATCGACAAACACCGCTGCACCTGGAGGCGGAGCGAGAAAATCCTCTTTAGGTTTTGAGGTAGAACAATTTGAGATAAATAATGCGATTAAAAATCCAAACCACGCTTTGAACATAAATACATCTCCTTAAATAATTGATGTATCTAATATGCTCTTAATTCATTTGCATGGGAATATTTTATTCAGATTAAAGTTTGGGCAGGTTTTAAACTTATTGAAATAATTATGTGGATACACGTCATTTTGTGTAAGATTATACCCCGTGAATAATGTTTCACAGAGATTGCGAGCAGAGATAAATTGTGCCGGTTTGAAGAATTGGCGACCAGTCAAGCAAATACCAATGCTACTAACATTTTCGCCTTGGCAATGAGCACCAGTAACAAGTAGATCGCGACCATTGAATACAAACCCCTTTTGAGTAATGACAAAATGATATCCGATATCGATAAAACCCCTGCTTTTATGCCATTCGCGAATCGTATCGATATTGTCATGGGCAGCGTTATCAGAAGCGCTACAATGAAAAATGATCTTTTTTATCTGCTGTGCGGTTCGGTCGAAATGCATAGTATAAAACTCACTTTAGCTTGCTAAATTCTGCTAGCTCGGTTTCGTACATGACATCGTCAAGAGCCTCTGCATTGTCTCTTGTAACTGCTCTCACATAACATGTCATACGCTTCTTGCTCTCTTTAATCTCTGTGTTATATCCTCGCACGAGATCCGCTTTATCTGCAAGCTGCTTTTCGATGTGCCCAGCAAGTTTTATGATTTGCTTAGTTAAGAATTCAACCTGTGCGACGTTCATACGTCATCCACTTCATCGAACACTTTATCCGCGCCTTCGCAAACTTCCACGGGTGCTTTCCCGTTGCGTGTTCTTTTTTTTGTAAGCGTGCAATCCGGGAATAGCTTTTCTACGAAGCACATTTCATGAAAATGCATCTCGGTATCTTCGCCGCCGATATCATCGCCATTGCAGCATCCAATGCGTTTGATACAGCCCTTCATCACAAAACCTTCGCGTAATTCATGTCCGCAAACATCACAAGCCACGATCTCTTTCTTCATACCTGAACCTCATTTTGAAGCGTCAATAAACGCATAATTACTTGTTATAGAACTATTTGAACTATAAGCGTTTATAACACCAAAACGCGCTATATGAAAAGCATCAATTACACCATCGTGTTTTATTTTTGCATCAGGATTTATTTTATCAAAACCTAATTTTGATTTCTGTTTTGGATTATCTCCGATGATGCCGCAATGCGCCCATACTTGCCATTCTTTCGGCTTCACGAAAAATATTTCATAGCTGTAGTGTTCGTATAGCGTGTGATAGTCCGTGAGCGTTTGCAAGATCGCGCCGACATTGAAACCAAAAGTGTGATTCTGTTTTGCTCCCCATGTTCCACCGCGACCATGGACTTCCTCGAAATAGATCTCGGAGCATTCATCGAGAGGCAGATATGCATAGATCATTTTTGCGTCTACAGTTTTATCTGATCGATATGGGATCTTGAGATAAGTGCAAATTTTGGTTTCAGTGTCGATTAGTGCAATGCAACCGCGAGAGCCTGGATCTATGCCGCCGATGATCATATGAAGCCTTTATGACATGAGTATGATTAATATCAGTCATTAGGCCATAGGAGCGGAACTAGTTCCATGCTTTTCTTGTGGGAACCTAGGTACCAGCGAAAAATAGTCAGACCTTTAGTCTTACTTTAGTCCTACAGTCAGACCTTTAGTCTTACTTTAGTCCTACAGTCAGACCTTTTATCTTTCATAAAAATGCTTTTGGCGTTTTATCAAATTTGATTTGACGTATCGTCAATAATAGGGTTTTTACACAGTGATTGAGAAAAATCGATTGACTGAGTAGCCAAGATATTGTATTAAGTGCCGATAATAAATGAAGTTTTTTGACAAAAAAAAATGGATAGCAAGTGCTACCCATGTTCTCAGATGATCGACTCGACATCCCTCATCTGAAGCAAAATCCCAAGCGAGGATCTCATGGATGAGATAACAAAAGCCGCGAAAAAAAGCAACGAAAAACCGTTTAATCCCCAAAGTTATGGCAAAGCATATCGAGCAATTTGGTGTGTTGACTACTTTACTTCTGTCGAAAAGGTAATCCTGCAATCACTCGTGCTAAACATGGATATGACATTATTCCGTCAGCACAACATAAAATACCTTGAATATGTCTCTGGATTAAAAAGGACCGCCATAAAGACCACGGCGCATGGTTTGAGGGATAAAGGTTACATCACGATTCAATCGACAAAAGGACATGGCAATATCTATTCTATATGTCAAAAGCTATTTGATGACTACGTCAATTTACGTAGGTCGGCAAACGACCTACTTGTGGATAGCGACGATGATGAGGAGTTACTTAGTAGGTCGGCAAACGACCAAGGTAGGTCGGCAAACGACCAAGGTAGGTCGGCAAACGACCCCCTAATTGAAAATTATAAAATTGAAAATTATAAAATTGAAAATTATACCTCCCCGCTTGCAGCGGGGGCGTTTGTGGATAAGTCTGATCTATGTCAATTTGATGAGCCAGATCCCTTCAAGGCTTTTGAATCGATAGCTGATCTCGATCAAGGCCATGAGGTATCGCTGACAGCATCAAAAGACGGCTTAAAATCAATTTCAGAGCCTGAACTAGTACTAGATGCTAGTCCAGAGCCAAAAGCGGCTAAAAAGCGGCTTAAACGCGATCTAAACGTGTCAAAACAGACTGATAAGTCAAAACAGACTGAATCGACACCTGGATCATTATTTTTTGATCATTTTAATTTTTTCAATAAAAAATATTTTTTAGTCGAGATCTCGAAAGGTCCGACAAATTACTCGATATGCAAAAATATTGTAGCCAAAATTCCTAACCGCATTGAGCAGCATATAATGCTAGTTACTTTTTTCAGAGATCTTAAAAATGATTTTATCACTAAAGAAACTTTATGTGATCTGGGGATATTTTTACACAAAATAGATTATATTCGAAAAGCTGCTGCAAGGAACCTCATGAGCAATGGAATTGATGTTAATCACTATTATGCTAATGCTAAATTATCAGATAAAGATGGATGTTATATAGTAGATATTTAGTAATTTTTGCTTTATATACCTATCAAGTTTATTTTATTTTTCAATGAAAGGATACCGATGAAACCAATTGCAAAAAAGCTAAAACGTGCTCTTGAGAATGATTATGTCCCAAATGTTAAACCGCTAGTTTGCGCTTTAAAAAAGAAGCCTACTTGTCAATTATGCCATAGCTGGGGAGTGATCCCGTATCTAGAGGATGGATTAGCAAAAGCGCGAATATGTGATTGTATTTTAAACTGTGAACAGTGCTTTGGGAAGTGTATCGAGGTAACCTCAGAAGGAGCTAGAAAATGCTCGGCACATAATCCGCATAGATCTATCAATTTATATAATCAAGCTAATATCCCCGGAAGATATTACAATGCCAATTATGCTGCGGTTGATTCGACTAATGGCAATGGTGAGAACGTCAAGGCTATAGTTGATACATGGTTGAATGAGTTCGATATCAATAAAAGCAAAGGAATATTGATTTCTGGTCCTGTCGGAGTTGGTAAAACTTATCTTCTCGTTGCTTTGATGCGGCAATTAATTCGTAAAGGCATAAGTGTTCGATATGTAGATTTTATGGATATTATTGATCGGCTTAAAGCTTCATACTCAAGCGGCAAGCATGAATATGTTGAAGTAGAATATCTTAACATTGATGTACTTGTCATTGATGAGATTGGCAAAGGACGTGTTACAGAGTTTGAACAAGGCGTCTTAGATCAAATGATCAATGCACGATATAACAGATGTAAGATGAATCTCATGGCTACAAATTATAATGTCTTAAAAAAGATTAATTTTGCTCATGATACATTCGATGCTAACAAAATGCCTGAGATTAACTCATTAGGAAATATTGCAATGCTAGATCGTGTCGGCGAACGTATCTTTTCAAGAATTCTTGAAGTCTCTCAATTGATTCATTTCTATGGTGATGATCGGAGAAAAAAAGGTATTGTTAAAAGTAATACGTTAGAAAATAAAAACGACATTTACAATTTTAAGCCAGCTAATCATTAAGCCATCCCAACATAATCAGCGAGTGTGCTGACATGATCAACCAGGATGCTTTTCATCCCCGCCCTATCAGCCATAGCAATATCGCTTAAAACAGAATCGCCGATAAGGACACAATCCTCGACCTTGAGATCATACGTTTTTCTAAATGTATCTAGCATCCAGACGCTAGGCTTTCCCACGTTGACAGTGATTTTTGATCCTGTCGCGGCTTCGATCGATGCAACGAGTGAACCGCACCCTGGCATCAATACACCATCGTTTCCTGGATAGTGCTGATCTAAATTACAAGCAATCAGCTTTGCGTTGTTATACATCACGGCATATTGAGCGTGCATGATATCGGTGTAACAAAAAGATTCATGCAAGCCCACTAGAACAGCTTTCGCTTGCTTATGTGGCACTACTCGAAAGCCATGATCATGGAGTAATCGATGTAGGCTATCGCTGCCGATGCAAAATATGTGATCGATAAAATTCTCATCCATCCAGGCTGTAGCTGATAACGCTGAAGTCCAAATGTCGTTAGGCTCGCATAGTATTTCCATGCGGCGCAGTTTTAAACATATTTGTGCGGTTGAGTGATAGCTGGAGTTAGTTAGGTATAGCAGGTTTTTACCTTCCGCTCTCATGGTCTGAATTGCTTGCGCTGCGCCTTTAATTGCTCTCGATCCCTGGTATACTACACCGTCGAGATCTAGTATAACCGTCTTCGCATTATCGATGTATTTATGCATCATCACCTCGTTTGATTTGTTTGCGCGAGCGTAGCAAAAAAAAGCCGCTACGTATAGCGGCTTTAGCACTAATTCAAATTGGAGAAAAAATTGTGAACATTTCAAATTGTAGTTGATAAAAGATAATAATTCAATTTTGTTTTTTGAAAGAAAATAAATTGCAGAAAACACTATCAATTAAGTAATTTTTACTATATATTTAAATCTCAACGTAATGAAAGGAAACCACATGGAAACCACACTCGTAACAACATCAAAACAGACTGCACATGATCTAATCGCTTTTACTGCCATGCCTGGGGATGCAATCAAACGTGAGATGGATGCCAATTACCTTGCAATGCTCGTTGAGGAACACCCCAACCTTGACAAGAAATATTTCATCGACTTCATTCATAAAGCGCAGTTGACCGGAGCCGATCCTCGTTTGAATCAGATATATCTTGTCGTACACGATACATGGAACGCTGCGACACAATCTAAAATCCCAAAGGGAACTGTGATTCATGATTATAAATTTATGATGATGAAAGCGGAACAGACAGGCGAGCTAGACGAGAAATGGGTAGACATTGTTGAAGATCCATATCTTGATATTCAAAGTGGTCGAAAACGTCCAAGCTGGACAGCGGCAGCAACGGTCATTCGTAAAGGTAAGAAAACTGTTTTTAAAGCTCGCTTTTGGGAATATGTCAAGCTTAATAAAGATGGATCGATTGGAGGGAATTGGAAAGGGATGCCGATGTTCATGCTCGAAAAATGCGCAATGGCAAGTGCGTTGCGTTGGGCCTTTCCAGAATCATTAGGCTCGATTTATGTACATGAAGAAATGGAAAGAGTTATAGCTCAAGAATCAATGCCAGTGCAACAGATAGCTCCAAGAGTTACACCGCCACAGCCTATACAGATAGCCCCACAAGCACCTGTAGCGCCGCAGGTGATCGATAATGAACAAGCTATGGTAACAGTATCAGCCGAGTTTGAAACCGCACCTGAGCTGGATTTAACCACTGATGAGATGCGAGAAGAATTGTGTAGGTTTTTAAGTGCTGCAAAAGATGAATTTTTTACTAGCATCGGCAAAAACAGAGGGGTAATGCTTTCTGCTGTGCTAACCGCAAAAGAAGATAATGATATTAGGAGACAATACCGGTGGATGATTTCTATAGTAAAAGGGCAAAAATAGAGCCTGAAACGCCAGAGGAACACGAGATCCGCTTATCACGGCTATTTCAATCCGTGGAACAGATCCCACGGCGGACGACGATGAAAGAGTTACGTGCGGTTTATATCGAGCATGTGATTAACATCAATGATGGGCATCGTACTAATGCCTCTCTTGAACTTGATATCCCGTATCGTACTTTGACCTACATCATTTATGAGCAATTGAAGTTGTCGATACCGCCGAGCATTCATGGTGTAGTTCCATACTCCAAAAGATCGCGGGAGACTATTTTTAAGATGAAAAAATGCAAGAAACAAAAGAGGAAGAAATTATGCTCAGAATAAGAGTAGACCTCAATGAGTTAATAGAACTCGTTAGAGAAAAATATAAAGCATCGGTTGATGAATACGATGTTACACCACACGTTGATTTTGGGGATTATGGCGATGGGGTGCAGTATGAAAATATCTATTTTACGATTCAGGAGCGTGCGGTTTATATCGACAATCTGATGGGTTATATCGACAATGTAATGGAGAAAAAATTATGATTATTAAAGTTAGTCCTACTAGAATTTTGAACACTGATAATTTAAAAAAGATTGAGATTTATTGCTTTGATGGTGAGATAAAAATTGGATGGGGAAATCCTACGAAAATATGTGATCACAATTCTGCTGTGATAATCAATACAAGTTTGATTCCTGTAGCAAATTATCAATTAGTAACTACTAATTTGATGCAGTTACTAATTGATAAGTTAATATGCAATTGTACATATTTTGATCTTGATGCAGCATGCTGCGATATTGTAAAAAAGGTAAACTTACCCCCCCCTCCACCTATTATTCCTTATGAAGAAAGAGATCCTGCAACATGGGGGCCTTTGGCTAAACTATATTATGGATCTGAGGCCAAACAAAAGTTCAAAGGGGGGAAACAAAAGGATGCTTGAAATGTATACGATATATTGTAAGCCTTCGGATTATCCAACTAACTATGTAGTGCGTAAATTCAAAGTCAGAGCAGGCGGAATAACGCCTACCGACTATGTTTACCTGTGCGATAATTTAGAAGACGCGAGAGAATGCATTCCTGATAATATGACACAATTTATGCGTGCTCCAGACGATGTTCCGTCTATAGTGGAGACTTGGGTATGAAATTTAAAGCTGCCGGATTGAAGTTACACAAGATTGCAAATGATAGTGCCAGAGATGATATTAAAGTGCTCTGTGACCTGCGTTTTGTGATCGAAGGGCATGCATATAAGGTCTATGTTTCAGTGCCGAACGGTTGGGAATATGTGTGTTCGATTAAGCTGCTCAAGGGTGAGACGCATAAGGAGTTATATCGGCGTGCCGCCTGGGTGATAAAAGAAGAAGGACTATGCTCATAAAATAACGGCTATGATAAATCACAGCCGTCAAGATGATTGTCAATTCAATAACAACGTAAAGGTACGTAAAATATACCCCACCTGACATATTAATCCATCATTTTCTTGCGCTCCTGAGCGGTTTTAAGTATTGTCAAGCAATATTAAAAATCATTCGAGGAACACTTTATGAAGCTAGGCTTAGGCTTAATCTGCAAAAATGAAGAAATTGATATCCTGAATTGCCTGCAATCATTCGTCCCACAGGTCGATGTTGTCTGTGTCGTTGATACTGGCTCAACCGATAACACTGTAGAAATAGTCGAGCAATATCTCAAGAGCACCGACAAGCAATTTGTCGTGCTTAAATATACCGAATGCAACGATAATCTTGGACGCATAGCCGACTTCAGCGCTGCCCGAAATCAATATATTTTTTCACTTGAAAAATTGGGAGTAGACTATATACTCACGACCGATTCTGACGATACCTACATCGGTCCCAGTTCTTTGAAAATGTACATGGCAAACAACCCCGCTGATATTTATTCCCTAAAATATTTGATTGCGGAAACGCAATTCTTTCTCACTTACCGCCTTTTTACCGCAAATAAAAACATCCATTTTGTCGGCCGTGTGCATGAGTATCTGCATTTTGATTGGTCGTTGAAGATCACTCATGGAGAAACCGAAATCGAGATTCGGCATAACCCGACGTCTCACGCGAATCAAGAGCTTTCCGGTGAAAGGAATCGCCGTATACTCAAACCAGAAATTTATCCATCGTTTCGCAGCATGTTTTATTGGGCAAACGAACATTTGGATATTGGTGAACTAGATGAAGCAATTAAATGGTATCTAGAATACATCCGGCGATTCAAGGCGGGTGAAGATACCTTTTTGGATGAGCTAGCGCATTGCTATTTTAGGGCAGCGCGCTGGCTGCAACATTTATCCTTGGAGCGTAATCGACCAGAATTAAGCGCGCAGGCTGAAGCCCTGTCACATGAGCTATTGTCGAGAGATCCATCGTGGTCGGAATCATGGTGTGAGCTAGCGTATATTGCAAGGCTGAGGGGAGACTTTGCCAAATGCAAAAAATATGCGCTTAGAGCGATGCAAAATAAATTTACACCTAGGCTATTCAGCGAGCAGGATAAGTACACCTCTACGCCTGCGAACATGGTGTTGATGTGCAATGTACATGAACAAGTTAGTCCGCAAACAGTAGCGGCTGGGTAACTGCTATACCTAGTTTACGTTGCAGTTCAGATGGATTTCTGAATTCTTTCACCATCGAAAATGTACTCATCGCCGTAAAGAATTCAAACGCTTTGTTTACTTCGACGATGGGACTAGATGGGACTAAATGGTCATGGAATGTGATAAACCCGCCATCTTCAACAAAGGGCAGCACAGAATAATAATCGGCTATGACCGCGTCTTTCATGTGATCGCCATCGATAAAGATTACATCAAATTTATAGCCTAATTTTTGCATCCATTTGCGGAAATCCGCTGACTTTGAATCGCCAACGAACTGTTTTAACTCGTGTTGAAATGCTGCGAAATTTATCGCCTGAAACTTGCATTCCGGATATGTCATATTATCGCATGAGTGTGGTTCTAATTGTGGTATCGCTTCTTTCAAATGTCTGAGTGATCCGCCCGCGCATGATCCGATCTCAAGATAGCGCAATGGTCGTCCTTCAAACATCTTCGATAACCATGTCATATATGCGGCAAACTCGCATGGGATTTGCTGCACTTGATAGTTCCCCGTGTTGACATGCCCGTGAAAGAACGATTGGTCTGTAGTGCCGCAAGCAAGTATTTTCGCTAATAGCTCCTGATATTTTTTATCCTCGATAAAATCTAGAACAGAATTATGCATGTCATTTCCAATCAAGCAATATTGAATTTTTGTAATACTTTTGCCGCTGCGAAAACCGCACCGAAATCAAGCGATGCCATGAGATCTAATATCAAGTGAATTATTTGCTGGGATAGCTCTAAGCCTTCTTGAACATCAAGGTCACTCAATTCATCTTTCACTTTAACATAGTCAATCAACATGACCTGTTTAAGATCCATACTTTCAAGTGCCAGAATAAATTTTTCAGTTTCTTCAATCCCGATTGATTTAATATCCTGCTTCATCTCGCTCTCCTTTTTTGAGGCAATGATCAACCACGGCAAGACTTTTGTCCAACCGCACAATATTCTCATTGATTCGCCTAATCGATTCAACAAATACATTTTCTAGCTTATCCAATCGTTTAAAAAAAATCTGCGTGAATGCCACGCCGGTAGCAATGATGCTACAACATGAGCCGATCAATTGCATTGTTGCATTATCCATTTTATCTGTACTCTTTCTTTCTAGCATCATAAATATATAGTGCCCTGCCCTTTGAGCGTGTTGCGAAATACGATAACCTAACTACGTTCAGACAAAGCATCACGAGCCCAAACAGCATAAATAATGCTAGTGCTGCCGCGATTAATATTTTGAGCAGAATTAAAGTCATGTTCACCCCAATGTTGCAAGATATTTTCTGTATGAATCTTGGGCTTCAGATTCAGTTACAGAATGGGTTTGCGACACCAAATGATTAACTATCGAATCGCGAACTAGAGCATGGCGTATATTATACCGTTGTAGCTTATCTGCATACACATTATCTGAGAACCAAAATTCTACGCTTTCATTAAGAGCTATTGTATCAAATATGGAGCGTTTCGCAACAATACACCACCCGGCCATTTCATGCCCAATGCGATATCCTTCCATGATCGCCTCTGCTGTCGGAAATATCCTCTGATGCCAGCTATACATCGCGTTCCACGGCGAGAAGGATTTAATTTCGGGGTGCAGTTCATTTACATTTATGATTTCTGTCATAAAATTTTTTGTGAAAAGCAAATCATTGTTTGCTAAAATCACCCATTCGTTTTTTGCAATAGCAATGCCTTGGTTGAGTGCGTGATTGTAATTAAATTTCGGTAGATCAAATTTAATCGTTGCATTCTGTCCGAGAGGCATATCTCTGTCGCTTTCAATCACGATGATATTGAAATGTATATCGTCTTCAGCGAGCCGTAATGTGTTCATGCAATAGAAGAGCATGGGTGCGGTTTCATCGTTTGTTTTAGATGGTATTATAACGTCAATTTCAATCATCCAATCCACCATTTATTAGATAAATATGTTATAAGAGCCGCTCTATTCGCTGTACTTGGCGTTTCTGTATAGAGCAAAAACTCACCTAACGAATAGTTCATACCAGTCTGTCCATTCGCTCCACCAAATGCCGATGCTTGCGAGGCTGTATCATCCGTTGAATCAGAGTTATCAAACGTGGCGCCTAATATTTCAGTTCCGATGGTATGATATGATTGATACATGTGTGCGAGTGTATTACCATATTGAATATCAATGATCAAGAACACATTTCTGTCCGTTGGAACGCCTGCCCATGAGGCACTATTCGCAGAAAATTCAGAATCGGAATCAGCGGTCCTTTTTTTGAACGCCCAATAGTTATATGTTGCGTCAGCGTGCCTCAAATTGAATCTATGATTTGATGATGAACCATTTGTCGTCCACTGGAAATAATTAGTATCGGCAACGGGATTCGCATATCTCCACGCCATGATAATCCACACCGCACTTCGATTTTTGAAGGCGTTTAACCCTGCGCTTGTGGCATTGAGCAATCCTTTAGCCGACGAAAAAATTATACCCGGCAATGGTACGTCACCTAACGCTGTAGCACTATAAACTGGACCATTTGTACCCGAGGCTGTTAGATGGCAACCATTCCCTGAGTGATCTAACCATTCAGTCACGTTATCTGAACCGTCTTTTGTGATATCGGCTGATTGTGATGCATCATACCAGCACCAGCACCCCGGGACAGATTCTGGACCTGTCCCCCCATTGCCGCCTGATGTTTTCTTATGCACGATCCCCGCGTATGAGGGAAACCATAGACCACTCATGCTGTATCTCCCACGATGTAATATGTCGCTGTTGAGCCTGTAGAATCGGTGCACAGAACCGAAACAGCACCGTATTGCCCAGCAATTTTATACTGGCTCGATCTATTGCGTAGCGTTGCTCCTGATGCACCTGTTAACGAAACTTGCGCCGTACCGCCTTGCACGACTAGGCATTGGAAACCTGCGCTCAAACCTGCGGGCAAAGTAACTGTCACGGCAGCGGCGCTAGTACATCGTACAAGTTTTGTTCCATCGGAATTAAGCAGCGTGTAGGCTGTACCTGTGAAGTCATTTATCGAGAATGCGGTAGGTTGTCCCGTTGCTCCTGTTCCGCCTGTTGCTCCTGTTGCTCCCGTGGGACCAATAGCTCCGGTTAGACCTTTTATGTAAAGAGGGGTAGCGACAAATGATGTTCGCGTTGTGCCCGCGTAGACGAAATGAAATTGCACCGTCCCAGGTGTTCGATCGCATTTACCATACATTTTTAGAACTAATCGATCAGTTACATCAAGGACGATATCACTGACAACGGTAAAATTGGTTGCATATAATGTAGGACTTGTCGCATTTATCTCCGCGCTTTGAATTGGTCCGATTATCTGAGTTTCAACACCGGCTGAAGTCCTTTTAAAAATGCGATAAACGGCAAATGTTGCACTAGTTGCGGTATCTACATAGTGATAGCAATTAAGTGACCATCGCCCTGCTTTAATTGAAATCGTCCCAGGATATCCTGCAACTGTAGCATAAGCGTCAACTAACACCTCTGCATTGGCATTATTTCCTACTGTTATTGCCTCATCGGTTTCCGCCGTCGTATCTGGATTTCTTGACCATATTTCATAAGTTGAAATATCGCTTGATTGATGATTTATGAATAAGATCTGTCCTGATATTTCACCATCTGTTCCCGTGGCACCTGTAGGACCAATGGCGCCATCAACGCCATTCGTGCCGTCTGTGCCTGTCGCTCCGGTGATGCCTTGC
>SESF01004738.1_pt1 | contig 22376 bp, 23 predicted proteins | sample 3171521 | NCBI WGS metagenome assembly SESF01 (sample SAMN10866945, study PRJNA518727) | freshwater metagenome | biome: subpolar coniferous forest; feature: holomictic lake; material: water; isolation source: holomictic Lake 227, 6 m and 8 m depth | place: Canada: near Kenora, Ontario | collected...
CTAGGAGAATGAAATGAGCGAAAACACGAAAAAAACTCAAATCACAATCAATGATGTTGAATATATGTACGAAGACCTTGCTGAGAACCAGAAAGTTCTATTTCAACATTGTGTAGACCTTGACCGTAAGATTGGGTCAGCACAATTTTCTTTAGACCAGCTTCAAGTCGGTAAAAAAGCGTTTATTGATATGCTAGAGCAGTCATTGAAAGCTGAACCTGAAGTAGAAGTTCTACCAGCAGTAGTCCAATAATGATTTATCTTTGGTACGTAATCCTAGTCCCAGTATCGCTACTACTAACCCTAGTAGCGGTTTTGCTTGCGCCTGTTTTCCCAATTTTTGCTACCCAGCAAATGGGCTGGTGTGACAACCATAGCTTTGAGGCAGTAGGACCACGTCTACCAAAGTGGTTAAGTTGGTTCATGACTCCAGATAACTCGTTGGATGGAGACGCTACTTTTGAGCGTTTAAACACACCGTCTTACTGGAGTCAGGTTAAATGGCTGTGGAGAAATCCAGCCTACAGTTTTGCGTTACGCTATCTTACAAACCCCTATTACACCGTTGTAAAAGGCGATAAAACAATTAAGGACAACGACAATGCGAAAGAAGGTTGGTGCATTGTTCAGGCTAATGGGCTATTTCAGTTTGTACTTGTGCGTAGGATTGGTTCTACCAGTCGTGCTATTTATATTAATTTGGGTTGGAATATTAGGGGTCTTGTCGATGATAATGTTCAGCCTAAACCTAATACTTGGCAAGCTACATTTGTATTTTCACCTAGGTTGAGTGGTTTCCGATGAAATGCTACCAGTCTAAAACCATGTGGTTTTCTGTTGCGCTAGTTGTATTTGGCGCTTTATTGGACTATTTGCCAGCATTACAATCCATTATTGACCCTAAGTACTATGGACTTATCTTTGCCGCAGTTGGTGTAACTGTTGCCATTTTGCGTTATGTAACCACTCAACCAATAAATCACAAGTAATGTTTGGGATAAATATATATGCTATTTATGCACTGGTAGCCATTACCCTGTTCTGTGGTGGGTTTGTAAATGGGTGTTCATATCAGCAAAGCAAAGCAGAAAAGACCATTCGGGATAAAGAACACCAGTATCAAGCCGATGCTGATTCCATAAGGATACAGAAAGATGCTCAAATCAAAGTTATTAATACTCAGCTTGTTGATGCCATTAGCCAGTTGCGTAGCCGTCCCAGTAACCCCACAAAAACCATCAATGGACAAGATTGCAACGGAACCGCCCTTTCTGCCCCAGATGCAGAATTTCTTGTTAGGGAAGCTGCCAGAGCAGACGAAATAAGGGTGGCACTACAAGCTTGTTATAACCAATACGATGCCATCAAATGAACTTATCAGAACACTTTACCCTAGAAGAGTTAACCCATACCGACCATCGGGAGTTTGATAACACACCAAATGCGGATGAATTAGCTAACCTTAAACGGTTGGCTGCGTTCCTTGAGCAAGTAAAAACTGTGCTTGGTGGTAAGCCAATTATGGTAAATAGTGCTTTTCGTTCTAAACAAGTAAATGATGCGGTAGGTTCTAAAGATACCAGTCAACACCGTATTGGCTGTGCAGCAGACATCCGTGTACCAGATATGACTCCTGACCAAGTAGTTAAGGCAGTTATGGCTTCTGGTATTGGATATGACCAAATCATCCGAGAATTTGACCGCTGGACTCATATATCTGTTCCGAGTCATCCAGAAGATAAACCTCGCCAACAGGCACTTATAATTGATAAGTCTGGAACAAGGGTTTATTCTTAGTTATGAAACAGTGCAATAAATGCAAACAAGATAAAAGTTTAAACAGCTTTTATAAGAACGTTCGCATGAAAGATGGATTAAATACATTTTGTATTGATTGCCACAAGCTAGACAATGTTGCTCGTAAGTTAGTAAATAGACGTAATTCTGCATTTAAAGAAAAAGAATTACAGTACAAAAAACTATATAGAGAACGTACTATCAGCCGAAGAGCTTCATATATGAAAGTGTGGAGACAGCAAAACGAACAACATGTGTTGCAATACGATAAAAATTATAGAAAAGACAATAAACACAAAACCAATTATTTATGTCAACTCCGTAAAATTTCAATTATGCAGAGAACACCAAGATGGCTTTCTGAAAATGATTTATGGATGATTGAAGAAGCCTATGAGTTGGCAAGCCTAAGAACTAAATTGTTTGGATTCTCTTGGCATGTAGACCATGTCATCCCACTGCGTGGAAGGCTAGTTTCTGGACTGCATTCTCCGTATAATTTACAAATCATTCCCGCCTCCTTAAACCAGCGGAAATCTAACTCTTACGGAGTTTAAAATGGCATTAAAAAAAATTATCTTCAAACCGGGGATTAATAGAGAAAATACACGATATACCACTGAAGGTGGGTACTACGAGTGTGACAAGGTTCGTTTCCGTCAGGGAACCCCTGAAAAACTAGGTGGTTGGCTACAGTATTCATCCCAGACGTTCTTGGGTGTTTGCCGTGCCCTATGGAATTGGATTACCTTAGCTGGTTTAAACGTTATAGCTGTAGGTACAAATTTAAAATATTACGTTGAGAGCGGTGGTTCTTACTACGACATCACCCCATTACGCTATACAACAGATACCGCAATTGTTAATAATCCATTTGACACTGTTAATTCTTCTTCAACTATTACTGTAAATGATGTTGGTTCTGATGTTCATGATGGTGATTTTGTAGATATTTCTGGGGTTGCTGCTCCAGTTTCTGGTATTCCAATTACACAAATCAATGCTCGTCATGCGGTTACTAGGGTAAACACTAATAAATACACCATTACCGTTACCACTGGTGCGAACGCAACGGCTTCTGGTCTTGGAGGCTCAGTAAACTTTGACTATATCTACTATGTGGTTGAGTTAACAAACGCTTATAGCACTACAAATCTATCTAAAACGGTTAATGTATATGACCCCGGTAATGGTTGTGTTACCAATGACTTTGTTACTCTTTACCCAACAGTCACCTTTAACGGTGTCACTATCTTTGGTGAGTACCAAGTAGCTGTTATTGATGCTGATAACTACACCATTCAATCCGCTACTGCTGCAACATCTACTGGTTCTTACACAGGCACTACCTATGCTAAGTATCAAATCAATACAGGTCCTGAAATTCAAGTACCTCGTACTGGTTGGGGTGCTGGTCCTTGGGGACTTGGAGCATGGGGTATTGGACAGTCTGCTGACATAGAACTTCGTATTTGGTCTCAATCAAACTGGGGAGAAGACTTAGTATTTAATCCACGTTATGGTGGGGTTTATTATTGGTCTGCTTCTGCTGGTTTAAACGAAAGAGCAGTAAACATTGCTAGTTTAGAAGGTGCTTCTGATGTTCCTACTATTGCCCAATATATAACTATTTCTGATGTTTCTCGTTTTATATTTGCATTAGGCACAAACGATTACGGTTCAATTCAGTTAGACCCTATGTTAATTCGCTGGTCAGACCAAGAATCAGTGACAGATTGGACTCCTACAGCAACCAACCAAGCGGGTAGTTTAAGACTTTCTCATGGTTCTGAAATATCTTCCGCATGGCAAGTTCGACAAGAGATTGTTGTATTTACAGATTCATCCGTTTATTCATTGCAATATCTTGGACCTCCCGCAGTATGGGGTTCTCAGCTACTTGGAGACAATATTTCTATTGTTGGACCAAATGCCGTTGCCTTAGCTTCTGGTATTTTGTACTGGATGGGTAAGGACAAGTTCTATAAATACGATGGTTCTATCAGCACCCTTTCTTGCGACCTTCGTCAATACATTTTTGGTGATATTGCTCTTGGTCAAGGCTACCAAATCTTTGCTGGTACTAACGAGGGCTTTAACGAAGTGTGGTGGTTCTATTGCACATCAGACTCAACAGAAGTTAACCGCTATGTAGTCTATAACTACCTTGAAAACATCTGGTATTACGGTCAATTAGGTCGTACCGCATGGTTAGATTCTGGATTACGTAACTTTCCAATTGCAGCTACCTATTCTAATAACCTTGTTTACCATGAAGATGGTAACGATGATGGTACATTAATCCCTACCGTTCCATTTAATTCATTTATTACTTCTTCTGAATTTGATATTGAAGACGGTCATAACTTTGGATTCATTTACCGTATCCTTCCTGACATTACATTCAGGGGGTCTACAACAGATTCTGGAGTAGAGCCAACCGTTAATATGACCCTTATACCATTGCAGAACTCAGGTGCTGGCTATAACGACCCAGCTTCTGTTGGTGGTAGCGATTATGCTGCGGTAACACGGGTAACTCAAGTTCCAGTAGAAACCTTTACTGGTCAGATATTTGTCAGAGTTCGGGGAAGACAGCTTGTATTTAAAGTTGAAGGCAACCAACTTGGATTGCAATGGCAATTAGGCGCTCCACGTATTGACATTAAATCTGATGGTCGCAGAGGCAACACATGATGACACCTGATGTACCAGCAGTACCCAATTTACCTCTTCCAAAAGAGGAGTTTAGCAAGCTATACTTAAATCAACTTACGAACGTTCTTAGGTTGTATTTTAATCAATTGGGTAGTGCCGTACAAATCACAGTAAGTAGTCTTCCAACAAACTTGGTTTTCACTGTGTCAACACTACCAAGTGCAGTAGATTCTGGAGTGGGAGCTAGAGCGTTTGTAACAGATTCATCAGTAGCTACCTTTGGCTCAACGGTATCTGCTGGCGGAACAAACAAAGTACCAGTCTATTCCAATGGAGTGGACTGGAAAGTAGGTTAATTGTGAACCAACACAAACACAGGAGAAAAAATGGACTTTTTAGAACTATTTAATGCGGTTGCTAAAGCCGTTCGCCCAGCCTATCAGGACTATGTTCCTGTAACTGACTTAGATATGCCAATGACCGAGACAGGTCTAGACAGTATGGATTCCCTCATGATGGGTATTTTTTTCTGTGATATTTATGGCATTTCGGAGGAGGTTGGTAAATTAATGACTCCAACAACCCCACGTGAATTCAAAGACTTTTTAGAAGCTAACAAGACAAAAGACCCAGAAGGAGCAGTCGAAGAGATTGTTAAAGGGGTAGGTTGGTGATTTATTTAACTGAAACACGGACAGCCTCGACAGAGGCTACAGCCATAATCAGTGACATTCTGTACCCACAACGAGTTCATTGGTTTCCAGAAACCTATAACCGAGTGAAGTCAGGACTGTTTTACGTACCACACCGTATGGCTGAAAAGGTTCTTGACCCAGTTCTAATGAAAACTTTAAGGGAAAACCCTGTAAAGACAGCTTTTATTCTTGCCAGTGGTAATGCTCATTTTGCGGGAGTAGCACCAAAAACTCCAGATAACCAACTAGATTACGACTACAAGTTCATGCCATTGGCTTTAACTCAAGTCTACGCTGGACGGATTGCACAACAATGCGGTGCAGTAGACCATATATCTACCGATGCTACCGCCTGTGCCTCCAGCCTTAAAGTCATGATGGACGTATATAACCTAATGCGGTTCTATGGTTTTGAAAGGGTCATCGTTCTTACATTAGAAGACCCAGTATCTAATACCGTTCTTAAATTTTTTGGTGATGCGGGAGCGGTCTTGACTGAGAAGGAAGAGACTGAAACATGCGTTCTTCCTAGTGCTTTTGATGAAGTGAACTATGGATTTCATATAGGACAGGGCGCAGCCTTAGCAGTGTTTGAATCCGAAGTCAGTATGAAGCTTACAGGGTTTAAACCTAAAGCCCAGCTTATGGGAGCTTATACCGCTGCTGAAAGTTGTCAAAACTCTATCGGTCAAAGGGAAGATGGAGAAGGATTTAAGAAAGCAATTGAAGGCGCTTTATATGTGTCCCAAACAGCAGCCCATAAAGTCAAGACAGTAAAGACTCATGGCACAGGGACAAAGTCAAATAATATGGCTGAAAAGACAGCTTTGACTAGCACTTTGAAGGATTTTGTGGCAACATCGTTTAAACAAAGAATCGGGCATACTATGGGTGCTAGTGGCTTGCTAGAAACCATATTATTGTTAGATAATGTGAAAAACGGTTTTGTGCCTCCTATCTTGAACCGTACAGACAAAGATGAGATTTTCTTAAGCGAACCAGCCCCTTTTGATAAAAATGGATTGGTTCTAAGTCTTGCAGCGGGAATGGGCAACGTCTATTCCGCAGCTATATTTAAGGATGCACAATGATAGTAGATAGTAATAAAACCAAATTACCTATGCCTGAAGTGATTAAAAACGCTGCTCAGGACATGAAATCACCATATTCTCCAAATGTGGTATTTATCTCTATTATTAAAGAAGCAACACTTCCATCTGCAACGATTATTCAAAAAGGCAACACAGTATTCATTGTGCACGATTGTAAAAAGCGGATTGCCGCTTTCCGTGCATTGAACTGCGATACCGCAGATAACTATCTAAAGCATAGTAAACAATACGCAACAGACATGTACAAGAGAGGGTTTGATTACATGATTACTCAGTTTACTGACCCCACTCTTTTAAAGATTTTTAAATTTGTTGGCAAAGATAAACCTAAAAATATGGGCTATCAAGTCCGTAAATCTGAAAATACTTACACGGTAACTGTGCAATTGGGTATGCCACGTAAGGGAGAAAAATAATGGGTGCAGTAGCTGAAGCAACCTATGGTGGCGGTGGTGGTGGCGGTGGTGGAAAGGGCGGTGGCTTCCTAGGTGGAATTGTTGACTCTGTAGGTGATGTATTCCAAGGTGCTGTCGATGCCGTATCTTCTGTTGTTGAACCTGTAGTAGAAGCTGTAGGTTCTGCTGTTGAAACCACTGTTGAGGCAGTTAGTGATGCTGGCGTAGGTATAGATAAGGGTGTAAACGACACCATTCCCGGTGGCTGGATGACTGTTGGTGCTATTGCCGCCACTATCGCAACTGCTGGTGCTGCTGGTGCTGGTCTATTTGCTGCTGAAGGCGCTGTTGCTGGAGCGGAGGCTGCTACAATTGGTGCTGAGGCTGTTGCCGCTGGTGCAGAAACAACTGCTTGGACTGCTGAAGTAGCGGCTACTGCTGCTGAATCTGCTGCTGCTGTTGCCGAAGGTGGAGCTATAGCTGCTGAAGGTGTTATGGCTGGTGCTGAAACAATTGCTGAAGTAGGCGCATACACTGCTGAAACTGCCGCAACTGTTGCTGAAACAGGAACTGCTTGGACTGCTGAAGTAGCGGCAACGCAAGAAGCTGTTTCTCAAGCTGCATTACAACAGGCTGCACAGAATGCTGGACTTGGCGCATTAAAAGGCGCTGGTATGAATGCGCTTAGTAATGTTGTTCAAGGAAGAGAAATTACTCCAGAAGGTTTATTAAAAGGTGCTGTTACTGGCGGTGTTGGTGCTGGCATTGGCGGTTTGGCTAGTAATTCATTGGCTGATTATGGAAGCACAATTGCTAAAATGGGCGGTAGTCTTGCTGGCGGTATAGCTGGTGGCACTACTGGTGCTGCTTTAAACGGTGGCGATATTGGTCAAGGCATTATTAGTGGCGGATTATCTGGTTTGGCTGGCGCAACTAGCATTGGTGCTGGTGCTGGCTTACAAGAAGCGGGATTAGACCCAACTACTGCAAGAATGTTAACTGGCGCAGCAATTGGCGCTGGTAAATCTGCTGTTGCTGGTGGTGACCCATTGATGGGCGCATTAGGCTCTGTTGCTGGTAATGCTATCAATATGGGTGTAAACGCTGCTGGTAATACTTTATATGACGCAGCTAAAGACGCTGGATTATCTAGCTCACCTATCAATAACATTGTTCAGGCAGAAGAAAGCCCAGAACAAAAACTGACTCAGTTAGCTTCATCTAACGTAGCTTCTGATGCAGCCCTTAGCCCAATGGAAGAGGCTATTGGTAAAGTTAGCGTTACTGGTGCTCCTCCTCAGACTGAAGAAGAGAAGCAATATACACAGCAATTGATGGAGGCTTTGTATCCAAACATTGCTGTACAAGGTACTAATGATGCTCTCCAAACTGAAAAAGATGCTGCGGTAATTCCACAAGACTTATCTAATATTGACTCTACTGGAAATGTCTATGACAAATCAGGAGCAGTCGTATCTAGTGCAGTTGAACTTGGTTTGATTAAAGGTACTGATGCCACTGGTAATGATGTATGGGTTACCCAAACTGGTGACTTTATTCCTGTAACTACAGAAAATCAAAGTACAGCATCTGATGTAGCTAATCAAGTACTAACCCCAGCAACTGGTACAACTCCAGAAACATCTGGTGTATTTGGAACGGGTCCAAGTGAATCCGCAGCAGACAACCCACAAGAAATTATTAATAATCCAGACGGTTCTGTAACCATTGTTGAGAATGATGGTACACAACGCATATTCAATGTGGATGGTTCTGTAACTATCATTGACGCAAACGGTAAATCATCCGAAGAGTTTGGTCCAAAACCCGCTGATGTAGTGGAAGAAAAGCCATCTTCAAGCAGTTCTGGTAGCTCCGCATTAGGTAACTTAGCTGCTTCATTGCTCGGACCTACCTTGTCTGGTGCTGTAGGAAAAACAGGAAGTGGTGGTATGGGATGGCTTCCAGCCGCTGCTGCTGGTGCTGCTGGAATTGGTGCTGGTTATGCCGCTGCAAACGCTCCTACACAAGACGCATCTCCATTCGTTGTAGGTCAGTATGGATTTGACTGGGGTCAGCAAGCTGTAAATCCAGCAGAATCTGGTGTTGCTTACGGTCAAAACTTCTTTAGCCCACGATTTACAAAAACAGCGGCTGAAGGTGGATTGATGAGTATTCCAAACAGCGTTACTCCAACATTAACCAATAATGGTTTAAACATTGACCCAAGCTCATCCGTTCAAATGTATTCCAAAGGTGGAAACGTTGACCATGAAACAATGCAGATTGTTAAACACTTAAGAAGTGGTGGTGCTCCTATGCATCATATCGCTGGATTCTTAGAGTATCGTAACAAGATGATGGCAAAGGGTGGTAGCTTAGGAAGTTATTCTGATGGTGGTAGTTTGCTAAAAGGTAAGGGTGATGGCATGTCTGATGACATCCCAGCATCGATTGCTGGAGTACAGCCAGCCCGTCTTGCTAATGAAGAATTTGTAGTTCCAGCCGATGTTGTATCTCATCTAGGTAACGGCTCATCTGAAGCTGGTGCTAAGGTTTTATACGACATGCTAGACAAAGTTAGAAAAGCCAGAACTGGTCATACTAAGCAAGGCAAACAGATTAATCCGCAGAAGTTAATGCCGAAAGCAAGGAAATAATATGGGAATGTTTGACTCTCCCGGACTAAAAACAGTCCCAGATACCTCGAATCAGCAGTCAATTAGTACGTACGCTCAACCGTACGTTAGTGATTTATTAGGTAAAACACAGGCTTTAACTGATAATCCTAATACTGCTTACACTGGTCAGTTAACGGCTGGACCTTCTAACATTCAAAATTATGCATGGAGTGGACTAGCTAATTTGACGTTACCAGAAGGCTTAACTGGTGCTGGTGCAAATTTAAACGACATATCTCAACAAGCTCAAAACCTATCGTTTACACCGCAAACTTTTACTGATACTTACACCGCTCCAACCCCATATCAGGGAACCACTGCGGTCAATCAGTACAACCCTACTGGCGCTTACACTGGTGCAAATATTCAGAATCAGTACACCGCTGCTGCTTCAGGGTTCAATCCAATTAATGTAACCACTGGTCAATTTGACCAAGCTGCTGCCCAGCAGTACATGAATCCGTATATTCAACAATCTTTAAACCCTCAATTGGAGGCTCTGCAACGTCAATCTGCCATTAATTCTCAAGGAGATATGGCAAAACTGGCTAAGGCTGGTGCTTTTGGTGGTTCACGTCAAGCTATTTTGCAAGGCGAAAACAACTATAACTTGTTAGCTCAACAAGCTGATTTGATTGGTAAAGGCTATAACCAAGCCTATACCCAAGCGGGACAACAATTTACTGCTGACCAAGCTCGTCAATTACAAGCTCAACAGTCTAATGTTGACCAAGCTAAATATGCCGCTCAATTAGGCATGACTGATGCCCAGTTAATGGCTCAGTACGGCATGACCGCTGCTCAGGCTAATGAAGCTTCACGTCAATTCTCCCAGCAACAGTCTTTGGCTAATGCTCAAAATACTGCCCAATACGGTACAACTGCTCAAGCTGCAAACATCCAACAAGGTCAGTTTGGTGCTACTCAAGCTATGACTGCTGCTCAACAGCAAGCACAGGCTCTACAAGCCCAGCAAGCTGCTCAGGAAGCTGCAAAGCAGTTTGGAGCATCCTATGGACTCCAAGGTCTCCAAGCTGCTACAACCGCTCAACAAGCGGCTGCGAATGCTGGTGCTCAAGAAGCCCAATATGGTTTGGCAAACTTACAAGCATTGTCCAAAGCTGGTTCAGAGCAACAAACTCTCAATCAAGCTGGTTTAAACGCTCAGTACAACGAGTACTTGCGTCAATTGAAATACCCACAAGAGATGCTTACCCTCCAGAAAAATATCCTTTCTGGCTTGCCAATTACTACTCAACAGAACTATAAAGCGCAGTCTTCTGTCGCTCAAAGTGCTGCTGGCGCTGCTGGTACTGTTATGGATTTAGTTGGCAAAATGAAAGCTCAAGGTATGTCAATGCCCAATATCTCTAAATATATTAACGACCTCACCAAAACTAATCCAATTCAAACGGGTGGTATTAAAATTGATGAAAACGGTAATCTCCAGTATCCAACGTCTCCGGGCGGTGGTACACCATACGATGACACGGGTAATTTGATGCCGGGTTGGTCTTATGACGAGAACAATAATCCAGTATGGGTAAGCTCTGATTATGTTGAGCCTTCTACAACAGATTACACGACAACAACAGATACAACACCAACTACTGATTACACTGATTGGTCAATCTAATTTAAGAGATAACTATGTATAACTTAATTCAAATTCAAGATGCTCTTAAGGGAATGACTCCTGACCAAGTCATGAAATATGCCAACGGTACAAACCCTGATGTTCCTTCTTATCTTGCTTTAGGCGAACTCAATCGCAGAAAACAGTTACAAGATACTGCGTCTGAGTTCTATGGCAATCCATCCACTGTTAAAGACCAGATTGCTAGTTCTTTAACTAAAGCTCCACAGGGTGTAAATCCCGCTGCTGGATTAGCTGGAATCAACCCAGCCGCTGCTCCCGCTCAGGTAAACCCATCTGCTGTTCCTCCACAATTGGCGGTTCAACAGCCCGTCCCAGTAAACCCCGCTGCTGCTCCGCAGCAAGCACCAATGCCAAAAGTAAATACTGCGGCAGGACCTGAAATTGTTCCTCCAGCTATGGCTAGAGGCGGATTAACTTCGCTGCCAGTTGAGATGTTTAAACGGTCTAATTATGCAGGTGGTGGAATTGTAGCGTTTACAGGCGGTGGTTCTGCTTTCTCTGAAGACTTAGATAGAGCACAAGAATGGGCTACTGATAAAGACAGGATTTGGAATCAACCTCCTTCCGCCCTTGTTCCATCTTTTGTTCAAGAAGGCATTAATTACTTTACCAAACCACGTTCTAGCGATGCTGATTCTCAGGAAGGTGGTTTTTATGGTCAATCTGGTTCTGCGAATAAGAGTACACCTCCAATAGAACAAGCAAAGCCAGCAGTACCAAATCAAAATCAACAGCTTTCCAACACTTCATCTGGTCAACTTAAACCAACAATTACTCAACGTTCTCCTGAGATGTCTGATGAGCAATGGATGGCTCGTATTGAAAAGTTGAATAAGTTGGCTGGTTTAGAAGGTGACCCATACGCAGATATTAAAAAGCGTTATGCGGATATTGAAGGTCGCAGAGCAAAACAGGGTGAAGGTGACTTCACAAGTTCTATTGGCGCATTGCTAAGAGGTTATGCACAAGCTAATCCTACTGATACATTTGGTGTTCAAATGGCTGCTGGTGGCGATAAAATGGCTGCTTTAGACAAAGAAACTGCTGCACTACGTGATAAACAAGATATTGATATGGCTTCTTTACAGGGTGCTATTGCCAAAGAAGAGTTAGCTCGGAAGCAAGGTAATGTCAAAGGTGTTCTAGAAGCTCAGAAAGACCAACGTGATTACGAAGCTAAGATACGTAAGCTTGACATCGATGAACAAGTAGCTAGAGCACAAGTTGCTCACTACGGCAGCATGGGTGCTAATGCTGGTCTTAAAGAAAATCCATTAGTAACTGCGGCTACTAAATACTATTTTGAACAACAGATGGTTCCTCAGTTTAAGAAAGACTTCCCAACTGTAGGAGACTACTTAAAGTCACAAGGATTAACTCCGCATACTCAAGTAGGAAGTGGTGCTCCCGCTGGCGCTCCAAAAGAAGGAGATACTAACAAATCTAACTCAGGTAAGCCTATAATATTTAGAAATGGTAAATGGGAGTACCAATAAATGGCAATAGTCCCTCAAGAGGACTTGCCAGCAAGCTTATCAGGTAATGTAGTTCCAACATCGGACTTACCAAGTAACTTTGCGGCAAAACCTACAGAACCTGTGGATACGGGCTTTACTGGCTCGTTAAAAGCATCCATTGAGAGATTGAAGGGGGAAGCAGCATTAGTTGCTGGTAAAACTGGAATCATGTCTCTTGACGAGGCAGAAAATTATCAAAAAGCCCAAGAACAAAAAGCAAGTCAAATGTACAAGCCTGTTCAAGAAGGCTGGACAGAATCTCCTTGGCAGAAATTTAAAGAATTAGGTGGTCAGACTGTAGCTTATGGTGTACTTCCAGCCGCTGGCGCTATTGCTGGTGCGTTTGCCGCTCCAGAAGCCGCTATTCTTGGTCTTGGCGCTGGCACATTAGGCGCTCTCGGTGTCGGAACTGCTCAATTTACAGGCAGTAACTTAGCCCGTCAGATGGAAAATGGTACTAAGTTGGCTGATACCAGCCTCTTAGAAGCTGGTGCAACCGCCATTCCACAGGCTGCTTTAGACACATTGTCATTCAAGATGATGCCGGGAATCGGCAGAATCTTTGGTCGTGCGGGTATAGATATTACTGAACAAACTGCGGAAGCAATTGCCAAGAAAGGAATCCTTTCTACTGCTGGTGAATACGCTTTAGCGGGTGCTAAAGTCTCTGGTATCGAAGGTAGTACAGAAGCTGCCCAACAGTTCTTAGAACGCTTACAAGCGGGTTTAAACCTCACTAATGAGCAAGCCCGTCAAGAGTACTTCGATAACTTTATCGGTGGTGCAATCCTTGGTGGTGCAGTTGGTGGTGCTGGTACTGCTTATGAAAGAGCATTCCCAGCCAAAGCTAAAACTCCAGAAACTCCGCTGCCAGAAGAGACGTTTAAACAGCCTACTCCTATAGCTCCGTTAATGCTTCCTTCTCCAGAAGAGATTGTTATTAACCAGCGTGAGTACGACCCATTAAAGAATCCGCTTGGTAACTTTACTGAGGCTGAATTAACCCCTGAGCAGATTAAATACATCGATAAGGACAGAAAAGACAATGCTAAACCACGTCTTTCTTCTTATTCTGTAGAAGATTTAGTTGATGCAATCAACCATAGTTCTGATACACCCGAAGCAAAGCTGGGCGCTATCAACACTCTATTGACGTTTAAATCAGGCTATACAGGTGAACAGACCCTAACTCCTGATGACATCATTAATATGGCTGGCATGAAGAATGTTGAGCCAAATACTATTGGCTTTAATGATTTCTTACGTAGAGCTACTGGTAATGATGATTTAAACACCATGAGCCAGCCGCAGCTTTATTCTGCGTTCAATGCCTTATCAAATGTTCCTAAGTCACCAGAACTTCAAATCCTTCCCGAAGGTACAAATGCTGTGCGCTTTTCCGAAAAGCAATACGCAAATGCGCTCAAAGGTCTGGAGGGGGTTTATGACGAGTTTGGCACTAACGCTCTTTCTAGAACTAGTGTCATTCAAGAAATTAAAGACTTTGCTGGTCTTGAACGTGCAGCCGATGCTGAGGCTATATACAAACAAGCCTTAAGAAACAATGACTTAGAAGAGGCTCTTCGTCAAGTTAAAACAACTGAGGGTGTTAAGACTGTCCCCGAAGTTTCTTTTGCTGGCAAGATTGAACCGCTGCCTTCAGGATTTGACATCAAGGAACAAGAGTTTAAACAGGGTGTCATGCCTGAATCTTATGAGATTCGTAATGGTGCTGCCCTGATTGACACTGCTAAGACAGCAGATGAAGCTAACAAGATTTTTGAGAAGCAAAGCAAGATTAACCAAGAATTAATAAAAGAACCATTGGCTAAGATTGCCAAGCTGGAAAAATCTATTGAGGCTCGTAACCGTGCGGTTGATATTCAAAGGGCTAAAGGGTTTACACCTACCCTTGGATTCCAAAAGATGTCTGCTCACGTAGATGCTTTAAACAGAATAGACCAGAAATCTATTGGTGTTCATCAGAACGACATTAAGAACTTCTCCAATCCATTGAAAATTCTCCCAATCGGGGAACAGCCAATAACCGCTAAGAAGCAAGTGTTCTATGAAGAAGGCAAGCCAGTAGCTTCCTTTGGTGATAAGTACCAAGCCGAGCAGTATGGAATTATGAAGCTTGATGATTCTATCTTGCAACAGATTATTGATTCAGCGCCCACAACCAAAGGGATTCTACCTAAGCGTTATGCCGCATTTGCCGCCAAGGAAGTAGAAAGACGTGCGGGTAAAGCTCCTAAAGGTATTGAAGTTAAACGTTCTATCTATTCGGACAAAATCAATGAAGACTTTGAGAAGCTACAAAGAAGTCTGCTCCCAGCCCTTAAACGTTTTGGTCTAGAGAACGTAGCATTGCGGATAGTCAACAGTGTTGCTGATGGTAAAGCTGATGGCTCTTACATTAAAGAACTGATTAAGATTGCATTTGATGCAAAGAACCCAATGGGTACTTTACGTCATGAGTCTATCCATGCCTTAAAAGAACTGGGTGCATTCACCGATACTGAGTGGAAAGTCCTATCCAATAAGGCTAAGTCTGACTGGATTAACACCTATATCAAGAAGCCTAACTTGTACAAGTCCTATCAGGATGCATACAAAGAAGAGCATGGTAACTTAGATGGCTTTGATGAGTACATCGCTGAGGAGGCTGTAGCTGAAGCATTTAGTGATTTTGCTAATACAAAGCCACCCGCTGGTTTAATCGGTAATATCTTCTACCGCTTAGGCAAGATGTTTGAATCATTGCATAACACGTTTAAACGCTTAGGTTACACAACAGCGGCAGATGTGTTTAGTAAAGTGGAAGCTGGAGAAGCCAAACCAACCAAGAAAGCAGTTTCTGAAGTAGAGAAACGTTCTTTCCGCAGACAAGAAGGTGGAGAGAAAGTTATCTTTGAGGTAGCTCCTGACCCCAATAACTTAGAACTCAATGAGCGTTGGAATGCTTTAGATAATAAGAAGAAGCTCACCATTAGTGACCAGATTGGTAAAGACATTGTTAGTAAAGCTTTGGAAGCATTTAAAGCTAAAGGCAATGTGGTCAATCAAATTGGAAGCTATGAGAACGACACCAATCCTTCTTTTGCTCTGCACTTAGACTCAGGCAATCCACTGGAGATTGCAAAGTTTCTAGGACATGCTCTATCTCAAGATGGAATGATGGTCATTTCTCCGAATTTTTTTAAAGGAATGAAATCTACTGGAGCTATTACCATTAATATTGGTGATAAGTCCTACGATGAGATTAGTGATATTTACCAGACGCTGCGTAAAATCCGTTTAAACGGTCAGACTCCAGTGTCTGGACAGTCAACCATTGAAGGTAAAATGGTTATCCTTAATGATTCCAGCACATCCACAGCAGAGTTAGCTAAAGAAATTGACAAAGCCTTAGATAATACATACGATATAAAGGTGGGTGAGATTTATACTGCTTTCCCAAGCAAGGAAGAATACGATTATGCCAATACAGCCAATGACGGACGAGGACAAACGAAACTTATTCGGGAAAGGTCTCGTGCTCTTCGGGCAGAAGCAACGCAAAGCCTCGAAACCGAAATCGAAAAATTCAGTTTTAGAAAATACACCCCCGAAGGACTTGCAGAACCTGACGTTCGACCCAGCAGTGGAATCAATGAAGGCATCGTCCTCGGAGTAAAACAAGAGGATGCCTCTACCTTTGAAGGCATTCATTACGGCAAAGTAAAAACCGATGTATTGAGCGGTTCTAAATACGGTACTGGAATTAAGGGTGCTGAAGCCAAGCGTTTAGCTAATTCAGACGACCCACGTATTAAGAATCGTGTCTATTTCTACATAGCAAAAGAAGAGACTGGTAAGTTCCCATCCCCTGAAGCGGGATTAGGAACAAATGTTTACACACAGACATTTGATAATATTCTTGCACCCGGCACAGAGATGAGCCGTTTAAACAAGGAAGCTAATGGCGATGCCAACACCTATGAAAGTTCTATCGTAGATGCTGGATATGATGGATATGCCATTCCTAATATGGGAATGATGGTTATTCTTAATCATGATGTTCCTGTTCAGCCTCGTGGCACTCAAGCCGAGATGAAGGTTAAGGGCGAGAAGTTTAAAATCAAAGCTCCTGAGACTAAAGAGTTTAAACAGTGGTTTGGCAACAGCAAGATTGTTGACGAAGATGGAAATCCATTGGTTGTTTATCACGGTGGTCGTACTGGCACTACAGAGTTTAAGTCTCCAGATGGAAAATATAAAACAGGAATCTTCTTTACTAATGATAAATCAGTAGCAGATGCGTTTGGGAGAAATGGCGATACCTATCCTGTATATTTGAGCATTAAAAAGCCTTATGAAATAGATGCAGATGGCAATAACTACGCATCAATACCAAGACCAAAACGTATGCGTAACTATGCATTGACCGAAGATGTGGATACGGACTTAATAGCTGAGTGGGCATTAAAAAATAATTACGATGGGGTTATTATTAGAAATGTCTTAGAGGGTCGTGGCGAAAAGATAAGTGATATTTATATTGCATCAAAATCAAATCAAATTAAATCTGTAACAAACGAAAAGCCAACAGAATCAAATGACATTCGCTTTCAGTTAAGACCTAATCAAGACTTTGATGTAGAAGATACTGGGCGCAAAGATAACCTTATCTTCTTGCTACAGGACAAACAGATTGACCTTAAGCGCATCATTGATGGCTTGAAGGCACAGGGCAAAGAGATTGCTGACAAATGGAATGCCTATCTCCAAGAAGAGTTATTTCATGGACGGTCTGCTACCCGTGTTAAGTTCTTTATTGACCGTGAACTCCAGCCTTTGTTGCGCCAAATGACTGATGCGAACATCACTCTTGAAGAGATGGACGATTACCTCCTAGCACGTCATGCTAAGGAAGCGAACGAATACATCCGCAGTATTAACAAAGACCCAAATGCCAACGCTGGCATGACAGACAAACAGGCAGAGGACTACCTCAAAGCAATCCCTCCTATCCGTAGACAAGTCTTTGACCGACTTGCTGGTGAAGTAGATAAGATGACCAAGGAAACCCGCCAATTGATGGTGGATTATGGCTTGGAAACTCAAGATACTATCAATGCTTGGGAGAAGACTTATAAGAATTACGTACCTTTATTCCGTGAGGAAACAGAAGGCTCACCTATCAGCACTGGTCGTGGATACAACATTCGTGGCTCTACAACCAAACAAAGAACAGGCTCTTCCAAGAAGGTAGTAGACGTACTGGCTAACGTAGCGTTGCAGCGGGAGCGGACTATTGCTCGTGGCGAGAAGAACCGTGTTGGCAATGCATTGCTTGGATTGATTCTTCAGAACCCAAATTCTGACTATTGGATTGCAGTTAACCCTGATGACATTAGCCAAGCTGACCTCCGTAGCGAACTGATTGCTATGGGCTTAGACCCTGATGTCGCAGAGAATCTATCTGATAAGCCGAAAGAAGCAAAGCTAAATAGGGATACTGGCGAGTACGAATATAAGACCAACCCAATGTGGATGCAACAGCCTAACGTGTTTATGACCCGTGTAAACGGTCAAGACCGCATTATGGTGTTTAATGAGAACAACGAACGTGCAGCACGGATGGCAGTCATCTTTAATAACCTAGACCAAAACCAAAAGGGTCAGGCTCTTGCCATGATGGGAACTGCTGGTCAGTACTTCCAAGATGCTTTAAACGTTGTCGGTAAGGGAACACGTTACTTTGCCGCAATCAATACCCAGTACAACCCAGCATTTAGTATCTATAACTTCATGCGTGACGTGGGCGGTGCAGTATTGAACTTGCAAAGTACTGCTCTTAAAGGCAAGGAATACGAAGTCATCTCCAATGCATTTACTGCACTGAAGGCGGTCTATCAGGACTTACGTCTAGAACGTGCGGGTCAAGAAGCTAATTCTAAGTGGGCAGAAATCTTTGAAGAGTTTGAACTTGAGGGTGGTAAGACTGGATTCCGTGATTTATTCAATGACTCCGAAACCAGAGCCAGAGCTTTGGAATCTGAGATTGAGTCGTTTAAACAGGGTGGTACTCGCCAGAAAGCCAAAGCGGTTTTCGATTGGTTGTCAGACTTTAACGAGGCGGTTGAGAACTCTATTCGTGTATCTGCCTATAAGTCTGCTAAAGATATGGGCATGTCTAACGCTCAAGCTGCAAGTCTAGCTAAGAATTTGACAGTTAACTTCAACCGTACTGGTGCAATGTCTAAGTCATTCACCACTATCTATGCCTTCTTTAATGCATCTATTCAAGGTTCTGCTCGTATCGCTCAGACTCTGATGAACTCAGACGGTACGCTTAGTTCTGCTGGCAAGATGATTATCAAGGGCGGTTTAACCGTAGGTATCATGCAAGCAGTGCTAATGGCTATGGCTGGATTTGAGGAAGACGAGCCACCTGACTTTGTTAAGGATAAAAACTTTGTTATCCCTTACGGTGATAAGAAATACATTGCCATCCCTATGCCATTAGGCTTTAACATCATCCCATCGTTTGGTCGTAGAGTTGCTGAGTTTGTTATGTCTAATGACAAGAACGTGGGCAAAGCGGTATTTGATATGGGTAATATGATTTTGGATGGATTCAATCCATTGGGCAGTGCAACATTTGCACAGACTCTTTCTCCAACATTGACCGACCCTATCATTGCCTTGGCTGAGAACAAAGACTTTGCTGGTAAGCCTATCGCACGGGATGATATAAACAGTTTAAACCCGACACCGGGATACACCAGAGCCAAAGAAAACGCATCTGCTTTGAGCAAAGGCTTGGCTTACACAGTGAACTTACTGTCAGGCGGTTCTGAATTTAAGAAGGGTGTAGTCAGCCCAACCCCTGACCAAATCGATTATCTGATTGGTCAAGTAACTGGCGGTGTAGGACGTGAAGCTTTGAAGGTTGAGAAGGCTATTGGCTCTGTTGTCAAGGGTGAGGATTTAGCTACCTTCAACGTTCCAATCGTGGGTCGTATGATTGGTGACGTTAAGCAAAAGACTGTTGAGACATCCCGCTTCTATGACAATATCAAATCTATGAACGAACACCAGCAAGAGATTGATGGTCGTTTAAAGGGTGGTGAAGACATCGAAGCGTATTTAAACAAGTACCCCGAAGCTGGATTGTACAAATATGCGGACAAGGTTTACAACAAACTTACCAAGATGAAGCAAGAGCGTAAGAAGTTGAAAGAACGTGGTGCAACCGATGCTGATTTGAAGGGCTACGATGAAGCTATTCTGTCACTAATGATGGGCTTTAACGAGGCAGTAAAAGACTCAAAAGGGACGTAACCTTACTACCTTTGCCCTCGACTCTGTAGGACTTCATGGGCGATTTGCAATAAGGCTTCCTCAGTGATGTCATATTTCCGTTCAAATCCTTTACGTCCAAGTCCGTGAATACCTGTATTGCCTCGATGATGTTCGGGGCAGAGAGGGATAACAGGCGACTGGCTTCGTATGCCACCTCTTCTAATGTGATGAATTTCTGCGGGAGTGCCTTCGTAACCGAGGTGGTAACAGAGGACACACCCAAACTCTGCAAGGTGTCTGAAATGTGTCTTCTCATCTTTAGAACTCATTAGCCTTTTTCTTTTCTATTACCCAAACATCACCACCATCAGGGTCATAGACATAACGTTTGTTTGCCAGAATTTGCAACTTAAATATTTCAGCGTTTAAACGGTCTATTTCCCGCTGCTGTATTTTTAACTGGTCTCGCAACATCTGTATTGTTTCTTCTTCATCAACACTTATCCATCCAAGAAAAGGAATAGGAATCATCATCGTTGTACTCTATTAAAAAACGGTTGTGGTTGTAGCTGATTGTTGTACTGATTAGGTACAGGCATGCTCATTGAACTTCCAATGATAGTTCCATCAGGTTTATTGTAAGACGTGTAATGACCCATCGTGTTGGTATTACCAACTGGATTTCCTCTAGAGTCTTGGTAATACGTGGTGCTACCCAACTGGTAAGAAGAACCTATTTGATTCCCGCTTGAGTCACTATAGAACGTTGACTCAGCCTTAACCATCTTGCTACACACCAACAAAATAAACACCACAATTAATATATCTTTCGTATTCATATTTTTTATCCTAGTAAGTTCCAGCCAAATTTAAAAAAGTTCCACGCAAATCTCAATGCCAATCCACCACACACCAACAACGTTACAAACAATATGAGTACACCAAACCACTTAACCATTCCAGCCAATATCTCTTTAATCTGTTTCATTTCATTTCCTTTCCATATTTAAACAACGTCTCCTTTGGTATCAGGAAACCTTTCTTGTCTTTCACATCACCCTTACCAATAAAGTTAACGTGTACTAACTTATTGATAAAGATGCAATTCACAATCTCCATTGGAGTCATCAGAATGTACTTGTGGTCATCATGAAAAATCCAGTAGTCCGCAGTGGTGGTAATCAATGCAGATGCCTTGTTGTTAAATTCAATCTCAATAAACATGTTGCCTGTGTCATTACTCATCGGGTCATACTTGACCTCAACTGATTTATGAATCTCAGGAATCCAAATGTCATAACCCTTAAAGCCATCAACAATACAAGCGCATGGGTACTTGCGTTGAATAATCTTTACAACCTTCTCCTCAACTGCTTTGCCACGCTCTAAGTCTCTAAAGAAGACTTCACTTGGATTCATTTCTCTTGTGCCTTTCTTAAATTTCTCTAGGGTCAAACCCCTTAGATTTCAACCAGCTATCAAGCAATTCATGTGCTTCATCCTCTAGTCCAACTGGCACTCTGCGTTCTACATAAGTAGTGTCAGGGTTTTGAAATTCATGCTTAACTGGAAATGTGACATTCATATCTGCCATATCAAACTTAACAGATTGCCCTTCACCTTTAGGTATTGCTTTTCCAAAATCACTCATTTCTTTTGTGCCTTTCTTAGTATTGCGTTTGGATGAAACTGCCCATGTCCTTCAGGGTTATCTTCCATGCCCTTAATTACCAAGTTTCTTTTTTCTCCACATACACAACAGACTTCTACCCTTTGCGGTGGCATAGAGCAAAGCATTGTATTTGTTGAGTGCCAACAATGTGTGTGAGCATTCATTCTTGTGCCTTTCCAAACAATCTTTTAACAAGAACAGCCATTACTTCATATTCTTCTTGGGTCATGGTAGTTCTTATCTCGTCAAAACCTTCTAACTTAATGCAAAGTTGTAGGCTTTCTGTGGTTAAATCTATTCCAGCTTTATAACCAAGACATACATTGTTCATTTCTCTTGTGCCTTTCTTAGTATTGCAAACACTTCGTCATATACAGTATTACAAGCATCAAGCCAGCCATCTTCGTATGTGTTTTCATATTCTTTATACGAACCAACATCATCGGCAATAGATTTGATAGCAGTTAATATTTCCTCATCTGTTAGTGTCTTTGTTTCCAATTCTTTAATTTTTATTTGTTGTTGTTTTATTGATTCTTTAGCAAAAAGAAATGACTCATTTAAAAGCATATAACTTTCTTCTTCCATCATTAATTCGTTTTTTAAATCTTCTATTTCATCTGTTAGTTCTTTTACTGGATGGACGTACATAAGAGCTGTGCGTAAGGCTTTGATCTCTGCTTGTTGATGGCGTAGCATTTCAGATGCTTTTCCTAATAAAGTTTGATGTTTTTCATAAGCATCTATGTCATCAAGCTCATCAGCTAATGTATTTGCATTCATCGCTTTGGTCCAGTCCACAAACTTGGAATCTTTCTAATTTCATCTATACGTGCTTGCATAGGATGAGGTTGAGGCTTATACGGAACCCAAGGTCTTGCCTTAGGCGGTGGAAC